>Ga0272446_1000243_pt1 | contig 86195 bp, 67 predicted proteins | sample YNPCB0061_FD_194587 | JGI IMG/M metagenome (GOLD analysis project Ga0272446, IMG submission 194587) | Hot spring microbial mat communities from Yellowstone National Park, WY, United States - YNP-CB-006-1 | ecosystem: Environmental > Aquatic > Thermal springs > Hot (42-90C) > Sediment | place...
CGGTTCCCGTCGCCGCGCACGCAGTTCGTCGCTACGGCTCGCAGCCGCAGGTTCCTGGTGGACGAAAGCAGACGGCTGGAGGGCGAGGATGCGCCGCTGCGAGCGGCGCCTACGGAGCTTTGCCAAATGAAATGAACGTCACCGCCGGAGGGGAGGGCGAGGAAGCGCCGCTGCGAGCGGCGCCTACGGAGGGGGACGTCTGTTCGTAGCTGCGGCTCGCAGCCGCAGGTTCCTGGTGGACGAAAGCAGACGGCTGGAGGGCGAGGATGCGCCGCTGCGAGCGGCGCCTACGGAGGGGGACGTCTGTTCGTAGCTGCGGCTCGCAGCCGCAGACTCCCCGTGCACGCACGCAGCCGGTTGGGGCACGCACGCAACGCCGCCGCGAGCGGCGTCTACACCAGGGGCGCGTGTTCATTCTACAAAGGTGACAATCTCGGTCAGCGTCTTCTTCGTGATTGCTGGCACGCGTGCATCCTCCGCCGGGTAGCCGACGACCAGCAACAGAAAGGGGCGCTCGTGATCGGGCCGTCCCAGGATCGTATTGAGAAACGCCATCGGGCTGGGCGTGTGCGTCAACGTCGCCAGTCCGGCGTGATGCAGCGCAGCGATCAGGAAGCCAGTGGCGATGCCCACCGATTCCGTCACATAGTAATGCTTGATCTTCTCGCCGCTGGCAGTCAACCCATAGGACTGGGCGAAGATCGCGATGAGGTAGGGGGCCGTCTCCAGAAAGGGTTTATTGGCATCCGTACCCAGAGGCGCCAACGCCGCGCGCCACGCCTGCGGCGCCCGTCCCCCGTAAAAGGCGCGTTCCTCCGCTTCCGCCGCCTCTCGAATGCGCCGCTTCGTGAGTGGGTCGCTCACAACGACAAAATGCCAGGGCTGCATGTTGGCGCCGTTGGGCGCCGTCCCTGCCGTGCGCAGGCAGGTCTCGATGATCGCGCGTGGCACGGGACGCGTGGAGAAGTCGCGCACTGAACGGCGGCGGCGCATCTCGCTGTAGAACGCCTCGGCGCGGCGCTGCATTTCCTCCACCGGGTATTCTTCATAATCGACCAGGGGCAACATCGGTAGCGGCATGGTGGCCTCACTTTGGTGTTGGCAAGAGCGCATCGCCGGGGGCAAAGACATCGAGCAGCCCGTTGGCGATCACAAAAGCCTGATTCTCGCCCAATGCCAGTGTGGCCGAACTCAGGTCGAGGCTGACGACAACGTTATCCCCGGCTACGCTCGCCCCATCGGCGGTGACGACCAGCGCAGCGTTGTCCGCGATGCCAAACGCCGCGCGGTCAGGATGATGATACCCCAGGGAGAAAAGCCGCCCCCACCGGTTATCTGCCAGCACGCGCGGCTCAACGGTGATATCCAGCAGACCGAGCGCGGGTGTGATCACCGTGCGACCTGCCAGAAAGGCGCGCTGCGTGGCAATTTCCGCCGCCTCGGCGTCCTCTGGCGTGGGCCCGTGTGCGGCAAATTCTGCTCCTGCCAGCGCTGCGGCGGCGCCGTCAAGCAGCAACGGCGTCCCTGCGCGCCAGGCGTTGGCGATGGCGGCCAGTCGCGCGGGCTGGAGTAACCCCTGATCGCGCGCCAGCACGACGATGCCGCGATAGGCGTCAGCAAGCGTCAATGGCGTATTTTGCTTGCCATCCACCACTTTGACGACATAGTCGCCACCAAGTTGCCTGCCCAATTTGTCGGCGGCGCGTTGCGCCGGGCGGGTGTTGGCAAAGCCAGCGGCGACGATCAGGAGCGGATCATCGCTGCCAGCCGTGGAGGCGACGAAGCGCGACCACACTGCGCTGTCGGCAGCCAGCCCGCCGGTGAGGAAAAGAGGGCCGGCGCCCGTCGGCAGCGTGAGCGCGTCCAGCGTGCGCGCCGGGGCAGGCGGGGGCGGCGCCAGCGACGGCGTGCGGGTGGCGACGTCGTAGGCGAAGTCGCCCGGCGCCAACAAATGCACGAGCACGTTGCGGGCGCTGATCCATGCGGATTCACCCTGATAGGCTACTGTTTCGGTCGCACGATAGGTCGCTGCATCGAGAATTGCAACCGTGTAGAGGCCAAAGACGCCCGTCAGGACGTGTCCGGCTTCAATGCGCACGCCCGTGTAGGCATCGACGCCAATGCCGATGGGCGGCGCATCAGGGCGCAGAATGGTGCTCAGCAGGCGACCCAGGCGTCCACGTTGAAAAAAGTGTTGATCGAGCACGGCGCCTGTCACACCGACGCTCAGGCCGCGCTGATCTTCACGGTTCCACAGTTCGGCGGCGTTGCGCGTCAGCGCGTTGCCAGCCGCAACATTAGGGCTATAGTCGGCGATCATGACCCGCGACTGGAGGGCGCCGCCGGCGCTGGTGCCGGCAATCACGCCACCGCGGGCATAGAGCGCAGCGATCGCCGCCTCGGCTGGCGTGTTGGCAAGCGCCGCCATTGCCACCGCCTGGTCGCCGCCAAGAAAAAAGACGCCGGTCACATTATTACTGAACAACTGCACGACCTCCGGGTCTGCGGCGTCGCGGCGCGTGAAGATTGGTGCAATGGTGACGGTGCAGCGCACGTCTGTGGGCGCCGCACGCTTGCACGCCTCTTCCAGCTCGAAACGGCGCCGTTCGGCATCGCGCAGATTCGTCTCACGCTCCGCCGCGGTGATCGAGGTGGCATTGGTGCTGTAGGTGGTCGGAATCACCACGATGTTGACAGCGTTGGTGCGAGCGTGCGCCAGATACGTCGCCACGATGCCGGGATACACATCCGCGTAACCGCCACCCACTGGCGCCAGCGAGCCAGCAGCATCCTGCGCACTGGCGTGAGCATAGGTGAACATCAACACTCCTGAGAATAACAGCGTCAGTAATCGCTTCATGGTGAAACAGTATCCATCGCCTGTCGTGCACAGCCAATCATGGAAACCAGCAGCGGCGTTGCGCCCTTTGCAACTCGCCTACCCCTTTTTCCCCACAATCGTGCGTGGGTCGAGTGCGTCGCGCAGGGCGTCGCCCAGGTAGTTGATGCAGAGCACAACGATGAAGATCATCAGGCCAGGAAAGAGCGCCAGCCAGGGCGCAGTCGTCAGGTAGGTCTGCGTCTGGCTGAGCATGTTGCCCCAGGTCGGCGTCGGCAATTGCACCCCCAGCCCCAGATAGGAAAGCCCGGACTCGGTGAGGATGGCGGCGGCCAACCCTAGCGACACCGCAACGATGATCGGCGAGGCGACGTTGGGCAGAATGTGGGTGAGCAGGATGCGCCCGCTGCTGGCGCCGACGCCATAGGCGGCGGTGACGAACTCGCGCTCGCGCATCTCCAGCGTCGAGGCGCGCACCAGGCGCGCCATCCCCATCCAGGCAAAGAGGCCGATGACGACTGCAATGGGGCCGATCGTGCCGGGCTGCGCCCAGGGCGCATCAAGCAGACGCAGATAAACGGTGAGCAAAATCAACACAAAGAGGCGCGGCACCGACAGGAAAATCTCTGTCACGCGACCGAGGCTGCTGTCCACCCAGCCGCCAAAATAGCCGGAGACCAGCCCGATCGTCACGCCGACGACCAGCGAGACCAGCACCGAGAGCCCCCCCACCGTCAAGGAGGCGCGCCCGGCGTAGAGCACACGCGTGAAGAGATCGCGGCCCAGGTCGTCGGTGCCCATCCAGTGTGCTGCGGAAGGGGGCTCAAATCGATTGCGCAGGTTTTGTGCGTCGCGCGCATAGGGGGTGAGCAAAGGCGCAAAGAGCACCGCCAGGATGATCAGACTCAGCACAATCGCGGCGACGATGGCGCGCCAGTTGGCGGTGAAGCGTCGCCAGAAGATCCGTGCAGGCGACTGCGGCCTGGTGTGCAGGAACGATGCGCCGGGGAGCGTCAGGGTCGAGTTTGTCATGCCGCCTTCCGTTTTCCCAGTTGAATGCGCGGGTCGAGCACCGTGTACGCCAGGTCGGCCAGGAACATCGCCAGGATGGTCAGCGCGCTGAAGATGATGACGCACGCCATTACCACCGGCATGTCGCCCTTGACCGCACGTTCGTAGAAGAGCCGTCCCATTCCGGGCCAGGCAAAGATCGTCTCCGTGTAGAGCGCGCCGCCAAAGAGGAGCGGAATCTCGAACGCCAGCAGCGTCACCAGTGGAATCAGCGCGTTGCGCAGCCCGTGACGGAGATTGACCTGTGTTTCAGTCAAGCCCTTGGAGCGCGCCGTACGCATATAATCCTGTCCAATTACGTCGAGCATAGCGGAGCGCATGTAGCGCATATAGCCGGCCGCCGTGACCAGCGCCAACATCGTCACCGGCAGCACCATGTGCCAGATCAGGTCGAGGACGGAGAAGGGTTTGCCAAGCGTCGTCATGCCGGAGCCGGGGAACCAGCCCAGCCAGACGCTGAAGACCATGATCAACAGCAGGCCAAACCAGAAGACCGGGAGCGAATTGCCGGCAAACGCCAGGGCAGTCAGCACCGTGTCCACGATGGAATACTGTCGCAGCGCCGAGATGACGCCCAACGGGACGGCGATCAAGAGCGTGACGACGAGCGCCGTGCCCATGAGCAAAATCGTGTTTCCCAAACGATCCCTAATCTCCTGGAGTACAGGGCGCCGCGACACAAACGAGTTGCCCCAATCGCCCGTGACCACATTGCCCAGCCAGCGAACATAGCGCACAGGCACTGGCTCGTCCAGCCCATACTTGGCGCGCAGTCGGGCGTAATCCTCGGCGGTTACGTCGGGGTTCTCCTCGTAGGCGTTCATGATGCCGCCTGGATACGCGCTGGCCAGGCCAAAGACAATGACGCTAATCGCAACCAGCGTCAATAGCCCCTGTAGAAAGCGACGGATGAGGTATTCAAGCATAATGAGTAGTGGAGATTTGAGATTTGAGATTGGAGATTGGAGAAGCTGTGCATGGCGTGACGCCCAATCTCCAATCTCCCGATCTCTTGATCTCTATTGCATCAACCACCAGTCCGCTGCGCCCCAGGTGAAGTCCGAGGGGCCAGGCGAAACCTTGAAGTTCTGCAACTCAGTGCGATAACCGCTGAGCAGCAGACGTTCGTAGAGGAAAGCGCGCGGCAAGTCCTGGTTGATCTGTGCTGCCACCTGGCAGTAGAGCGCGCGGCGCTGCTCGATGTCGGTGATGGACGCAGCTTCGTCGATCCAGGCGTCCACGTCAGCGTTGACATAGCGCGAGTAGTTGGAGCCGGCGCCCTCGTTTGCGGCGGTCGGAATGTTGTCCGAGTGATAGTTCTGATAGAGATGGCTGTCCGGATCAAGGAAGGGGCCGGTCGTGTAGAGCAGGATGTCGAACTGACCGTGCTTGCGCATGCCGTTGCTGTCCCACCCTGCAAAAAGCACATCCGACGGCACATTCTCGATGACCAGGTTCAGGCCAATGGCTTTGAGCATTTCGACCAGCACCTGTTCGGTTTGTTCGCGCAACAGGTTGCCCGAAGTCGTAGTGATCTTCAACTCCATCTTGACGCCGTCTTTTTCGAGAATGCCATCGGCGCCCAACGTCCAGCCAGCTTCATCCAGCAGGGCGTTGGCCTTCTCAACGTTGAATTCGCTGGGCGGCTGCGGGCAGGCAAAGGCGCCGTTGGGGAGCACCGTCGTGCCGACGTTGACGTTGCCATACAGCAGTGTGTCGACGATCTCCTGCTTGTCGATGGCGAGCTGAATCGCCTCACGCACCCGGAGGTCGTTCAGGATCGGGTGTGGGTTCGCCGCGGCGTCGGCGGGCGCGTCCACGGCGGGGTCGGCGAAGTTGAAGAGCAAGAGCTCATTCTCGCCAGTCTGCGCGCCTGCATAGGTCACCCCCTGCGCCGCCATGCTCTCCAACGCCGGGAAGTCGGCCTCGGTGATGTCCCACAGCGCCTTGATCTCACCGGAGCCCAACAACTGCATCCCCACTTCGCGGCTTGGCAGAATCTTGACAATCAGACTGTCCAGATAGGGTTTGCCGGCTTCACGGTAGTTCGGGTTGGGCATAAACTCGATGTAGTCCCCCGCGACCCACTCCTTGACGATCCAGGCGCCGGTGCCGATCGGGTTGCGGTTGAATTCCCAGGAATCGAGCGCCGCCAGATCGCCCGCACCGCGCGGGATGATGTACGAGAAGAGGCGCAGGTAGGGCGCATAGACTTCTGAGAAATAGACTTCGGCGGTCAGGTCGTCCGGGCACTCAACGGCGTCGATGCGATTGTAGCCGGATGTGCTGGCGCCGGAGAGATCGGAGAGAATCGCCTCCACCGTGAACTGCACATCGGCGCAGGTGAAGGGGTCGCCGTTGGAAAATTTGATGTCGGGCTTGAGCTTGTAGGTTACCAACAGCCCATCTTCCGACACTGTGGGGAGGGCTTCAGCCAGCACTGGCACGTAATTCCCCTGGTCATCGACCTGCACCAACCCCTCGATGGTGAGGGAACTGATGGCGTCCTCGATGCTTGAGGAAGCCAGCAATGGATTGAGCACGCCTGGCTCCTGCGGCGTGCCGACGACGACTGCGCCGCCGCGCACCGGTTCGGACGGTGCGGTCGTTTCATTGGTGGCAGGCGCTGCTGCTGGTGCGGCTGGCGCCGCGCACGCTGACATCACAACCGCGGTCAGCAGGATCAGCGACAGGAACATTCTTCGCCCGATCATGAGTTTCTCCTTAACATGTTGAGACAAATTGAAGGTTGGTGCGTGCTGCGCGCCCAGGTTGCCACGCAGCCCTTTGCCCGGACAGAACACGGCGGATGGCGCGCCGCTGCAAGCGACGCGGGCATTCTCTGGAACCGTGCGAACTGTCCTGGCTAAGCACAAGGTATCACAAAGCGCCGTGTGCGTCAATCCCCATAAAGTGAATTGATATTTCACATTGTTGATTTATCAATCATTTTGTGATATACTATTCCACAATATGAAACAAACGCCGGATGGAGTCATCAAGATACGCTATGTTTCCTGTCAAAGAGCTTGATCTGCACGCCACCGAGATGTATCCGGGCACCCAGGCGGTGGCGCGCGCCATCGCGTTGCTCAAGGCATTCAGCGACGCTCAACCGGAATGGGCGTTGAACGACCTGGCGCAGGCTACGGGCCTCCACAAGACCACAGCCTTCCGCCTGTTGTCGGCGTTGGAGGCGGAGCGGCTGGTGATGCGCAATCCACTGTCGGGCGGCTATCGGCTGGGGGTGGAGTTGATCGCGATGGGCGGTGCAGCCATGCGCGCCAACCCTTTGCGGGCGATGAGCCGCCCGGTGCTTGTCAAGCTGGCCGAGCAGACGGGCGAGGCGGCCACGCTGGAGGTGTTGGTGGAGGATTACGTGCTGGTGATCGACGAGGCGCCGGGCAGCAACCCGATGGGGATGACGCAGGATGTGGGGCACCGGTTGCCCATTCACGCAACGGCGACAGGGAAAGTGTTGCTGGCGGCGCGCCCGGAAACTGAGCTTTCGCAACGACTGGCGGAGCGATTGCCAGCGCTGACCGATCACACCATCACCGATCCGCAGCAACTGCGCAGCGTATTGGCGCGCGTCCGCCAGGAGGGCCTTGCAACTGCGGTTGGGGAGCTGGAGCCTGGCTTTACTGCCGTGGCGGCGCCGGTGCACGATCGCGAACGCCAGGTGGTGGCGGCGATCAGCGTCGGCGGCCCAAGTGTGCGTCTGACTGCGGAGCGCCTGCCGGAAGTGGCGGCGATGGTGCAGATGTCGGCCCGTCAGATTTCTCGCCAACTCGGATACTGGCCGGGTTGACGTTGTGATTTGCAGATGAAGATTCTATTTTATTCGTAACCGAGGAGGCACTTATGTTGGCAACTCAATCCACTCGCGCCATCACGCGCTTGAATGTCCCCGGCCCCAAGGCCCGAGCAATTCTGGAACGTGACCGCGCTGTCGTCTCACACGCCTACGGGCGCGTCGCCGACTTTGTGATGTCGCACGGGCTGGGAGCGCAGGTCTACGACGTGGATGGCAACCGTTTTATCGACTTTGCCTCTGGGATCGCCGTTAACTCGACCGGACACAGCCATCCCCACGTGGTGCGCGCCATTCAACAACAGGCGGAGAAATTCCTGCACATCTCTTCAGACTTCTACCACGAAAGCTGGGTGCGATTGAGCGAGCGGTTGGACGAAATCGCACCGTTCACCGAGACAGCCAGCGTCTTTATGGGCAACTCCGGCACCGAAGCGGTCGAAGGCGCCATCAAGCTGGCGCGCTACCACACGGGGCGCCCCTATTTTGTCGGTTTCATGGGCGGCTTCCACGGGCGCACATTGGGATCGCTCGGCTTCACTGCCAGCAAGACGACGCAGCGCCGTGGCTTCATGCCCATCCGCGAAGTGACGCACATCCCCTACCCGTACGAGTATCGCCCGGTGTTGGCAATGCAGCCCGGTGACGCCGACTATGGCGAGACGGTCGTCAATTATTTGGAGAAGGTGATCTTCAAGAGCGTTCTGGCGCCGGAAGATGTCGCTGCGGTGCTGGTCGAGCCGATCCAGGGCGAAGGCGGCTATGTCGTGCCGCCGGCCTCCTTCTTCCCACGTCTGCGCGAGGTGTGCGACCGTCATGGCATCCTGTTGATTGTGGATGAGGTGCAGACTGGCATGGGGCGCACTGGCAAGTGGTGGGCGATCGAGCATTGGGGTGTCGAGCCGGACATCCTCTGCACGGCGAAAGGGATCGCATCGGGCGTGCCGCTGGGGGCGTTCCTGGCGAAGCGCAGCCTGGCGACGTGGCCGGCTGGCGCGCATGGCAACACCTACGGCGGCAATCCCCTGGCTATGGTGGCGGCGCTGGCAACGATGGAAGTGCTGGAAAATGGCGGCATCCAGAACGCTGCGGAGCAGGGTGAATACATGTTGCAGCGGCTGCATGCCATGGCGGCGCGCCACCCAAGCATGGGAGACGTGCGCGGCAAGGGGCTGATGATCGGCGTCGAGTTCGTTCACGACAAAGCAACCAGGAGCGCCGACGCACGCCTGCGCAACCGGATCGTTGAGCTGGCGTTCGAGCATGGGTTGCTGATCATGGGGTGTGGCGTCAACTCGATGCGGATTATCCCGCCACTGGTTGTCACCCGCGCCGAGGTGGATGAAGGGCTAGACATCTTCGAGCATGCCCTGACGCTGGCGGAGAAAGAGTTGCTGTAGGCGATAGGTGAAGAGGGGGAGCGAGTTTGCGTGCTACGTGTTGCGTCGTGACCCGTGACTCGTGACTCGTGACCCGTGACCCGTGACCTGTGACTCGTGACCTGTGACTCATCACAGATCACGAGTCATTTTCCGCAGCGACGGCGCTTCAGGATCGTGAGCGGCGTAATTGGCGGCGGCGCGGGCGAAGCTGCTGGTGGCGTAGCAGTACTGGCAGCCGAAGAGACAGGAATCGTACATGCCGATGTCGCGGCTGGCTACGCAACCGCAGGCGGCGCGCTGACCAGGGTCTTTGCGCAGAGCGAGCTGCAATCCAAAGACGCGCGCCAGCAGTTCGTCGTCGATGCATTTACCAGGTCGAACGCCGTAGCCGGTCAGGTCGATCTCCTCAGCGCAGCTCACGATCTCCATGCTGTTTTCTTGCGCCGCAGCAGCCAGGCCGCGCACCAGATCGGCAAATCCTGGCAACGTCTCTGGCGGCCGATCGGGGAAGGTGACGCCCTGCGTCGTCAACGCCTGCAATCGCCGCGCTGCCTTGCGGTAGACATCCACCACGCTGATCACCGACCGGGCCGTGTAGCCGCGCAGTTGCGCTGCGATCCACGCGTAACGCTCCTGGTGAAAGTGGGCGTCCGTGAGCGAACTCAACACGATGGGATCATAGCGCCAGATCACGCGCGCCGGCCCGATGCGGTCGGCAAGGCGCCGGAAGGTCGCTACTGCGGCAGCAACCGGCGGCGTGCGCGGGTCGAGCTGGCGCGGGTTGTCCAGAAGCGTGAACTGAAAGTAGTAGCGATAGCCGCGTGCATCCAGCTCGTCCAGAGCAGGCAACAGGGGGCGCGGGTTGCGCGTCCAGAAGACGATGGCGTCCACATCTTCCGGGCGCAGGGAAACCCGGCTGACCTGGTTGGCGTTGAACGGATTGGGCACAATGCAGAAGCCAGCGCGCACGCGGTGCATAAACCACGTTGCGTAAAAGGCTGGTATATCGGTGCGGCGGCTGGCGCTAATGATCATCAATCGTGATAAAACTGAAATTTGGCGTAAAGTCAAATGAATGGTATACTGTTTTGGTATTGCAGGCTGAATCATGCGCCCGGTACAGCGGTGATTCGGCTCTCTTGCCCGCAAGTGTGGGCAAGGCGTGGCGCCGCAAACGGTTGGTTTATCAAGACTCACAAAGGAGTACCGATGGGTATCGCACGACCACAAAAGGCTCAGTTGATCGAGGAATATCGGCTGAGCGAGCACGACACTGGCTCACCTGAAGTTCAGGTTGCGCTGTTGACGACGCGGATCAATGCCTTGATCGAGCATCTCAACAAGCACAAGCACGATGAAGGGTCGCGCCGGGGTCTGCTGAAGTTGGTTGGTCAACGCCGTCGCCATCTGGCGTATCTGAAACGCAAGGATGCGCAGCGTTACCAGCAGTTGATCCAGCGTCTAGGGTTGCGCAAGTAGACAAGCAAGAGGGCGAGGCGGTCCGCAGTTGTGACGCTCGCCCTTCTTTGTATGTGTCCGCTGTGCACAGAGGCGCAGGATAGCGGGAGTAGGATGCAGGGGAGTACAGTATTCTGTAGGCAGGAACCTCCACACCGGTGAGACCGGTGCGGGTGCGAGGTCCGGCATTGGAGAGTGAAGCCAAGCGCAAGGCATGTTTGGCGTCACTCTCCAGTTCCGCACCTCGTCCCTATCCTTCCCTGCTGAACGAAGTCTGACACCCTGCTTTTTTTGTCGGATGCAGCCACGGCGTTTCCGCCGCAGCGGAAATGACGCGGCTGCCTGTGTTCGTTTCAAGAGGTAAATACTATGCAAATGTTTCAAGGCACCCAACTCTTCACCGCTGAAGTTGGGGGCAGAACGCTGGCCATCGAGGCTGGCTTGTTGGCGCCGCAGGCGGGCGGCGCCGTCACCGTGCGCTATGGCGATACGGTGCTGTTGGCGACTGCCGTCATGAGTAAGGACGTGCGCTCAGGAATGAATTTCTTCCCGCTGACGGTCGAGTTCGAGGAGCGACTCTACGCTGCGGGGCGCATCCCCGGTAGCTTCTTCCGGCGCGAAGGCAAACCAAGCGAGCAGGCGATCCTGATGTCGCGCCTGGTCGACCGCCCCTTGCGCCCCCTCTTCCCCAAAGGGATGCGCAACGAAGTGCAGGTGATCGTCACGGCCATGGCAACGGATGGGCAGAATCTGATGGATCCGTTGGCGATCATTGCTGCATCGGCGGCGCTGCACGTCAGCGATATCCCGTGGAACGGGCCTATCGCTGGCACCACCATTGGCTTTGTCGATGGTGAATTCATCGTCAACCCCACCGCTGATCAGATGGAGCACAGCAGCCTGAGCCTGGTGGCGGCAGGTACGGATGACAACATCCTGATGGTGGAAGCAGGCGCTCACGAGCTGCCCGAAGACCTGGTGTTGGAGGCGCTCAAGTTGGCGCATGAAACCAACCGTATCGTCATCGCTGCCATCAATGAATTGCGCGCCGCACTCGGCAAGGCGAAGGCTGAGCCTTCCATCTTCCTACCCTCCGAGTCCGTCCAACAGGGCGTCAACGACCTGGCTGCAGCCAGGATCGCCGCGATCCTGGAGCAGGGGCTGGGCAAGGTCGAGATCAACGCCGCGCTGGACGCTGTCAAGGCGGAGGTCAAGACTGCCTTCGCTGAACGCATTGCCGCTGGCGAGGTCACCGACCTGGAGGTGGAGGACGCCTACGAAGCCACGCTCAAGAAAGTCACGCGCAAACGTGTGTTGGCGACGGGTATTCGGCCCGACGGGCGCACGACGACGCAGATTCGCCCGATCAGCGTGCAGGTGGGCAACCTGCCGCGCGTGCACGGCTCCGGCCTCTTCATGCGCGGCGAGACGCACGTGCTGACGATCGCCACCCTGGGCACACCTGGCGATGCGCAGCGGCTCGACTCGCTCCTGCCCGGCGAGGAGAAGCGCTACATGCACCACTACAACTTCCCACCCTTCAGCACGGGTGAAGCAACGCCAATGCGCGGCCCCAAGCGCCGCGAGATCGGCCATGGCGCCCTGGCGGAGCGGGCGCTGGTTTCCGTGATCCCGGAGGACTTCCCGTACACGCTGCGTCTGGTCAGCGAAGTGCTCAGCTCCAACGGCTCCACCAGCATGGGGTCGGTCTGTGGCAGCACGCTGGCGTTGATGGATGCCGGCGTGCCGATTACGGCGCCGGTGGCAGGCATCGCCATGGGTTTGATTCAGGACATGGACACTGGTGAGTATCAGATTCTGAGCGACATCCAGGGCATGGAAGATGCGCTCGGCGATATGGACTTCAAGGTCGCTGGCTCTGAGCACGGCATCACAGCCTTGCAGATGGACTTAAAAATCAAGGGGCTGGACTTCGAGATTCTGCGCCGGGCGCTTGACCAGGCGCGCGAAGGCCGGATGTACATCATGAGCAAGATGTTAGAGGTGCTGCCGGAGCCACGCCCCAACCTGAGCGAGTATGCCCCGCGCATCCTGACGCACCACATCGATCCAGAGAAGATCGGCAAGCTGATCGGCCCTGGCGGCAAGACGGTGCGCGGCCTGCAAGAGCAGTTCGGCGTCAAGATCGACATCGAAGAAGATGGCACCGTCTACATCTCCGGCGAAGGCTTGAATGCCGAGCGGGCGCTGGCCGACGTCCAGCGCATGACCGAAGATATCGAGATCGGCAAGATTTACACTGGCACGGTGGTGCGCGTGGAGCCGTACGGCGCCTTCGTCAACATCATGCCGGGCGTCGATGGCATGGTGCACATCAGCCAGCTTGCCGATTATCGCGTCGACAAGGTTGAAGACATCGCCAATCTAGGCGACGAACTGACGGCGATGGTGATCGACGTGGACCCGGGTGGCAAGGTGCGCATGAGCCGCCAGGCTGTGCTCGAAGGCTGGAGCGTCGAAGAGGCGCGCAGCCGTGACCGTGGCGGTCGCCCGGCTGGCGGCGGCGGACGCAACGGCGGTGAACGGGGTGGGCGCAGCGGCGACCGGCGTGACAACCGTGGCAGCGATCGCCGCGACAGCCGCAGCGGTGGCGACCGCCGCCGTTAAGTCGCTCTGCATTCGTCTTGTGGCGGAAACTGCGCCGCCTGCTGCTCTCAGTCGACCGAGAGCAGCAGGCGGCGCATGCCAGTCAATCAGTCCATCCAACGTTGTTTTGTGTCAGGTTGATGTCTGCACGTGGAATACTCTGATCTGCTGAAGCGCGCACCCCTCTTGTCTGGGTTAGATCACCCTTTCGACCGCTTTCAACGTCATCGAGATGTCCAGCTTGTCGTCACGCGCATGGCGCTGGCGCTGGGGCGTGCGCGCCTGCGCGTGCTCGATGTCGGCGGGATCGAACTCACACAACAGTTCATGCCCGAACATGACATCGTGGTGACGAACCTCTCCCGTGAGGCGCAGTCTTCGGTGCAAAGCAGCGGCGCAGCGTTGCCGTTCGCCGATCAAGCCTTCGATGTCGTCCTCACCGTGGACACACTGGAACATATCCCGCCTGCCGACCGCCAGCCATTCCTCGCCGAAATGGTGCGCGTGGCGAAACACTTTGTGTTGATCACCGGCCCATTTTCCAGCCCGATCAATGACGAGGCCGAGCGACTGCTCGACGACTACATCTACACCGTGACGGGCCAGCACCACTACTACCTGGCCGAGCATCTGAAGTTCGGCCTGCCGCTTCTGAGCGCAACAGTTGAGCAGTTCCATGCCAGTGGTTGCCAGACGATCACGATTCCGAGCGGGTATACACCGCGTTGGCTTGCCATGATGCTGCTGCGCTTCTCGTTGCCCGACAGTGAGCAGGGGCGCAAAAGCGATGTTTGGCTGGAGAAGTTATACAATCACCAGTTTTACTGGGCAGATCATCGCGAGCCGAGTTATCGTCAGGTCGTTGTGGCTGCCAGGCAGGATGAAATTCGGGCAGTGCAAGATCTCGTCGCACTCTTCGCCGAGAACAAGAGTGTTTTTGGCGACGCCGATTTCGATCTCCTCCTCGCCCTCTGGCAGGTTTTGTCGGTGACGCCGACTTTTGACGCGTACGAGCAGACCATTGCCAGCTTGCAAGCTCAGCACGAACAACTGGCGGCCAGGATTCATGCGCTGGAGTCCGGTCGCTTCATCCGCACCATGGCAAAACTTCACAGGCTGCGCACCTGGGTGCCATAACCAGTGCCCGTGGGCGGAGATAAGCCGCTAATGGCGTGTCACGTGGTGCATGTTGCGTGGTGCGTGGTGCGTGCTGTGCATCGATACGCAGTTCGCAGCATGCAACATAAGCGCCACTGGTCTGTCTAAGCCCAGGTGCACCCGCGCGCTGCATTTGCAGTTGACTTCCCTCCGCCGCTTCGTGCTAAAAGCCGGGCTGCTCCTGACCCGCCGGCAGGCGCTCGTGGTCGGCGCCTGCGCTATCGCTGGCTATCGGCAGCGGCGCACGTGGGGTTGATTCCTGCCCGCCGCCCATGGAGGATTGTGTGGAAGATGCACTGACGCTGGCGGCGGCGTTGGCTGGCGCGGTCTCTTTTTCCCTGCTGCGCAACGACTCTAGCTCCCGCCTGGACACTTTGCGCCGATAGGTGCGTGGTGGGCTCTTGCTGAGCGGGCGCCCCTCGAACGGCGGATAGTCGAGGAGCTTGGCGTGGACATAACTGCCCAGCACACGAAAGCTGGCCGCCACTGGCGGCGCCAGCAGGGCGCCCAAAATGCCGCCCGTCGTCAAGCCAACTGCAACTGCACAGATGACGATGATTGGATGCAGGTTGACGCTATCGCCGATGATGCGCGGCACCAGGATATTGTTTTCCAGTTGCTGGATCAGGAAATAGATGCCAACCGTGATGGCGGCAAAGCCCAGGTTGTTGATGCCCAGCTCGCGCATTACATCGCTGCCTTGAATCAACGCGACGATCACAGCAGGGATCATCGCCAGCACCGGGCCGAGGTTGGGCACCACCTCCAGCAGTCCGGCCAGTATCCCAAAGATCAGCGCGCCGGGCATGCCCACCAGGATCAGCGCCAGATAGGTCGCAGCGCCGACAACCAGGCTCAGAATCAACTGGCCGCGCAAGAACGCCTGCCAGACGCGCCCGATCCGCCGCAGCAAATCCGCCAGCTCCGAACGGTAGGAGGGCGGAAAGAGGCTGTGCACGTAAGCCTGGATGCGCGGCGCATCGATCGTCATGTACAGGCTCACGAAGAAGGTCACCAGCACAGTCAAAAAGACCGAGAAGATGCCGCCCACAACGCTGACGCCGATATTGAAGGTGCTGCCTACGACTGTGGTTGTGGTGCTCAGAAAATTCTGAATGTAGTTCAGAATATCGTTGACCGACGGGATGAACTGAATCTGTTGGGAGTTGGTTTGGATCTGGCGGATATATTCGCTTAGCGGCACCGAGAACCCCAACACCACAATCTCGGTCGGCAGGCTCTGCACAGTTTCGTTCATCCATGTCAACACTGCGCGTGCGGTGCTGGAGGCGTCGAAGTTGCCCAGTGCTCGCAACTGGTCGATCAACGCCGGCACGAAAATGATCGGCAAGAGCACCAGCGCCACCACGACCAGCAAATAGATCGCCAGCGTGCTCACAGCGCGCGGAATCTTGATGCGTTCCGCCAGCCCGACAATGGGGCTAAGCAGATACGAGAGGATGCCCGCCACCAACACCATCGGCAGGATGCCACGGCTGATGTAGAGTACGTAGATCGCGCCAACCAGCATGATCACCAGCACCGTGCGCTTCGTCGCCAGATCCCAGCTTGAATCGTCGCCAGGACGGGTGACGCGCTCGATGGCGGCCACCAATGAATCGTCGGCGGCTGGGTCGGCGTCGCTGGCTGTGGCGTCATGCGATGCACTCGATTGGACTAGCTCTTGTTCGTTCTGATTCGGTATGATCATGATTGTGCTTTCGCTGGCAACAGTCTGTCTCACATGGGGCGATCTCACATAGGCGATCTCACATGCGGCCGTTGCCGTTTTCATTCTTAACCAATAACCCGACTCACCTGCTCAGGTCGCGCTCCGCCGCAGCGGCGCAATCCAGTTTACCCCATCACGATCCGCATGACGCGGAAAAGATTTTCGCCCAGAATCTGGCGAATGATCCTGGGATCGTGGCCGCGTTCGACCAGCTTCTGCGTGATCAGCGGATAGCAAGTGGCGTCTTTGATCTCCTGCGCCATCGTCCAGCCGTCGAAATCGCTGCCCAGCGCCACGTGATCCGGCCCGACGACGCCAAGCATGTACTCGATGTTGGCGATGATGTCGTCAAGCGAGGCAGCCTGCGGGTTGGCGCGGTTGAGAAACGCATCGACAAAGGTGACGCCGATCACGCCGCCCCTGGCCGCAATCGCCTCCATCTGGGCGTCGGTCAGGTTGCGCGGATGGTCGCACAACGCACGCGCGTTGCTGTGGCTGGCGATGATCGGCTGCTGGCTTACTGCAAGGACATCCGTCACGCCAGCGGGCGACAGGTGGCTCACGTCGAGGATGATGCCCAACTGGTTGCACTCCTCGACGACCTTGACGCCGAACTCGGTGAGGCCGCCATTGGTGCGGCTCTCGGCAACGCCGTCGCAGGCGGCGTTGCGGTGATTCCACGCCAGCCCCAGGTTGCGCAGCCCCAGCCGATAAAATTGTCGCAGCACGCCGATGCTGGCGTCAAGCGCCTCGGCGCCCTCCAACCCGGCGATGCCCGCCACCTTGCCCGCCGCCTTTGCGCGCAGGATGTCATCGGCGCTGCGCGCCAGCACGAACTGGTCGGGCAGACGTTCGGCCAGCAGGTGAAGCTGATCGAGCCGTTCCAGGGCGTGGGTGGTAGCGCCGTGACGCTGATAGGGTGTTGGCACGTAGCAGGCGAAGAACTGGACATTGACGCCGCCTTCGCGCAGCCGGGGCAGATCGACGTGTCCTTCATTGGCGCGGTCGCCCAACCAACGGTTGCGCTCAAGCTGGTCGCCAATGCTGTCGCAGTGGCCGTCAATGACGAGGGCATCGAAGTGGAGGGATAAGAACGCGTTGGTCATAAGGTTCCTGGCTTTCTAGCATTACAGCATGGTTGAAGTTTGTTGAGACATCCGTTGCAACCTTTTATCGTCGCATCTGCTTGCTCATCTGCTTCCGGCTCACATGAAAGGGTATTCCTTGTTGCTCAGCGAATTGCTGGAACAGGGCGTAGAAGTGTTCGCGGTCGCGTTGCTGGAGCACGGCGACGGCGTCGGCGGTCTCGATGGCGTAAGGGTAACCGCCGGCGCCGATCACACATTCGGCGCGCACGCGGTCGACGATGGCGGCGGCCTCCCCGCTTTCCACCAGCCAGCGCGGCGCCTCGATGCGCGCAGGTGGCCGTTCGGCGGCCAGGCGGATGTAGCAGAAGGCCACCTCCTGGTAGAAATCGGCCTGGCCCTGCTGGCTCAGTGGGTCGTTGCGGGCGCAGATAAAAAAGGGTGTGCGGTCGCCCCAGTTGGGCAGCAGCGGCGCCAGCAGCGCGCCGTCGGTCAGACCCATGTTCGGCGGGCCTGCGACGGTGTTGACCAGCATCACCACGTCGTGGCTGCCTGAGCTATCGACAAAGCCCACCAGCGGCATCGCCAGCCGCTGTGCTTGCCCTAGCAGGGCGCGCACCGCCGTGAGATAAGGTGCGGCGCGCGCAGGGCGAATCTGCCCGGCGAAGCTGATGATGAACGAGCCATCGAAAAAGCAGAGTGGACGTTCACCAGCGGCGGCAAAGCGTTGCATCAGTGTCGCCAGTTGCGTGCACTCACCCACGAAGCGCTGTTGGTTGACGCGCCAATCTGGAAATTCGCCGCCTTCCTCTTCGCCCAGCTCATCCGGCGCCAGCACGGTGAAGACAACATCTTTCTCGTAGCGCCCGCCGGGTGCGTGATAGTTGATATACCAGCCGATTTGTACAGCGCCGACCGGCGCCGAGAGTTCTTTGCTCGGCGGAATCTGGCTGCCATCGACGGCGACCACCGGCTTGTTCGCCAGGATCGTCAACGCCCACGCCCGCGCCTCCTGGTGATTTTGCCAGCGCTGCTCGAAGGGCAGGCGCAGATTCACCGCCTGATCGAGTTCGGGCGTGGGCAGCGCGCCGGGCCATTCCTGCCCGCGCTCCGCCACGCGCGCGCTCACTTCCGCCGCCGTCATTTGGAGGAAGCGATCGAGCAGTTGCCGCCGCAGGTCGAACTCGCTGCGCTGACCGGCTTGATATGCTTCGAAGTTGGCGCGCTTGGCTTGCAGCGCGTCGATCACTTTGTTGCGACTTAACATACCCGTGTATCATAGCTGTTTGTTGGGGAATCGCCAATGGAAAGGATGTGCAGAAAATGTGTGCTATTGAGGCTGTGACGATCCCGGTGGCGGTGGCTGACGCCATCATCGCCCACGCGCGTGAAGGCAAGCCGGAAGAGGTTTGCGGCATCGTGCGCGGACGGGGATTGACTGCGTTCGAGGCGGTGCGCGGGCGCAACATTGCCAGCGAACGCATCGAGAATTACGAGGTCGATCCGCAGACGCTGCTGCTCCAGTTTGCCTTCGAGGAACAGGGCGACGAGATGATGGCGATCTATCACTCACACCCGGTCTCCGTCGCCTATCCTTCCGCCACCGACGCCTGGAACGCCCATTACCCGGAGTGCATCTATCTGATTTGCTCGCTGGAGTTTGATGACGCTCCAGTCTTGCGCGCCTTCCGCATGACACCCCACTGGATCGAGGTTGACGTGGCGCGGCTGCGCCGTGAAGCGCCCTTCCGCGCCGTGCGCCCCAATCTTTTTGCCTACTACCAGGCGGTGGGCGCGCCTGCGCCGTCGCTGCTGGCGCCTGTGGTCGACGCGGCGCCGCCGCCTTTCTATGTGGATTTTTATACGGATGCGCATGATGCCATCGTTGACAGTCGCATCGTCTCGATCGTCGAGCACCCCATCAATTTTGTGGAAAGGATTGGGTGACCATGATGACGGTGCAATCATCTGGCAAGGTGCATGAAGTTGCCATCATCGGCGCCGGGCCGATCGGCATCGAGCTGGCAGTCTGCTTGAAGCGCGCCGGCGTGGACGCCCTGCACCTCGACGCTGGTCAGATCGGGCACACGCTGACCTGGTGGCCGCGCAACACGAGCTTCTTCAGCACGACCGAACGGCTGGCGATCGCAGGCGTCCCGCTACAGAACAACCATCAGCAGCGCGTCACCGGCGAGGAGTACCTGGCCTATCTGCGCGGCGTCGTCGAGCAGTTCGATCTGCATATCCAGACGCACGAGCCGGTCACTGCGTTGGTGCGCCAGGGCGAGCTGTTTCAGATCACGACGCAGCCACAGATCGGGCCGCGCACCTATCAGGCGCGGCGCGTGGTGCTGGCGATCGGCGATATGCACTACCCTCACCGGCTCAACATCCCCGGCGAGACGTTGCCGCACGTCTCCCATTATTTCCGCGACCCGCACGACTACTTCCGCAAACGGCTGCTGATCGTCGGCGGCAAGAACTCGGCGGTCGAGGCGGCGCTGCGTTGCTGGCGCATCGGCGCGCAGGTGACGATCAGCTACCGCCGCCCCTGGTTCGACGAGCAGCGCGTCAAGCACTGGCTCCTGCCCGACTTGAAGGCGCAGATTGAGGTGGGTGCGATCTGCTTCCTGCCCACCACGACGCCGGTCGAGATCACGCCCGCGCACGTCGTGTTGGCGCCGACATCCGCCGACGGCCAGCCAATCGCCGGTGAAACGACTCTGCACGCGACCGACTTCGTCTTGCTGGCAACCGGCTTTCGCGGCGATCAATCTCTGCTGGAAATGGTGGGCGTGCAGTTGCAAGGGGAGAATCGCGCACCGGTCTACAATCCGGCGACAATGGAGACAAACGTGCCAGGGCTATATCTCGCTGGAACGGTGGCGGCGGGCGTGCAACAGCGCTACGTCCTCTTCATCGAAAACAGCCACGAACACGCCGGCAAGATCACACAGGCGATTACTGGGCGTTGGCCGGCGGCGTTGGGCGATGTGCGCGGGCGCAACTATACGCTGAGTCTGGCGGAAATCCAGGCGAATTAGCTCATCCGCCGCAACGCCGGCGTCTGGCGAAAAGTGATCGCCGCCGTCCCCAACGTCAGCACAGCGAAGAGAGTGATCGCCAGCGGCATCCCGATCGCTTCGGAGAGCGCGCCCAGCGCCAGATTTCCAAAGGGTGTGAAGCCGAAGAATGTGAGCGTATAGAGGCTCATCACGCGGCCGCGCATCTCATTGGCGACGCGCGTTTGGAGCAGTGTGTTGATCAGCGTGAACTGGAGCATGAAGCCGACGCCCAACAGCACGGCCAGCGCCAGCGCAATCGAGAAGTTGCGGTTGAAGGCAAAGAGCGCCAGCACGATGGGGAAACTCATGGCGGCGGCGAAAAGCCACTGCCCGCGTTGGCCGCGATTGCCGAAGGTCGCCACCAGCAACGCCCCTGTCACGGCGCCGATGCCGGAGGCGGCGGTCAGCATGCCAAAGCCTGCGGCGCCGCCATGGAGAATGCGGTCAACGAATGAAGGCAGCACTGTGCTGTAGGCGATGCCGAAGGTGCTGAAGGAAAGCGACAGCAAGAGCAGCGCCCTCAACTCTGGCTCCCCGCCCACATAGTGCAGCCCGCTCTTGAGTTGCTGCCACGGCGAGCGACGGTTGCCGGTGGCGCGCGTGTTGGAGAGCTGCATCATCAACAGGCTGACGATGACAGCCAGGAAGGAGAGGCCGTTGAATGTAAAGCACCACGTCGCCCCGACCGTCGCCAGCAGAATGCCGCCAAACGCCGGCCCAACCACGCGTGCCGCGTTGAAGGTCATCGAGTTGAGCGCAATCGCATTGGGTAAATCCTGACTGCCCACCATCTCCACCACGAAGGCCTGGCGCGCCGGCCCATCGAAGGCATTGACCACACCCAGCAGCGCCGAAAGCGCAATGATGTGCCACACCTCCACGGCCCCTGTGAAAGTCAGGAGCGCCAGGACAAGCGCCAGCAGCATCGCACTCGTCTGGGTGGCGATGATGACGTCGCGCTTGCGCACCTGATCCACGACAACGCCCGCCCACGGCGTCACGATCAACGCCGGAATCGCCGAAGCAAAGCCGACGAGACCGAGCATGGCTTCCGAGCCGCTGAGCTGGTAGACCAGCCAGCCCTGCGCCACGATCTGCATCCACGTCCCCGCCAGCGACACGAGTTGTCCAAAGAGGTAGAGCCGAAAGTTGCGGTGTTGGAGGGCGCGAAAGGTTTCAATGCGCCGCGCCTGCCGTGCTCGCAGCGGCGCCACTTCGGGCGGCAATTGCGGGTTGAGGGGCGGATCGAGCTGCTCGACCAGTCCGCCCCCGGCGCCTGTGGCCGAAAGCGCCTGCGCGCCGCCGTCGATGATGGCAGGCGTTTTCGCCGCCGACTCATGCCAACTTGTCATGCGTGGGTTGCCTCCGCAACTGGCGTGGCCTCTGTATTTGCAACAAAATAGGGACGCAGAATTTCCATTGCGCGCAGCACTGTCTGCAAGTCGGCTGCCGGCATTGCTTCGAGTTGGTGCGACAACCAATCCAGCGTGCCTGCCAGCGCGCGAGCGTAGACGCCTGTCCCTGTCTCGGTCAGGTTGAGCGTCACCCGCCGCCGATCCAGCAGGCTGGTCTGCCGCGACACCAGCCCTTCCTCCACCAGGCCATTGATCAGCACGGACATGCTGGGCAGCGTCATGCCGATGAATTCCGCCGCGTCCGAAAGCGAACAACCTGGATGTCGCCCGATGAAGGCCAGCGTGCGGAATTGCGGCACCGAGAGTTCATGCAGCTGCTCTGCCCGCATCCTCACACGAATTGCCTGCACGATCGCCGGCGCTATCTCGAGCAGGGCGCGTGCACAAGCCTGGGTGGAAGTGTCCAATGCTTAGTCCTTTGAATAGTTAGAAGTTGTAACTATTATAGAGTTGCAGGCCGGGCTGGTCAAATTCAGGAGATGGCGGAGGGGCGAGGGGCGGAGGGGCGGAGGGGCGAGGGGCGGAGGGGGCGATACGCAACTCGCCCCTCGCCCCTCTCGTCTAGAAAATCCCCAATTCCTCTTTGGCTTCTTCGGACATCATATCCGGATTCCAGAACGGCGACCACGTCAGATGGATGTTCACTTCCTCGACATCCGGGAAGGCGGCGTGGGTCTCGCGCTGGACGTTGGTGATGATCTCTGGGCCAGCGGGGCAACCCGGGCTGGTCAGCGTCATCGTGATTTCGACAGTCTTTTCCGGCGTGACCTCGATATCGTAGATCAGGCCGAGATCGACGACATTCATCATCAATTCGGGATCGCGCACGCGCTGTCGAATCAGTTCGCGCACTTCCAGGCTGGTAGGCAATGCCATGTGTCTGCTCCTTTTTCTTTCGCAAACGGATCGCGCCCGCAACTATTGCGGTTGTTCGATCCAGATGTCACCGTCGCGCACCTGTACGGCGTAAACGTTGGTCGGCTCGAAAGCCGGAAAACTTAACGCCGCGCCCGTGCGAATGTCGAAGCGTGCACCGTGGCGCGGGCACTGCACCTGACAGCCGTTGACGATGTCGCCCTCGACAAGCGGGCCGCCGTCGTGCGTGCACACGTCTTCGATGGCGTAGATGGCGCCGTCGAGATTGAAGAGCGCCACGCGCACGCGGTTGACTTCCACCAATTTGCTGCCGCCTGTCGGGACATCCGCAAGCGCAGCGACTTTCACATAGTTGTTCATAGACAGGTCGTTAAATAGATCATGGATCGTTGGATGGGTTGGTTCATCACGTAGATGGGCGCCGTTGGGTGGTGCAAAAAACATGTTGCTCCTCAGCGTCACTCGGGCCATTCCTCCAGACCATAGGCGCCGGCCTTGAGCACCTTGAGCGGCAACAGCGCACATTTGAGGCGCACCGGGCCGATCTCGATCCCCAGCATGTCCAGGATGTACTCCTTGTCGATGGCTTTGATTTCATCGAGCGACTTGCCGATGACTTCTTCCATCAACATGCTGGCCGTGGCCTGGCTGATGGCGCAGCCGTGGCCGTCGAATGCAGCGTCCACCACCACGCCATCTTTCACTTTCAGCTCAACAGTGATCTCGTCGCCGCAGAAAGGGTTGTGGTCGTGATAGTGAATATCCGGGGCGTCGAGATGCCCCTTGCGCCGCGGATGTTTGTAATAGTCCAGAATTGCTTCCCGATAGAGATCGTCGCTCATGACGCCTTCCTTTGCTAGAGTGTGAAGATTTCCTGCGCCTTGTGCAGCGCATCCACGAACACATCGACCTCTGCGGGTGTGTTGTAGAGGTAGAAGCTGGCGCGTGCACTGGCATGGACGCCAAGCCGGTCGTGCAGCGGCTGCGCACAGTGATGACCTGCGCGCACCGCCACGCCTGCGCGGTCGAGGATCGCCGCAATGTCGTGGGGGTGGACGCCCTCTAGCGTGAAGGCGATCAGCCCGCCGCGAGCTTCCGGCCCCGGCCCCAGGATGCGCAGCCCCTCCACCTCTGTCATGCGGGTGTAGGCGTAGTGGGTGATCTCTCGCTCGTGCGCGTGCACCCGCTCCATGCCCACTTGCTGAAGATAATCGACCGCCGCGCCGAGCCCGATCGCTTCCGCGATGGCGGGGGTGCCAGCCTCGAATTTGTAGGGCACGCTGTTCCACTTGCTGCCGGTGAGTTTGACTTCGCGTATCATGTCGCCGCCGCCCATGAAGGGAGGCATCGCTTCCAGCAACTCGCGCTTGCCGTAGAGCACGCCCATGCCGGTCGGCCCACACATTTTGTGGCTGCTAAAGACGAAGAAGTCGGCGTCGAGCGCTTGAACATCGACCGGCAGGTGGGGGACGCTCTGGGCGCCGTCGATGAGCACCCTGGCGCCCACCGCGTGCGCCGCCGCTGCCAACTCGCGCACCGGGTTGATCGTGCCGAGGACATTGCTGGCGTGAACAAAACAGAAGAGTTTGGTGCGCGCGGTCAACAGGTTGGGCAATTCATCGAGATCCAGCAGTCCCTCGTCGGTGATCGGCACGTAGCGCAGTGTGAAGCCCAGTTGCTCCTGCAAGATTTGCCAGGGCACAATGTTGGCGTGATGCTCCATTTCGGTGATGAGCACTTCGTCGCCTGGCTTCAGGTTGGCGCGTCCCCAGGTGTACGCCACCAGGTTGATGCTCTCCGTTGCGCCGCGCGTGAAGATGATCTGCCGGGCGCTGGGAGCGTGGATGAACTTTGCCACCTTCTCGCGCGCCGCCTCGAAGGCCGCCGTCGCCTCTTCGCTCAACGTGTGGACGCCGCGATGGACATTGGCGTTGTAGCGCCGGTAATAATCATCCATGGCGCGGAGCACGCTTTCCGGCTTCTGGCTGCTGGCGGCGTTGTCGAAGTAGATCAGAGGCCGACCATTGGGCAGCACGCGCTGCAAGATCGGGAAATCCTGACGAAGTGCTGTCGTTGGATCGCCAATTATCGCTTCAGAGAATGTCATCACCATCTTCACCCAGGATTTCTGCGATTGTGAACCGATATTTCACCAGGAGTGGACCGGGCGTTGCGCCAGTGTCCTGCTATCGCTCGATCGGTAATCTTACGCCGTTTCCCCATTCTGTCCAAGAACCGTCGTAGTTGCGGACGCTCTCGTAGCCGAGCAGCCGCGTCAACACGAACCAGGTGTGGCTGCTGCGTTCGCCGATGCGGCAGTAGGCGATCACGTCGTCCGTAGGCTTGAGCCCCTGCTCTTCCTCATAGATGGCGCGTAGCTCCGCCGCAGACTTGAAGGTGCCGTCCGGGTTGGCGGCGCGCGCCCATGGCACATTTTTGGCGCCGGGGATGTGCCCGCCGCGCAGGGCGCCCTCTTGCGGGTAGTCAGCCATGTGCAGCAGTTCGCCCTTGTATTCGCCCGGGCTGCGCACATCGACCAGCGGTAGACCGGCTTTGACGTGCGCCAGCACATCGTCACGGAAGGCGCGAATCAGTGCGTCGTTGCGTTCCTGGGCAATGTAGGTGGTGGGAGGGTAGGTGGGAATCTCGCGCGTGAGGGGGCGCCCCTCAGCCACCCACTTCATGCGCCCGCCATCCATGATCCTGGCGTTGGTGTGACCGAATAGCTGAAAGACCCAGTAGGCGTAAGTTGCCCACCAGTTGTTCTTATCGCCGTAGAAGATCACCGTTGTGTCGTTGCTGATGCCGAGCCGCGCCATCAACGCCGCAAATTGCGTCTTGTTGATGTAGTCGCGTTCGATCGGATCGTTCAGGTCGGCGTGCCAGTCGATCTTGACAGCGCCGGGGATATGGCCCACGTCATAAAGCAAGATGTCTTCATTGCTTTCGACCAGTCGCAGCGATGGGTCGTCAAGGTGTGCTGCCACCCACTCGGTGCTGACCAGTGCGTCGGGGCGGGCGTAGCCTTTATCTGGGACGGTCATGGTTCCTCCTCGTTTTCTTGATCACAATAGGAGATTGGAGCCAGCGAGGGAACCCCAGCCAATCTCACAATCTCCTAATCCCCAAATCTTGATTACACAACAGTGGTCAAGTGCGCAATGACTCAGCCACCGATTTTGCGCTCGATGACGTGCTCCAGCTTGTGGACAACGCTTTCCACCGGCACGCGGTCGAGCACAGCCTGGAAGAAGCCCTGTACGATCATGCGTTCCGCCTGCGCGCGCGTTAGCCCACGCGCCATCAAGTAGAAGACATATTCCTCCTCGACCTGGGCGGCGGTGGCGCCATGCGTACAGCGGACATCGTCGGCCTCAATCTCCAGCCCTGGGATGCTATCCGCGCGCGCCGTCGGGTCGAGGATCAGGTTGCCGTTGCGCTGGTAGGCGTCGGTTTTTTGTGCGCCAGGGAGCACCTGAATGATCCCCATGTAGACGCTGCGGCTTTTGTCCTTGAGCGCCCCGTTGAAAAGCAGATCGCTGAAGCAGTGCGGCGCGCGGTGAATCTGCAACGTCTGATGGTCGATGTGCTGATTGCCGATCGGGAAGTAGATGCCGAGCAATTCAGCGTGGCCGCCTTGCCCCATCAGGTCGACATCCAGGAAGGCTTTGGTCAGTCGGCTGCCCCAACTCACCTGGATCCAGCGCAGGTCGGCGTCGCGGCTGAGTACGGCGCGCCCGGTCAGGAAGTTCCACGCGCTGTGGTCGAAGTCCTGCAAGTTCATGTAGCGCACGACCGAGCCGGCGCCAATGATCAACTCGACCACACTGGTTTGCAGACCGTCTTTGGCGCCCAGGAGATCGTCGACCACGGTCACTTCGGCGCCCTGTTCGGTGACGACCAGGGTGTGGTGATAGCCGCCCACACCGTCGGCAGCCTGATTGAGGATGATCTGCAGGGGCAGCGTGACGCGGGCGTTGGCGGGTACATAGACAAACGCGCCCGTGTCCCACAACGCTGCGTGCAAAGCGGTGAATTTGTTCAGGTCGGGCTTGACAGCCTCGGTCATGAAGTACTTGCGCACCAGGTCAGGATGCTGTTGCACTGCGCTCTGCAGATCGACGAAGATGACGCCGTGATCTTCCAGGCGGGCATGCGAGACGCGGTTGCGCAGCCCGCTGTTCTCGAAGACCATGCTGGCGGCGCTGTCCATCTCATCCAGTTCTTCCTGCAACAACCCGGGCAACGCACCCTTTTCCACTGTGCCGGACGCGGTCGCCACCGGCTTGAAGTTCTTCAGGTCGAAGCCGGTCAGCCGGGTGCGGCGCCAGGCTTCATCGGTCGGTTCGGGCCACGGCATCGCCTCGAATTGGCGCCACGCCGCAAGGCGAAATTCCAGCATCCATGCCGGTTCATTGCGCGCCGCTGAGTGTGCGCGCACAGTGTCGGCGCTAAAACCCTGAACCGCGTGCATGGTGGCTTCTGGTTCTTTGACTAATACGCTCACGTTATTCTCTCCCGCGATACAAATCATGAATTGTGAAGCATCAATTGCGATAACGCTGCGCACCGCTGGCGACTGTAAGTTCCACAATTGACGATTCACAATTCACAATTCGGCTGTTATTAACCGATCGTGCCTTCCATCTGCAACTGGATCAGGCGGTTCATCTCCACCGCATACTCCATCGGTAGTTCCTTGACCAATGGTTCGATAAAGCCGCCAACGATCATCGCCGCCGCTTCATCCTCGCTGATGCCGCGACTCATCAAATAGAAGAGCTGCTCCTCGCCGATCTTGCTCACCGACGCCTCGTGCCCGACGCTCACCTGCTCTTCTTCGATCTCGATGTACGGGTAAGTGTCGGAGCGGCTGGCTTCGTCGAGCAGGAGCGCGTCGCAGACGACGTTGCTCTTGCTGTGGTGCGCGCCCTTGCCCACCTTGAGCAGCCCGCGATAACTGGCGCGGCCGCCGTCTTTGCTGATCGACTTGGAGACGATCTTCGAGCTGGTGTACGGCGCGCCATGCACGACCTTGCCGCCGGCGTCCTGATGTTGACCGTGACCAGCGAAGGCAATCGACAGGATTTCGCCGTGCGCTTTCGGGCCCATCATGTAGACGGCAGGGTACTTCATCGTGACCTTCGAGCCGAGATTGCCGTCGATCCATTCCATCGTGGCGCCTTCATAGGCGACGGCGCGTTTGGTCACCAGGTTGTAGACGTCGGTGCTCCAATTCTGGATCGTGGTGTAGCGGCAACGCGCACCCTTTTTGACGATGATCTCGACGACGGCGCTGTGCAGGCTGTTGCTCGAGTAGATCGGCGCTGTGCAGCCTTCGACGTAGTGGACGCTGGCGCCTTCTTCGACAATGATCAGCGTGCGCTCGAACTGACCCATGTTCTCCGCATTGATGCGGAAATATGCCTGTAGCGGAATATCAACGTGCACGCCCTTCGGCACATAGACAAAGCTGCCGCCGCTCCACACGGCGCTGTTGAGCGCAGCGAACTTGTTGTCCGCCGCCGGGATGATCGTGGCAAAGTACTCGCGCACGATGTCTTCGTGCTCGCGCAGCCCACTGTCCATGTCCAGGAAGATCACACCCAGTTTCTCCCACTCCTCGCGCAGGCTGTGGTAGATCACCTCGGAGTCGTACTGGGCGCCGACGCCAGCCAGAAACTTGCGTTCCGCCTCCGGGATGCCCAGGCGGTCAAAGGTGCGCTTGATGTTCTCTGGCACATTGTCCCAGCTCTTCTCGGCGCCTTCGCTCGGTTTGAGATAATAGTAAATCTCATCGAAATCGATGCCGCTCAGATCGGCGCCCCAGGTGGGCATGGGTTTGGCGAGAAAGATGTCTAACGCCTTGTGGCGGAACTCGCGCATCCATTGCGGCTCTTTCTTGTGATCCGAAATCTGGTCGATGACGGCATGGTTCAGGCCACGCTCGGTCTTGAAAAGCGGCTTCTCTTCGTCGTGAAAGCCGTACTCGTATTCTTCTTTGACGCCCTGGAGGGCTTGAAGGTCAGCATGCGTTGCCATTGGTGTCTCCTGTTAGTTGAACATTGCCTCAAGCAGGCACAGCTTCGGCGCCGAACTCGCGTTCGACCCAGCCGTACCCTTTTTCTTCAAGCACGTGTGCGATCTCGGGGCCGCCGGTCATGACGACGCGTCCATCGTAGAAAATGCTCACATAGTGCGGCTTGACGTAATTCAGCAGCCGCTGGTAGTGCGTGATCAGCAAGAAGCCGCGGTCCGGCGTCGCCAGCTTGTTGATGCCGTCCGCAACCACGCGCAGCGCATCGATGTCAAGCCCAGAGTCAGATTCGTCCATGATTGCGAATTTGGGCTCCAGCATTGCCATCTGCAGCACTTCCGTGCGCTTCTTCTCGCCACCGGAGAAGCCGTCGTTCAGGTAGCGGCGCGCAAAGCTCGGATCGACGTTGAATTCCTTCATCTTCTCGTTGAGTTCTTTGCGGAACTCGCGCATCGGCATCAGGTTGCTGCCAATCACGCCGCCGCGTCCGTCCGCCTCAGCCTGCTGGGCAGTGTAGCCGCGCACATTGCTGACCGCCGTGCGCAGGAAGTTGGCGACGCTGACGCCCGGCACTGCGACCGGATACTGAAACGCCAGGAAAAGACCAGCCTTCGTGCGTTCGTCCGCCTCCATCTCCAGGATGCTCTCACCGTTGAGCAGGATGTCGCCTTCGGTGATCGTATAGTGGGGGTGGCCCGCAATGACATAAGCCAGGGTGGACTTGCCAGAGCCGTTCGGTCCCATCAACGCATGAATCTCACCGCTGCGCAGGGTCAGGTTGACGCCCTTCAAAATCTCCCGATCCTCGACGGATGCGTGCAGATTGCGGATCTCCAAAACATTCATTGCTCTAACTCCTCTGTTGCGATAGCTTTCGTGCTCGCCAAAAAATTGAATCGATATCTGTTACAACTCAGGATACGGGCGACTGTGGCGATGTGCTGCGTTGAATCATCCAATCTACCACATTCCTGGACAACCCCTGGAAATTTACGCCGCCGCCCCGTGCCCGTTGGTTGCAAACTCACCATTGGCGCCGCGCTGTACGATAAAGGTGCAACCGGCGTGCCCTTCCAACATGCACTGGCTCAGGTGTACATCGGAGCCGAGCACCTTCTCCAACATGCTGCGATCCATCTCGCAAATCTCGCGGTGCTCTTGCGCCAGTTCGTGAAAGGGACAGTTGTAGGTGCGCAGCGCAATCACGTCGCTGTCGGCGAAGACTGCATCCGCCAGGATGCCATTGCCGTTGAGTGCACGCGCCAGCTCATCGACGCGATCGCGCAGCAGCGAACCGCGCACCGCCGAGACATATTTCCCGGCCAGGCGCGTCCCCACGCGGTCGAGCAATTCGGCGGTGCGCGCCTCGCCTTCCAGACGGAAAACCTCTTCCAGCAGCGTCAACGCCAGGTCGTCGCAGTGGCAGGCAAAGAGTTCTTGCACCTTTGCCGTTGTGAAATACGCATGATGCGGACGCCCCACCCCTGCGTGCACAATGCGACGCTCGATGTAGCCTTCCGCCTGCAACGTATTTAGATGCTGGCGAACCGCGGTCGTCGTAACGCCCAACAGGTCTTCCAACTCTTTGATCGTCGCAGAACCACGGCGCTGAAGATGCTCGATGATCTGCCAGAGCGGCGATTCACGTTTGCCGATGGTGCTCAATGTCATGCGTTGTTCCTATCGTCACTGTCTACGACATGGACAGCGTCCTTGATAGTTGAACAATAGCATGACAAAACATTTTTGTCAAATGAAATTGTTTTTATTTTAGAAATAAAAACAGGGCAGGGATGACCTGCCCTGGAGACGTCTGCCCGAGGAGGGGCGACGCATGTTTTCCGGTCCGCCGCAGCGTTGTCAGTCGCCGGCGCCCGAAGGCGATGGCGAGGCTGTCACCACCGCAGGGCGTAGCTTGCGATCCGAGGGCAGCGCAAAGCCCACCAACCCGGCGAAGAGCGGAAGAAACGCCACGATCGAGAGCACCATCAGCAACCCGAATTGCTCCGCTGCAATCGATTGAAGCCACGCCATGAACGAGCCGCTGGCAAAGATAAAGCCGAGCACCAATCCGCCTGCCAGCCCGCGGCGATTCGGCGCCAGCTCCTGGCTCATCACCATCAGCAGGCTGTGCGGCATACTGAGCAACACGCCCGCCAGAATCGCCGTGACGACGTAGGCGAAGCCGCCGACGTAGAGCATGGCGTAGGCAAAGGGCACGCTGAGGATCGAGGCTGCGATCATGATCGTGCGGCGATTGAAGCGATCGCCGAGGTAGCCGCCGATCAGTGTGCCCATGGCGCCGGCAAAGTTGAAAAGCCCCAACATCAAGCCGAATTGCGCCGCACTGTAGCCGACCGATTCGTAGAATTTGGGCAGCAGCGTGGCATAACCCTGCGCCGTGCCCGATCGCAACAGGATGAACAGCACGAAGGCTGTGATCAGGATGGCGGCGGCGCTGTGCGAGCGACCGGCGTTGCGGCTTTCGCCATCGCGCTTGACGCTTTTGACCACAGCGGGCAGGGCATCGTTCATGTGCAGGAACATCATCGTCACGGCTGGCACGGCCAGCAACGCCATCAACGGCATCCCGACCAGCCCAATGCTGCCAATCACCACGCCAGCCAGGATCGGCCCCAACGCCAGCCCCACCTGCCCGCCGAGGAAGAAGTAAGAGGTCGCCGTCGCCGCCTTGCGCCCACCCGCCGCCGAAGCGTTCACCATGCCCGCAGCGTGGAACGCGCCGCTGCCCAGCCCACCGATCATCAACAGCGTGATGAAGAGCGGATAGTTCGGCATAAAAGACGCCAGCGCATAGAAGATCGCCGTCCACGCCACGCCGACTGCGCCGATCCAGCGCCCGTTGAGCCTGTCCGTCAACCCGCCAAAGAGCGGCTGACTCATGGCGGCGAACATCTGATACATCATTGCGCCAAAACCGATCTGGGCAATGGTCAGGTTGAATTGTGTAGCCGCCAGGGTCAGGATGATGGCGACCGAGGAATTGAGAATGTCGATCGAAAAATGGCCGTAGGCGGCTGCGGTCAGGCGTTTCTTGTTCATGGCGTTATACTCCCCAAAAGATCGAAAAGATTTTTTCAGCATAGCACACCCTTCCGCAAAGTAAAGATTGCAGTTTTGCTTTTCGTTTGCAAATCGCAATGTTGAATTTGGGTGAAATCGAGCAGCTCCTCAAAACGAAGCTGGTTTGACGCAACGACGCCGAAATGCCACAATCCCCTCCGGGCGCCGACTGTTTTTGCGTGGAGCAGCGCCCGGACCAGGCGATGGAGGACGCGCATGGACAAGACGATGGTGCGGCAGGCGATCGTGCGCAAGGCGGCTGAGCTAGGCTTCGATCTGTGTGGCTTCGCCGCCGTCGCCGAAGCGCCGCACGCCGACTTTTTTGACGCCTGGCTCGACGCCGGGCGCGCTGGTGAGATGCACTATCTGGCGCGCAACCGTGAGAAACGCCGCCACCCGGCGCGGCTGGCTGAAGCGCCCGACCCACCTTTCCAGACGCTGATCGTCCTCGGCATTGATTATCATCAGTTCGATCTGCCCGCGGAAATTCGCAACGACCCTGGCCGTGGCGTCATCGCCGCCTACGCCTGGGGGGATGACTATCATGAGATTATCCGCCCGCTGCTTTACGAGCTGGACGCCTTCATTCGCGCTCAAACCGGGCGCACCCATCTGGGCAAATGCCTGGTCGACACCGGCCCCGTGCTCGAACGAGACTGGGCGGCTGTCGCTGGCCTGGGTTTCACGGGCAAGAACTGCTGCACGATTCGACCAGGGCGCGGCAGTTGGCTCCTGCTCGCCGTGATCCTCGTGCCGGAAGCGCTGGCGGAGGGGGGAAAGGGGGACAAGGAGACAGGGAGGCAAGGAGACAGCCAATCTCCAATCTCCAATCCCTTAAACTCTCGATCTCTCAATCCCCCCACCCCCACCTGCGGCCGCTGCACGCGCTGCCTGAACGCCTGCCCGACGGATGCGTTCGTCGACGCCTACCACCTTGATCCGCAGCGGTGCATCGCGTATTGGACGATCGAGGCGCGCGGCGTCATTCCGCGCGAACTGCGCCCGCGCTTTGGCAACCGCATTTTTGGCTGTGATATTTGCCAGGAAGTTTGTCCATACAACCGGCGCCTGCTGGGGCGCAAGCCAACGCTACCCGGGCTGCACGCGCAATATTCGCGAATGGCGCCGCCCTTGCTGGAAGGGTTTGACGCCGCCCATCCTTATTGGCTTGACCAGGCTGCATTCAGCGAGCACTTTGCGCGTTCTCCCATCAAGCGCGCCAGGCGGAGCGGGATGTTGCGCAATGTCTGCGTGGCGCTGGGCAACTGGGGGGACCCGGCGGCGTTGGCGGCGCTGGCGCTGGCGCTGGCAGAGGCTGACCCGGTGGTGCGTATTCATGCTGCATGGGCGGTGGGGCGCATCCTGGCAAAGACTCGCCATGCGCAGGCGGCTGCATTGCTGACCGCACATCTCGCCCGTGAGGATGATGCGCGTGTGCGCGAGGAAGTGCATTGGGCGCTGTAGCGCGAACAGCGGCTATGGTGGTGCGTGGTGCGTGCCTGACGCACCACGCACCACCCGATGGTGAGTGCAGGTCTGTCGGCTTAACGCGCCGGCGGCAGGTTTGGCGGCGGCGCGCTGCCTGCGGCGGGAGCAGCCGGTTCATCCTCGCCAGCCGTGGGTTGATTGACAAAGACCTCCCGAATGCCGCCCAGCGCCCCCAGGATTGCGGTTGCCTCGTAGGGGATGAAGAGCTTGGACGCCCGACCATTTGCCACCGCCTTCAGCGCATCGAGATACTGAATCGCAATGACGCGCTGATCCGGGTCTGCGTTGCGAATCGAGCCGAAGACGGTGGTGATGGCGTTTGCCTGACCGCTTGCCTCTGCTTCCAGCTTATAGCGCTGCGCATCGGCGATCCGGCGCACGGCTTCGGCTTCACCCTCCGCCTCCAGGATGCGGGCGGCGCGCGTGCCCTCGGCATCCAGGATCTGGGCGCGTTTATCGCGTTCGGCCTTCATCTGACGGTGCATTGCCGCTGTGACATCGGCGGGCGGGTCGATGCGCTTGATCTCCACGCGCACGACACGGACGCCCCATTTGTCGGTGGCGTCATCGAGCACCGACCGCAGCTTGGCATTGATCATCTCGCGCGACGTAAGCGCCTCGTCCAGTTCAGTCTCGCCGACGACATTACGCAGATTCGTTTGCGCCAGCTTCGTCGCTGCGTTGTAGAAGTCGGCCACATTGTAGGTCAACTTCACCGGGTCGGTCGCTTCATAGTAGACGATAGCATCCACGGTCACGACGACATTGTCTTTGGTGATGACCTCCTGGGGTTGCACATCGACAACCTGTTCGCGCATATCCACCTTGCGCATCGTATCGATGAAGGGGATGATGAATTGCAGCCCCGGTTGCGCTGTGCGCAGGTAGCGTCCCAGGCGTTCGATCACGCCCTTTTCGTAGGGCGAGACGATGCGAATGCCCATCGCCGCCAGCAAGAACACCAGGATGAGCAGCAATCCCAACACGACCACTGCCAGTACAAGTTCCATTTTTGCCTCCTTGGTTCAATGTAGATATGCGATTGCTACGACTCGACAAGGGCGTCAACCTGGCTGGGGCGCACTACCAACCGCGTCCCCTCGATGCGGATTACTTCGACAATTGCGCCTTTGGCAATCACGCGACCATCTTCGGAAGTTGCCCGCCACTCCTCAGCGTCAACGCGCACCAGGCCGGCGCCCTGGGCCGGGTTGATCTCAGTCAGGACGATGGCGCGGCGCTCTAGCACGCGGTCGCTGCCCACGAAATTCTTGTGCTGCTCGTTCAGCCGGCGTGTGAGCGGCCGCGTCAGCAGCACGGCAATCCCGGACACGCCGATGAAGGCAGCCACCTGGATAAACGGGTCTACGCCCAGATACGCCAACAGTGCAGCAGCGGCTGCGCCAATCCCAAAGCAGAACAAAAAGAAGCCCGTTGTGAACAATTCAGCGATCAGAAAGATGATCGCCATCGCCGCCCACCCCCACATCCAGATTGTGTTCATCGGTTTATCCTCCACAACAAAGAACTCGCAAGTATCAGGTGTTGCGGTTGAGCGTTTCCTGGAAGCCCCCTGACTTTTCCAGCGGATCAGCAGCCTGGAGATCTGCGCTCTTTTGCTGCTCACCAGGTCGACAACTCACGAGTCACGAGTCACGCATGATCTGTGACGGGTAGCGCTGAGCAGCTAATCCAGTACACATGGGCTGAAATAAACCAATGGCGCTCGTATTGCGTGCTCTGTGTTCCGTCTCGTTACGCAGCACGCAACACGCAACCAGCGGCTTATGCACCAGTACAGTGACAGAAACCCACCTGTGTTACTGTCATGACAACCACTTTTATTGTAGCGCATGCGGGCGGCGACGGCTGACCGAACCCTGACATCGACTCGACAGTCAAGCCGGTGACAGTCAAGCCGGTGACAGTCAAGCCGGTGACAGTCAAGCCGGTGACAGTCGAGCTGGTGACAGTCGAGCTGGTGACAGTCGAGCTGGTGACAGTCGAGCTGGTGACACGGTGCGCACGGCTTCATACGATCGTGCGGAATTCGGCGCTGGTTAATTTGTTGCTGCGTGGATGGCGCATCACTTCCACTTCCAGAGGGCCATTGGCGCTGTGGAGGCGCGCCCGCGTCTGCCGTTCGCCGTCGCCGCCGATGATTGCCTCCAACGTGCATGCGCCGTAGAGCAGATTGACGGCGCGCAACTGCCGGAGTTGTGCGGCGCGGTCGCTGGAGGCGGCGAAGAGGCGCGTGACCGCACGTTGTGTCGGGTTGGCTGTCGCCGCCAGGAGCGCGTCGAGCGCTGCCTGCATCGCGGCATTGGGAGGAAAGACGGAGGTGATGCTCAGGTGCTGCACGCGCGGCGGTCGCGTGGGCGTCAACGTCAGCCAGATGCGACACCAGCCGCGTTCACCCTGCAACGTCCATGCCCCGCGCAGGGGATTGGTGGTTTCAATGGCGCCGGCGGTGTGCAGCGTCCCGTGCCGGGCGCGCAGGTCGGCAAGTTGCGCCTGCCAGCGTGGGCGCGGTTCATCCAGAAAAAAGTTGACCGCAAAGAGTTCGTCGGCGAGGGCGTCGTCCCAGGCTTCGATCAGGCGCATGACGCGCGCCTGCGCTGCCGTCAGGGCTGCATCAGGGCGCACCGGGCGCGGCGTCATGCCGGTGGTTGCGACTACGCTGCGCAGAATCTGCATGGCAATGGGAACGGCCGGCGCGTAGGTGCGGTTGGCAAGCGTCACCACGCCCAGGTCGTGGTCGGGCAGCCAGAGCATGTGCGAGCCAAAGCCGGGCAGACCGCCCGCGTGCCCAACGATGCGCCCCAGATCGCTGCTGAGCCAGCCATAGAGGCCGTAACCGTAGCCGCCCGCCTCGTAGCGCAGCGGCGCACCGACGCGCTGGCCGCCCATTGCAGGCAGTCGGAGATTGGCGCAGCGTTGCATCTCGCGCCGCGAGCTGCGGCGCAACACCGTCCCTTCCTCACCATCACGGGCAGGCCAGGCGTCCAGGAAAAAAGCCACCCAGCGCGCTATATCTTCCACCGAGGCGTAGAGACCGCCAAAGGCTGCCGCATCGCCAGCCGAACGCGCGAACGCCAGATCATCCTCGACATAGCGGCCATCGACCAGCCGGTAGCCGTGCGCCAGCGTCTGCCCGTGGGCATCCTCAGTGTTCCAGCCGCTTGCGGTCATTCCTAATGGCGCCAGGATGCGGCTGTTGACGTACTGCTGAAAGGGCATTCCCGCCACGCACGCCACAACGCGCCCCAGGATCATGTAGGCCAGGTTGGAGTATTCGAACTGTGTGTCGGGCGCTGCTGCAAAGGTGAAGCCCTCTGCCAGCAGTGCGGTGAAGCCGGCATCGTCCAGAGCCAGTTGGCGGTCGCCCCAGGGATTGTCTTCGGGCCAACCGGGCGCCATTGTCAGCAGGTGGCGTAGGGTCAAGGTGGGCGAGTCGCTGGTAGGGTAGACCAGCGCCGCCATTTCGGGCAGATAGCGGGCCACGGGATCGTCGAGCGACAGCAGCCCGGCGTCGCGCAGTTGCAGCACGGCGACGGCGACAAAGCTCTTCGTCATCGACGCTATGCGGTAGAGCGTGGCGGCGTCGGCGCGCACGCTGGCAGCAAGCTCCGCCTGCCCCACGGCGCCGCTGACGACAAGGCGACCCGCGGCGATCACGCCGTAGGCGAGGCTGGGCAGGTGGTGGCGCGCGGCGAAGTCGGCGACCAACTGATCGATGGCAGGCGCAGCGGCCTCAATCTGCGCAATCAACTCCGGGGCAGACGTTGTGGATGCGGAAACAAGCATGGAAGGGATTCCTCGACTGACGACTGCGGTCTACTTTTGTGGCGCCGCCCTCTGTGCGGCGATCTTCATGATCAAACCGGTTCTTCTCGATAACCCAGCGCGCACCCCGATACAGGCGCAATCCGAAGATTCACAAAAGAATCCGGTCATCAGCGTAGTCGCCTTCCGCATGACGTAGCGACCGCCGCGCGCAGGTTGTCGCCTCCAGCGTGGCAGCGTCGTCTGGAAACGTCCGGCTGGAAGCCGAACCTGCGATGACCGAATCTATTGGCTGATCTCCATTTTCGCGCCGCCGCTGAACTACTGAGGCGCTGCGTCAAAAAATGCCGGGCAAGGACAGGGCGAGCCTGTCACCCTCTCCAAACCCGGCGTTGTCATCATCATTGAGGCCAGCGGCTATGCTGGCAACATCAGGGCGGCGTCGCCCCTGGCTGTCGCTTATTCGTGGATGCCGCCCTCGGTCAAGCCGCGCGGATCGAGGATGCGATCCAGTTCTTCGCTAGAGAGGTCTGTTTCCTCGAGCGCCACTTCCTTGAGCGAACGTCCTTCGGCGTAGGCGCGCTTGGCGATCTTGGCGCCCTTCTCGTAACCGATCACGGGGTTGAGCGCTGTCACCAGGATCGGGTTGCGTCCGACCAGGCTGGCGATACGCGCTTCGTTGACGGTGAAGCCGGCAATCGCCCGGTCAGCCAGGATGCGGCTGCCGTTGGCGAGCAGCGAAATGCTCTGCAACAGGTTGTAGGCGATCACTGGCAGCATGACGTTGAGCTGGAAGTTGCCCGACTGACCGCCAATGGTCACCGTGACGTGGTTGCCCATCACCTGGGCGCAGACCATCGTCACCGCTTCAGGAATGACCGGATTGACCTTGCCCGGCATAATGCTCGACCCTGGTTGCAAGGCGGGGAGGGCGATCTCACCCAACCCGGCGATTGGGCCGCTGTTCATCCAGCGCAGGTCGTTGGAAATCTTCATCAGGCTGACGGCGACCGTATTGAGTTGACCGCTCAACTCGACGGCGGCGTCTTGAGTGCTGAGCGACTCGAAGTAGTTGGAGCTGGTCGCCAACGGCAGCCCCGTCCACTCGGCGAGCTTGGCGGCGATGGCGCGCCCGAAGTCAGGGTGAGCGTTGATGCCGGTGCCGACGGCGGTGCCACCTTGCGCCAACTCGGCCAGGCGTGGCAGCGATGCCTCGATGCGGTCGATGCCGTGTTTGACCTGACTCGCCCACCCGCCCAGAATCTGGCTGATGCGCACCGGCATGGCGTCCATCAAGTGCGTTCGCCCGGTGGTGACGATGTGGTCGGTGGCGGCAGCCTTGGCGACGAGCGTGGCATGCAGATGCGCCAGCGCTGGCAGCAGTTCGTCGTGCACTGCCAGGTAGGCGCTCAGATGGATTGCAGTTGGGATCACGTCATTGCTGCTCTGGCTCATGTTGACGTGATCGTTCTGATGCACCTTGCGTCCGAGTCTGGCGGTCGCCAATGTTGCCAGCACCTCGTTCGCGTTCATATTCGTGCTGGTGCCTGAACCGGTCTGGAAGATGTCGAGTACAAACTGATCGTCGTACTTCCCATCCGCCACCTCTTTGGCGACCGCCTGGATCGCAGCGGACATGTCGGCATCCATCAGCCCCAGGTCGTGATTTACGGCGGCAGCCGCGCCCTTGATCAGCCCCAGGGCGCGAATGAAGGTGCGCGGGAAACGCAGGTCGCTAATCGGGAAGTTGTCGACGGCGCGCTGCGTCTGGGCGCCATAGAGCGCATTGGCAGGCACCTTCACCTCGCCCATGCTGTCGCGTTCGATGCGATAGGTTTGTTCAGCCATCATTATCTCCTTTGATCGATATGGAAACTGGTTGCGAGAAGAATCAATTCGTTGTGGTTCGTCCGCCCGCGCTAGCGGCCAGCGGTGTCAAGTTATAGCTTGATTGTAGCACCGCTGACAGGTCACGCGAAAAAGCCGGTGGTCACAGGTGACTTGGTGACTTGCAGTTGATTTGACACACCGCTTACGCTTGTCTACAATCGCGGGTGGTTTGAATCATTACGCCAAACGAACGGGAACCCTGTATGGCTGAACGCATCCTGGTGGTCGAGGACGATCGTCGCATCCGCGACCTGCTGCGTCGTGGGTTGATCTTCGAGGGGTACACTGTCGACACCGCCGAAGATGGCGAGACAGCGCTGCGCGTGGCGCGCGAGACGCCGCCAGACGCCGTGATCCTGGATATCATGTTGCCCAAGATGGACGGGCTGGAGGTCTGCCGGCGATTGCGCAGCGCGTCGAACGTCCCCATCATGATGCTCACGGCGCGCGACTCGGTGCCCGATCGCGTCACCGGGCTGGATGCTGGCGCCGACGACTACATGGTCAAGCCCTTCGCCTTCGACGAGCTGCTGGCGCGGTTGCGCGCACTCTTCCGGCGGCATCGCATGGAGAGCGCGCCGGATGTCTATCGTTACGCCGATCTTGAATTGAACCCGCGCACGCGCCAGGTCTTTCGCGGTGGTGATCCGATCGAACTGACAGCCAAGGAGTTCGACCTGCTCGAACTCTTCCTGCGCCATCCTGGCCAGGTGCTGACGCGGGAAATGATATATGAGCACATCTGGGATTATGATTTTGGCGGCGAGAGCAACATCATCGAGGTGTATGTTCGCTATCTGCGCACGAAACTGGAGGCGGGCGGTAAGCCGCGTTTGATCCAGACGGTGCGCGGGGTGGGTTATGCCCTGCGCGAGAATTGAAGCGCGGTCGCCCGTTGCCTGCCTGCTGTAGCGCCGGGCGCGCAGGTGCGGCGCCGCATGCTGCACCTGTGACCGCTAACCACCTGCCATGACGATTCGTCTTCGCCTTACCCTTTGGTACACCACCCTCCTCAGCGTCACCTTGATCCTCTTCAGCGTCACGGTCTATTCAGCGCTGACCGCCAATCTGCGCTTCCAACTGGAGCAGAGCGCTGCGCTGCAAGCGCGCAACATCGCCACGGCTGTCATCCAGCAAATCCAGGGTGACGTAGTCGTCTTTCGCAACAGCGCCGACAACGTTTTCTTTCCTCAGGTTGAGTTGTTTGCGTCGTCGGTTGGTGCGCAGTTGCTGGACAGTGATGGCAGGGTGCTGAAGCGCAGCGAAAACCTGGGCGACATCCCAATTCCACATCATGCCGACACGATGCCGCGCATCCTCGCTGGCGAGGAAGATCGCTTCTACTACGTCACCAACGAAGGCGCTGCTTTTCTGGTCTACACGGTGCCGCTGATTGTGGACGGTCAACTGATGGGCGCTGTGCAGCTGATCCAGTCGGTCACGACGGCGTTGACCGCGTTGACGCAGGTGAATCGTTACCTCATCCTGGGCACGACGATCAGCATCGTACTGGCGGCGATCGTCGGCGCATTTCTGGCGCGGCGCGCGCTGGCGCCCATCGACACGATCACCGAGATCGCCAGCACGATCACGCGCACGCGCGACCTGGGCAATCGCATCGACATCCGCGACAATGCCAGCGAAGTCGGGCGCCTGGCCGCCACCTTCAACGAGATGCTGGATCGAATCCAGCGCCTCTTTCAGGCGCAGGAGCGGCTCATCGGCGATGTCAGCCACGAATTGCGCACGCCATTGACGACCATCCAGGGCAATGTTGAGCTGTTGCAGCGCATGGCGGCGGCGTCAACGGGCGGTGGCGCCATGCGCCTGGAGATCGCCAGCGAGTTGTTCAAGGAGTCGCTGAGTGAGGTGCAGGCCGAATCCGAACGCATGAACAAGATGATCAGCGACCTGCTGCTGCTCGCCCAGGCTGACAGCGGCGCGCTGCAAATTCAGATGGCCCCTGTCGAGATGGACACAGTGCTGCTCGACGTCTATCGTCAGACGCGGCGGCTTGTGGAGCGTTACAAAGGGCGCGCCGACGCGTTGGAGATTCGCCTGGGCAGCGAAGATCAGGCTCAGGTGCGCGGAGACCGCGATCGCCTGCGCCAGGTGTTGCTCAACCTGGCTGAGAACGCCGTCAAGTACACGCACCCGGGCGGCGTCGTCACGTTCAGCCTGGAGAACCGCGGCGGTTGGGTGCGCATTAGCGTGGCCGACACCGGCATCGGCATCAGCCCAGAGCAGCAAGCGCTGATCTTCGATCGCTTCTATCGCGCGGACAAAGCGCGCAGCCGCGAGTTGGGCGGCAGCGGCCTGGGGCTAAGCATTGCGCAACGCATTGCCCAGGCGCACGGCGGCAAGATCACCGTCGAGAGCCAGCCTGGAGTCGGCAGCACCTTCACGCTCTGGCTGCCAGCTTACCACGAGGACGACGCAGAGTCTCCGCTCAATCTGAAGCACACAGTGATTGCTGGGGCGCAGTAGCAGGGCTGCTCATCAAAACGAGCCAGAGCAGTGAGGCGCCGATTGCCACGCCCAGGCTGCCCCACGCCGCCGCCAGCAACCAGGGCGCCTGTGACAGACCAAGCTGCGGCGCCAGTCCCAGCCCTAGCAACGCAGCGATCATCACCAATACGCCCGTCGCCCACAACCAGTTGCCCCAGCGCGTCAGGCGACTGTCCGGTAACCAGCGCACTTCCAGCACTCCAAGCAACGCCGTGCTCACCCACATCAACAGCAGCACGTGCAAGTAGAAGATGCGCAGTTGCCCGCCCGCGTATTCCTGCCAGACGCCCGGCCACAACAGCAGCGCCGCCGTCGTCAACACGAGGCCCAATCCACCCCCGGCCAGCCAGCTCAGGGAGGGCAGCGCCGCCCGCCGCCGCCAGAGATGGAGGCCGTGCACCCCCAGCAGGAGCGCCGCGCCCGCATTCGCCAGCGCCGCCACCCAGAAGAGGGCAGCCAGCAGCAACATAGGCGACACACCCAGCAAGAAGGTCGGCGTCAGGAGCAGCGCCAGGCTGAAGGTCGGCAGCCAACCGCGCACCGACGCACCGACGTGCGACCACATCACGCCGAGCAGCGCCAACCCAAACCAGCCTACGGCGAAAAGATCGAGAAACTGATGGAGGAACAATTGCTGCAGAAAAGGCTGTTCGGCGTGCGTGACGACGAGCGCCACCAGCCCCACCGCGCCCAGCGCCGCCAACAGCAGCAGCGCCAACGCCCAATCCCACAACTGCACGGCGCGTGGACGCACGGTGAGACCGCGCGTCGCCTGCACGTAAAGCGCCACAAAGACAAACCAGGTCAGCCCGTTGAAGGTCGCCACCATTGACCCCAGCGGCAGCCGCGCGCTCCCGATCGTGGTCAGCCCGTAGCCATTCGACCAAAAGGCCGGGAAGCTCAGAAAGGCCATGCCAGCGGTCAACGCCATCTGCACGCCGACTCCGCGCGGCAGGCTGCGCCCGGTGTGGCGCGGCAGGTCGGACCAGATCAGTGCAAAGAGCGCCAGCGTCACCCAGCCGAAGTACATCAAATGGCTATGGGCGTGACGCACAGCGCCGAAATTTTGCGCCCACGTCGGGAAGCCGTAGACCATGCCAAAGCGCATCAGTACGCCCGTCCACGCCGCCAGCACTAGCGCCGCCACCGCCAGGATCACGTAGCGGCGGGTCAGTTGTTCCGTCATGACAGATATCCTCTCACGGTCGAAAGCACGGTCGAAAAGGGCGAGGGGCAAGTTGCACACGGGCGGCGATGTCGCCGCCCGGTTGCGTCTTCATTCAGCCCTCGCCTGTGCAGGAGGGTCGAGCGGCCACACCGTCGTTCAACCCTCCGTCTTTGCTCAGTCTACCGTGACGAGCGCTGTATGGCAGGAACAAATGTCACACGGACGACGCCGGCGGCGTTCAGAATGGAGGAGAGGGGCGGGTTGCGAGGGGCGAAGTGCGTAGGTCACCGCCTCCGGCGTGACATAGCCGCCCGCCTTGCGTAGCTCGCCGCCCCCGGCGTGACATAGCATCCGCCCTGCATAGATCACCGCCTCCGGCGTGACAAGCGCCGTCCACCAGCGACGTCCGGCTGGAAGCTGAGCCTGCAATTACTGCTTTCAGCCTCGATTGGCGTCGAAGGCTGCCCTCAGCGCCCGATGAGGGGCAGGAAGTTGTTTCGCTCCGGCGCCATCGCCACCGCCATGATCTCCGGCGGGCTTTTGAGATCATCCCACATCCGCCCCAGGACGATGCCGTCAGCGCCGCCGTTCGCGCGCAGGAAGTCGATGTACTCCTTCGATGCGGTCTGGTAATAGAGTATCGCCACCACGGTGACAGCCTCAGCAGGCAGCGGATAGGTCGTCTCGTCCCAGTGTTGACTGTCCAGATACGTGGCGCCAACGGGACGCAGCCCTGGCTGGTCGTAGGCAGCCACGGTGTAGCCACGCGGCGGGATGCGGTTGTCCTTGAGCACGGCGTTGTTGCGCACAAAATGGAAAGTCTGGGTGACGGTGGCGCCGTCGTCGATTGCCAGTTTTGCTTCATAGACCTTGAGGTGGGGATCCTCCGCCAGCACGCCGGTCTGTGGCGTGTAGGCGCCGGACTCGAAGACGAGCTGACCCGCCTCGTCATACGCGCGCACATTGAGCCAGATGCGGCGCCCCTCTGGATAGCCGGTCGGCAGCTTGTGACCGCTTTCGTTCGTCACGCGCACGGTCGCCTGCCTGGGCGTTGCGGCGGGATCGAAGTCGATGGTGACGGTGGCGGCTTTTTGCAACATGCTGCGCGCGCTGAGGATGGCGGCGTTCAGGTGAATTGCGTCGCCGGTGGCAGCCAGCCGCCAGCGCGTATCCTGCAGCAGGCGCGGCGCCCAGGTGTTGGCTCCTGCAAAGGAGTGCTCGGGCAGGCAGCCGGTGGTGACGCAGTCGCGGTTCACGTCGCCGATGGCGGCCAGCCCGGTCGTGCGCGGCATGTGGCAATCCTGGCAGGTGCGCACGATGCCGTCGGCTTTGGCGCCAGCGAACTGCGGCGCGTAGACGCCCTGCGCCGTGGCGTACTCGCTGTGCAGCCACTCGTCGAAGGTGCGCTCGATGGGGAAGAGGGCGCCGTTGACGAAGGATGGCGCCGCCAGGTCCTCGGCGTTTGGCTCGTAACGCCCACTCGCCGGGTTCCAGCTCAGCGTTGGGTTGTCGAGATTGTGGCACGAACCGCAAACGCGCGCTTCCACAACGGGATCGCCGCCCTGACCGAGAAAGTCGGTGCGCCAGGTTGCCTTGGGATGCGGCGGCGCCGGGTTGATGACGAAGGGACCGCGCCGGTTGTCCTCTGGATCGAGGATGAGCATGGCTGAGCCGACGTGGTTGAGAGGCAGCGTCGGTGAAATCGCGCTGCGTACGCTGGCATCGCGCGCTACAGCCGCCGCCTCGCCGCCGGTTGGCTGCGGATCGATCATGCGGTGACAGACTTCGCAGGCAACGCCCGCGCTGAGGTCGCTGCTTTCCAGTAAAGCGCCGTCGGCGGGATGGCTGCGTCCGCCGTACCAGCCGCGCGGTGTGTGACAGCGCAGACAGAAGTCGCCGGCATTGTCGGCGTCCTGGTTGGCGACGTGCAGCGCCGCCCAAAAGATCGGGTCGCGACCGGCCTGACTCTTCATGCTGCCGCGCCAGGCGCCGTAGATTGGCGACGTGTGACAGCCCTGGCAACTCACCGGATCGACGATGGCGTCGATCATGTGTTCTGGCTGCGTGCCGGGGAAGAAGAAGTCGGGATCAGGCGTCGCCGCGCCGCCGTTGCGCACGGTCAGTGTGGCGGTGCGCGTGAGCGGCGTCAGTCCGGGGGCTGCGATCTGGGCAGCGGTGGACAGCGATCCCGCCGGCGCGGCGCCAACGGTAATTTGATACGTGAGCGTGATGATCTGATTGGCGTAGATCATGCCGTGCCAACGCAGGAGAGGAGCGGCGGTTGCGTCAGCGACGCCAGCAGAGGCCTGCAATGTTCCGGACAGATAGTTCAGCCCTGACGGCACACTCATCTCGACCTGGACGTCGCCATCCGTTGCGCCGCCACTATTGCGCAGTGTCAACGTGTAGCTCACCACGTCTCCGGCGATTGCAGTTGTCGGCGACGCAACAAAGGTGGAATCGCCGAGCGCCGCCGCTGGCGCCTGCGTGTCAACCAGTTGGTAGAGTACACCGCTGCCAAAGCCGACGACATAGAGCTCGCCCGCTTCATCTTCGCCAAAGGAAGCAATCGCTTCGCTCGTGTCCAGCTCCAGTTGTTTGGGCGACCAACCAGCGGCGCCCGGTTGCGTGCTCCAGATGCGTCCTTGCGAAAAATCGGCGAAAAAGTAGCGCCCCTGGAAGGCGGCGAAAGTTGGGCCACGATAGACATAGCCGCCCGTCACCGATTGGCCGTCGCTGCGGGGGTAAGCCACGATCGGCGCCACAAAGGGACCCGTGCAGGTCGCTGTCGTGCTGTGAGTGATGTCGCCCTCGCGACAATCCCAGCCGAAGTTCAACCCGCCCGCTTGCCCCGCCGGGTGCAGGCTGATCTCCTCGCGTGCGCCCTGCCCGACATCGCCGATGAAGAGATCGCCAGTCTGCCGGTCGAAGCTAAAGCGCCAGGGGTTGCGTAGCCCCCAATCCCAGATTTCGGCTTTGGCGTCGCTGCGCCCTACGAAGGGGTTGTCGGGCGGGATCGTGTACGCGCCGCTGGCGCCGACGTTGATGCGCAAAATCTTACCCAGCCAGGTGGCGAGATTCTGGCCGGCATTGAGCGGATCGTCGCCGCTGCCGCCGTCGCCCAGGCCAATGTAGAGTTTGCCATCGGGACCGAAGGCGACCAATCCGCCGTTGTGGTTTTCGTAGGGCTGATTGCGCACCAGGATGCGTTCTTCGCTGGCAGCGTCGGCGCGATCCGGGTCAGCAGTGACGCGGAAGCGCGCGACAACGGAGTCGTAGCCTGCGTTGACGCCGCCATCTTCGGGCGGCAGCGGCGCCAGGTTGCGATCTTTATGGTTGTAGTAGACGAAGAAATAGCCCTGCGTGGCAAAGTCGGGTGGAAAGGCGATGCTCAACAGGCCGGCTTCGCCGCTGTTGGCGACGCGGTCGCGGATGTCGAGGAAGGGCTGCGCCAGCAGACGTCCCTGCTGCACGATCCGCACGGTTCCCGCTTTTTCCACAACAAAGAGCCGCCCGGAGCCATCGCCGGCATGAGTGACGTACACAGGTTGATCGAGACCGCCGACAACCTGCTGCAAGCCGACGACGCCCGCCGCTGGCGCAGTGACGTTGGCGAACGCGGCGCCGGTCCAGCCGGCGATCAGGAGCAACAGCGTGAGGCCGAGCACGGGGAATGCGAGACGCGTTTGTGGCGTAAACATGCACGAACTCCTTTCTGGGGGGGCAACCTGAGCAGGCCTACGGTGTATGATATTGCGCTGCCAATCGCTGGATCACGCTGTAGGCGCGCAGCAGTCGCTGGGGCGGGATATCCGGCTGGACGAAGTGACCGGTGTTGTAGATGAAGCCGCCGCCCGGCGCGTAGATCGCAAAGCGTTGCGTGATGTACTCTTCCAGGGCGTCGCCGTCGTAGGCAAGCAGCCCGTCGATCACGTCGAGCGAGCCGTAGATCGTGATCTTGTCGCCGTAGCGATCTTTCACTGTGCGCGGGTCCATGCCGGCGCTCTCCTGCACCGGGTGCATCGAATCGAAGCCGATGTCGATCAGGTCGTCCATGATCTGCATGATGTAGCCGTCGCTGTGCAGGTTGACGAAGAGGCCGCGGCTGTGGGCGTGAGCCACGACGCGCCGCGCGTACGGTGCAATCATGGCTCGCCACATGCGCGGCGAAAAGAGCATGTTCTGATTCGACCCCCAATCATCGGAGAGAGTGATGCCATCGACGCCGGCTGCTGTCAGGCTATCGACCAGCCCGCACAGCCAGTCGGCGTAGCGATCGAACCAGGCGCTCATGATCTTGGGCTGCGCGCCCAGGTTCATCCAGCAGTTTTCAATGCCGATGATGCGGCTTGTGCCTTCGACGATGCCCCACACGTGCGCCAGGATGAAGCGCTTGTCGCCTTGCTGGCGCACAGCTTCGGCTACGTTCAACCCGGCGAAGTCGTAGTTCCAGTCGGTGTGATTGAGCCAGCGCGGGTCGTGCGGGTCGCCGGGGTCGTAGGTGGGCAGCTCCTGCACATCCCATAGCCGCCCGGTCTGGTTGGGATAAGGCACGAAGCCGACGAAGATGTCGATGCCGAACTCGTCGAGAAATTGTTCGCGTGGGCCATATTCGGCGGCGAGCATCTCAACGAATTGCTTCTGATACAGCCAGCAGTCGATCGGCGTGCGGTCGGTTGTCTGTCGGCGTAGGGTGGCTTTGACGCGGTCTTTTGAGTTCATGGTATGGCTGTCACTTTCGTGGGTCGTGCTGGTGTTGAGTGCTGTTATCGGGTTGCCTCATCCTTGGGACAAAGTCGTTTTCTTCGCATGTCACGCCGGGGGCGGTGGCCTGCGACCGTTGCCCCGCCTTGAAATACACCTGCGTGCATCGCCGTTCTGGCGTCGATGCCAAATTGTCGATACGCTGCCTGCATATTACCATCGCTCCAACTGGAAAGAGAAGTGCATTTTCAGGGGGCGCGTCCGGGTGTGCTTCAAGTTGAGGTAGCCCATCGCAGGGCATCGCCTCTGGCGTGACAGCGCGCCCCGTCGCGCCGGAGGCGACGACCCGCGGCAACGACTTTGCCCCAGCGCAACGTAGACCTGGGCGCGTCCCAAGATTGATTCCTGGGCAGCCTGTGCTAAAGTACTGATAGCCAGGTTGCGGCTTTAAGCTGCTTTTGCTGCGTGTTGCGTGTTGCGTGTGACGCGCCTGGCGCAATACATTGCATGTTCACCATGTCGTTGCTTTGCTCGCGATTCCTGAGCTGATGGTGTGTCTTGTTCATGATATACGCCCAGTATTTGTCCCGCTTGATCACAGCAGATGCGTCACCTGAGAACCCTGGCGCAGCGTGAACACTGGTTGCTTGCTGCGCTCACGCTGGCCGGGTTGCTGCTGCGGCTGTGGGGGCTGGCTGACAAGGGGCTGGCCTACGATGAGGCCGCCACGGCGTTGATGGCGCGTGCCACGCCCACCGCAATTGTCGCCTTTCACTGGCGTGCAGCATTCGAACATCCCCCTCTCTGGCAGTTGACAATGGCGGGCTGGTCGGCAATCTTCGGCCAAAGCGAGGCAGCGCTGCGCCTGCTGCCTGCGTTGGCTGGCGCCGCAGCGATCCCGCTGGTGTGGTGGTGGGTGCAGCGTTTGTGGCCTGCGGAAGCAGCACGGCGCAATTGGGCGGCGGCGCTGGCGGCGTTGTCACCCACGCTGCTGCTTTACAGCCAGGAGGCGCGCATGTACACGCTCGTTGTCGCGCTGGCGCTGTTGTCGCTGATCGCACTGCACGCGCTGGCGCAGCAGCCGCGCCTGGCGACGATCCTTGCCTTTGCCGGCGTCAACTGGCTGATGACCGGATTTCACTACTATTCGATCCTGTTGATCGGCGTCGAGGCGCTCTTTTTGGGCGTGCTTGCGGCGCGTCGGCGCGCCGGGCGAGAAGCCGGGCGCTGGCTGGCGGCGATCGCGCTGGCGCTGGCGCCGATTGTGCTGTGGATGGCGCTGGCGCCCGGCTTTCACGACACGTTGCGCATTGTGGCAGGCGCTGTGGGCGGCGACGATACGCTGTCGGCGCTGGCGTTTCTCGACGCGCTCTGGCGCGACCTGACCTTTGGCGCGATTCGCTGGCAGCCGGAGGTGGCGGTGGTGGGGCTGGCGCTGGCGCCGCTGGTGGTGATCGGGCTGGCAGCCACCGCACTCCCAGATGCACGCGGCTTGCGCCAGCAACGCAGCTACGCGCCGTGGGGCTGGCTGGTCGGGATGGCGGCGCTGGCGCCGTTGACGATCAGCGTCATCTTCGCCCCAGCGCTGGCGGCGCGCTACATTCTCTTTGCGCTGCCCGCCATCTACGTGCTGGCGGCGGCTGGCATCGTCTGGTTGGGGCGTCAGCGCGCGCCGCTTGGTCTGGCAGGCGCGCTGCTGGCGCTGGTTGTCGCCTGGTTGGGCTTGAGCTACTATTTCACCAGTTACACCAAGAGCGAGTACCGGGAAATGGCGGCGTTCCTGGCGGCGCACCGGCAGCCCGAGGAAGCAGTCATGCTTTACGCGCCGCGCCAACATCTACTGGCGAAATACTATCTGCCGGGCGTGGCCGAATTCGTCACCGCGCCTGTGGTGGAGTTGCCGCCGTTTTGGCCCGTGAACGCACCGCCGGTCGTGCCGGAGGAGATGGATGACGTGATCCTCGCCCTGCTGCGCGCACATCCGGCGCTGTGGGTCATCGTCTCTGCTGAAAACGAGGTGGATCGCGGCGAGTTTGTGCCCAAGTTCCTGACCGCCGTCGCCTACAAGGAAGAATGCTGGGCATGGCTCGATGTCACCCTGTGTCGCTATGTCAGCCCGCACTTCCTGGCGGAGGCGCAGAGCACCGCGCCGGATGTAGTGTTTGGCGGCGAGCTGCGGCTGACACGCGCGGCGATCATGCAAACGCCAGGCAATCGACTGGATGCAGGGTATCGTTTCGTGCGGCTCGACTGGCAGGCGGAGCGCAAGCCGACGCGCGATTACCGCATCACGCTGCGCGTCGTCGATCATGACGGCGCCATCGTGGCGCAGCGCGACGAGTTTCCCATCGGGGCGTTGCTGCCGCCGACGACCTGGAACGCCGGCGACGTCAAGCCGGGCTTCATGGCGCTGCCGCTGCCTGCCGACTTGCCACCGGGCGACTATCGCGTGGTCGTTGGCGTCTATGATCCGACCACCGGTGCGGCGCTCGGCGATTTTGTCGAAATCGGCGCGCTCACGGCGCCGGCGGTGGGATGCCGCTGGCGGTCAGCAGGAGCAACTGGCCCAATCACGCTTTACACATGAACATGACGCGACGAGACTGGCTCTATCTACTGGCGATCACGCTGCTGGCGGCGGCGTTGCGTTTCTATCAGCTTGGCGTGGTTCCGCCGGGCCCCCAGTTCGACGAAGCCTTCAACGCCATCGACGCCAGCCAGGTGCTGGCGGGCAACCGCCCCCTCTTTTTGCCGGCGAACGGCGGGCGTGAGGTGCTGTACACCTACTATCAGGCGGCGATCGGCGCTGTCATGGGGCGGCTCGATCTCTACACGTTGCGGCTGGCTTCAGCCCTGGCGGGTGCACTCACCGTCCCCGCCGTCTACGCACTTGTGCGCACACTCTTCCGCCGCCACAGCCAGCCGCTGGCGGTGTTCACCGCGTTGGCGTTGACGGTCAGCTACTGGCATATCCACTTCAGCCATTACGGCATCCGCATCATTCTCATGCCGCTGATCCTGTGCGGAGTCTTTGGCTTCTTCTGGGTTGGCTGTGAGTTGCTCGCGCGCCGTGGCGTTGCGCGATGGCGCAATCGCACAAGAGCGGGGCTCGCCCCCCACAACGAGTCCCTGACTGCCCCAATCTCCACCCTCCAATCTGCCGTCTCCGCCCCCTCCATCGCCCCTTTCCTCGCCTTCCTCGCCAGCGGCGTGTTGACCGGCCTGGGCGTCTGGAACAACCCAACCGGGCGCTTCGTGCCATTCGTCTTGCTGGCCTATGTTCTCTGGTTGCTGTGGCGCCACCCGGAACGGCGACGCTGGCGGCGCGAGAATCCACTGGTCGGGCTGGTGGTGACAGGCGTCGTTGCCTTCATTGTCTTTCTGCCGCTTGGGCTGGAGTTCTGGCGTCACCCGGAGTTTTTCTTTGGGCATGCCGCCGAGGTTTCGGTCTTTGCCGAACGGGTGGCTGGCGACGCCTCCCCCTGGCAACTGCTTGCCATCAACACGTTGCGCGTGTTGGGCATGTTCAGCTTCGACGGCGACCTGGAGTGGGCGCACGGCATTCCCGATCGCCCCGTCTTCGACTGGTTCATGGCGATCCCTTTCTACATCGGCGCCGGCCTGTGGTTGTGGCGACTGTTGGGCAAAGCGAAGCCACAGCCCGATCCAGATCGCGACGCCCTCTTCCTCTGCCTGGCATGGGCAGTGATGATGTTGGCGCCGTCGGTGCTCAGCGAGGCCGCGCCGAACTATTCGCGTACGCTGGCTGCGGCGCCGCCGGTCATGCTTGCCGCCGGGCTGGGGTTGACGTGGCTCGCCACGCGCCCCGTGTCGGGTGCACTGGCACGCTACACCGCTGTCGGGCTGCTGGTGCTGGCGAGCAGCGTGGTCACGGTGTTGGATTATTTCGTGCGCTTTCCTGCTTTTCCCGAGGTCTATTACGTCTACGACGCCGACAAAGTCGACGCCGTCGATTGGATGAAGGGGCGCGGCGATGCAGGCTACGCCGTCTATCTCTCGCCGCTCTGGTCGACTCACGCCACCGTCACCTTCCTGCGCGACTACCGGCTCCGCTCGCTCGATGCGACGCAGGCGATCGTGCTGCCAGAGCCTGGCAAGGGCGCCATCTACGCCTTCCCTTCCGAACAGCGCGCATTTGCGGATGACCTGGCCGCCATCTGGCAGGAGCCGGTGCAAACGCTTGCCGATCGCTTTGGCCGCCCGCTGATGTTCTACGTTCAGGTCGAGGCTGCAAAAGCGGCGACCTGGCCCGCCGCCTTTGCCCCTGACCAGACGACAGCGGCGCACTTCGACGACGCTCCCGCGTTGATCGGGATGCGAGCGGGCGAGGATGGGCGCTCGCTCCTGCTCCACTGGCAGGCGGATGCGGGCACGCGGCGCTACCTCACCTCCTTTGTGCACCTCATCGATGCACGCGGGCAGCAGGCGGGGCAGGCTGATGTCGTGCCGGGGGACGGAACCTTCCCGACCACAATCTGGCGTGCTGGCGAACGCGTGGCGCAGCGCTACACCCCGACGCTGGTCGATGCCTGCCGCGACGGTGAACCGCTGCGCGTGCTGGCAGGCTGGTATGAACTCGCCGCTGACGGCGCACGGCGGCCGCGCCGCGACGCCCCAGGCGATACGGCGTTGGCTGGCGCCTGGACGCCGCCCATCATCTCGCAGCCTGCCGGACGCTTTCAGCCGGCTACTCCGGCCGCACTGCCGCTGGGGCCGGGTGACCTGACGCTGATCGGGTACACGCTCCCAGCCACGCGCGTCGAACCAGGCGCACCGCTCACGCTGGACGTGTTCATCCAGGGCAGCGAACGCCACCGCACCACCCCAATCACGTTGACGCTGGCAGGCGACCCACCCGCCGCGCTCTACACCGGCGGCCTGGCGCCCGGGGCGGAGTGGCGCGCTGGCGAAGTGATCTGTCGGCGGCTGCGCGTGCGCGTCCCGGCGACAACCGCACCCGGCGACTATCTGCTGCACCTGACGACGGCAGCCTACGACCAACCCTTCGCGCGCTTGACCGTGTCGCCCTCGACCCGCAGCTTCGCACTGCCGGAGGTCAGCCTGCCGGTCACAGCCACATTGGGCGGCGCCATCCGTCTGCATGGCGCCGATGTGAGGCGTGAGGGCGACGCGCTGGCCGTGCGGCTGGTCTGGCAATCGCTGGCGCCCTTAACGACAAGCGAGAAGGTCTTCGTGCACCTGGTTGGGCCGAACGGCGCCCTGCTCGCCCAGTCCGACGCACTGCCGGCGGGCGGCTATGGCACGGAGCAGTGGGTTGAGGGCGAAGTCGTGAGCGACGAGCATCGCTTGCTGCTGCCGCCCGATCTGCCGCCGGGTGACTACCGGCTGCGCGTAGGCATGTACGATCCGGCGAGCGGCGCGCGTCTGTCCGCAACGGGCGGGAGCGACGAAGCGCCTCTGACCGATGACGCCATTGAACTCGAAATTGGAGGGTTGCCATGAATGCGATTGACCATCCCGCGCTGCGGCTCTTTGCGGAACTGCTGGCCTATCCATCGCCCTCGAGCATGGAGCAGCAGGTGGCCGCGCACATCAGCGAACGACTGCGAGGCTGGGGCTACGCACCGCAGCAGGACGGCGTCGGCAACGTCTGGGTGCGGCTGGCGGGGCGCAATCCGGCGGCGCCGCTGGTTTGCTACGCCGCGCACATGGACGAGATCGGCCTGGCGGTGCACGCCATCGAACCAGATGGACAACTGCGCGTCGGTCGCTCGGGCGGGCTCTTTCCGTGGAAGCTGGGCGAGGCGCCGGTCGAGATCATCGGCGATCACGCCACGATCACCGGCGTGCTGGCGATGGGTGCGGGGCACGGTGCGGGCGAGCAGGCGATCACGTGGGCGGACGTGCGCGTGATCACCGGGCTGACGCCGATGCAACTTGCTGCGGCGGGGGTGCGTCCCGGCTCACCAGGTGCACCCTTGCGCGCACACTGTGGCCCGGTGCTCTTCGGCGACCCGGCCGATCCGCTGGTGGCGGCGTGGACTTTCGACGACCGCATGGGCGTGGTGACATTGCTGCGCCTGCTCGAGCGATTGGCGAGCGACAACCTCCAGCCGGAATGCCCGACGATCATCGCGTTCACCGTGCAAGAGGAGGTCGGCGGGATGGGCGCGAAGGTGCTGGCGTTGCGTGAACGCCCGGAAGTCTTCATCGCCATCGACGGCTGCCCGATGCCGCCGGGCGCATCGCTGCAACTGGATGGTCGTCCTGGCATCTGGACGCGCGACCGCCGCACGCCCTATGATCCGCGTCTGATCGTCGATCTGTGCGCGGCGGCGACATCCGCTGGCACAGCGCTGCAGCCGGTCGCCTATGAGGTGAGCGCCAGCGACGCCAGCATGGTCTTCGAGGTGGGCGGCGCGGCGCGCATCGCTTGCTTTGGCCAGGTGCGGGCGAATAGTCACGGCTACGAGGTGGCGCGGCTGGCGGTCTTCGACAACATGCTGCGTACACTATTGCATTTTGTCACGACGTGGGGTTGACAACGCGCTACTTGCTCCCCGGTTGACAGAGGCGCAGCTCAGGTCGATGTCCCCTCGACAGGGTGGGCGCCCGGCCAAACAACAGAGGGTGGCTGGCAAGCCACCCTCTGCACGTGGGACCAGATCGACTTCAGTTGACAAGCTCCGCGAGGAGCGCCGTGTGCGGTGAGTGCTTGCCTGCCTCTGTGCTCGATGAAGGCGACGATGCGGCAGCGCAAGCCTCCGTCAGGCTAGACTGCAATTTGAGGAACCGCCATCCATCCTGGTGCAGCCGACTCGTGATAGATGCGCGGCACGTAGGGCTTGCCGGCGGCGGCTTCCTGCAGCGCAGCGGGCAACTCTTCCGCAATGACTTCCTTGGGGATGTATCCCATGACGCCAAAACGGATCGGCCACATTGCCAGCCGCGAGTCGATGCTCAGACCAAGCAGCAGGACTGATGTGAGTGGACTGATCTGGCGGAACGCCTGAATCACGCCCAGCCCACTGCGGTCTGTATCTTCCAGCCCCAGCACGACGACATCGTACCTGGTGCGGCGCAGCAGACGCGACGCCTCCACCAGGTCTTCCGCAATGTCGATAGCCTCGACGTATGGCAGATCCCTCAACAAATCGAACAGCCCTTGCCTCATCCCCTCATACTCTTCGACGATCAGCACCCGAATCATGATTCCGCTCCGTTCAGATGAACAACAGGATAAATGCGTTGCTGGCTGATAGCCCACCCATAAGCATCCATGTTGGCAGCGACGACGCCTGAGGTGAGTGCTGACACCCTCTGCGATGGATGAGCCGTCTGATAATGGTGAGTCACCAGCGAACTCGAACACGATAACTACGACGAACCGTCGATCTGCGCATCGTGACGCGTTTGCGGCGGATAAAGCGCCGGCAGGTCGCGCTGCGCCTGGTCCCGTCTCCAGTATAGAGGTACGCGCCGCTACTTTCAATTGCGTTTCTATAGATGAGCAATCGGTAAAAAGATTCGCCTCTGCTAGAAATGGATACGACAATCGTAGTGCGCGCCGGGAGATGGCTGCGTAGGGAATTCGTTGGAAAATGGTCTGACGTCTTCAATCCGCTGCCAGGTGCATCGCCCTGTGTTGGGGGGCTTACACCGCCCGCCGCCCGATGATGATGCCTTCCCACAGGCGGAAGGTGGGGGGCGCCGCAAGCTCCGGCTGCAGGAACTCCGCAACTTCGCCGCTCGCCAGGTGCAACATTGCCAACAAGTAGCTTTGCATCGTGGCAGGATGACGCGCCGCCCAGGTGGAAAATTCGACGCGCTTGTAGAGCGTTTCAGCGTGCTCGACGACCAGGTTGTGCTGCGCAAAGAGCGCCTGCCACGCTTCGATGCTGAGACAGCGCACGTGGCTGGGATCGCGCAGCTTCTCAAAGGCATTGACGTAGTCGCCCGCAATGCCATCTGGCACGATGTTGTCGACGACTGCCAGCCGCCCGCCCGGCTTGAGTACGCGCCGCGCCTCGCGCACAAACATCTCCGGCGCGTCGAAGTGGTGAGGCGCGATCCGGCAGGTCACCAGGTCGAAGGCGCCGTCGGCGTAGGGCAGCTTTTCGGCGTCGGCCAGTTCGATGACCAGGTTGCTGAAGCCGCGCGCGGGCGCGTGTTGACGCACCTGGTCGAGCATCTCCGGGGTAATGTCCGTCGCCCACACCTGGCGCACATAGGGCGCGAAGAGGAACGCAGTGTGTCCAGCGCCGGTGGCGATGTCCAGCACCATCCAGTCGGGCTGTGGCTCGGTGAGCGCCAGCAGTCGCTCCAGGCTGGCGCCTTTGGCATGGGTGGCGCTGGTGACGTAGGCGGCGGCATTGGCGCCAAACTCGCGCCGCACGGTTGCTTTGGTTTGCCCGGTCATCTGGTTGCTCTTTTCTGCCTCGATTCGCCCCGAAGCGCTTCCGGGAAGCCCTCAGAGTCGGTTTGAACACTGCTATTTTGCCGGCGAGGTGCAGAGATGCGCAGCGAAGTGCTTTCACTGCGTTCTCTCCGCGCCTCGCGTCAGCGTGCGTGGATTTCCCAACAACCTCTCATGCGGCCAGTCGCTGCGGGCGGGCGCGATGACCAAACACAGCGGCGACGGCAGCTTCGATCAGGTTGAGCGATTCGTCGATCACGGCGGCATCGTGGCTGGCGGACATGAACCACGGCTCGCGCGGGTCGTCGTCCACGAGAATGCCGCGCTGGATCAACTCGGCGCCCAGGCGGCCAAACAGCCCGGCGTCGAACTCGCTGTAGCTGCGGTAGTCGGTCGGCGGCGTATCCTTGCCCAACAACACGCTAAACATCGACGGTGCGCCTGTCACGACGTGCGGCACGCCGGCGCGACTCAGGATCGCATCGATCCCTTCCATCAGTCGTCGTCCGTTGGCGAAGATCGTTTCGATCACGGGCTGCGTCTCGATGATCTCCAGGGTGGCGGCGGCGGCGGTGGCGGCGACAACGTTGCCGCAGTAGGTGCCGCCGTGCGCCACGCGTCCCGGCTCGACGACGGCCATGATCTCATCGCGGCCAGCGATGGCGGAAACCGGGAAGCCGTTGCCCATCGCCTTGGCGTAGGCCGCCAGGTCGGCTTTGACGCCGAAGTATTCCTGCGCGCCACCCTTCGCCAGGCGGAAGCCGGTCTTGACTTCGTCGAAAATCAGCACGACGCCGAACTCGTCGCACAACTCGCGCACGCGCTGGAGCCAGACCGGGTCGGGTAAAATGCAGGCAACGTTGCCCATGATCGGCTCCAACACGACGGCGGCCAGCTCGTCGCTGTGCTCGACCATGGCGCGTTCGAGCAGCTCGACGTCGTTGTAGGGCAGCGAAATCATGTAGTTGCGGATGGCGACGGGCATGCCCTCGGTGGCGCGCAGACGGTGGGGGTGGCTGCGCGGGCCGAGCAGCTCGGCTTTAGCAGTGGGGCCGCTGAACATCACGTAGTCGAAATTGCCGTGATAGTTGCCTTCGAACTTGATGAACTTCTCGCGCCCAGTGTAGGCGCGGGCGATGCGCAGCGCGTGCATGTTCGCTTCGGTGCCGGTGTTGGAGAGGCGCACCTTGTCCATGCCGGTCATGCGCGTGAAGCGTTCGGCCAGCTCAATCTCGATCGGCGTGGTGGCGGCAAAGAGTACGCCGTTCTGGATCGCTTCCGCCACGCGACGGTTGACCTCCGGGTGGGCGTGCCCCAAAATGATCGGCCCGAAGCCGAGGCGGTAGTCGATGTAGCGGTTGTCGTCGGCGTCCCAGACATACGCGCCGGCGCCGCGCTTCATAATGGGCGTCTCGTCATCGCCCCAGTAGCGGAAATTCGAGTTGACGCCGTAGGGAATGTACTGTTTGGCTTGGTTGAAAAGCTGGCGGGTCTTGCTCTTGTTGATACTCATCATTAGGTCTCCATGGCTTGCACAAGGTCGATCGAACGGGTGACAAACAGGTTGATTGGGCGCTGCGGTCAGCAACGCATGTCACCCCCCTTGTGGAAGCCACGAAGACTATCCGTGGGATCCTCGTCCATACCATGCTCCCTGTGAGTCGCCGAGATTGAACGTGCTGAGTGTTGCGTGCTGTGTTCGGATTATCGCATCGCTACGCACCACGAAACACGCACCACGAAACACGCACTACGTTTTCACGCGTTGCCTGGTGGTGGATCCCAGGCGTAAATCTCTTTGACGATGTCCAGATAGATAAAGGTCTCTGCTTCGCGCACGCCCTCGACGCTGTAGAGCTTGTCGCTCAGGAAGCGCAGCAGGTCGGCGTTGTCGATGCAGGTCACCTCCACCAAAAAGTTGTAGGCGCCCGACGTGATGGCGAGATAGATGACTTCCTCGAACGCGGCGATCTGGTTGGCGATCTCGCGCAGGCGCGTGCCGTCCGCCTTGACGCCGATCATTGCCATCGTGTGATAGCCGCTGCGCAGCGGGTTGGTCACCGCCGCGAATTGCAGCACTCCGGCATCGACCAGCCGCTGCACTCGCTGCCGGATCATCCCCGGCGAGACATTGAGCTGCGCCGCAATCGTGCTGAATGGCAGGCGTCCGTCGCCCTTGAGCGCCTGAATGATCGCCCGATCAGTCTTGTCCAACGTCAGCGTTGTCAACGTCCTCCCCTCACTCCGTCTCTCGTCGTTCACTCACCACCTTCACCCTATCATGCAAGATATGCATCTGTCAAGCCCCAAAAATGCAGAAAACGCAACAAGACAGTCAAATTGTGATGATATTCACATATTTTGGCGCATCAAGTGCGAATTTTGCAATCTGGCGACTGGCGAGAATCGCCGCTGACAGCCCGACGCTGGGCAAACAAAAACGGGGTCAAACAAAAACGGGGGCAAACAAAAACGGGAGGGCGCCCTTGCCTCTCCCGTTCTTGCTTCATGCTTTGACGCGTCAGCTCTGCAGCGCGTCAGCTTTGCGGTGCGTCGTCGCGGCTGGCTGGCGGTGGGGTGGTCGGCGGCGCAACCGGCGCGGCAGCGGGCGGATAGTAGACGCGCCCCTCGCTGTCCTTGAAGGCGATCTGGCCGAGCAGGTTGAACTGATAGACATAGGTCACGAAGGTGGCCACCGGCACGGTCACGATCAGCCCCACAATGCACAGCAGCAGACCGACGATGCTTGCCACGGTCGAAATGACAAAGCTGGCGACGATGTAGGCAAGCATGAACAAAATCACGTCGGTGACATGTGCGCGTGTCCACTGGAAGATGTCGCTCAGTTGCAAACCGCTGCGAATCTCCTCGTCACGCGCAAACCAGAGTACGAATCCCGGCGTCATCAACGTGATGAAGATGCCGTAGATAGCCGTCAGGCAGACTGTGCTGACAACGATGGTGACGCCCAGCGTCGTGGCAACTGCGCTGTCGGAGTCAGTCAAGACGCCGCCGATGGTCATCGGGATTGACACCACAAAGAGCGGCAGCGCCCAAACGAACCAGACTACCGCCAGCTTGAAGCCGCGCACCAGGTCGCCGCTCCAGTCGTCCCACTCCGGCAGCGGGAACTGCTCGCCATTGCGCATGTTCTGCGTCAGGCGCACACAGTAGCCGATCGTAATGATGAATGGCACGACCAGGAAGCTGAGCAACGCCAGCGCGCTGCCAATGGCGACTTTTTCCTTCCAGCGCGGGTCTTCGGGGATAAAGGTCAGGGCTTTTACAAAATCCATGATAAATCTCCTCTGTGGTCACATTTTACAGCGGGTGGCGCTGCCAGGCTGTTGTTCGCGACGTCACCCCGCTCATTGTATCGCCTCAAAGCAGTACGCATTGTCGGGCAAGAAGTTGCATCTGGCAACTGTCCAACCTGGAGGGGTTTGCTCCAGGTGAAAGGCGCTCATCGCAGCGCCTCGCCCCCAGCCCGTCAACGCACCAGTTGCAAGCCGAGCGCCAGCGCCAGACGCCGCGCCTCCGCCACCTCCGCTGCGCCCAGCGTCGCTGCCAGGGCGCCGTGCGCGTGCGCTGGCGCCAGGTACTGCGTGAGCAGGCTCACCTGGACGGTGGGCTGCGTCGCCAGCCAGGTCAACGCCGGCGCCGTGCAGCAAGCGAAGTGACCAGGCATCAGCAGGTGACGCACGATGACCTGCTTTCCCAGCCTCGCCACGCGGGCGATGGCGCCGGTGACGACGTTCCAGTAATCCGGCATCCCGCCGATCGCCTCGCCGCAGCTTTGCGCGCCGGTCGCCGGGCCGAACTTCAGATCGGGCAGATAGATGTCGATGGCGCCAGCGAGCAAGTCGAGGGCGGCGTCGGTGAGATAGAAGTTGCTGTTGAAGACCGTCGGAATCGTGCGACGCGCGCCGAGCAGCGCCACAGTCGCCAGAATCAACGGGATGTGGGGCGTCGGGTCGCCGCCGATGAAGCAGATAGAGCGCGCCCCTTCCGCCTGTCGCTGCACGATGCGCGCCGCCAGTTGTGCAGCGGTGACTGGTGAGCCGTAGACAGGATTGAAGGCGTAGCGCGCCGCGGTGCAGAACTGACAGCGCGCCGTGCAGCCGCTAAAAAAGATGGCGTGCGCCGGGCGCAGCAACTCCTCCTCGCCGTGGTGGAGCATCTCGCTGGCGACATAGCTGACGGCGCCAACGCGACAGACGCCGGTCGCTGTCGCGCGACGCGTGCCACAATGAAAAGGACACAGGTGACAGTCAGTGAGATGGCTGGCTCCGGTCGGGAGCGCATCGCTGGCGTTCATAGGCCTAACAATCCACGCAAGCGGTCGAGTGCGCTGAACTGGCGCACCATCACCACCTGGCGCTGCTCGGATTGGTGATCGACCACTACCACGGCCATGCTCATCATGAAGCCCTCGCCGAGAAAGATATCGTAACGGCGGTTGCTGACGCGCTTCCAGCGGTAGTGCGGCGCGAGCGCGTGCGCCTGTTCGTGAGCGCCCCATGCCAACGCCTGTCGTTCGACTGCGACGCCTGGCGCGGCGGAGGCGCAGGTGGCGCAGAGGCCGGTGACGCTGACGCACGCGCGGCAATACTCCTGTCCACACTGGATGCAGCCCGTCGTGTCCTGCTCGCAATGATAGCCGCCACAGATCGCACACGTCGGCGTGCAGCGCGGGCACACCAGGTTGTGGCAGACGCTGCATTCCTCCAGGTCGCGATTGCAGACGACGTGCCCGCACCCTGGCATGACCAGACCATGCTCGGCGCAGACGGCGCGCGCACAGACGGCGCAGCGGTGGACGCAGGCGCCGCAGCCCTCGCGTCCGCACACGGAGCATGTCGTCAGCTCGTGCGTCAGCGCATGACAGGTGGGGCATTCGCGCAGGCACGCGTGGCAATAGGGCTGGCGATCGGCGGGGTCGTGCTGGTAGTAGCCTGGGCCCACCACGCGCCCACAGCCGGCGCACGCGACCAGGCAATTCTGGCAAAAGCGCTGACCGCTGGCGCTGCAGACGCCGGTGTGCGCGGTGAATTGCTGGCAGCCAGGACAGCGCACAGCGCAGTGCAGACAAATGAGCGCGTGTGCACCGTCTTTGTCGGCGACGCAATCCAGCCGCAAGTGACTCTTGCATTGGCGCACGCCGCACGCCGCACACTCGGCCTGGCAGGCGTGACAGACCATGTCGCCGCACGTCGGGCAGGCGCTGATGTGCTGAGCGCAGGCGCGTTCGCCGCACGCCCAACAGACGCGGCCGCACTCCTCGCAATTTTCGGCGCCGCAGACCGGGCAAGGCGCCACGCCGCACGTGCTGCACACCAGTTCGTTGCAGGTGGCGCAGAGGTGTGTGCAGCGTTCGCAGGCGATATGGCCGCGCGCGTCGATGGAGAGTTCGGCCGTTTCTGCGCCACACGCGTAACAGGTTGGCCGGTGTAAGCGCCCGCTGTAGCGATCCTGTTCGACTTTCACGGCCACCTCGCGCCGCCCGGTGGTCAACGTGATGTCGGCAACGGCGATCGGCGTCTCTAGCGCCACGTAGCCGATCAATTCCACTTCGACGCGCAGGCGGTGATTCTCGATCTCCTCGGCGACTTTGCGCTGCAGGTCGGCTTCCAGGGCGCGCCGTCGTGCGCCGTCGGGGTCGCGCGCGGGCTGAATCTCGTCGATCTGCTGCTGGTAGTAAGTGAGCAGCCGGTTGAGCGTTTTGTAGAGACGGGGTAGAATTTCGGCTTCGTGGCTGACGCAACGCACGTCGGCGTGGTAGGTGGCGTAGGTGCGCGCCTGTTCGGCGATGCGCACCAGTTGGGTGAGCGGCGGCAACCGGGGCGGCAGGGTTTCGCCTGCTTCGTTGGTCTCGACGGGGGCGGCTTCGGCATCGGCCAGCATCTGCTCCAGGGCGGCGATGGTTTCCGCACCTGCGCCAGGCTCCGTCAGCGGACGCGCGGCGTCGTCCATCCAGGTCGTGTACAGCTCCTGGCGTTTGTCGTCGGCGCGGTAGGTGATGCGCCAGGTGAAGGCGAAGACAAAGCGCGTCTTTTCCTGCAGCCGCAACCGGCTGACGCTGGCGTTGGTGGGGCGGATCGCTCGCATCAGTGCTTCGCCGTCGGTGTGGCGAACGGGGGCGCGCAGCACGGTGAAGGCGCTGCGACCGGTCAACAGCGCCAGCATCTGGTCGAAGACGCGGCTGCCGTGAGCGACCAGCTCGAAATTGTCGCCGGGTTCGACGGGGTGAAAGGCCAGACGAAGGCGCTCACGGCCAAAATGAGCAGCCAGCGCTGGCGTGAGCTGCACATCCAGCCGCCGATCGGGTGCGGCGCTATCGATGTGGACAGTGGCGCCCAATGCTGTGAAATAGCGTTGGGTGAACTCGGCGAGCGTCGTGTCGGTTTGGGCGGGCGTCTTGTTCTGGGCCTTGCTTGCCTGTGTCTTGCGTGCCATGGTGGATGAATTATAGCCGCACTGAAAGCGCGAATGAAAGTATGGCTGGTTTCGGTTTTTATGCAAAGTTATGTTACCATGCCGGAACACTGAGGTCAGCTATCAAGTGTCAGAACGGGGAGCAACCGTATGCAAGAAGAAGTCCAGCGCTACCTGCTATCGCTCGGCATCGAGGAAGACGCCTCCGATAACACTGTAGCGGCTTATCGTAACGACCTGAGCCAACTGCTCACCTTTCTGATGCACTATGCCGCACCCGATGGCACGCGCGTCGTCGCCTGGGAGCAGGTCACGCCTGCCGTGATCCAGGATTACGTCTTTCACCTGCGCGACCGTGACTATGCATCCTCGACGGTGGCGCGCAAAGTCGCGGCCGTCAAGAGCTTCTTCGAGTACATGCGCACACACGGTCTCATCGAGAATGACCCGGCCGCGTTGTTGGAGTCGCCCAAGGTCAAGAAGCACATCCCCCATACGATCTCACATGAAGATGTTGAGCAGTTGCTGGCGGCGCCGAAGCGGCAGGATACGCCGCAGGCGTTGCGGGATAGCGCGCTGTTGGAGACGCTCTACGCCACCGGCATGCGCGTCACCGAGCTGGTCAGTCTCGACGAGGACGATCTTGACCTGGAAGAGGGCAGGCTGGTGTGCGGCGCTGACAGCAAACGCCGCCGCGTGGCCCCGCTCGACGCTGCTGTGCTCGGTGCGCTGCGGGCTTACATGGAGCGCGGCCGGCCAGCGCTGGTCGTGCGCCCGGATGAAACTGCGCTCTTTCTGAACCATCGCGGACAGCGACTCACGCGGCAGGGGTTGTGGCTGATCATCAAGCGTTACGTCAAAGAAGTCGGCATCCAGGAACAGGTGACGCCCCACACGTTGCGCCACAGCTTCGCCGCACACTTGCTGCACACCGGCGCGGGGCTGCGTGAAGTGCAGCGTCGGCTTGGTCACGCCAGCCTGAGCACGACGCAGGTCTACAAACAGGTTGTAGACGAGACCGCGCCTGAGATCACGATTGACGGCAAAGCGGTGGATCTCAACAGCGATGAAGATTGACCTGACCGGGCGCGTCGCCATCGTTACTGGCGCCAGTCGTCGCGCCGGCATCGGCGTCGCCATTGCGCGCACGCTGGCTGCTGCTGGCGCCGATATTTTGCTGACCTACTTTCTCCCCTACGACGTTGAAACCTCGCATCTGGGCGGCGACGCGCACGAAGTGGAGGGGCTGCTGGCGGAGCTGCGCACACTCGGTGTGCGCGCTTACGGGCTGGAAGCGAATCTGAGCCAGCCGCAGACGCCCCACCACATCTTCGACGCTGCGCACGCGCTGCTTGGTGCGCCGACGATCCTCGTCAACAATGCCTGTCACTCCGAAACTGGCGGGCTGCTGGACCTCGATGCTGACCAGCTTGACCGGCACTATGCTGTCAACACGCGCGCCACAGTGTTGATGTGTCAGGAGTTCGTGCGCCGCTGGCGGGGTGATCGCGGTGGGCGCATCATCAGCATCACGTCAGGCCAGGGCAGCGGGCCGATGCCGGGCGAGCTTGCCTATGTGGTCACGAAGGCTGCGATCGACGCAATGACTCTCACGCTGGCAGCCGAACTGGCGGGGCGGGGCATCACCGTCAACGCCGTCGATCCCGGCGCCACCGACACCGGCTGGATGCCTGACGCAGTGCGCACCGCCATTGCTGCGCGCACCTATCTCGGTCGCGTTGGCTTGCCAACCGACGCCGCCAACCTGGTCTGTTTTCTCGCCTCTGAGCAGGGGGAGTGGGTCACTGGACAGGTGATTCGCTCGCGCGGGGGCGCGTAGGGCGCCTATCCAGTCGTCGCGTGATGGCTGCCCTGCCCGATCCTACTCAATAAACACTTCGACGCGTTCGCCTTTTTCGTCGTCGGTCACCTCGACGATGCGCCCTGTCATGCCGCTTTGGATGGCGCGGCGCAGGGCTTCGGCGTCGAACTTGTCGTTGCTGGGCACGAAGCGCAGCCCGAAATCGACCAGGCCCAGCGGGATGTTGACCGCCACCTTCTGCTTGCCGGTGATCACATTGCTGACGCGCACACGCAGGGTGCGCCCGTTGGCGTCGTCGACTGGCGTCGATGGCGCAGGCTCCGCCTCCGGCTCCTCGCCTTGCCCAAGCGCCGCCAGCAGACGCGCCCCATCTTCGGGCGACAACTTGCCTTCCTCCACCATCTGCAACACTTTGCGTCGTTCGTCACTGATTGCCATGTTTGACTCCTTGAAGATGTTTGGTGGGGCGAGTGGCGTGGAGCGTGTCCCGTGTTGCGTCACGCCACTCACCCCCCGTACTAACGTTCCTGTCTGCCGCCGTTCAGCGCCAGCAGGAGTTTTTCAGCCTGTTCGACCGAGAGCTTGCCCTGTTCGACCATGCGCAGAATCAGCATCCGTTCCTCGTCGGTGGCGGGCGTGCGCCTGGCCCTGGATGCCGCCGGCGGTTTGGGCGCGGCGGGCGGTAGCGGGGGCGTGGGCGGCGCCACCCATCCTGGTGATTTGCGCCGGCGACTTTCCGCCTCCTGCGTGCGCTGTTCGACCTTGCGCAGCGTTTCGGCCAGCTTCTCCTCGGCGCGACGCATGGCGGATTGCACCTTTTCCTGGATCGAGGTCGCCAGTTCCTCGCTGGCGCCGATGCGGGCGAGCTTGTCGTCGAGCTGGCGCGATAGCTCATTGACTTGCGCCTCGATCTGCGCCGTGATCTGCTGCGTGATTTCGACCGAGTGCAGCGCCATCTCCTCCTCCAGCCTTCCGGCGAATTCGGTCGCATCGAAATCGCGCAACTGCACCCCGCGCAGCAGAATGTTGCCTTCCGCCTCCAGCGTCAGGCGGGCGTGCGCCGGGGCGCGTTCGAAGTTGAGGACGCCGTTGCGCAGGCTGCGCTCTTCGCCCAGGTCGCGCACGCGGATGTGCCCTTCCGCCTTAAGCATAAAGACCCCGCCCGCATCGCGCGGCACTTCGCAGGTGACGCTCCCCTCGGCGCGCAGCGTGCATTGCTGGCCCGGCGCCAGCGTCGCCTGCACCCTGACATTGCCCTCCGCCGTCGCCTCGATGTTGCCGCCGGTCTCGTCCAGCACCAGGTTCCCCTCGACGCTGCCCAACCAGATGTCGCCGCCGACTTTGGCGATCTGAGCGTTGCCCTCGATGACGTCGATGCGCAGGTCGCCCGCGATCAAGCGCGCTGTGAAGTTGCCCTCGATCTGGCGGGCGGTGACAGCGTTGACGCTGTTCACGACGGCGTTGCCCCCGATGGCATCGATCGTGACGCCGTTGAGGATCAGGCTGATGGCGGCATTGCCCTCGACGTTGTCGATCGTGATCGTGGCCTGCACCGGTATTTGCAGCCACAGATCATCCTCGCATGTGATGGTGACCACGCCATCTTGTTGCTTGATCTCCAGAACGTCGCCGTCGCCACGCACACGCGCCTGGATCTCGGGACGATCCCAGCCACTCAGGGTCAGGTTGCCCTCGACGTTTTGCAGATGGATGGCAGGCGTCGCGCTGGTTTGCAAGATCTGTGTGGCGCCCATTAGTCGCCTCCTTGCAACTTCTGCATGGCTTCCTCGAAAGAAATCACGCCGGCGTCGAGGTCGGCCAACACTTGCTTGCGGTCGACGATCGGCGGCGCTTCCTCCTTGCCAGGCTCGTAACCCAGAGCGCGAATCACGTCGTGCAGCCGGCTGCGGATCGTTGGATACGACAGCCCCAACTCGTCTTCCAGGCGATTGAGCTTGCCTTCGTTGCGCACAAAGACCTCAACGAACTTGATTTGCTCCGGGGTGAGTTGCGCAAAGGGAGGCTCAGCGACGGCGAAGCGTCCCTCCAGTGTGACATCCGCATCCGGACAGTAGATGCGTGTGACAATGATTTCGCCGCCGGTCAGTGGGCAGCGCGTGGGTAGTGGCAGCATAAGACGTACTCCTTGTGACAACGGATAGTTGTGGCGCACAGCGCTTCCCGGTCGTATTCATCGCCCTGGCGGCGCTGACCTGTTGCATCTTCCTGGAAGCTCTCAGCTTCCAGGAACGTTGCTGAGCTAAATGCGTAAGTCCTGGACGAAAAAACGTTGGAGAGGAACGCAGCCAGGGCGCCGCAGTCGGCCAGCATGGTTGACAGCGCATGGGGCCGAAACATAGGCGGATGGCGCTGGTCAGCGTCAAGGCTGCGCTCCATTCCAACCGATCGGGGCGCGCATTTCGAGCCGCCGCCCACAACGCACCAATAAGCGTCCGAACAGCGCCAATCCCCGGTCGAGCCAATTCGGCGTCGTTGGGGGCAGTTGCCGCAGCAAGCGCTCCTGCCTGGCATGCTCCAGCATTTCTTGCCGGTGCAGGCGTTGCGTTTCAAGCAGGACAGTCTCATTCAAAGGTAGCATTGTGGTCACTCCTTGCTCCGTTGCGCATTGCGCATTCGGAAAACGACTCTTGCCTTCAATTTTCTGGAACTAGAATAGCACGTAAATTCAGTAATGTCAACAGTCAGTTTCAATATTATTGAATGTAAGTTTGATTTTATTGATTTTTGCGATCAACTGGTTTAATTTTCCTGATTTCTCTGTCAAGTGTCGTTGCGAGAGTGGCGATGGGTAGGGAGTCGCGCAGATCGGAGAAAGCCGGGGAAGACGAAACAGAGCGGGCTACGGGCTCTTCATTCCCACTCCCCCGATCCGGGCTTGCGTTTCGCCATCCTGGTAAACCAAAACGCCCGGTGAGAACTCTCACCGGGCGTCTGGAGCGCCGCGTGCAGGCGAGCTGGAGACGCCAGCCCGCGTCGGCTGCGCCTTAGAGCCAGCCCTGATCCTTCAAGAAGCTGGTCAGGCCGGGAATCGAGAAGCGCCGCCCCTTGTATGCCTGCAGCCCGTAGTAGAAGAGCAGGCCGATGCCAGCGACGAAATACATCGGCGTCAGGCAGAAGAAGACGAGGCCAACGAGCCACCCCAGGAGCCAGCCCAACACCGGGATCAACTGAAAGACGCCCACGGCAATACTGGCCAGCATGAAAATCGCCCAGAAGACCAGCGTCAGCGCCAGGCTCTGCACGGCGTGATAGCGCTGGAAGGGGCGCTTCTTGCTGCTCTCACTCAACAGCACGATGATCGGCATGATCACCGGCAACAGCAGTTGCGTCACATAACTCAACAGCGCAATCAGGCGGTCGTCACTGTCGGCCAGCGGATCGATCTCGGCGTGTTGCATCAACTCGCCGCGACGGAAGGCGTCGGCAGCCTCGCCAGCCTGAGCGTAGGCGCTGCTGGCAATGCGTTCGACTGGCGTCTGCTCCACCTGGTCCGGTGCGCTATTCGGCTGCGGGTCTTGCTGCGGCTGACCCGTCTCTGGATTGATTGTTTCGTTCGCCATGTTGCTTCTCTCCCTCCCGCTCGTGGCGGGGTGTTGCGTATCGTTGCTTTGCGCTGCGCTGTGGCCGAGGGCGCCGGGCGCTGCGCACCGCCGACCTGCATGCTGCTCGCCTGCGCTAATGACAACTGCGCCAGATGGCGCTGTCTCCAAGCTATGCAACAGTACGCAGTGCCTCGTCAAAAGTTGCGGATTGCATCCTCCCCGCCAATGCGAATGTGCACAACTTCTGCTACACTGTGCAGCGGCGCCGGCTGACTGCCGCCCTGCGCCGCACTTGATTCCAATCACGACACGGAGCAATCATCCATGTCTGCATCATCCTTGCCGGCGCCCAAGCGCCAGGCTGCCTACACCTTCTTCGAACGCATCCCATACTGGCTGTTGGTCGCCCTTTTTCTTGGCGTCATCATGGCCTGGCGCGTTGTCAGCGACGAGAGCTACGCCACGATCTTCGCTGCCGTCGCCAAGGGCATTGGCGTCACCATCTACGTGACCATCGTCGCCTATGCCGGCGCGCTGGTGGTGGGGCTGTTCGTCGGGCTGGCGCGCGTCTCCAGGAATCGCGTGATCTACGAAGCCGCCACCTTCTACGTCGAGATCATCCGCGGTGTGCCGATGCTGGTGCTGCTGCTCTATATCGCCTTCGTGCTGGCGCCCGCATTGGTCTATGTCCTCAACTGGCTCGGCGCGCAATTGGCCGGGCTGGGCGGGTTGGCGCAGCCGCTCGCCGACTTGCGCGTGCGCGATTTCGACTACGCCGCGCGCGCCATCATCGCCCTGATTATCGGCTACAGCGCCTTTCTCAGCGAGATCTTTCGCGCCGGTATCGAGAGCATCGAACGCGGCCAGATCGAGGCGGCGCAGAGCCTGGGTATGACGCGCTGGCAGGTGCTGCGCCTCGTCGTGCTGCCGCAGGCGATCCGCCGCGTGTTGCCGCCGCTGGGCAACGACTTCATCGCCATGCTCAAGGATTCATCGCTGGTCTCCGTGTTGGGCGTCCCAGACATCACGCAGATGGGGAAGGTCTACGCAGCCAGCACTTTTGCCTACTTCGAGACCTACAATATCGTCGCCTTCCTCTATCTGTCGATGACGATCGTGCTTTCGTTGTTGGTGCGCTGGCTGGAGCGCAAGATGCCGCAGAACACCCGCTGACGGCGCGTGGGAACCGATCTTCCATGCGGCAGCGTTTCCGAATTGCATTCGCCGCCCTGCCCCTGGCAGAATCGCAGCGGCAATTTGATCGACTAACCACCGTCCTTGAAAGGAGTCTTCTCTTGAACAAAACATCGCTGCGTTGGCTCATGGCGACGCTGGTGACCGTGCTGGCGCTGAGCCACGGGTCCGCGCCCTTGCTGGCGGCGCCTGCTCTGCCTGCCCTCCAGCAGGCGACGGCGCCTGCCGACGTGCTGACGCCCGAAGCGCTCGCCAATTTGACCTACCAATCGGAACTGGCGCCCACCGGTGAAGTGACGCTGATCGACGGCGCGTTCGAAGACGCTGACGATCGCTACGTCGCCGTGTTGGCCGCCAGACCGCGTGCAACTGGCCAGATCGACGGTCAGGACGCGGCAGCCGTGCTGCTGACCGAAAACACCGGCGGCAGCGGCCTCTTCGTCAGTCTGGCGGTTGTGCTCGACCAGGATGGGACGCCGGTGAATGTCGCCAGCACGCTGCTGGGAGACCGCGTCGATGTCTACACCGTGGAGATCGACGAAAACGGCGTCATTGCTGTCGAGATGGTGCGTCAGGGACCCAATGACCCGATGTGCTGCCCCACCGAGGTGGCGCGCGTCCTCTACGCGCTGGACGGCGACCAGTTGGTGCAGGTCGGCGACGCCACCCTGCTCGGCAGCGGCGTCCAGGTGGCGCTGGGTGTGGCGCCCGAAGGCGGTTATCAGACGAACATCGTCCCGGCGACGCCCTACGAACTGACAGGGCTGCTTCCCACCGGTGCGCCGATCCACACGCTGTTGACCATGGGCACGGAGGACGCCGCCACGATCGTCGCCGCCGGCGGGCCGTACATCGCCATCTATCCGGCGCAGGCATACATCGATCTCTGGCAGGCGGCGGGTGACGCCACCATCGCCAACCTGGTCGGTGACCTGCAAACCGTGCTGGCGGAACAGCCGCCGACGCTGGCGGCGCCGCTGCCGATCGCGCCGCCAGCCGAACCCGACGATCTGGCCGCACAGGTGAGCTATCTCGCAGGAGCGGGGTACAGTGGCGTGCGCTTTGTCGGTCGCGCCACGCCGTCTGGCGTTGTCGCCGCCGACGACCAGCTCGCCTACTACTTCAGCGGGTTGAGCGACGACGGGCGCTATCTGATTGCAGCGCAATGGCCGGTGGCGACGAGCGCCGCCATCGACGCGCTCGACGCCACCGCCGACGACGCCTGGACGCCGACCCTCTCTTCGCTCGACGCCATCCTGACCTCACTGAGCTTCCAGGATGCTGAAGCGCTCACGGCGGAAGAACTGGCGAACACGACCTACAACTCGCTCCTGCTCGAACAGCCCGTGCTGCTGAGCGGTGGCGTCTACACTCAGACGGGTGAGAGCGGCGGCGCAAGCGATGTCACCACGGTGCAGTTGTTGAGCGCGCCATCCGCCACGGGGCAGGTCGAGGACTTCGCGGCGGCGGCTGTGCTGCTGATCGAGAACGGCGGCGGCACCGGTCAATTCGTCAACCTGGCGCTGGTGCAGGATATCGGCGGTGGGGCGGTGAACACAGCCAACGCCTTCCTGGGCGACCGCACGCGTGTCATCAACCTGGCAATTGAAGCAGATGGGCGCATTGTCGTGGACATGATCCAGGCGGGCCCCAAGGATGGCGCCTGCTGTCCGAACATGCCGATGACCGCCACCTTCGTCAAGGTCGGCGACCAGCTTGTCTATGAGGAGCTGGCATCCGCCACCATCGACGCCACCAGCGCCACCACGCCGGTGCGAGCCTTCGTCGTCCCGCCGACGGCATACGACAACACCGTCCCTCCCAGCGGTCAAGGCGAGCCGAAACACTTTACCTGGACTTTTACCGACGTGGAGGATGTCACGCAGATTGCGGCGGCTGGCGGCGGCTACGTCTCCGTCTACCCGGTCGCGGCGTATCGGGCGATCTGGGATGCGCAGGGTGATCCATACGTTGCGGACGCGTTGGCGGCGCTGACGGAGTTGCTGGACGCGCGGCCGGCGAATCCAGCGCCACCGCTGCCCATCCTGCCGCAGATGCCAGCGACCAATGACTTCGCTGCGCAGGTGAGCTATCTCGACCTGGCGGATGGCGGCGCCGGTGTGCGCTTCGTGGGGCGCTTTGCCCAGGATGTCTCACCCATCGAGAATTACCAGTTGCGCTACATCTTTCAGGGCTTGAGCGGCGACGGGCAGTTCCTGATTGTGGCGCAGTTGCCGATCACGACGACCGCGCTGCCGGAGACGCCGCAGGCAATGGATGGCGACGCTTACAACGACTTCGCCGCCAACTACACAACTTATCTCGCCGAGACGACGGCGGCCTTCGATGCGCTGGCGACATCGGACTTTGCACCCGATCTGGCGACACTCGACGCCATGCTACTCTCGGTGGCGCCGGAAGTCGCGCGCAATCCACTGGCGCCGACTTCGCTGGCGAACATGGAGGTCAAGTCGGAACTGGCGGCGGATGGTGTGGCGCTGCTGGTAAACGGCGTCTACACCGAGAGCATCGCGCCGGAGAGCGCCAGCGTGATCGAGGTGCAGTTGCTGCCGGCGCCGATCGCCTACGGCGTGATCAATGACCAGGATGCGGCGGCTGTGCTGATCGCCGAAAATGGCGGGGGCAGCGGCGTCTTCACCAACCTGGCCCTCATCGTCGATCAGGCGGGAGCGCCCGAACACATCGCCAGCGCGCCGCTGGGCGACCGCGTGGCAGTGCAGTCGCTGGCGATCGCCGATAACCAGATCACCGTCGAGATGTTGACCGCCCGCCCGAACGACCCACTCTGCTGTCCGTCGCTGCCGGTGATGCAGCGCTACGAGTTGCAAGATGACGCGCTCGTGCTGGTCGAGGAAACGTCCGGCCTGGCTGAGTCGGCGCTGGCCGGTGCAAGCTGGGTGTGGATGCAGACCCAGATGAGCGACGACAGCGTCAAATCACCGGCGACGGAAGGCGTGTTCACGCTGACCTTTGGCGATGACGGCGCCGTCAGCGTCACGACCGACTGCAATAGCTTCAATGGGACGTACACCGAGGGCGCCAACGGCGTGCTGGTCATCGACCTGCCCATCTCCACGCGCAGAGCCTGCCCCGACGGCAGCCAGGAGCAGGAGTTCATCGCCGACCTGACGAGCGTCAATCGCTACCTCGTCACCGGGGAAGGCGTCCTGGCGTTGCAGTTGCCCGTCGACAGCGGCTCCATGCTCTTCGCCCCGGTGCGTGATGCAGGCGACGCCGCGGCGGGCGCAGAGGCCGCCGCTGGCGCTGAGGTTGCGACGGCGCCAACAAGTTTGCCTGACACGCGCTGGAGTTGGGTGCGGACACAGTACAGCAATGACGCCGTCATTGCACCGCCCGACCCGGCCGCCTATGTGCTGACCTTTGGCGCCGACGGTGTAGTCAATCTGCAGGATGACTGCAACGTCGTCAACGGCGTCTACACGTATGACGAGAACGGCGCTCTAACCATCGACCTGCAAACCTCGACCTTCGCCGCCTGTCTGCCCGAGTCGAAGCATGACCAGTTCGTGCTCGACCTCTCCAGTGTGGCATCGCACCTGTTCCAGGATGGCGCTCTGTTCCTGGCGCTCAAGTACGATGCCGGCGTGATGGAATTCATCCCGGCGGAGTAAAACAGGCGGAGCCATCTCCGATCCTTTCCTTCCATCTTCCCGGAAGCTCTGTGCTTCCGGGAAGATGGAAGACAGTGGAAACTGCCCCGCCCGCCTGCCCCTTTGCATCTTTCCCGCTTTGCCGCGATACTTCAAGGCATGAGCGGCGCGCAACTCGACATCATTTTGACTCACGAACGCACGGACTTCGACGCGCTGGCGTCGCTGCTCGGCGCGTCGTTGCTTTTTCCTGAAGCGATCCCCGTGCTGCCGCGCCAGATGAACCGCAATGTGCGCGATTTCCTGGCGCTCTACAAGAACCACTTTCGCTTTGTCGCGCCGGACGACCTGCCACGCGGCAAGGTGCGCCGCGCCATCCTGGTCGATACGCGCGCCGCTAACTCGCCCAAGGGCGCCCAGCCCGACACCGAGTACATCGTCATTGACCATCACACCGGGCTGGCTGACAACAACCTGATGAGTGAAGCGCGCAAAGTGCTGCCTCAGGCGCACGACCTCTGGTGTGGGGCGACTGGCGCCAACACAACCCTGCTCGTCGAGAAGCTGATCGAGCACGCCATCGATGTGACGCCCGTCGAAGCGACGCTGCTGGCGCTCGGCATTTACGAAGACACCGGCAACCTGACATACGCCTCCACCACCAGCCGCGACGCGGCGGCGCTGGCCTGGCTGCTGGAGCCAGCGCGCGGCGTCAACCTCAGCGAAGTCAACGAGTTCCTGCATCATCCTGTCACGGACGAACAGCGTCGTCTGTTGCAGGTGCTGATGGATGCCTGCGAGTTTCTGGACATCGAGGGGCACAGCATCGTGATCGCAACGGCGCGCGCGCCTGATTTTAGCGATGAGTTGAGCACGCTGGCGGCGCGGCTGCGAGATTTTCATGAGCCGGACGCGCTCTTCCTGGTCGTCGACCTGGGCGACATGGTGCAGGTCGTCGCCCGCAGCACCACCGACGCTATCAACGTCGGCAAGGTGGCGCAGGCATTGGGCGGCGGCGGCCACAGCCGCGCGGCAGCCGCCCACATCCGCGACACGCGCCTGGAAACTGTGCGCATGCGCATTGAGCAGTTGGTGCGCACCCATGCACAGGTGGCGCTCACCGTAGGTCAGATCATGAGCGCGGGCCGCCCCCACGTACTCCACGCGGACATGAGCATCGCCGAGGCCGACGAACTGATGCGCCGCTTTGGGCACGAAGGCTTTCCCGTCGTCGCCACCGATGCGCACGGCAGGGAGACGCTGGTCGGCGTCCTTACGCGCCGCGAGGTGGACAAAACCATGGGGCACGGTATGGCCGATCAGCCTGTGCGCCGTTTTATGCGCGCCGGTCAACACACGGTGCGCCCCAACGATTCGATCGCCGTCCTCCGTCGCCGCATGATTGAGAGCAACTGGGGGCAGATTCCCGTCGTCGATGACAGCGGCGCCATCGTCGGCATCGTCACGCGCACCGACTTGATCAAGCTTTGGGACGAAGCAAACCTGCCAGGACGCCGCGCCGGTGAGCTGGCGGCGCGGCTGCGTCGTGCGCTGTCGCCGGTGCAACTTCACCTGCTGGCGCTGATCGGCCGCGAGGTCGATGCCATGCATTACAATGTCTACGTCGTCGGCGGCTTTGTGCGCGACCTGATGCTGGACATCGTCAGCCAGCGCGCCCTGACGCTTGACGTGGACATTGTGATTGAGGGCGACGCCATCGCCTTTGCGCGGCGTATGCAGGCCAGGTATGGCGGGCGCATCGTGGAGCACAAACGTTTCGGCACTGCCAAATGGCTGCTCGATCGCCCCGACGCGCCGGTGCGCACCGACCTCCTGCTGGCCGGACTGGAGGGCGCCACCGCCGCCGAGTTGCCGCCCCACCTCGATTTTGTGACGGCGCGCACCGAGTTCTACTCCGCGCCCACCGTGTTGCCGACGGTGCAACAGAGCAGCATCAAGCTCGACCTGCACCGCCGCGATTTCACGATCAACACGCTGGCGCTTTGCCTCAACCCGGATCGCTGGGGCGAGCTGCTCGACGCATGGGGAGGGGTGGCCGACTTGCGCGCCCGGCTGGTGCGCGTGCTTCATAGCCTCAGCTTTGTGGACGACCCAACGCGCATCTTGCGGGCGGTGCGTTACGAACAGCGCTTCGATTTCGCCATCGAGCCGCGCACGTTGGAGCTGTTGAGCGACGCGCTGGAACTGCTCGACCGTGTCACGCCAGCGCGGATTCGCCACGAACTTGAGCGCATCTTGCAGGAGGCGACGCCCGAAAAGGCGCTGCTGCGCCTTGACGCGCTTGGCGTTCTGCATCAGATTCACCCCAGCCTGCACATGACGCCAGCCATGGTGCAGCAGTTTGCCGACCTGCGCGCACGGAGGGCGCGCAGCGACGCTGACCCGCACCTGCTCGCCGCGCCGATCGAACGACTTTACCTGGCGATCGTCGCCTTTCCGCTGGGCGCTGAATCAACGCGCGCAGTGCAGGAGCGGCTGGGTTTGCGCGCCGAGACGCAACATCTATTGCATGATATGGCGATCCTGCATCGCTATCTTGACAGACTGGCAGACCCGGTGGCGCGCCCCAGCCAGATCGTGCAGATTCTCGACCAGGTGATGCCCGTCAGCCTGGCGCTGCTGCCTGTGCTCTGTCATGACCCGGTCGTGCTCGATCATCTACAGCGCTATCGGGATGGCTGGCGCCGCATACAACCAGAGCTAACGGGTGACGACCTGCGGCGCATGGGGATTCCACGCGGCGTGATCTACCGGAACATCCTCCACGCGCTGCGTATGGGGCGGATCGACGACGAGATTCACAGCCGGGCGGAGGAAGAAGCCATTGCCAGGGCGATGGCGGCGCTGACGTAGGCAGAACTTGAATTCTGTCCCACAAATCCTGGCCGGTTGGCTGATGCAGGCGCGGCTCTGCTACAATGCCAGGTGGAGGGCTGGTCGCCGTGACCGGCTAACAGGAGAATTGCCATCATGGATCTGGCGTTCTGGCGCGATATTTCACTCTTCTATCTGCTCCTCATGCAGATCGTCGTCACCGTCATAACCGCTGTTTTACTCTACTTCGTTGTACGCGGCGTGATGATCGCGCGGCGCAAGGCTACGCAGGGCGTCAAGCAGGCGCGCCACTATGTTGGCGTTGGGCGCACGCAAACCGCCAGATTTGCCGACAAGGCGACGCAGCCGCTGGTGCGCGGCCACGGGGAGGCGGCGCGCGGCGCGGCGATCGTTGCGGCGTTGCTGCCGGGGCGCCGTTCAACTTCTTTGCAAACTGAACCAACCAAGGAGCGAGACACATGAGTCACAAAATGCGGTCGCTGCTGATCGGCGTTGTGGCCGGCGCCATGTTGGGCGCGGCGTTCGCCTGGGTCGCCAGTGACAACGACAATGACGGCGAAGCAGACGCCGTCACTGCCATCAAACAGCTTGGTCCAATGGATTACTTTTCACTAGGGATTGCGATCCTGACGCTGGCGCGCCAGTTTGGCGGCATGTTGAAAAAGGCATAAACAGGGCGACTATCGCCCTCGACCTATTTTCCATCACAAAGGAGTGTAATCATGACAGGTGAGCTGGGAAGCGCGGAACGCCCGTTGCGCGCAGCCATTGTCGGCGCCGGGCCATCCGGCTTTTATGCGGCGGCGGCGCTACTCAAGGAAACAACCGTTGTCACGGTCGATCTCTTTGATCGCTTGATCGCTCCCCATGGATTGGTGCGCTACGGTGTGGCGCCGGATCACCAGAACATCAAGGCCGTCGCCAAAACCTACGATCGCACCGCCGCCGAGCCGGCCTTTCGCTATTTCGGCAACGTCGAGATCGGCAAGGACATCACGCACGATGAGCTGAAACAGCACTACGACGCAATTTTTTACACAGTCGGGGCGCAGTCCGACCGGCGGCTGGGAGTGCCGGGCGAAGACTTGCCCAACAGCCTGTCCGCCACCGAATTTGTCGCCTGGTATAACGGACACCCAGACTTCAAAGACCTGAAAGTCGACCTGAGTTGCGAGGCGGCGATCGTCGTTGGCGTCGGCAATGTGGCGATGGACGTGGCGCGCATCCTGGCCAAGTCGGTGGAGGAATTGGCGGACACCGATATCGCCGACCATGCGCTGGCGGCGTTGGCGGAGAGCAACATCAAGGATATCTACATCGTGGCGCGGCGAGGCCCTGCACAGGTGAAGTTCACCAACGCCGAAATCCGCGAGATGGGGCACCTGAAGATCGCCGACGCCATCGTGCTCGACAAGGAGCTGCGGCTCGATCGCGCCAGCAGCGCCGCCATCGAGGGCGACACAGCCATGCAGAAGAACCTGGATTATCTGCGCGCCTACGCCGAAATAGGCGCCACTGGCAAGCCGCGCCGCGTTCACTTCCGCTTCCTGCTCTCGCCGGTTGAGATCATCGGCGAAAACGGCAAGATCGTCGCCGTGAAGATGGAACGCAACGAGCTGCGCCCCTCTGTCAGCGGCGACATCAAGGCGTCGGGCACCGGAGAGTTCGAGACAATCCCGGCAGGGTTGATCTTGCGTTCAGTTGGCTACAAGGGCGCCCCGCTGCCGGGCGTCCCCTTTGACGTGCGCAATGGCGTGATTCCGAACGAGGTCGGCCGCGTCGTCAATCTCGAAACTGGCAGGATCGTCACCGGCGAATATGTCGCCGGTTGGATCAAGCGCGGCCCCACCGGCGTCATCGGCACCAACAAGCCGGACGCCATCGAGTCAGTCAACAGCATGTTCGAGGACCTGCAGAAGGGCAAGCTGGCGCCGGCGCCCGACCCCGACCCTGAAGCGATTCCGGCGCTGCTCAAGGCGCGTGGCGTGCGCTACGTAACGCAGGCAGAGTGGAGGATCATCGACGCCAAAGAGGTGGCTGACGGCAAGGCGCGCGGCAAACCGCGCGTCAAGATCGTCGAACGCGAGGCGATGCTGGCTCTGCTCGGATAGGCATTGAAATCGAACGTTGGCGACACGATTGGGCGGATGGGCGCGGACACAAGTTGCGCCTATCCGCCTATGTCGCGCTTTATGGCATCGACGCCGCGCGCTGCGTCGCCACCTGGTCTGCGAAACGCTGGCAGCCCGGCAGGCTGTACGCCAGGAAGGGCGTCGCTTCCGCAAAGCGGGTGTGGCGGATCGACAGCTCGAAGCTGAGCGGCTTGGCATAGGGCGACGCCGCCACCAGCGCGGCGACGCGTCCCCAATCGACGACGCCATCTCCCACCGGCAGATGCAGATCGGCGACGCCGTCGTTGTCGTGCAGATGCAGCACAACGAGCCGCCCGAACAACGGCGCGTAGGCGGCGAGTCGGTCATAACCGAGGCGGGCGTGGCCGGAGTCGTAGCAGAAGCCGAGAAAAGCCGGATCGTAAGCGGCCAGCAGCCGCGCTAACAGGTCGGCGTTGTCGCCAGCGTGTGCAGTGTCGATGACGCCAGCCTCGACCGCGGCGAAGTCGATCAGGTTTTCCAGGGCGATGTGCACGCCCCGTTCCCGACAGAATGGCTCCAGATCATCCAGTGAACGGCGAATCTGGTCGAACAGGTAAGCGTTGTATGGGGCAAGTTCGGGCTGCACCGTCGGCGGGTAGACGTGCATGACGACGGCATCGCCCCCCAACCGCGCGGCCAGCTCGACGCGATTCTTGACCAGTTCAACGCCAGCCAGCCGGGCGTACTCCTGCGGCGCATACCAGAACTTCTCGATTCCCTCGGAGCCATGGACGTCGTTGAGCCGGAGGTCGTACATCTGCAGCCAGCGCCCGATCTGCTCGATCTCGCTGTCGGCGTAGAGATAATCGGCGCGCCAATGATGGCACCAATGCACATGGGTGAAGCCAGCTTCCGCCAGTGCGCGCAGGTGTGGTTCGGGGTCGCCGTGATCGGTGATATAATCGCTGGTGAGTGAAAGCATCTTTTCTCCCTGGTTTGGAACGAACATTATGCAAACTTCGCTGCGGCCACTCCACCATATTGTACAGCGTACGGGCAGTTATCTGGCTTTCAATCGGTTGGCGGTGCGCGCCGGGGCGCGCACCGTTGTGCACCGCGCCCGCCACCGTCCGCGGCATGACGCCTGGTCGTTGCCCTACGAAGGCGTCGTGGAGATGATGACGCTGGGCACGCCACGCGGCGACATCCGCAGCGCCGACGCCATCCGTCGCCCCCTGGATCGGATCGCCGTGCTCGCGCCGCGCACCCGCGTCCAGCGTCAGCCTGTCGCAACGCCGTTTTTCACCGGCGAGTGGCTGGCGCCCGTCAAGGCGGATGACCAACGCGTCGTGCTCTATTTGCATGGCGGCGGCTATGTCTCCGGTTCGCCCGCCACCCACCTGGCGATCACGGCGCAACTGGCGCGGGAAGCCGGCGCGCGCCTCTTTGCACTCGACTATCGCCTGGCGCCGGAGCATCCCTTCCCCGCCGCGCTGGAGGACGCCTGGGCCGCCTACTGGTGGCTGCTCACGGAGCAGCACGTCGCGCCATCGCAGATTGTCGTTGCGGGCGATTCGGCGGGCGGCGGCCTGACGCTGGCGCTGCTGTTAGCGCTGCGCGACGCCGGCATGCCGCTGCCTGCGGGCGCCGTCGGCCTTTCGCCCTGGCTCGATCTCACACTCTCCGGCGCCACGTTGACCACCAACGCTGGCGTCGACTATCTCAACCGCGACATTCTGCGCGCCTCGGCGCAGATGTACAGTCACGGCCACGCACTCGACGAGCCGCTGCTGTCGCCGCTCTACGCCGACCTGCGCGGGCTGCCGCCGCTCCTGCTCCAGGCTGGCGGCGCCGAGATGTTGTTGGACGACAGTCGTCGATTTGCCGCGCGCGCGCGGGAGGCCGGCGTCGCAGTGGAGTTGGCGATCTACCCGCACATGGTGCACGTCTGGCATTTCACCTGGCGCATCGAACCCCAGGCGCGCCAGGCGTTGGCGCAGATCGGACGCTTTGTGCAGGACGCAGTGCAGGTCGGGGACGCGCAGCCTTCGATTCGAATCCAGGCTGCGCGCTGAAGTCGGCGCAAGTTGACTGAGCGGCGCCCCCCGGCCCGTCGCCCTGGGTGAACGTTGGTTGTCAGGCGGTGAATTGATGCACCGGAGACAACGGCGCAGTCGGCTGTCCCCAACTGGAAATGAACCTGAAAAAATGCCAAAAGCGGTTGGACATTCCAGCGAATTTCCGCTATACTGGCGAGACTAGAACTCATGTTCGATGAATGCGATCTGTGCGTTGCAGAGAGGAGCGGGCGGGAGCGGTATGCCACCAATTCAGGTTGTCAGCGAGTTCCAACCGACGGGCGACCAGCCGCAGGCAATTGCGAAGCTGGCGGAGGGCATCCGGCGGGGGATGAAGCATCAGGTGCTGCTCGGCGTCACGGGCAGCGGCAAGACGTACAGCATGGCGAAGGTCATCGAGCAGGTGCAGAAGCCGACGCTCATCATGGCGCACAACAAAACGCTCGCCGCGCAGCTTTACGCCGAGATGCGCGAGTTCTTGCCTAACAACGCCGTCGAGTATTTCGTCTCCTACTACGACTACTACCAGCCCGAGGCGTATATCCCGCGCACCGACACCTACATCGAAAAAGACGCGCAGATCAACGAGGAGATCGATCGTCTGCGCCTGGCGGCGACGAGCGCGCTCTTCAGCCGCCGCGACGTGGTGATCGTCGCCTCGGTTTCGTGCATCTACGGCCTGGGCAGCCCGCAGGACTATGGACGCGTCGTGCTCAACCTGCGCGTGGGTGATATGGTGCGGCGCAACCAGATTTTGCGCCATCTGGTCGAAATCTACTATGACCGCAACGACAACATCCTGCAGCGTGGACGCTTTCGCGTGCGCGGCGACGTGCTGGAGGTGCAGCCCGCCGATCGCGAGACTGCCTACCGCGTCAGTCTGTGGGGCGACGAGATCGAGCGCATCAGCGAGTTCGACCCGCTCACTGGCGAGCTGATCGCCGACCATCAACAGGTGGACATCTTTCCCGCCAAGCACTTCGTCACGCCGCAGGATCGGCTGGAGGAGGCCATCGAGGAGATCCGCAGGGAGATGGAGGAGCAGGTTGCCGTCTTCCAGGCGCAGGGCAAGCTGCTCGAGGCGCAGCGCATCCAGCAGCGCACCAATTACGACATCGAGATGTTGCGTGAGGTTGGCTATTGCAACGGCATCGAGAACTACAGCCGGCCGCTGGCAGGGCGTCCGCCTGGCTCCACGCCATGGACGCTACTCGACTACTTCCCGCCCGACTGGCTGCTGATCGTCGACGAGAGCCATATGACCATCCCACAGGTGCGCGGTATGTACAATGGCGACCGGGCGCGCAAGGAGGTGCTCGTCGGCTACGGCTTCCGCTTGCCCAGCGCGCTCGACAATCGCCCGCTCACGTTCAGCGAGTTCGAGGATCATCTCAACCAGGCGATCTACGTCAGCGCCACGCCCGGCCCCTACGAAAAGGAGCACGCCGAACAGGTGGTGGAGCAGGTGATCCGCCCAACGGGTCTGGTCGATCCTGTGGTGGAGGTGCGCCCGACCAAGGGGCAGATCGACGACCTGTTGCGCGAGATCAAGCTGCGCGTTGCTGGCGGGCAGCGTGTGCTGGTGACGACGCTCACCAAACGCATGGCCGAGGACCTGACCGAGTACCTGGCTGAACTGTCGATCAAAGTGCACTATCTCCACAGCGAGATTCACACCATCGAGCGCGTCGAAATCCTGCGCGACCTGCGCCTGGGCGTCTACGATGTCGTCGTCGGCATCAACCTGCTGCGGGAGGGGCTGGATTTGCCCGAGGTGTCGCTCGTCGCCGTACTCGACGCCGACAAGGAGGGCTTCCTGCGTAGCGAGAGCGCCCTGATCCAGACCATCGGCCGCGCCGCGCGTCACGTCGAGGGCAAGGCGATCCTCTACGCCGACGTGATGACCGACTCGATGCGCCGCGCCATCGGTGAGACCAACCGCCGCCGTGCAATTCAGGAAGCATACAACCGCGAGCACGGCATCGAGCCTCAGAGCATCGTGAAGGGCATCCGCGACTTGACCGACCGCGTGCGCGTGTTGGCGGAAAGCAAGACGACCTATCGGGTTGAAGAAGGCGCCGGCGCTGCGCCGCAAGTTGTGCTGACCACCGACCCAGAGCGGCTGGCGCCGGAGGACCTGGCAAAGCTGATCAAGTCGATCGAGCAGGAGATGAAAGATGCCGCCAGGGCGCTGGAGTTCGAGCGGGCGGCTGCGCTGCGCGACCAACTGGTCGAGTTGCGACGGATCGAGGTGGAGCGGAAGGTGGCGGTGTAGACGGCTGCGCGTCGTTGGGCAGGCGTGGCGATGCAGCGAGAAGCGCAGCTTGCGTCGCGGCTGCCCGAAACAGGGGCAGCCGCCTGGTTGCCCGTCACGTGATCGGATAGCGACCGCTGCGCTGTGCGGCCTCGACCAGCTCCACCACATTTTCAGCCGGCACATCCGCCTGCAAGTGATTGGCAGGCGTCAAGATGTAGCCGCCGCCTGGCGCCAGTTGGCGTATGCGCTGCTGCACCTCGGCGGCGACATCGGCGCGCGTGCCGCGCATGGCGCGTGAGATGTCGATGCCGCCCATGAACGAAACCCGCTCGCCGAACTCCGCCTTGATCGCCGTCAGGTCCATCGCAGGCAATGGCTCCAGCGGGTGAATCACATCGACGCCAATGCTGATCAGGTCGGGCAGCAGCGGCGTGATGGCGCCGTCGCTGTGCAACATCACCACCAGGTCGGGGCGCACTTCTTTGGCGACCGCCACCAGCCGTTTGAGCGCTGGCAAAATCAGCTTACGGAAGAGGCGCGGCGAGAGGATCAGGCTCGTATTGCCAGCGTAATCGTCGCCAGGCAGTTCCACCATATCGACGTAGGGACCACAAGCCAACAGATAATTGCGCAACAGCCGTTCGTAGAGCGTGGTGATGCGGTCGAGCAGCGTCTCGGCAAACTCTGGCTCATCGAGCATATCGACCAGAAATTGCTCGGTGCCGCGCAGGTCGCACGCCGTCTGAAACGGCCCATGCGAAGCCACCATGCGCGCCGTGATCCAGCAGTCGGTCGTCTCGCGCAGCCACTTTGCCCGCTCGCGCACCCCCACTGTCCAGTGCGGTGCATCGGGATCGGGCCACGTCACCAGCCGGTCGATGTCAGCGACGCGCTGTGCATTGCGCAGCAAGCCAGGGCCAGCGTAATAGTAGGGTAGCGCCCGCACCCACGGCTGCCCAAACGCGTCGAACAGTTGATCGGGCGTAGCGCCCACGCGGCTGGGGCTGGTCGGCGACGCTGCCGGGTAGACGTAGCGGATGTCCGTGCCCAGCGCCTGCCACAGCCGGTCATCCTGGTAGGAGATATTGTGATACTGACGAAAGGGCGCCACTGGCGCGCCAAGCTGCAAGTGATCGAGCAGGCGAAAGTAGAGGTCGTCGACGATGCCGTAGGGCCCGCCGCCAATGGCGTAGGGCACGCGGTCGGGTTCCTGATGCTGTAACGCTATGCGCACGCGTTCCTGCGATGTCAATTGATCCTGCACAGGTTGCCTCCTTGACCACAATCTGATCTGCAAATAGCGGTCTGCTCACCTTCCCGGAAGCTCGAAGCTTCCGGGAAGGTGCTCGCTCAATAACTGGGGACGCGCAGGCGCTCGATCACGGCACGCTGGATTGTGCGTGCGGCGGTCACGTCCAACACGGCCTGCAGCACGTTGGCGGCTGCCCGATTGCCCTGGCTGACGACAATCACCGCTTCAGCCAGGCAGGCCAGCATCGGCTCCTCGGCGGCGTGCAACGGAATGGTGGTGATGTCGCTCAAGCTGGCTGGCGTCTCCAGATTGGTCCACACGACGGCGTCGATGGCGCCGGTAGTGAGCAGGTCGAGCGCCTGGTCGTACTGAATGTTGACCAACTCGACGCGCTTGCCGCGGCTGATCGTACGCGAGATGTAGGTGTGGTCCGCCGACAGAAAGTCTACGCCCAGCCGCACGCCGTCGAGCTGAGCTGCGTTCAGGTGGCTGCGCAACAGGAGCACGTGTCCTTCCAGATAACTTTGCGCACCGAAGGAGAGGCTCTGATCGACGGCAAAGCCATGCGCGGCGGCGGTGTCGGCGGCGAACCGCGAGACCAGCGCCCAATCGATCACGCCGTTGGCAAGCGCCTGCAGGCGTTCCGTCGAGCCGCGCATGAAACGCAGCGCCAGGCTGGTTTCGGCAGCGGCAAATTGCGCCTGCAGCGCGGTCGCCAGCCCTTCGATGTGGCGCAGGTAGGGCAGCGGCATGGCGCCGATCATCGGGCGGTGCTGACTGATCTGCCACAGACGCCGGTAATCGACTTCGGCGATGTAGGTGCCCAGCCGGCCGCGTGGCTCCAAGCGCGCGGCGGCCACATCCTGTAGGAAATCCAGCGCACTCTGCACCGTGCCCGCGCCGGCCTGGAACAGGTCGGCGTACTCCTGCACCGGCAACAGACGATCGCCCGGCGCTGCCTCCAACAGTGCGCGCGCCAACGCCATCACGATCTGGCCGTGCTTTGTCAGCAAACCTTGCGTGGTCGCCTGTTCCGTGCGCATCATGCCGGCGCCTGTCATCATCTTTGTTCTTTGGGACGAGGGGCGAGTTGCGAAGGGCGAGACGCCGACGCCTGGTTTCGGTGTTCGTTGCGTGTCGACATGGTGAATAACACAAACCCCGATTTATTCATAATATCGAACAATTTCCAGTGCAACGTAGCGTAGCACGGCGCCGTATAAATGTCAATAGAAGGGCAATTTGTGGCTTCGCTGATCTGTCCAACAAAAATTCAATCAACAATTTGTATTTTTATTGAAAAACTATTGACAAGCGACCGTTGCTCTGCTATATTATCATTCAATTTATCGAATAAAACCACATTGAGGATTCTCCATGCACTTACCGGTCTTCGATAGCGCAGATGTGGTCGTGCTCGGCGCCGGCTCGGCGGGCTGCACCGCAGCGATTGCCGCCGCCCGTGCGGGCGCCGACACGCTGCTGGTTGAACGCTACGGCTTCCTGGGCGGCACCTCGACAATGGTGCTCGACAGCTTCTACGGCTTCTACATCCCTGGCAACGATGCGCGCCGCGTCGTCGGTGGCATCCCCTGGGAGATTGTCGAGCGATTGCGGCGCTACGGCATGGTGATCGAACGCCCCAGCAGCTACGGCGCCGGTCAAGCCGTGACCTACGACCCACCCACGTTACAGGTGGTGTGGGAGCAGACGGCGCTAGAAGCGGGCGTGCGGCTGCGGCTGCACACCTTCTGCCTCGATGTACAAAAAGAGGGCGACCGCGTCACCGGCATCGTGGTCGGCGGCAAGAGCGGCATGGGGCTGATCACCGGCAAGGTTTTCGTAGACGCGTCTGGCGACGCCGATCTTTGCTTCCGCGCGGGTGCGCCCTTCCAGCCCGCTGGCGAGGATGGCCCTGCGCAGTCGTTGACCACCACCTTTCGCCTCGGCAATGTCGATGAGGAGCGTGCGCTCAAGGTCAAGCGCGCTGACCTGGTGCGGATGATGAAGGAAGCCAACCTCAGCGGCGAGTTCCGTCTGCCGCGTGAGGAGGGCAGCGTCCACCGCACGCCGCTGCGCGGGGTCGTCGCCACCAACATGACGCGCGTCGCCTATGTCGATGGAACCGATCCGGTCGAACTGACCAGAGCCGAAGTCGAGGGGCGCAAGCAGGCGATGGAGTATGTGCGCTTTCTGCGCCAGCGCATCCCTGGCTACGAGCAGGCGTATCTGATCAACTTCAGCACGCAGATCGGCATCCGCGAGACGCGACGGGTCTATGGCGACTACCGATTGACGCGCGAGGATGTGCTCAGCGCCCGTCATTTTCCCGACGCCGTCGCCCAATGTGGCGCGCCCATCGAAGATCACCATCCCGGCAGCGACACGCGCTGGGAGTATCTGCCCACCGGCGCCACCTACGACATCCCGCTGCGCAGCCTGATTCCGCAGGCAGTCGCTAATGTGCTCACAGCCGGGCGCTGTCTTTCGGCGACGCACGACGCCCACGCCTCGGTGCGCAGTATGGGGCAGTGCATGGCGATGGGGCAGGCGGCGGGCACGGCGGCGGCGCTGGCATTGCAAGCCAACAACACCGTGCGTGCAGTGTCGGTTTCACAACTACAACGGCAGTTGCGCAGCGACGGCGCGCTCTTCTCCGGGGCAGGGTGACGGCAATGCTTCTGGCAGGCATCGACCTCGGCGGCACCAAGATCGCCGTCGCCATCGTAGAGCAGGAAAGCGGGCGCGTGTTGGCGCGCAGCCAGGCGCCGACCGACTCGCATGAGGGGCCAGACGCTGTGTTGCAGCGGATGGCGGCGCTAGTCCACGCCACGTGCGCCGACGCAGGGATTGTGCCTCAGGCACTCGCTGCGGTCGGGCTGGGCGTGCCCGGCGTCTACGATCTGGCGACGGGGCGCACGCTCTTTCTGCCCAACCTGGCGGGCGCGTGGCGCGACGTGCCGGCTGGACCTGTGTTGCGCCAGGCGTTGGGGCGACCTGTCTGGCTGATCAACGATGCACGCGCCTTCGTGTTGGCGGAGACACTGCTTGGCGCCGGACGCGGCGCGCACACGGTCGTCGGCTTCACCCTGGGCACTGGCGTCGGCGGCGGCATTGCCATCGGTGGCCGACTCTTTTGGGGCATCGATGGCACGGCGGGCGAGATCGGGCATCTGACCATGGATCCGGATGGGCCGCCCTGCACCTGTGGCAATCGCGGCTGTCTGGAGACCTACGCCAGCGGTGTGGCGATCACCGCGCAGGCAGTGCAGCGACTGGCGGACGCGCCCGACAGCCTGTTGTTGCATCTGGCTGGCGGTGTGGCGGAGCGCGTCACCCCGGCGCTGGTCGGTCAGGCGGCGGCTGCGGGCGACGCCGTGGCGCAGGCGATCCTGGCGCACGTCACCAAATATCTCGGCGCCGGCGTGGCGAACATGGTCACGACGCT
>Ga0272446_1000244_pt1 | contig 86065 bp, 75 predicted proteins | sample YNPCB0061_FD_194587 | JGI IMG/M metagenome (GOLD analysis project Ga0272446, IMG submission 194587) | Hot spring microbial mat communities from Yellowstone National Park, WY, United States - YNP-CB-006-1 | ecosystem: Environmental > Aquatic > Thermal springs > Hot (42-90C) > Sediment | place...
GGGCGGCTCGGCGGGATCTCCTCCCCGTGGGCGCAGCACCCAAGGCAACCGCATATTGCCCGGTCGGATTCCCGATAGCCGCACCGTTGCTGTCCCATACCTCTGGCGATGGTGAAACACTCTTGCTACCTATAGCAATCGATGTCCAGGTTCGGTACACTGCCCCGGAGTATCATGGCCGGGCGCAGTATTATGGCTAGATACCGCTAGCTTACGCTGATGCAGCGAATCGCGGAAGACCGGGACGTTGGAGACTGGTACGCTGGTGACCCTACCGGGTGACCTTCAACGCCGTAATGAAAATGTCATACCTGCCGGGTGGAGTCGGAAAGTCGGCTCTCCCCGCAGAGTGCCATAAGGTAGGATGTTTGTGCTCGCCAATGATGGCTTGAACGCCGAAGGTATTTGCCGTGCCTGAGTTCTGGTCCGTTTATTTGCCTGAACCGTGGAACCTCGTGGCTGCCGGAGTTGTAGCCGCCGCGGCGCTGTTCGGTTACATCGGCATCTCCACGTTCTTCGCCATCTGGGCCGAGCGGAAAGTATCCGCTCGGATTCAGGATCGGCTCGGGCCCACGCGGGTCGGTCCGTTTGGCTTACTGCAATCGCTTGCCGACGGCATCAAGCTCATCAGCAAGGAAGACGTGGCCCCTGCGGGAGCGGACCGGTTTTTGTTCAAGCTGGCCCCCTACCTGGCCTTCTGTGCGGCGTTCTGCGGGTTTCTGGCCTTGCCGTTCGGCAAAGGTTTGGTGGCACTGGAGCTGAACATCGCGGCGTTTTTTATGCTGGCAGTGCTCTCCAGTGAAGTGTTTGGGGTCGTGCTGGCCGGGTATGCCTCGGCGAACAAGTGGTCGCTTTTTGGCGGGGTGCGGGAAGCGGCTCAGGTGGTTAGCTATGAAGTGCCCCGGGCCATGTGTGTCGTCATTCCCGTGTGCGTGGCGGGTACGCTGAATCTGAATCTGATTGGTCAGCAACAAACGGGTTGGTTCTGGAACTGGAATCTCTTTCATGACCCGTTTACCTTCGTAGCCTTCTTTATTTTCTTCATCTGTGCAACTGCCAGTTGCAAGCGGGCCCCGTTTGACCTGGCCGAGGCGGAAAGCGAACTGGTCGCCGGTTTCCACACCGAATACAGCGGCATTCGTTGGTCGTATTTTTTCCTGGCGGAGTATGGGAGTATGTTCGCTGTCAGTGGGTTGGCATCGCTCTTATTCCTGGGTGGCTGGCACACTGGCTTGCTGCCGTTCGAACCTAGCGAAGTGTGGGGCTTCTGGTGGGGGAATCTGTTGAATGCGGCGGTGTTCATTGGCAAGTGCTGGCTGCTGGTCGGGGTGATGATGTGGATGCGGTGGTCGTTACCTCGGCTGCGAATTGATCAGGTGATGATGACCTGCCTGCAATACTTCCTGCCCATCAGTTGCGGATTGCTGGTGGGGGTCTGTCTGTGGCTGCTGCTGGTGCCTGCGGGAGCCGCGGAGGTTGTCCGCTATGCCCTGGCGCTGGGCACCGCGGGGTTTTTGCTGACGTTGATTGTCAGCCTGTTCCGCTATCCGCCCATGAGCGCCCCGCGGGGTCAGTTGCCCGGTGCCTGGGACGGCGTGCGGACGCCGCTAACAATCCAAATAAAGTGACCTAGAAATCGGCTTGCTACGGCCGACTGGGCCTGGAATTCTGCTCGACCCGCTTGATTCCTGGAGCGAATGATCGGCGATGTCACTGCCCGTTGTCCTGTTTGCTCTGCTCGCCACGGTGACGGCTGTCTCCGCTTTGGGGGTGGTCTTGTCCCGGAACGTGGTTCGCATGGCCGTCTGGCTGCTGTTCACGCTGATTGGCGTGTCGCTGTTGTATCTTCTCCTCGGAGCGGAATTCGTCGGGGCGGCCCAACTGATTGTGTATGTGGGTGGTACGCTGGTGCTGTTGGTTTTTGGAGTCATGCTGACCGCTCAAGGCCCCCTCCGCGAGTTGCGGACTCCCGCGGCGCAGTTGGTGGTCGGCGGAATTTTGGGGGCGATTTTGGTCAGCTTGCTCATCGTGGTGTCGTACCACATTGTCTTGCCGAACCCGCCGGAGCAAGACAAACTGCCCGGAGTGGCCTCGTTGGGATTGGCCTTTCTGGGCGTGACCGAAACGAACCCGCCGGCCGCCCTGACCGGTTTACCCGAAGGAACTCGAGTGGCTCGCACACCGGTGGCGTATTTGTTGCCGTTTGAGATCGTGTCGGTTCACTTGCTGGTCGTGCTGATCGGAGCCGCCTATCTTGCTCGCGCCAAGCGCCGGGTGCAGTCGTGACCGAGTTGGGGTTGCAACCGTTCCTTGCGCTCTCGGCCTTCCTGTTCGCCTGTGGCGTAGTGTGCATCGCCTCGAAGCGGAATGCAATCGGTGTGCTTATGGGAGTCGAGTTGGTGCTTAATGCGGCTAACGTGAACCTGGTAGCTTTTGCCCGATACAACCCGGCATTTCAGCTGGAAGGCCAAGTGTTTACGCTCTTGGTCATCGTGCTGGCTGCTGCCGAGGCGGCCGTCGCCCTAGCGATCATCCTGAACTTTTATAACAATCACGCCACCGTAGACGTGGACCAGGCCGATGAACTGAAGGGGTAACCCTCGCCTGGCTTAGCCTTGCTGCGGAGCACCTCACCCGATGCTCAACTGGATCGACACCAACCCCGGCCGAATTTATCTTGTGGCTACGTTGCTGCCGTTGGTCGCATTTACGTTGCTATTGATTGGGGGCGGCATCCGATCTGCCTGTCGGCCCTACCGTCGGCAAGGAGGCTTCGCCGATTCCTTGTACTGGATTTTCGGTGGCGACAAGCCCCTTAAAACCGGAGCTTACCTGGCCACGGTGTTAATGGCTTTGGCTGCTGTCCTCGGCGTTACCGGGTTGGTCCTTGTCCTCACCGATCCCAGCGAAGGCTCCCTTCGGGAAGACCGCTGGGCGGAACGCTTGACGAGTTGGGTCCACCTTGGCCCTGATCTGCCGACCCCCACCGAATGGGACCGGAAGCGGGAGAGCGACCCCACCCCTCCACCGCTTGTGGCGCTCAAGCTCGAACTCGGCTACAAGATCGACCACCTTGCCGCCGTGGTCTTTGCCATGGTGACGGTGATTAGCACTCTTATCTTCATCTTCTCCCTGGGGTACATGCAAGATGAAACGGAGGTGGTGGTCGCGGATCACGAGGTGGACCGGCAAACCGTTGGACGGCATGCATCCGGCCCCCACGTGGGCCAGCATTTCCAACGTCGTGGGCGGTTCGGTCGATTCTTCCTGTACCTGTCGCTGTTCTGCTTTTCGATGCTCAATCTGGTCATTGCGGATAACCTGTTCCAGGTGTTCGTGAGCTGGGAACTGGTCGGGATCTGTTCGTTCTTACTCATCGGCTTCTACTATGAGCGGCCGAGTGCCAGCACCGCGGCCAACAAAGCGTTTATCATCAATCGGGTGGGCGATGCGGGCTTCCTTGTTGGAATTATGATTGCCTGGACGTACCTGGGAACTCTGAACTTCGAGGAGATGTTCACACGGGTCCGCTCTCCGATAGCCGATTCCCACGGGGTGGCCCAATTTCCGAATCAGTTGATTCGGGCCAACGCAGCCGAGCCGTATCGTGATGGCACACCTCGCTACGAGTTGCCGCCGCGCGACGAGTTTGGCACGGGCAGTCATCTGATTTTGATGCCTTTGGTGCCCGAGGAACCCAGCCACGTTCACTCGCCGGGTTACGGACCGCATCGGGATCAGGATTTTGCGGTCCCAGCTTCGCAGAATGTCACGACCTACGGTGCGATCCCTTACTGGCTGTTTGTCGTGATGGGTGTGGGTATCTTCCTGGGTTGCGTCGGCAAGAGTGCGCAGGTGCCGCTGCATACCTGGTTGCCCGATGCCATGGAAGGCCCGACGCCGGTCTCGGCACTCATCCACGCCGCTACGATGGTGGCAGCCGGGGTCTATCTCGTCGGCCGGAGCTTTCCCCTGTTTGCTCCTGAGGTGCTGCTGGTTATTGCCTACATCGGAGCGATCACCCTGTTCATGGCAGCTACTATTGCCCTGGTGCAAACCGACATCAAGCGTGTGCTGGCCTATTCCACCTGCAGTCAACTCGGCTTCATGATGCTGGCGCTGGGTGTCGGTGGCTGGGTGGCTGGTCTATTGCATCTGATTACCCATGCCTTCTTCAAGGCGCTACTCTTTCTCTGTTCGGGCAGCGTGATTCATGGCTGCCACCATGAGCAAGACATCCGTAAGATGGGTGGCCTTCGCCACAAAATGCCCATTACCGCCTTCACCATGCTCGTCGGCGTGCTGGCGATCGCGGGGATGCCCCTGCTCAGTGGCTGGTATAGCAAGGATCAGATCATCGCCGCGGCGATGGCCTACGGCCTCGACCATCAGCACCATTTCCTACTGTTCCTCTTGCCGGTCTTGACAACCGGCCTGACAGCGTTCTACATGTTCCGACTCTGGCTACTCACCTTCACGGGCTCGCCCCGGGATACCCAGGTGCATGAGCATGCTCAGGAGTCGCCGCGAGTGATGACGATTCCGCTGATTGTGTTGGCGGTCTTCAGCATCGGTGTCGCGTGGGGTTGGCCACTGTGGAATGCTGACGCCAGCTACCTCGGCGAGATCCTTAAGAAGTCGGAACCGGCTGCGGTAGCGGTGGCGTTCGCTCACGAACACGAAACGGCACATCACTACCATTTGGCGGCTGGTGGTTTGGCTCTGATTCTAGCGATAATCGGAGCGGGGCTGGCTTTCCACTACTTCAGCCGAAGACAACCCACTCCCGAGACGATGTCGGCCCCCGGTGGGGCGGGTTACCGGTTCCTACTGAATAAGTGGTACTGGGATGAAGCCTACGATAAGGGGCTGGTTCGCCCGACGATTCAGCTGGCTCAAGCAGCTGCGGCCGCCGATAAACGGCCTACGGATGCCCCGCCGCCGCCCGGCGAGCCGGAGTTGCCACCCAAACGGTTCGACCTGTTGACCGTCGATGGGCTTCTCAACACGGTGGGGCAGGCCGTGGCTGGTGTCGGTCGCTGGTTGCGGATTGTGCAAACAGGTCAATTGCGGATGTACATGCTGGCGCTGGCCTTGACGGCGGTGCTGCTGTTAGGGATTCTCACTGCCTTGACCGAGTAACCTTTGGCCGCGACGCGGAGCGTAGGAATGCCCGAGTCCGATCTCATCTGGCTATCGCTGCTGGTTTTCTTGCCGGCCATTTTCGCGGCCGGGTTGTTGATGTTTCCTGCCCGCTGGCCGGAAGTCATGCGCTGGTGGGCCGTTTTCGGCACCGCTACCACCCTCTCTGTTAGCCTGTGTGTCGTCGTTGGCTACTACAATCTGTTGGACACGTACCCCGACGCCAATGGCTACCCCCGGTACGGGGCCGGCACCCGGCTCGACGCCCGTGCCGATCAAGCGGCTAGCGATGCCGCCCAGCCTATTCCCAAGGCATTACAATCCCGCGACTGGATTGCCCGCCGGCCGTGGATCGAACAATTCGACATTTCCTTTGCCCTGGGTGTTGATGGGATAAGCCTGTCTCTGGTCGTATTGACCGCACTCGTCACGTTTCTGGCCGTCGTGGCGAGTTGGAAAATCGAACAATCAGTTCGTGGTTATTTGATTTTGGTGCTGCTCTTGGAAACGGGTGTGATCGGGGCCTTCGTGGCCCTCGATTTCTTCCTCTTCTACGTTTTTTACGAGCTCATGTTGTTGCCGATGTTTGTGCTGATCGGCTTGTGGGGGGCCGGTCGCCGCCGCTATGCCGCGCTGAAATTCGTCATCTACACCTTGCTCGGTAGTGTGGGCTTGCTCGTTGCCCTCATTGGCCTCTATACGACAAATGTCCGCGACTTCGTCGATCAGCAGCTCGTCCAAACTGAAGCCCGTTTGCAAAGCGGTTTACCGCCCGGAGCAACGATTCCCCCCGAGGTGTTCGATCGGGTCGAGATTCACACCTTCGACTTCGTGACCCTCTCCAAGGTTGGCCGCGCAGTGATGCTCATCCTGAATGGGCAGGAAGATCGTCTGGCCGTCAAAACCAAGGTGGTCGAGGAGCCGAGCAACACACGTCAGGTGCGGCTGTTCGCACCGGGGGTGGACCGCGAGGCGGCGATTGCTCGTCTCAAAGCTCAGCCAGTTTGTACCAGGGAGTTCCAGTACATCTTCTTCGCATTGCTCTTTCTGGGCTTCGCGGTGAAGGTACCCATTGTTCCCTTACACTCTTGGTTGCCCGATGCCCACGTAGAAGCCCCCACCCCCATCAGCATGATCCTGGCCGGCGTGTTGCTCAAACTGGGCGGCTATGGCCTCATTCGAATAGCTTTTCCCGTTTGTCCTTGGGCCGCCGCGGAGTTGGCCTGGTGGGTCGGGCTGATCGGCGTTGTCGGCATTGTTTATGGGGCGCTGGTCGCCATGGGGCAGACCGACTTCAAGAAGCTGCTGGCGTACTCGTCGGTTAGCCACATGGGCTTTGTCGTGCTGGGCCTGGCGGCGTGGAGTGCGGGCAGTGCTTCCCAATACTGGCAATGGGGTGTCAACGGAGCCGTGTTCCAGATGGTGGCTCACGGCATCACGGCGAGTGCGTTGTTTTTCGTTGTGGGCGTGGTTTACGATCGGGCGCATCATCGTGACATCAACCGCTTCGGTGGGTTGATGGAGCCCATGCCACTTTATTGTGGTTTCAGCGCGATCCTGTTTTTCGCTTCGATGGGTCTGCCTGGCCTGTGTGGCTTTGTGGGCGAGTTCATGGTGCTCATCGCAACCTGGAACTTCTCGCCCGCATTAGCGATCCCGGCTGTCTTGAGTGTGATCCTGACGGCAGCTTACTTGCTCTGGACCTGGCAACGAGTGTTCCTAGGAACCAATCCGGCAACAGTGAGCTATCCGGACCTGTCGCCCCGCGAGGCGGCTTGCCTGTTGCCCTTCGTGGTGCTGGCGATTGTGCTCGGGGTACTCCCACAGACGGTGTTCTTCAAATGGGTCGACCCCAGCATCGGTGGTTGGGTTGCGAACCTGTCCGTCCTCAGGCCCTAACTCATCGCCGGAATTGGCCTGCAGAAAATGGAGGCCTCAGCCCTGATGAAATCCAATCACGCTCATCCGTTGATTGAATTTCATCAGCGTCGAACTCCCAATGATCGGCAGGCTGTTGGTCAAATTACACCGGCACGTAAGGCTCGATACCCTGTTCCTGACGAAGTTCGTCCATGAGTGGCCAGAGTACATCCACATCGTCCTTGAACACGTCGCCGATGAGTACGTCCGTGACCATACCCTTAAGGTGTGGGTGTTTTTTGACGAAACGGCCGAAGCTCAGCCCGTCGTAATACTCGCAGACTAACCGGCGAATGCGGTTCATGCCCTTCAAGAAGGGCTTCTCCCATTTCCGGAGCTGGGCCTCGCTAGTATCGCCCTTGGCCAGACCCTCAGCGACGGTGTCGGCCACCATGCAGCCACCGGTCATTGCGAGCAGTAACCCGGAGGAGTACAGGGGGTCGAGGAAGCCGAAGGCATCACCGGCCAAGACCCAGCCATCGCCGGCTGCCTGCTTGGCTCGGTACGAATACTCCTTCTGGATACGGAAGATATCACACCGGGTGGCATTGGCAATCCGCGGTTGTAGCCCCGGGGCTTTCGCCACTTCCTCGAAGTACACCTGCTCGGGGTCCTTGGTGCCACGCTTGAACAGGTAGTCGTGATCAGCCACTACGCCGATTGAAACGATGTCGTCGTGGAGGGGGATGTACCAAAACCAGCCTTTTTTCCCCTGCGTCTGGATTACCAGGGTGGCTCCTTCGTCGCGGCCCGTGTCGCGTTGGGCTCCTTTCCAGTACGTCCAGAGGGCAGCCTTCTTCAGTTGTGGGTCCCACTCTCGCAGGCCGAATCGGTCGATAATCAGCGTGCTCTGTCCGCTGGCGTCGATCACCACTTTTGAGCGCACCTCGCGCTCCGGGCCATTCTCGGGCTTCACGCGCACCCCGACAGCACGCGACCCCTCAAATAGCACCTCGAGCACCCGTGCTCCCTCGGTAACATTCACACCGGATTCCCGGGCGTGATCGAGGTTGAGTTTATCGAACTCACTGCGGCGAACCTGCCACGTCTGACTCGATTCATGTTGCTTGTTGTCCCAAAAGTAGAATGGTTCGGAGAGCTTGCCGTACTGATCAATAAACTGCACGCTGTATTTCTTGACGAAGTGGCTGTTCTTCATCTTCGCGAGCAAGCCCGTCCGCTGAATGGCGAAGTACGTGTCCGGAATCATGGATTCGCCAATATGGAAGCGCGGAAAATGTTCACGCTCGAACAAATCGACCTGATAACCCTTCTGGGCCAGAAGGGTTGAGGCAGTCGCGCCGGCTGGGCCGCCCCCAATAACGATAACATCCGTAGTGCTCATGATGGTTCTCCGGTTCAGGTCCGAGTGTGGATCCAGTTCAAGCCCATGGGCTGCCCGGTGGCTCGTGCGGGGCACGGGCCGCCTTCAACAATGCAATAAGCGATTTCAATTCGGTTCCCGAAAGATGCCCGAGTTGCCGCTCGTGGCAGGCTTTTAATGGGTCAGCGATGCGATCGAGCAGGGCCATTCCCGACGCCGTGATGGTGACCAGAACCGCTCGCCGGTCTTCGGTTGAACGGGTCCGGGTCAGCAACTTCCGCTCCTCTAACTTGTCCAGCATTCGGGTGATGTCCGGTGCCCGAGATACGAGCCGTTCGGCCAAAGCCAGTGTGGGCACCGGCTCGGAGGCAGCGCGAAGGAGACGGAGCAGGTTGTACTGTTGCGCCGTCAGGTTGAATTCGGCGAAGAGTTCATCTTCCAAGGCACGAAGCCGATCGTAAGTTCGCCACAATGCCAGATAGGCCTCTTGTTGAGGGGAATCGAATCGTCGTTTTACCGCCTTGGCGACAGAAGCACTCATACCAGTAGATTATCTGTCCGCACAATAGTTGTCCAGACAATTATCGTCCGGACGAGTGGTTGGGCATGAGCTTGACGGGTCGGAACCGGGGGATTTCTGTCACGAGGTTGCCACGCGTTTAATCTTTCCCGCGGATTTGTGCCTTGAGGATGTGGCGCAACCGCCCCTCGATTTTCTCGTGGGCCTTGGTAATTTCCTTATCTGATAGAGTGTGGTCGGTGGCCTGGTAGGTCAGTGCGAAGGCCAGGCTTTTGGTGCCCGGTGGGATTCCTTCGCCCGTATACACGTCGAATAACTCGGTTCCGACCAATAGGTCGCCGCCGGCGGCTCGGATTTCGGCCAGTACACGCTCGGCTGGGGTGTCAACCGGGACAACCACGGCCACGTCCCGCTTGGCGGCCGGGAGGGTGGAGAACGGCCGGTACGGGAACCGATCCGGGACAGCGGCAAGAATTGCTTCCAGATCGAATTCGGCAACCTGAACGGCTCGTTCCACAAACTCCTTGCCAAAGTTGGGTGCCACTTTCGGATGCAATTCTCCGAAGACACCAACCGGTGCCCCATTGATGGTCAGTTCAGCGCTACGGCCGGGATGCAGCCAGGCTGTCGAGGGAGCAACCCGGAAGCCAACTTCGGGTAGGTGTAGGTCAGCAACCAGACCTTCGACCACACCCTTCAAGTCAAAGAAATCGTACTGAGCAGGACGCACCCCTTGAGGGTCGTCCCAGGCGGCGACTGTTCGCCGACCGCAGAGCACGATTGCTAATCGGCGCGGCTCGTCGGGTAACGGTTGCCCACTCCGGGGCAAGTAGACAAACCCGAGTTCATACAGAGCGACGGTATCCACCGTCTTCAGGTTTTCGTGAACGACGTTCAAAAGTTCAGGTAACAGGCTCCGCCGCATCACGGATCGCTCGGGGCTAATCGGGTTGAGCAGAGTAACATGAGTCGGGGTGGTACCGGAGAGTTTGGCCTCGGCTTCGGTACTCGTCAGGGAGTAAGTAATGGCTTCCTGCAAGCCCTGATCGGCCAGGACATCCCGCACGCGGTCTTCCAACTCGATCGCACGGTTACCCTTCGGTTCGGGCAACTCCAGAGGTAGCAATCGTTCCGGTAGCTTGTCGTAACCTGATATGCGAGCTAATTCCTCGATCAGGTCGGCTGGACCAGCTTGAATATCGAGACGGGTGCGGGGTACTGTCACGGTCCAGCCGAAAGGCGCCGAAGTCACGGTGAATTGCAATGCCTGTAAAACACGTTCGACCTCCTTCTCCGGCATGTCGAAACCGAGAAGCCGGGTGATCTCGCTACGGTGCAGCTCAATCACCTGCGTTGGGGGTGGGGCAGGGTAGATGTCGATCCTGCCGGCAAGCACCTGACCGCCACTGACCTGTCGGAGCAACTCGGCCGCACGGATGGCGGCAGGTTCAGGCAGGTCGGGGTGAACGCCGCGGCTGAATCGTGTGCTTGCTTCGCTGTACAGATTGAACTGCCGGGCGGTTCGGCGCACGCTAACGAAGTCGAATGCCGCCGATTCCAGCAGAATGGTTTTGGTGGCAGCCGTCACCTCGGTTTCGGCCCCGCCCATGACACCAGCCAGGGCAATGACGCCCGCCGTATCGGCGATAACCAGATTTTCCGGGGACAGTTGCCGATCCTGGCCGTCGAGCGTCTTCAGCTTCTCGCCGGCAACGGCCGGGCGGATGCAGATCGTGGGTGCTTTCCCCCCCGCTCGCTGGACCAGAATATCGTAATCGAAGGCATGAAGTGGTTGGCCCCATTCGAGCATGACGTAATTGGTGACATCCACGATGTTATTGATGGGTCGCATCCCGGCATAAGTTAATCGGGATTGCATCCAGCGGGGGGCTGGCCCAACCGTCACATTGCGGATCAGCGTGGCGGTGTACCGTGGACACAGTTTCGCATCGGCAATCTCAACCGTCACCTTCCCCTCGATCGATTCAGCCACGGTGTGGACCAACGGCTCGGTAATCGTGGCCGTGACTCCAGTGAGGGCCGCGACTTCCCGGGCCATGCCGATCATAGATAAACACCGGGCCATGTTGGGCAAGATGTCGAGTTCCACGACGATTTCTCCCAACACATCCTGAAGCGGAGTGCCCGGCTCCGGGTCGGTTTCATCCAAGAGGATGATGCCCTCGTGTTCATCCGAAATCCCCAGTTCAAAGTTGGACATGCACATCGCGTCGTTCTCGATACCCCGTAGCTTGCGTGGTTCGAGGGTCACGATGGTTTTCTGGCCGTTTTTGTCAGTCAAATAGTACCGGCTGCCACGCAAACCGAGGACGACCTTCATGCCCGATTGCCCAGGTGCAATGTTGGTGGCTCCGGTAACCACCGTCTTCGGCTCGACAGCTCCGTAGTCGAGCTTGACGAGTTTGAGCTTTTCTGCGTCCGGATGCTTGGTAATCTCGAGTACCCGGGCTACCAGGATCTTGTCGCGATCCCAGACGGGCGTTTGGTCAGCGGGTTTGATCCGTAACCCCGAAGGAACCGGTAAGCCGATTATCTTCACCCCTGATGATTCCAGCCCCGCTAGGGTTAGCCGTTCGACCAGAGCGGCAGGGTCGGCGGGCAAGGGGACATAATCGCGAAGCCAGGTGAGCGGAACGAGCATGATGAAACCTTGTGACAATGACCTGCCGGATGATTACTCGGACGAGATGGGGACATGGTATGAACACCGATTCGTGCCTGGCAGGGGTTTAGGGCCAGCCGGAGCAACCGATCCGGTACGCAGGAATCAGGACGGATTTTTTCGCCCAAGCCCCTCTTGAAGAGCAGACAATCAGCTTACACAATAGTTCTTATGCCCCTCTAGCTCAGTTGGTAGAGCAGCTGACTCTTAATCAGCGGGTCCTCGGTTCGAGCCCGAGGGGGGGCACTCAAGCCAATCGACGCAACCCGGTGCCAGTGCTGCCCTTGGTGCCACCGAGGGGCAAGTCAATCAGACGTGTCTTTGCAAGAGGATGCGAGCGATTTCAGACCATTTCTCGAATGGGTGGAAGGGAAGCCCTCCACGGCGTAGCCTGTCAGCCAGATCGGCCCGTGCGAAGCGCAAGTTACCAGGCACCAATCGGGCCGGCTCCACATCGGTCAAGCCATCGCCGGCATAGGCCACGGTGCAGCCCTCGGTGAGGAACTGCCGGACCACACGGGCCTTGTCGATGCCCTTCGCCGCGCACAGATACGGTGAATCCACGGGCAACTCCATCAGTAACCCTTGACCTTCTTCGAACCGGCCGGGGTTGGAATGCACCTCGATGTCCACTCTCGCAGCGGCCAGTAAGCGCTGAATGTACCAAAGACAGCCAGCCGATGTCACGACAACCTTCCAGCCTGCCTGGCGTAGGGCCGCGACCGACGCCGCCAACTGCGGATCCAATTCCATCCGGTCAAGCACGGCCAGTACCTCGGCCTCGCTGCGACGGATCGCCGAATAGTATCGTCGTAGAGCCTCGAAGTGGGTGATCGCGCCGGTACAGTATTCACGCCAGTAGTTGGGGGTGTCGGGTGGTACCAGCGATTGGATCGCCAGCTTGTAAAAGTCGTGTCGGGTCATCGTGCCGTCAAAATCGCTGACCAGCACGCGGCCAGGAGGCCCCGCGGATGGGGTCATCAGTTCAACCTCTTCAAGTTGGCCTCAATCACCACCACTGGTTTGGGTGTGTCACCAGGGTGTCACTTCTGGTGATCCACCAGCTAATCGGCTGCCAGCTATACAATGGCCAAGTTTTGTTTGAGGCATTGCTGTGCCACTTTGTAGCGGTGGTACAAGACACCTTATGTTCGCAGACAAATAGCCGCAACGCTACCTGGGGTTGTGGCGGGTAGGGGATACGGGACGATGATGAAGGATTCAAGTCTGTCGGGGGAGTGGGGAAGGGGAGCGGCTCTCGCTGCCCCGGCTGAAACCCGGTTGCTCCAGGGGCCACGACCCCGGCGATTCGAATTGGGAAGTGCCATCCGGATTTTCCGCGAGATCATTTACGGCTTCCGCAAGTTGCACTTCGTTGGCCCGTGTGTAACCGTGTTCGGTTCTGCCCGTTTCGAGGAAACCCACCGGTACTACGCCATGGCGCGACAGGTAGGGAAGTTGCTGGCCGAATCGGGGTTCACGGTGATGACCGGCGGCGGACCCGGCATCATGGAAGCAGCCAACCGGGGGGCCAAGGATGTCAACGGTCGCTCACTGGGCTGTAATATCGTGCTGCCCAAGGAGCAGAAACCGAACCCTTATGTCGATTCGTGGATCGACTTTCAGTACTTCTTCGTCCGCAAGATGATGCTGGTCAAATACAGCTATGCCTTTATCGTTTGTCCCGGAGGTTTTGGCACGCTCGATGAACTTTTTGAAGTTGCCACGCTCATCCAGACCGGCAAAGTACGGGATTTCCCGGTGGCGTTGATGGGCCTCGATTACTGGCAACCGCTCTTGCAGATGCTCCGGGTCATGGTCAAAGAAAAGACGATCGACCCCATTGACCTGGAGAAAATCATCATCAGCGATGATCCAGGCGAAGTCGTATCGGCCGTCACCGATGTGGCCATGAGCCGGTTCGGTTTGACTTATGGTCCCAAGGTCAAACCGCGTTGGTGGTTGGGGGAGTGGTTTGGCGAATGGTGGAATCGGTTGCGGCGCTAACACGTGGGTCACGTGGCTCCGGCAGCATCAAGTTCCGTCGCCACCCGGAAACCGATCGGTTGGAATGGGACGGGACCGCCACCCGCTCGATTCATTGGACACAGGGCCCGTGGGGCACGCAGGAGTGCTGGCCCTACGGGCGAGAAGCCATTTCCCGACTGTACGGATTACTTGTTCAGAAAACTGTCGTAGCTACAGCCCGTGCAGCCGACGTTGTATGGGCTGCCAAACGGATGCAAATTTTTACCCCCGAGGAGCCGTCCACTCAAACGACCCCCGAAGGCTTTGCCATCGGCTCCACAGGGGACGGGACCACAGGGATCAAAAAACGACTTGCAAGTCCCGAAAATGAAGCCTAGGTCCGACTTGAACCCCCCGCAGCCGTTTAGTTGGCCTTGACCATAATTCCCATAAGGAATGGGTGCCCGCATGACCGCCTTGGCACCGCCTTCACTGGCGTAGCTTCCAGAAGCCGGTGCTACAGGAGCCGCCGCCGGGGTGTACTGTCCCGAAACCGTCTGAACCGGTGGGAACGCCTTTGGCGCGCCTAACTGTGCCGATGCGCTCCCCGCAAGAACTAAGAGACCAGCCACTGCGCTGAACAGAGAACGCCACATCCTTCGCATCATAATCGCCCTTCCAAGTTGGGAGTCAGCCGCTTCCGTGGCGGCTCGAGCGTTTTCCCCTCAGTGGAGCGGCGAGCCGGCGAACTTTGACCGGCCCGAACGGGATCAGCAAAGCCACTAACGATCTCGCTCAGTCCACGGCTCGTCCGAACCTGAATCCGTACGCCTCCACCGATCAGAAAAACGGCCTAACTTTCGAATCGGAGGTCGGCCAGCGATGACATCGCAGAAATGTCCACCGACCCAACAATCCCGCGGCTGGAGCGTTGTGTTGGAGTGATGACGGGAAGCCGGACACTTGCACCGAGCGAAGTTGGTGCGAAAACTGTAGCGGTCAACGGACGGAGGCCGGGCCCCCGCAAAATCCTGCCAGTGCGAGTCGTCGGACAATCCGGCCGTAGTCCGGCGCAAGCTTGTTCCATTCACCCCGCCGCTGGGCATGACGATTGGGCCAGTTCACCAGGTTCAGGTGGTCGCCTGTCCATAAGTCGGTCTGTTCACCCCACGTTGCGCTTCGCACCGAAACCACACCATCGTTGGGTCCCTCGGCCTGCTCGACGATGGTGTAGGGCAACAGCCATTCGCGACCGATATACTGCCGCTCGCACCAACCTGCGACGGAAAAGTACCGCACCGACGGCACATCTGGTACACTTTCATTAAAACGCCGGCAACTGTCGGTCGTTAAATCCTGGAACGCTTCACAGGGAATGTTCCCCAGTCGCAACAGAGGTTTCACCAATCGACTGAATCGCCGGATTCCCCAATCGGCAAAAGGAGAGCCGCGGTGTGGAGTTGCAATCGTGGTCAGCGACAGCACCCGGTCAGCCATACCTAGCCGAGTGATCATGTACCGAGCGTCCAGCCCACCCATACTATGGCCAATCAGGTGAACCGGACCGGCGGGCACCTCACGCTGCAAGAACCGCTTCAGGTCTGCAGCCCGGCGAGCAACCCCTGCCGTTGGACTGACCCGGGCGATAAATACACGGTTGCCGGCTGCTTCGAGCTGTTCCCGCACACCGGGAAAGTAATCTACCACCGGCCGGCGAAATGCGTACAACTGATCAAAGCCACAGAGTCCGTGAACTAGAACCAGCGGAGCTCCGAGTCGCGGGATTGCGGACACCGTTACCTGATTCCTTCCAGCACCGACTGTTAGCAAACCCCACCCGTTGCATCGAGTGGGGTTTCGCGTAAACCGTATCGATAAGTGGGAGGTAAGTCTCACTTGAGACCTACCCGAAAACTCAATTAAATTACCATAATCTCTTCACGAGATCCTCGCAATGCAAATCCCCGTCGCAGAACCTGGGAAAACCCGTATCGGTTGGATTGGCACCGGTGTCATGGGCCGCTGGATGTGTCAACACGTCATGGCCAAAGGGTTTACGGCAAGTGTCTACAACCGCTCGCCCGAGAAGGCGCAGCCGCTTTTTGAGCTTGGGGCCAAACTCGCTGCCACCCCCAAAGCCATCGCCGAGCAATCCGATGTGGTGTTCGCCATCGTTGGCTTCCCCAAAGATGTGCGGGAAGTGTTCCTCGGCCCCGACGGGGCTTTGACTGGTAGCAAGCCCGGTACTGTGCTCGTCGATATGACCACCAGCGAACCGAGTCTGGCCCGGGAAATTTACGACGCTGCCAAAGCTCAGGGTGTCGCGGCACTCGATGCCCCGGTCAGTGGCGGTGATGTTGGGGCGAAAAATGCCACGTTATCCATCATGATTGGCGGCGATCCGGACGTCGTTGCCGCTGTGCAGCCCATCTTCGAGTGCATGGGCAAGACCATCGTTCATCAAGGGGGGCCCGGCGCAGGCCAGCACACCAAAATGGTCAACCAGATCCTCATTGCCGCCAACATGATCGCGGTGTGTGAGGCGTTGTTGTACGGCTACAAAGCCGGGCTGAACCTGGAAACAGTTTTCAAGAGCGTTAGCGTAGGGGCGGCGGGCAGCAAAGCCCTCGAAGTGCTCGGCCCTCGCATGTTAGCACGCAACTTCGAACCGGGCTTCTATGTCGAACACTTCATCAAGGACATGGGCATCGCCCTGGCTGAGGCTGAGAAGATGAATCTCTGTCTGCCGGGACTGGCGTTGGCCAAACAACTCTATGAGGCCGTGCGCGCTCAAGGATATGGCCGCAAGGGTACACAAGCCCTGTTGCTGGCCCTGGAGCACTTGAACGCGATTCAACAGTCCAGCTGAGATGATCGTCGTCGCAGCAGCTCTGAAACCTTCACCCGAACGGTGATCGATGCCGTTAATTTGCGGTTAAGTATGCCGACGAGCTTGACTTGAAACAAACGTTTGATACAATTCAAACGTTAGATTAAAACATCTGTTCGCTACCTGCGGTTGCTCGAATGTCCCTCCAACTACCGGCACTTGTCCCTGCTGAACCGGATGCCCGGGAGCGGCTCCTGCAGGCTGCACAAGAGGCATTTGCCGAGCACGGTTTCGAAGGGGCTACGGTCCGCGACATCTGTCGGACGGCGGGAGTGAACATTGCGGCTATCAACTACTACTTTGGAGATAAGGAACATCTGTACATTGAGGCTGTCAAGCAGGCGCACCTGTCCACTGCCCAGATGGATAGCTTTCCGACCCTGTCGCCCGGCACGCCGGCCGTGGAGAGGTTACGGGTTTTCATCCGCGAAATGGTTCGCCGCATGCACGCCCCGGCCAGCCCAACTGCCATGAAGCTCATGATGCGGGAAATGGCCGAACCGGGAAAAGCCGCCCATGTGGTCGTGACGGAGTTTATTCAACCCGTTGCCTTTGCCGTGCGCGACATTCTCCGCGAGTTGCTGCCGGACCTTGATGAGCACCGCCTGCTGATGACGGGTTTCAGCATCATGGGGCAGTGTCTGTACTACCGCCAGAACCGAATCGTATCCGAACTGATTTTTGGCAAGGACGTGATCGCTGGCCTGCAAGTTGAAGCTGTGGCCGACCAGGTTACTCACTTTACCCTAGCGGCGTTGGGCTATGCGGAGCCAATCCGACGTGACGCCAGAAGCGGTACGAAAGGCTCACCATGAACTGGGTTGCCCTCAAAATGCTGACGGGGGACACGGCCAAGTATCTGGGCATCGTGTTTGGTGTTAGCTTTGCTGCGCTGTTGATGACCCAGCAGGCAGCCATCTTCTGTGGGTTAATGCGTAACACCACGAGCCAAATCCGCGACATTCAGGGCGGCGACATTTGGGTGATGGATCGCAACGTGCAATTCGTCGACGACACGAAGCCGCTCTCGGAGAACGCGTTGTACCGGGTTCGAGGAGTGGAGGGCGTGCGATGGGCGGTGCGGCTATATAAGGGGCTGGGTCGTGCCCGTTTGGAAAACGGTAATTTCCAACAGGTGATCATCCTGGGGGTCGATGACGCCACTTTGGTCGGAGCTCCGGCCGTGGAGCAAGGCCGCCTTGTGGCCGGTAGCCTGGAAGACCTGCGGCAACCCGACGCCGTCATCATGGATGAGTTTGGTTGGCGTTATCTGTACGGCCCCGTTCCGTTCACCCCGGGCAAGACCATCGAAATGAACGATAAACGGGCGAAGATCGTCGGATTGGCCAAGTGCAGTCCGACGTTCCAGACGTTCCCGATTCTGTATTGCACCTACTCCCAGGCGGTCAAATACGTGCCACAGGAACGCAAAACGCTCACTTTCATTCTGGCCAAGGCCGACGACGGGATAGCTCCCGAGCAATTGTGCGCGCGAATTGAACAACAAACGAGTGATCTCCAGGCCTTCACGAACGACCAGTTTTTCTGGACCACCATCAAGTATTACCTGCGACGAACCGGTATTCCAATCAACTTCGGTATCACGGTGGGCCTGGGATTCCTGGTTGGCTGTGCCATTGCCGGCCAAACGTTTTATTTGTTCACGATCGAGAACCTCAAACAGTTTGGTTCGCTCAAGGCCATGGGGGTCAGCAATGCCCGTCTGGTCGGAATGATCGTGCTGCAAGGGGTGGTGGTGGGGGTAATCGGCTACGGGTTGGGTGTGGGCGGTGCGGCATTGTTTGGGTTCGTGTTCGACAACTACGTGAAGAATGTTCCACCAGCCTTCTACCTGCCCTGGCAGGTCCTGATGACCACGGCAGGAGCGGTCATGCTCATCATTACGCTTTCAGCAGCGGTGAGCATTCGCCGGGTGCTCGTTCTGGAACCGGCAGTCGTTTTCCGGTAAGGCGAGGCCGCAAGCGGCGTTGGGGGGAGGGGAATCATGGTAGCAACCGTAGCGGCGACATCCCTGGCCGTTGCTTTACGGGGTGTGTCGAAGGAGTTTGGTAGCGGCGACACCAAGGTGCAAGCGCTGGTGGATATCGATTTGGAATTGCCCTATGGCGAGCTAGTGCTGTTGGTGGGGCCATCCGGTTGCGGCAAGACGACGCTCATCTCGGTCGTGGCTGGACTACTCGATGCCTGTCGCGGCGAAGTCGAGGTTCTCGGCCACAACCTCACCCAAATGCGAAATGGCCGCAAAGTCCGGTTTCGCGGCAACAACATCGGCTTCGTCTTTCAGCAGTACAACCTTTTGCCAGCACTGACGGCTGCCGAGAACGCGGCGGTACCACTGTTGATTGCCGGTTGGAAGCGGTCGCGGGCCGTGGCCAAGGCAGCCGAGTTGCTCACGGCGGTCGGTTTGCAGGATCGATTGAATTCCTACCCGAACCAGCTTTCCGGCGGCCAGCAGCAACGGGTCGCCATTGCCCGGGCCTTGGTGCACGAGCCGCGCCTCTTGGTCTGCGACGAACCCACTGCAGCGTTGGATGCCGCTAATGGTCGGATTGCGATGGAACTCATCCGCAAGGTGGCCGTCCGACCCGATCGGGCTGTGATTGTCGTGACTCACGATAGCCGGGTGTACGACTTTGGCGACCGAATTGTGACGATGGCCGACGGCCGGATCGACCGCATTGAGATTCTCGGACAAACCCGGCATTAACCCACTGTGGAGTTCTCATGTTTGCGCGCTACATCCTGCCCGCTTTGTCGGTGGTGGCGTTCTCGTTCGCCATCGTGCAGATGTCCAAGTCGCAGCAGAAGCCGCCCCCCGTCAGCCCGCCGATCGATCCGGGACAGGCAGCCTTTAGCCGGCAAGTCGCTGGAGCGGGAATCGTCGAGCCGGAAACGGAAAACATCGTCATTGGCACGCAAGTCCCCGGAGTCGTCAAGACAGTCTATGTCCGAGTGAACGATCAGATTTCGGCGGGGGATCCGCTGTTCGAGCTGGACGACCGCCACATGCGAGCCGAACTCACAGTCCGGGAAGCGATGCGGGCTAGCGCAGCTGCCCAGCTTGCCAAGCTGGAGGCCCTGCCGCGGCGGGAGGATCTGCCGCCACTGGAGGCCAAGGTAGCCGAGGCTCGGGCGAACCTGGACGACAAGACGCAACTTTTTGAGCGAGTCAAGCGCGAGATCGCCAGTGGCGTTGGAGCCGGTGAACTATTTGCGACCCGCAAGATGGCGGTCGAGACCGCCGCGGCCCAGTTGCGGCGAGCCGAAGCGGAATTGGCTTTGGTTCGGGCCGGGGCGTGGGAATCGGATTTGGCTGTGGCCCGGGCTGCGCTGGCCCAGGCCCAGGCTCAGTGTGACCAGACCCGCATCGAATTGGACCGGTTGCGGGTTATCGCCCCTCGCATTCGCCGGCCCGAGGCCGACCGTTCTTCGCCCGTGATTGCCGATAGCGATTTGGTGCAATTCCGGGTACTGCAAGTCAACGTCCGACCCGGTGAGTTTGTCGGCAACACATCGACCCCGATCGTGCTGGGCACTGTGGGTCGCCTCCATGTCCGCGTCGACGTGGATGAAAACGACATTGGCCGGTTCAAGCCCGGGCTGAAGGGTTCGGCTTCCCCCCGCGGCGAGCCGAACACGCGGTTCCCGCTCGCGTTCGTTCGGGTCGAACCGTATGTCATACCCAAGAAGTCGCTGACCGGCGGTAACACAGAACGGGTTGATACTCGGGTGCTGCAGGTGATTTATGCCATCGACTTGCCCAACCCGCCACTGTATGTTGGTCAGCAGCTCGATGTCTCCCTCGAAGTTGACGAGAGGGGAACCCGGTAGTCGCTTCACATTGCGATTTCGACTCGGGCCAGCTACAAACGGGGCATGGCGACCACGACTCCCCCGCCGACTCCTGCTCTGCTCACCACCTTAACTCACGCCTTAGTTGCGTTGGGCGACTGGTCGCTGTTCGCAGCACGGGTTTTCGCGGGAATTGTCCGGGGAACGTTCCGGGGCAGTGAGTTGATTCGCGTCTCGTTTGAAGTCGGTTACGCCAGCGTTGGCGTGATTGCCATGACCGGTGCCTTTATCGGTATGGTCCTGGCGGTGCAGGCCTACGGTCAGTTCCACACCTTGGGTCTGGACACCTCGCTTGGGGCGGTGATTCATATGTCCATCGTGCGGGAACTGGGTCCGGTTCTGGCAGCGGTCATGCTCGCCGGCCGCGTCGGGTCGGCCATGGCTGCGGAATTGGCGACCATGCGGGTCACCGAACAACTCGATGCTCTCACTTGTCTGGGGGTTGATCCCGTCAAGTATCTCGCCTCGCCGCGTGTACTCGCTTGCATCATACTCACGCCCCTGCTAACGGTCTTTGCAGACCTTTTAGGACTACTGGGCAGCACGCTGATTTGCTTGCAGGTGTACGAAATTGACAGCTATCACTACTGGAGGCATACGCGAGAATTCGTACGGGTGTGGGACGTGGCCACGGGGTTGACCAAGTCCGTGATCTTCGGCGGGGTTCTGTCCCTCATTGCCTGCCACCGCGGCTTCAACAGCCGCGCCGGTGCCCAGGGGGTCGGCCGGGCGGCAACCGAGGCGTTCGTGCTGGCCTTCGTTGCCATTCTGCTCATTGACCTGTTCATGGCCATGCTGGCCAATGCCATTTACGACCTCTTCTGGCCACCCATCACGCCGCGCATCGCCTGACCACAAACTCGCCGAAAGGTTCGGGCGACGGAATCGCTGTCCTGCATCTCGTCCTCGCTACACTGATGGCATGACCGGCGAACCAATTATTCAGCTGCGTGGTGTCAGTGTGCGGTTTGGGCAACAGGAAGTGTTGACCCGGATCGACCTGAGCATTGCCGCTCAGGAAACCCTGGCGGTCATCGGGGAAAGCGGCTGCGGCAAGACCGTGCTCTTGAAACTCATTGTGGGGTTGCTGCAACCCACAGAGGGCGAGGTGTACTTCGAGGGGGCTTCGCTGCAATCGCTGTCCGAACGCGAGCTAACCCGGTTAAGGCTCCGGGTGGGCTTCTTGTTCCAGCAAGCGGCGTTGTTCGATAGCCTCAACGTCTTCGACAACGTGGCGTTTGGGTTGCGGGTCAAAGGTGGGTTGAGCGAGGCCGAGATTGCCCAGCGAGTACGAGACCGTTTACAGGAAGTGGGGCTTTCCGAGTCGGTTCAGGCGAAGATGCCGGCGGAGCTTTCCGGCGGGATGCGCAAGCGGGTTGGGCTGGCCCGGGCGCTGGCCTTGGATCCGGAAGTCATGCTCTACGACGAGCCCACAACGGGGTTGGACCCCATAATGACCGACGTGATCAACGAGTTGATCGTACGAACCCGATTGAGTCGGCCGATCACTAGCGTGATTGTGACGCACGAACTGCGTACGGTGCGCAAATGCGCCCAGCGGGTCGTCATGCTGGTGCCCCGCGTGCGGTTGATGCCCAACGACGAATCCCAACTAATCTACGACGGTCCGGCAGCGGGGTTGGCCACCGCTGCCGATCCTCGCGTGCGCCAATTCGTGGAGGGTTCCGCCGGGGAGCGAATCACCGAGTCCAACAGTACGGATTAGTACCCCATTGAGGACCGACCTGCTCACCTATTCTGGGTCGTCGGGCAGTCGCTTCGGCAATTTGACAGTGAAGGTCGAGCCTTTCCCGACCACGCTTTCGACGCGGATTCGCCCCTGATGTTGCTCGATGATTTGCCGACACACCGACAGCCCCAGGCCAGTGCCGCCGCGACCGTACTCGTCGGGTTGCTTGGTGGTGAAGAACGGCTCAAAGATGAGCCGCAGTTGGTCGGGTGGAATACCGCAGCCCGTGTCGGCCACCTTGATCTCAACCATTTCCCCCGGCGGGTGTTCACGCACCTCGATCTTGAGTCGGCCGCCGTTGGGCATGGCTTGCCGTGCATTGATGACGAGATTCACCAGGATTTGCTCGATTTGCCCGGGTACGACCCAGGCAGTAGGTCGCGACAGAAAGCGATTCTCGACCTGAATCCGGTGTTTGGTGAGATCCTTTTCCGTGAGGATCAGCACTTCCTCAACAAGCCGGGCAATGTCGCATTTCTGGCGGTGCGTGCCGCTTTTCCGAGCAAAGCCGAGCATGCCGCCGGCGATCAGTGCCGCTCGCTGACCCGCCTTGATGACTCGCTCAAAGGCGAGTTGCTTCTCGTTGGGGTCGGCGTTACGCAGCCCCAGCTTGGCCGAATTGATAATCGTTGTCAGGATGTTATTAAACTCATGGGCAATACTCGAGGCCAGTTCGCCGACACTGCTCAGCCGCTGGGCCTGAAGCAACTGTTGCCGGAGGGTTTCTGTCTCACTCACGGGAGCCAGCACCTCTTCGCCGGTCATGAATACTTCCCCCTACCCACGGGCCGGCCCGGGATTCCGCCGCTCCGACGGCCAAATGCGGTCGGAGTCCCCCCAGCGGTTATCCACGGGGCGGGCGAGCCCGATCCGCTGGCAGTGGTATCGACCACCGATGAGAGAACTCTTCATCGGAACCGCATAATCGGTAGAGTTGAGCGTCGTGGGTTCGACGGATGCGGGGCATGGCTCAAGATGGGAATGGTGGGTAACCGACAGGTCGAGCTACGCTTCCGTGCGGCGCAATGTAGCATCGGCGAGGGCATTGACGGCCTGGACCGGAGGCGGAACGATGAGCAGTTGATTGGCCCGCCAACGAGATCCTTCGGGTATCAGCTCGCTGACGGCCAGATTGGGAATCCGGCCGATTGTTACCCAGTCGGCCACGCTATGGCCCTGTAAGAGACTGACCAGCAAGACCTTGCAGACCACGCCGTGGGCAACGATCACCACCCGCCCACCGGGATGGGCCGTCACGATCCGGTTGAACACGGGCACCGTGCGCTCCTGCAATTCGTCGAAGGATTCCATACCGGGGTAAGCATAGCCGGTCTCGCCAGCGAGCCAGCGTTCGATGGTCGCTTCCCAGATGGGATCAGCCTCGACCCGTGGCCGACGCGACAGGGGGCCAACGCGGCGTTCGTGCAATAGCGGCTCGATGATATGCGCCACACCGCAGGCAGCGGCAATGGGAGCAGCCGTGTCACGGGCCCGGATCATCCCGGAGGAAACCACCGCGGTTGGCCGCAACTGTGCAAACCATTCCGCCGCCGCCGCCGCCTGTCGTTTCCCGTGCTCGCCCAATTCCACATCCGACTCGGCTCCATGAAACAGAGTCGGCTCCGCCGTCTCCGCGTGCCGAGCCAACCAGATCGTTGTCATGCGTAACTTCCTTAGCTCTCACTAAAACAACCCAATAGCCGGCGTGGTTGCAAGATTAACCGGGAATTTGATTTACTGATTTGGAGTCACTCGATATAGACAATAGACGGCAAATCGAGCTTCGATCGTATTCCTGGGCTCGAGAACAACCTGCAGCAAAACAGTCATTGCTGAGATGCCAGGAGTTTGGTCACTTCCGATGCCGACTGAAAACGTTCCTGTGGCTTTTTGCGCAAGAGGCGAAGGATCAAATCTTCCAACCAAGTGGGAATATCCGGTCTCGCCAGCCGGGGTGGCTTGGGTTCTTGCTCGCAAACTTGCAATAAGATCTCGCTAACAGTTGCTCCCGGAAACGGAGGGCTACCTGTACACAGTGCATACAAGACACCACCCAGGGAAAACAAGTCGGTCCGTACATCGACCGGTTGGCCATTCACCTGCTCGGGTGCCATGAATAGTGGTGTGCCCACTAACGCACCTTCCCGGGACAAACTGACATCAACAGAACGACGGGCCAAACCAAAGTCGGTAATTTTCACAAGTCGATTTTCACATTCAACCAAGATGTTCGCCGGTTTTATGTCGCGATGGACGATCCCTCGAGCATGTGCAGCAGCTAATCCTGATGCCATCTGACCGGCTAGTCGGAGAATCTCTGGTAGTGAAGGTGGTCCCGAGGATTCCAGCGACTCTTCCAGGGAGATGCCTTCGATATACTCCATTGCGAGATAAGTGACATCGGCGATTTCTTTAACAGCATAAATAGATACTACGTTCTCGTGGCGAATGGCTGCGGCAATTCGGGCTTCACGAATGAACCGCTTCCGGGCAGTCAGGTTCGAGGCGAGTTCGGGGTTGAGTACTTTCACTGCTACGAAGCGATCCAAGCTCGGCTCGTATGCCTTGAAGACAATTCCCATACCCCCGCGACCCCGAATCGCTCGCAACTCGTACCCACTCTGCCGACAGACGCGAATCAGGTCGATAAACTCCGCCCCTAAATCGGACTCGATACCATCCGGAAGTGACGGGGAAGCCGGCCGTGCTACCCGCGCGTCCAGCGTTTTGCCGAATGGGGTTTTGGAAGCCGGCGATGGATCAGCGTAACTGACAACACGCTGGTGACTTTCGAGCGAAAAATGCGCGAGAACTTCGCTGGCGGTCACCAGGGCCTGAGCAAATTCCGGAGAACGCGTCACGTCCAAGTTAAGCAGTTGAGCGAATTCTGATACCTTGGGAGAAATGCCCTCCAGAAATGCAATTAAGGCGGGTTGGGGAAGTTGGTATCGGTCACGGGCTTGATTCAGCAGTTTGGACAAGCTTGCCGGATCTTGAGTCACGATATCCAGACGGGTCAGATGCTCGACAAAATCGAGCAACCAGGCTCGACTTTGAATTAGGCTTGGTGCGTTTTCGAGTTTGTGCGGTTCATGGTGATGGCGGATGGCCGCTACCAGATCCTCGGGAAGCTGCCAACGTGACAACACGTTTGCGGTTACCTCCGCATGATCGATACCAAACTGCTCACGTTCAATGGCACTCACATCTTCAGGAAGGCATTGGTTTCGTCGGGTCGCAATCAAGTTCCAGTCATTCGGGAAACTTTGCTGGAGCAATACTTCGCCTAAATCACGCAGCAACGCGGCGACCATATCATCTTCCGGGGCGGGATGCTTGATCCGCACGGCAAGTTCCCGCGCCAGAATTGCTCCACCGACCGAAGACACCCAGTAATCATGCATTGCCGAGTTCGCCGAGTGGTGGGTCATCGCAGGCAAGGATAAGCCGATCGCCAGCGAACGCAATGAATTGAGCCCCAGCACCGTCACGGCCCGCTGCAACGAGGAAACCGGGCGAGCCAACCCGTATAAGCAGGAGTTGACCGCTTTGAGCACTTTTGCCGTTAAGGCCGGATCGAGTGCTAACAGCGAGACAATTTCTGAAGAACGACAATCGGGGCGGCTGGCTGCCTGAATGACTTGAAGAGCAACTCCTGGCGGAGTGGGAAGTCGCGAAGGATCAAGAACCGCTGCGAGCGTTTCTTCCCGAACTGTTGAAACGCACGCGGAACGGGAGTCCGGCTTTGGGGCACGCGAAAATGACACGTTCGTTCCCGCGGTTGGCTTCCGGTGGGATTTGCAAAATATAACATGGTTTGCATTCAAAAACTGGTCAAGTCGGTAGTCCGATCGAGATTGAAGGCTGCTCGTCACAGATGCCGCGAGGCAGGACGTGCTCGCGTAACCCAAACCAACTCATCAGACTCATCTGCGGTGCCGGTCTGGGTTTGGGCCCTCCCCGTTCGAATCAGTTCCAAAGTCGTGACGACACAACGCCTAATCCATATCGCTCAACAGCCAGCAGAGATTTTCAATCACAATTGAATTCTGCATGTTTTGACTCATTCGTGAAAGAAATTGCCACATCAATTCAGTTCCGTTCTAAGCTCGATTTAGCATGCCATCTCAATGAGCCACTGCGATGAGAGGTGGTGACGTGATCTCAGTGCTGAATGACGGCCCAAACACCCGACTGGTTCTGCAAGGGCGACTCACGATTCGGGAGGCGGTGCAATTGCACCAGACCGCTCTGGATCTGGTCTCGCGAAAGACCAACCTGACCGTGTGCTGTGCGGGCGTCGAACACCTGGATGTGACTGCAATCCAAATATTGCTCTGCCTAGGTCGTGAGATCGTTCAAATGAATTTGTCCTGTGACATCACAGGTGTTACGGCGAAGCTTCGTGAGATTTTTCGACTTGCTGGCCTGGCGAACGCGCTACCGCCGGAACCAAGCAGTCCCGATGGCGAACACCTGGTAGCTAAACCATTCACCGAATAGTTATGTGGCATTCCCCATGGCAAAGACAGTTCTCATTGTGGATGACTCCAAGACGATGCGGTAGATGCTTGGCGACACGCTGCGGAGTGCCGGCTATACGGTGCTGGAGGGGGTGAACGGAGAGGACGCGTTGAACCGTGTTGTTGGCCAAACGATTCACTTGGTCATCACGGACTTCAACATGCCGGTCATGGGCGGAATCGCCTTGATCCAGCGACTCCGCGCCAAGTCCGAGTTTCGCTTTACACCCATTCTGGTACTGACAACCGAATCCAACGAGGCTTGCAAAAACCAAGGCCGTGCAGCGGGTGCCACGGGCTGGATCACCAAGCCGTTTGACCCTAGCCGGCTAGTTCAAGTTGTGAACCGCTTAGTGCCCTGCGAGTCGGTACGAACCGCACAGGGGATAAAAGTATGAACATTGATTCGAGTAGCTACCGGAACACGTTCTTCACGGAAGCACGCGAACATCTGGCAGCTTTGGAAGCGAGTTTGTTACGTCTCGAAACCGACCCTGCCGACTTGCGGGTGATCGATGAGGCCTTCCGCGCTGCGCATTCCATCAAAGGCGGGGCGGATGCCGTTGGTTTTCCACGTTTGGCTGAGTTCACGCACAAGCTGGAAGGATTGCTTGATCGATTTCGTAGTGCGGCATCGATACCCCGGCCAGTACTGGATCTACTCTTGGCAGCGACGGACATGCTTACCCAGGCACTGGAAGCGGCTCAGACCGGGCAGCCGGAGCCACCTGATATTGCCGACCTGGCAAACCGACTTCAGCAGGAATGTGCATCCCCGTCGTCGAGCCGTGCCTGGTTAGCAGAACCGGCGGAACTGCTGGCCCGGTTACGCAACACTGATCTGTCTCAGGTGAAGACCGAGGTGAGCGGTACCTGTGATGCTCCAGTGACCTACACCGTTACGGTTCGGCCTCACGCCGAAGCGCTTCGCTCCGGCATCGATCCCTTGGTGTTGCTGCAGGAATTGGCCGAGCTGGGGACAGTGGAAACGGTGCAGCTCCATACCGAGTTGCTCCCGCCATTGTGCGATCTGGATCCCGAGCGTTGCTACGTATCTTGGACCCTTCGCCTCAAAAGCGATCGTCCTCGGGACGCAATCGCAGATGTGTTCGCATTTGCCCCCGAGATGATCGCCGTATCCATTGAAACCGAGGGGGCAGCCCCCGCATCATCTGCCATGGCTCACAACCCCGCCTTATCGAGTCTCGACGAGCAGATCCGACACAAGGCGATACCCGACCCGTTGCGGTTGGCGACCTTCCTCGTCGAGCGCAAGGTACTCACGGCCGAGCAGGCACTCGCAGCGCTCAACAACCACCGCGACCAACGCCCCCACTTGGGTTCCCTGGCGGTGGAACTGGGCATGATGTCGGTTGATCAACTCTTCGAGGTGATCAACCGGATGGGTGCCGGTGATCGCTTCGGCCAGACAGCCGTTGATCTGGGCTATCTCACTGGAGCGAACTTGGGGCGCTTATTGTTACTCCAGGAGCAACGCACGCCACCCCTCCACGAGTGCCTGGTAGCCAATGGGACCGTGGATCCGTCGCAACTGGAGGCTGAACTTGCTGCCTTCCGAACCCATGCGGCAACGGTCTCCGACGGTGGATCGGAATACACTCAGGTCCCCCCGGAGATCCAGGTGCCGCTTCCGCCGGGAGAGTCGATTTTTCAAGAAAACGGCGCGATGATTCCCGATTTCTGCGCCGAGGCGACGGAGCACCTGGAAACCATCGATCGTCACTTGCTCATTCTCGATGCCGATCCAGGCAACGCGGAATCGCTCAATGCCATCTATCGTGGTTTCCACACCATCAAAGGCGTTTCCAGTATGCTTCGTCTGGAGGTGATCCGCACATTAGCTCATGAGGCAGAAAACCTGCTCAATCTGGCCCGGGACGGCAAGGTTCTGCTCCGTGGTAAGCCGCTTGATCTGGTCTTTGCCAGTACCGATTTCCTCAAACGACAGATTCACGCGTTACGAAATTGGAAACCCAGAAGTGGTCGCCTCGAAGCCGATGCCACGTTGCCACAACTGCTGGCTGAGCTCAAGACGGTCGTGGACGGAAAGCCCGTCGCCACTCCCGCTGCTTCCACTCCGCTGTCGGGGCTGGCTGCCCCTGCCACGCCGACCGCTCCCGCTCCTTCCGCGTCGGTTGCTGGTGCGGGAATTGGCCCCGAATCCGCTGCGCCGCCCGGAGTGCAACCATCAGCTCGAAGCGAACCGGCCGATTCACTGGCACCCATGACCCGACGGGCTGCCACTGCTGATAAAGAGACAGTTCGGGTTGATAAGGAACGCCTCGACAAACTCATCAACACGATCGGTGAATTGGTGATTGCTCAGTCGATGGCCCAACAGGAGTTCGATGAACTGACTGCTGGTTCCGGGTGGAATTCGCGAGCCTTGCCGGAACTGAGCAATATCTCCCGTGATCTCCAAGAGCTGAGCTTGTCATTGCGCATGGTTCCGCTCCAAAGCATCTTCCAAAAGATGACTCGGCTGGTGCGCGATCTGTCACGCAAGATGGGCAAACCGGTCGAATTGCAGTTGTATGGTGAAGAAACCGAGCTGGATAAGACCGTCGTGGATCAACTGGGTGATCCCCTGATGCACATGGTCCGCAACGCGATTGATCACGGTTTGGAATCGCCCGAGGAGCGGCAAGCAGTTGGTAAGCCGGTGGAAGGTCATGTGGTTTTGCGCGCCTATCACCAAGGCGGCAACGTCTACATCGAGCTATCCGACGACGGCCGAGGGCTTGATCGCGATCGGATTCTCCAGAAAGCCATCGAAAAAGGACTTGTTGCGGACAATCAACGTCTTTCCGATGCGGAGATCTACTCGCTCATCTTTGCCCCGGGTTTCTCAACGGCCAAGACCGTAACCGATGTGTCCGGCCGCGGTGTGGGAATGGACGTGGTCCGCCGCAACGTCGAAGCGCTGCAAGGCAACATCCTGATTCGCACTCAGATGGGCAAGGGTACTACCTTCACGATCCGCTTGCCGCTGACGTTGGCGATCATGGATGGCCTCATGGTCGGCCTCGGTGACGACATCTACATCCTTCCGCTCCTTTCGGTCGTCGAATCGTTCCGACCGCGAGCAGCCGACATCCACTTGTTGGCGGGGCAGGGGGAGGTGGTCCGTGTTCGGGATGAGGTCGTGCCACTGCTGCGACTCTATCGCCTACTCGATCGGCCAGCACGAATTACCGACCCCTGTGCGGGATTGGTCGTGCTGGTGGAAGATCAAGGCAACAAGTACGCCATCTTGGTTGATGAACTGCTTGGACAAATGCAAGCCGTCGTGAAAAGCCTGGATGCCAACTTCCGCCGCGTCGAGGGGTTGGCCGGGGCAACCATTCTGGGCGACGGCCGGGTCGCGATGATTCTCGATGTCCACGGTTTGACTCAGCTGAACAGTCAATTCAACGGTACTGGCGGCCATACCAGCCTGGCTCTGGCTGAAACAGCCTAACGCGATTGATCCGGAGTTACTACTATGAATGATCCCTTAAGCGAGCTTGAGAAAAATGGTCAGCCGACCGGCTTTGCCCCGGATGGCAATCAGTTCCTGACCTTCTGCCTGGCAGATGAGGAATACGGTCTGGAGATTCTCCGCGTTCAGGAGATCAAAGGCTATTCCAAGATCACCCCATTGCCGAATACGCCCCGTGAGATCAAGGGAGTGATGAATCTTCGCGGGACCGTCGTGCCGATCATTGACCTGCGAACGCGCTTTGGCCTCTCCGAATCGGAGTACAACCAGTTCACGGTCATCATTGTCGTTACGGTTGGGTCCAAGATCGTGGGGCTAGTCGTAGATGCTGTCTCGGATGTCCTCAATGTTGCCGCCAAGGATGTGGTTCCCACACCCGATCTTGGCTCGGGAGTGGATACCTCGTTTATGACGGGCATGGCCCGCAGTGGCGAACGGCTGGTCACGCTGTTGAACGTGGATCGACTGGTGGGCTTGTCCGCTGGCACCGCGGCTTAATCCAAACAGTACTCAGACCCAACACCTTAACCCCTTTGGATTTCTTTCACCCCTGATTTCACTCGTGAGGTTCTGATCATGGCTCGCAGTGCCGCAACCAAAAAACAGCCAAACTCCAGCGGACCCGTTCCAGGCCTTGGAAAGCCGAGTGCCAATGGGGCGATACCGGCCCTGGCGTTATTGGACTCGGCAAAGATGAACATTCTCTTTGCGGATCGAGACTTCATCATCCGCTATGCCAATCCGAATGCCATCCAGACCTTGAAGAAGGTCGAAAAGTACCTCCCGGTCCGACCCGAGGACATCGTCGGTAAATCCATTGATATCTTCCACAAGCGACCGGAACATCAACGGTCCATGCTTTCGGATCCGAATCGGTCGCACCCCCCAACACGGATTCAGATCGGTCCCGAAGTACTCGAACTGCGCGTCAGCCCCGTTTTCGATCAGAATCGTAATCACTTGGGCACAATGGTCGCCTGGGACATCGTAAGCAATCTCTCGGAGTTGGAAGCTCAAATTGGTGCCGTAAGTCATGTGATGGCGACGATCGAGTTTCAGCCCGATGGTACCATCATCACCGCCAACAACAACTTCCTGGCGACAATGGGATACTCGCTGTCGGAGATTCAAGGCCGGCATCACAGCATGTTCGTTGATCCCGCGTTTGCTGCTAGCTCCGAGTACCGCGAGTTCTGGACGAAGCTGGGCCGTGGCGAGACCGTTCATGGCGAATTCAAACGATTCGGGAAGGGAAATAAGGAGGTCTGGATCCGGGCGTCGTATACTCCCATCCGTGACCTGACCGGCCAGATTCGCAAATTGATCAAGTTTGCAATTGATGTTACCATCGCCAAGCAACTTGAGCAGCAACTCGAAGTGAATCTACAGCGGCAGAAACAGGAGGCGGAAGAGTTTCAGCGCAAATTCCAAAAAATCTTGGAAGTTGTGCAAGCCATTGCGGTCGGCGATTTCACTCAGCGGCTGACCTACTTGAGCGATGACCCCTGTGGCCAGATGTCGTCAGCGTTAAATACGGCGGTGGATGCCATCCGGACCACCTTGGAAGGTGTACGTGATGCTTCCAATCAGTTAGCAGAAGCCGCGAGCCAACTGACAGCAGCTACAGAAGAAATTTCGACCGGTGCCCAGCAACAGGCATCGAGTCTTGAAGAGACAGCCGCAACTCTCGAGGAAATTACCGCCACGATCAAACAGAACTCGGATGCCGCGCAGCAAGCCCGACAACTCGCCAGCAGTTCAAAAGATATTGCTGAAAAAGGTGGTCAAGTCGTGGGTAATGCTGTTACGGCGATGGACGCGATTAACCAGTCGAGCAAGAAGATTGCGGACATTATCACAACAATCGACGAAATCGCGTTCCAAACGAACTTGTTGGCACTCAATGCCGCTGTCGAGGCCGCTCGAGCCGGCGAGCAGGGGCGGGGGTTTGCGGTCGTCGCCGCCGAAGTCCGCAATCTGGCTCAACGAAGTGCGACGGCAGCCAAGGAAATTAAGGCGCTCATTCAGGATTCCGTTCGGAAGGTGGACTCAGGAACCGAGCTTGTTTACCGTTCCGGGGATACGCTGCAAGAAATCGTGACTTCGGTGAAACGAGTCACGGACATCATCACCGAGATTGCTGCCGCCAGTCGGGAGCAATCGACAGGGGTCGAGCAAATCAATAAGGCGATTTCACAACTTGATAGCGTCACGCAGCGGAATGCCTCTCAGACCGAAGAGATGACGGCCACTGCCCAGACTTTGTCCGAACAAGCCAATCATCTACGCGAATTGATTGGGCAGTTTAAGCTGTCCGATCACCACAACGGAGGCCAGCCCAATCCGGTGGTGACCAAGCCAGTCCCGAATGGCAGCAAATCCACTCGATGCCCGCCGGCCGTGAAACCACGACCCCGGCCCCAGGTGACGGCGAAAGCGGCCAAAAATGGTCACGGGGGTCATGAGCTGGACAGCCTCGGCTCAGGTGACAACGGGTTCACGGAGTTCTAGTGTTACTCGCCAATTGCGGTGCGGACTGATCCCGCGAATACCCCGCAGGTTCAGTCCGCTGCAATTGCGATTGGTGAGCGCAACCCCGACGATACTCCTGTGCTGTCAGTCTCAACACGATGTTTACCCGTGATGACTACCTCACAAACACCACTGACGATGAGCGAGGCGGAGTTTGAAGCCTTCCGTCATCTGCTCTATGAACTGAGTGGCATCACGCTGAGTGATAACAAGCGAGAGATGGTTGCCAGCCGGCTGGCGAAACGGTTGCGTCATTACGCTCTGAATTCCTTTGCCGACTATCATCAATTCTTGTTGGACAGTCAGACTTCTGAACGCGAGCGTCAGGAGTTCATCAATTGTCTGACCACGAACAAGACCGATTTCTTCCGAGAGTCGCATCACTTTGACTTTCTCCGTGATGTTCTGATACCCAAGCTCCGAGCCAAGGGGACGCGCCAGGTTCGGATCTGGAGCGCGGCCTGTTCCACGGGGGAGGAACCCTACACGCTGGCAATGACTCTTCATGAGCAGTGCCCACCATCCGAAGGCTGGGATGTGCGCATCCTGGCATCGGACATCGACACGGCCGTGCTCGCAACAGCGGAGCAGGGGATCTACGAGGCGAATCGGATTAATGGTGTACCGGAGCCGTTGCGGGCGAAGTATTTCCTGCGCGGCCAGGGCTTGAGTGCGGGGAAAGTTGCGGTCAAACCCTTTTTGCGCGATCGCATCGTGTTTCGGCGGATTAACTTGATGGATCCGGAGTGGCCGATCCGAACCCAATTCGATGCGATCTTCTGTCGCAATGTTGTCATCTACTTTGATCGTCCAACCCAGCGGCGGCTTCTGGAACACTTCGCTCGCTACCTGCGTTCGGACGGCTATCTGTTTATGGGCCATTCCGAGAATATCCACTGGATGGCAGATCGTTTTGCTCCGATCGGAAACACCATCTACCAGTTGCGTCTGCCCACGGATACGCCGCCGCCGCGGGGGGCGCTGCCGTCGGCCATGCCACACAAATCGCCCCAGTCGCTTGGCTCGCCCGAAGCAGCCCTACCGGAATACTCAGTCATTTTGGGCGACGTCAAGACCGCTCGAGGTCCAGCGATCATCAAAACGCTCTTGGGTTCCTGTGTCTCCGCCTGCCTCTTCGATCCCGAAGCGAAAGTCGGGGGTATGAACCACTTCTCGCTGCCGGGGGTTTCGGATGAGGGTGCCAACGCCCGCTACGGTGCCTACGCCATGGAATTGCTCATCACCGCCATCATGAAGCAAGGAGGTAAACGCGAGCGGTTACAGGCGAAAGTGTTTGGCGGTGCCAAGGTTCTCAATTTCCAATCGGAACGCCTCGATGTAGGAACTCGGAATGCTGAGTTCGTTCAACAGTTTCTGGCAGCCGAGAATATTCCGATCGTTGGACAGAGCCTAGGTGGAACACGAGGGCTGCTCGTTCGATTTCGTACGGATACAGGCCAGGCTCTGGTGAAACCTCTGGATAACCGGGACCTGAACGGGGTTCTCCGCGAAGAGGAGCAGTATAGCCGGGAGTTAGTCGCAAAAGTCCAGACGCCTTCTGATGACGGCATCACGTTGTTTTGAGGCAGTTGCATGGCCAAGACCAAGGTACTCGTTGTCGATGACTCCGCGTTGATGCGGCAATTGTTGACCGACCTACTGTCCCGCGATGCGGACCTCCAGGTTGTGGGTGCTGCCCCGGATCCGTACGTGGCTTGGGACAAGATCAAGCAATGGAATCCGGATGTGGTCACCCTCGATGTGGAGATGCCACGGATGGATGGGCTGACATTTTTGGACAAGCTCATGCAGCATCGACCAATTCCCGTCGTGATGGTGTCCTCGCTGACTGAACGAAACTGCGAAACGACCTTCCGGGCGATCGAACTGGGTGCAGTCGACTTTGTAACCAAGCCAAAACTCGACGTGACTACCGGCACAATCGCCTTGGCGGATGAACTGATCGCCAAAGTGAAGCACGCGAGTCAAGCCCGCCCAAAGGTGAAATCCGCACAACCCCGCCGGTTGACCTCAGGAATCGGTTTTCAGACCACGCACAAAGTCATCGCCATCGGCACATCAACTGGGGGATGTGAAGCCCTGAGTGCTGTTCTGAGTACCCTGCCGGCCGATTCACCCGGGATCGTGGCGGTCATCCACATGCCCGAAGGTTTTACCCGGTCGTTCGCAGCTCGATTGGATAAAAGCTGTGCGGTGCGTGTCTCGGAGGCGAAAGACGGTGACAAGGTCTTATCCGGGCATGCGCTCATCGCTCCTGGCAATTTTCACCTCAGCGTCGTTCGGAGTGGAGCCATTACGACGGTGCGTGTCCACGGTGGTGCCCCAGTTAACCGGCATCGCCCCTCGGTCGATGTTCTATTCGAATCCTGTGCCCGCGAACTCGGTTCAAACGGCGTGGGAGCGATATTGACCGGAATGGGCGACGACGGGGCACGCGGTCTACTCGCCATGCGACGTGCCGGGGCGCGGACAATCGCCCAGGATGAAGCGACCTGTGTCGTATTTGGAATGCCCAAAGAAGCCATCGCCTGCGGAGCAGTGGAGGAAGTCTTGCCGTTGGATCGCATCCCCGGTCAATTGCTCCGCTGGGCCGCCGCGAAGTGACGTTGGTCAGTCGGATACCCGAAAAAGTTGATAAGAATCCGAAAAATGTTCCTCAATTGATTCGATAATCAGCTAGTAATTAACAAACAGTTTGCTGATTGCTTCTGCAATCTAAATTAGATTGGATCGATTTATTAGGGAGGAAACGATGACCACTTTGCGAGCCTTAGTGATCGACGATTCTCGCATCATGCGAAACATGGTCATGAACGCCTTGCGTCAATCCCGATTAGCTACCTTCGAATTCACGGAAGCCGAGGATGGAGCAGCGGCGCTGACAAAGTTCAACCCAGCCAATATCGACATCTGCTTCGTGGACTGGAATATGCCGAATATGACCGGTGTCGAGTTTATCCGTAAGGCGCGTGCTCGCGGTGATGCCTTCAATGTCCCCATGGTGATGGTCACCAGCGAGCAGACTGTGACCAAGATCGAAGAGGCCCTCTCGCAGGCGGGAGCTGATGCCTACATTTGTAAACCGTTCACCGCGGAGGATATGCGCGTCAAACTGGAACGTGTGATCAACAAGGTGTTGGTGGCCAAGGCCGCGCCTGAGAAACCGGCCGGCTTCTTTTCTCGGGTGTTTGGCTAAAAGACGACAATCCTATCTTCTACGAACGAGACCCAACCTATGGCTGAAGCTTTTGCTACACCGACTGTTGATCCGTTCCCTGCGTCCATCAGCTCGGCGGTCCGCGATGCGACGGTCGAGTTCTTCCGCTCGACCTGCGGTTTCAACTGTGAGGAGATTGCGCCACCCCGCAACATCGGCGGGGGTGACGAGATCATGAGCACAATTTCGTTCGTGGGCAACCCGTCGTGGGTCTACTCACTTGTTTTATCCGGAGAAACGGCGGTGAAAGTGGCTAAAGTCTTCGCGGGCTTCGACATCCCCTTCGATAGCCCTGATATGGGCGATGTTGTCGGTGAAGTGGTCAATGTGATTGCCGGTGGCATCTGCGCTCGCCTGGATGCTAAAGGGATCAAGGCGCAAATGTCGTTACCAACCGTTGCTCGGGGTGCAAACCTCTCAGTACTGGTGCCATCTGGGGCCGTAGCTACCCGAATACAGCTGACGGGTCCCAACGGGCCAATTGGTATTTTGTTGGTCAAAAATCACCACACTTCGCAGGGACAGCGGTTTGGCAATTAAAGGGAATACTGTTCAGGTATCCATTCGTTCGATCGTTTGAGACATTCCGCCATGAATGCCGCTACAGTCATTTTGGTGCTTCAGGTAGCCGTGACCGCTGTGAGTGTGTTGCTCGTGGCGGCCCTCGTCGCGTTGGCATTGGGCCGACGCAGTTTGCATGGTCTGCTCAACACCGTTTTTTTCTGGATTGCTCTGAGCGCGGTTCTCGGACTCGAGGTTGCTGTACGCATTCTGTGGCCGAACCTCTCCGTCGAGTTTTTTGATCCCGCGGGGCCGTATCGCCGTCCGCTTTTGCTGCATCTGAGCTTCTCGATCCCAGCGACGGTGATTTTGGGGGCCATGATGTATACAGGACGGGCCCATCGCGGGCAGACCCACCGTGCTCTATCCGCTTTGTTCCTCATTTTTTGGACGGGAACGGTAATGACCGGCTTGTTCGGCTTGCCAAATTCTATGCCCTGATCTGCTGGATTGGTGTTCAGGAAAGGCAATGGATTCGAGTCGATAACGGCTTTCTCTCCGGACGTTCCTCCAATCCATGAGGAGATCGTCCGGTTGAAAGCAGACCATCTAGCTTCCAGCGGGTATAGTTCACCACTGCGTTATTTATTGATTTCATGTTTACCCCGAGCGTCGCGGGGTATGTGTTGTAGCCACTGTCTGGCGAGATTGGCCCAGTGCCCATGATCGTCCCGGTCGATCACTTCCAGAAACCGGTGCCGTGCAGCCGCCGGGTTCCCGGTTCGCAGCTCAACTAAGGCGAGATTGTAGGCGGCAGAAATCGCCTCGGGCCTATCCCGGTGCTGGTGCAACAACTGCTTGTAGCCGTCGCGGGCCTGGTCCCAGCGTGCGGTGAGAAAGTGGAGATTCCCCAATGCAAGTTGTGCAGCGGGGGCACTGGGATGCACCGGAGCGAATTCCAAGGCGTGGTGCAGCAGGTCGGGAGCCGATGGGGCACGAAATCGCCCGACCCAGATCACATTGCCTTCGATTCTCCAACCACACTCGGTTTGTCTGGCCAGCACGGTTAGCAGCTCCGCAAGTGGTAGCTCTTTGACCTCCGCTGATATGAGGCGCTTGGCAAAATTCTCTTCGCACCCATCGTCGAAGTGGATACGCTGCCCAGCCGCTGCCGCGAGTTCGTGTAGAACCACCGCAGCCGATCGCTCGCTGAAGTGGGCGGATACGTTCCGATTCGCATCGAGAGATAGAGGGGTTCGAGCGGTCGTTTCGCCAGGAGAATCGACCGCGTTGAGTGGCTTCAGGTCTTCGACAGCATTGCTTTTGAATGGTGCCCAGGCTGGGGTGTTCTGATCCGATGGTGCCGGTTGGCTGGGGGGTTGCAACTCCAGCACACTGAGTCGGGCTCGCAGGTAAAGGCATTCAGCAACGGTACGCCAGCCCTGGCAGTCCGGTTGGCCGGAGCGCAGGACAACTTGATCCAGAAGTTCTCGGGCGGAGCGGGTATCCCCTTGTGCAGCAGCACACCGGACCCGGCCCAGTGTGGCTCGGACCCAGCCAGGTTGGTTGACTTTGGCTGCCTCTTGGTAGGCCTCGGTCGCCTCGGCAAATTGCCCGAGAAGCTCTTGGCAGATTCCCCGGCGGTAGGTGATTTCGCCACGATCGACTTCGACCGGAATCTCGGCCGATTTCAAGGCTTCGAGTGCTTCGCGGATGTAGCCGGTACGGATCAGTTGATCGATCGCCTCCAGATTGAACTTCTTGGTGGAGTGAAACTCGTCCGCATTGGAATGAGAGAGACTCCGAACGACTTGGACGATCGTCCCGATGATTAACCCGCTCATCAAGCTGCCGATTCCGACCAACATGAGCAAGCGGACTGGAATCTGACGGCGTGGCGCGGGGGGTGAGTTTGGGCTGGCAGCTGCGGATGTCGCAGGGGGCACCAGGCCGGCCTGCTCGGCGGCTTCCATCTCGGCCACCTGGCGCTCGGCCTCTGCGAGGGCGGCAGCCCACTCCGCAGCAAGTTGTTCCGCAGCGGTTAGGGAGGCGGGTGTATCACTCATCGGTCGTCCGGGTTCGCGGTGGTGATCCGAGGGAAGATCGCTAACGGCTGGCTGATCGAGGGATGGTACCGGTGACTGCCTTGGCCATTCTCATGCAGGGGGTCGGCAGGGGCCGGGGCGGGACACGCGAGCGGCGAGACTGGACGGGGTTGCGCTTCGTCTCGCTTCGGCTCGCGGATCCACGACCTGACATTGAGCCGAGTACAACTAAGATGCGACGAGGCGAAGAGATGGTCAAATCGAGGGGGGCTGAATCTCGGTGCTGGGCGTAGGGAAATACCTGACGTTTTCGATCGAGCAATAAGTCGGGACTCCCGCCCGGCAGAAGCCGATAGGATTGACGACCCAACTTGCGGACGGCGGGTGATCTCTTCCCAACATCCAGGGAAGAGATCGCTGCGTCCGTTCGACCGTCCCGGCGACCGGGCCTTAGGGTTTCAGTGAGCCGTTCAGCACGCTGGGATCGATTCGGTACTTCATGCTCTCGGTCGCCAGCTCCGACTCCACGCGGCCGAGCTTATCCTTCACTTGAATCTTCACGTCGCCACTCAGGCTGACCTCGCCGGTGCCCTCCCAGAAGGACAGCTCCTGACAGGTGCCCTCGGCTCCGAAGCCCACGAACCGGACCTTGCCCCGTGCGGTCACCTTCGAGGGTCCCGAACCCTTGTCGGGTGAAGCGATGTCCACTTTCTCACAGGCGACCTTGAGTAGCAAATCGTCACCCGTTCGCACCTCGAAGGTGGGCTCGCCTTCCCCCACGCGCAGCACGATTCGATACTTGCTCACCGTAGCAACCTTTTGCGGCACGGCTGCCTCAACGACGGCCGGCTTGACCACCGGTTGAACCGCCGTCATCGGCGGGGCGGGGGGTATCTCGGTTTTGCCCTCCACGACTGGAGCCGTGACGGGGACTGGAACCGTGACGGGGGTGCGGGTGGGTTTGGGCACTTCGACGTTCGGGTGGGCGGGCGTGGTTCCACTTGCCGGCAGCACGGGCACCACAGGCGGCATGGCGGGGCTGCTCGTCGGCACCACCGGCAGCTTGACAGGTTCCGGTTCGACCGGAAGCGAGGGCAGCGACGGCGGCGGCTCGATGGGCAATTCCGTCTGGGTTGGTGGAAGGGCCGGGACCGCTGGCACCGGTGGGGTTGGCAGACTCGGAATGTCCGGAACCACTGGAGCTGGCGGAGCTTGTGGCGGAGTTCCCGATCCAGCAGACGGTACGGCCGGCAGAGCGGGAGCCTCGACTTTCGCGGGCAATTCGGAGGCCTGGCGAGCGGTCCGGTGGGTGTCGGGCTTGGGGCATTGGCCGGCAACCGTAGCCAGTCCGCCCAGCGACACCGCCAACACACCAGCCATCATCTTCCAGCGGGAAAACGACATGGTGTCACACTCCTGTGCGCAGCGCGGCAACCGGGGGAAACCGTGGGCCACCACGCCCACGGGGCTAACCGCGCACCATCAAACCGGTCGCCTCATACCCACGAAAGGTTCCCGCGTCTGCGCCACTTTCCCGGACGGTGGGACGGGATCGGGAGCGGGGTTGACACACTTTGACCACCTTGCCAGTGCCCGAGGCGGGCGGTCGCTCCTACACTCACTAGCATTGCAGCTTGTCCCCATACCCGAACCCTCAGCCCCCCAACGATCATGTCTCGACCCAAGGTGTTCGTTAGTCGCCGGATCCCCGAGGCGGGGCTTCAGGCCATTGCCGCTGTCTGCGAAGTCGATCTGTGGACCGAGCAGCTGCCCCCGCCGTACGATGTGCTGCGCGAACGCGTGACGACCTGCGATGGGCTGGTCTCCCTGTTGACCGATCGAATCGACGCTCCGCTGCTCGATGCCGCCCCGCGGTTGAAAGTGGTGAGCAACTTCGCCGTCGGCTTCAACAACGTGGATGTCGCGGCGTGTACTGCCCGGGGGGTGTGCGTGGGGAACACCCCGGGTGTACTGACCGATGCCACAGCCGACACCGCCGTTATGCTGTTGATGGCGGCCGCACGCCGCCTGGCCGAAAGCGCTGCCGATGCCAAGGCCGGTCGCTGGCTCACCTGGGAGCCGCTCGGCTGGCTCGGGCAGGACCTGGTGGGCCGTACCCTGGGCATCGTGGGCATGGGCCGCATCGGTTTCGCCGTTGCTCAGCGGCTTCACCGCGGCTGGGGCATGTCGGTTCTCTATACCGAACAGGTTCCCCGACCGGAGGCGGAGCAGCAACTGGGAGCGCGGCGAGTCGAACTGGATGAACTTCTGGCTCAGAGCGATTTCGTGTCGCTGCACGTCGATCTGAACCCCTCAACCCGGGGTCTGTTTGGTGCTGCCCAGTTCAAGAAGATGAAGCCCACGGCGGTTTTTGTGAACACGGCCCGGGGGCCGTTGGTCGATCAGACGGCCCTGGCGGATGCCCTGCGGACCGGGACCATTTTCGCGGCCGGCCTGGATGTGACCGATCCAGAACCCTTGCCGCCGAACCATGAACTCTACTCGCTACCCAACTGCATCATCGTGCCACACATTGCCAGCGCCACGGTGGCCACCCGCAATGCCATGGCCCGCCTGTGTGCCGAAAACCTGCTGGCCGGCCTCCGGGGCGAGCCGCTGCCGCATTGGGTCAATCCGGAGGTTGCCACCCGTCGCCGCTAACTGCACCCCCGCCGGTCGAATTCGTCGTGGTCCGGTTGTCAGTCCTTGTTCAGTTGCTGGAGGGCCAGGAGGAATTCATTGGGCGGGGAAACGGTGATGGTGTGATCCTCGATGCGGATGTCGAAGGGATACCACGCCCCGTTGCAGACCCAGAACACGTCGTCGGTGATGGGGTAGGCATGATCGCGGTAGTTCTCCTGGGCAAAGAGCTTGATCACGTGAATTTTCTCCAGGGCCTCGAAACTGACGGGCCAGGCGGCCAGTTCGTCGCGGCTGGGAATGACGACCCAGAAACCCGCCGGCGATTCGGGCAGCCAATCCTCCAGCAAGAGTGCCCGAGCGGAATCATAGCCGTCGCCGGTGTGGCCCACGTAAATATCCAGTTCCTCCGAAACGCGCTCCAGAAAGTCGTCGGGGGTCTGCTGCCGCAGGTTGGCCAGGGCCATATCGAGCAAGTCGTCGGTACCAATGTTCGTATTCTCGACCATCTCGGGGGTCACATAGGCCATTGTGTGAGGGAAGTCGATCACCAGATTGATTTCCAAAGTTGTGCCGGGCAGGGGGATGCCCCACGGGTGGATCCGGCCCGTACGGTCAAATGGTTTGCCCAGCCGGGGACGAAGTTGACGGGTGATGCTGGCGAGATCGTTCGGGATCGTGGGGCCAGCCATCACCCCGGTCACGCGCTCGAGAAAGTCGTGGATCAGGTGGGGCCATTCCCGGCGGTCGTGGTGCCGCGCTCGGCGATACAGATTGGACAATCCGATGTATTGCGGCTCCGGCCGACTCCGGGATGCAACCGTTACGCCGTCCGCTTCCCAGTCGACCACCTGAAGCCCGAACTGGTGCAATTCCTGAACGACAGCGGCCCGAAATGCGCCGGGCCAGGCTGGGGGTTGACCGCGACCCGGGTCGTCGAAGTCGGTAGACATGGTGCAACCTCGGGCTGCTCAGCGACTAGAGTGCCGGCAATTCGGTGGGCAGCAGTTCTGAAGCGCTTCCGCCCCGCGGCCGGTTCCGAATCACGGAGCACGGATGTCAAGTTAGCATACGGCCCCCCGGTCGTGCTACCCAATCGGTGCCGCGGCGGGCTTCGGATCGCGCGGGATGCCCACCGAGCGAAGAAGTCGGTCCGTTGCGGTGTATGCTTCCGTCACCCATTCGGTGATGCGGTCGGGCTGCGGGGAATATTCTAACTCGATGCTAATGGCCCCCTCGATGCCCAGGGCCGCGATTTCCTTCAGGTAGGGCACAAAGTCCACGACGCCGCGCCCCGGTGGCAAGTCGCCATGCACCTGGCCGTCGCAATCGCTGATGTGAACGTGGATGGCCTTGCCCTTGAGCTGCCGCAGTTCCTCGGGCCGCGTTCCCGCCAGTTGCAAGTGACTCACATCGATGTTGGCCCGCACCGCCGGGTGATTCACCTCATCAATAAACCGCACCATGTTGGGCACCGAATTGAGCAGGGACAGTTTGAACGGCTCCAGCTCCAGGGCGATTTGCAAATCGAGGTCAGCCGCGTAATCGCCCAACGCTTTCAGGTGCTGAACGCCGGTGGCCCACTGCTCGGCCGGGGGGATCACCTGTTGTTCCCAGATATATTCGCCCAGCACCAGGAGCAGGTTTTTCGCGTTGAGTTCGTAACAGAAGTCGAGATAGGCTTTGCAGCGGTCGAGGTGAAACCGTTGCACACTGGGGTTGAAGTCGATCAGACCCACGGCCACACAGGCGACACTGATAACGGGTAACTGCGCCTTTTCACATTCGGTGCGAATCAGTCGGCGTTCCCGAGCGTCGATGTCGAGGGGGTCGGCGAAGATGTCGATACTGTCGAATCCGATCGCCTTGGTTTGTTGAATACCGTAAGCTGTACCCTTCCCGGCCTGAACCCAGGCCGAGTTAATCAAACCGAGTTTCATGCGAGACTCCGTGTAGTCGTCAGGGGGTACTGGATCCGGAGCGGAGAACCCTGGCCCAGCGTTGCAGGGGCCGGTTAACCTGGGGGTTCGGATCAGCCGGTCGTGACCCGGGATCGGGCGGCCAACCCTCTGCCCACGATTCTCGGTTTACTGTACGCTGAGAGAGTGAGCCGGCATCGGGTCGTTGTCATGCACGGATCGTCGTGATGCTTGAGCACTTTAATGAATACGGTTACCTCGGGGTGTTCGTCGCGCTGATTGCGGCGGGGTTTGGTTTTCCCATACCCGAGGAATTGCCCGTCATCACTGCGGGGATCCTGGTGGGCCACGCCGGGACCACGCTCAAGTGGTACATCATGTTGCCGGTGGTGATGGCCGGCGTCGTAATTAGCGACGGCATTCTGTACGCCATTGGTCGCATCTGGGGCCACAAGTTGCTGGATTTCAAGTGGGTGCAACGCAACTTCGTGCCGCCGGAAAAACGCGCCGAAATCGAGAAGAATTTCGCCGACCGGGGCATCATGGTTTTGCTCGGGGCCCGGCTGTTGCCGGGCATTCGCACCCCCATCTTCATCATCGCCGGCAGCCTGCGCGTACCCGTGGGCCGGTTCCTGCTGGCCGACCTGATTTATGCCATTCCCCTGGTCAACCTGTTGTTCTGGGTATCGTACCTGCTGACCGACCAGGTGCTGGTGATCTTCAACAAAATCAATGAATACCGCCCATTGGTCACCGTGGCGGTTCTGTCGGCGGTTGCCGGAGCACTGATCCAACGTTATCTGCTCAGCCGGCACGTTTCCACGGGCGAGCCGCCCCATATGCCCAAGTTGATTACCAAGCCGGCTGAGGCCATCGGTCATGCCATCGAATCAGCGATTGAGTCGGCCGTCGAGAAGGTGACCGGTCGCCATCCCCACACCGAACCGCCAGCAAGTAGCGTGACAGTGGAACCGTCCGACGGCAAACCCGCGTCAGACGATCCGGCGGCCTCCCAGCCGAGTGCCGAGCCGACCGGTCTGTCGGCGGCCAACAACCAATCGCCGCCACCCCCGGCAACCGGCTCGTAACGGTTACTTCCGCAAGGTTCCGTCGGAGCGTAACCGGAGTAAGTACGCGTGCCACTGCTTTTCGAAGGTGGCCACGTCTTGACCAACCAGTTTCGCGAAGGCCTCGCGGCGGTCCCCGCCCGAGTTGATGGCGATCAGATACTTGTTGAACTCGGCGGTGCCAATCAGATGGCGCTCGAAGGTCAGGTAGTAGGCCAACGCCCAACTGGTCAGATAAGCCCGGTCGGCGGCACTTTTCTGGTCGGCGTGGGCCGGCAAAAACGTTTCCTTCCCTGTGGTCAATAGCTCCGCCACGGGGACGAGGTGGCCGTTGCCTTTACCCCGCAGCCAGTCCTGCACCCGCGCGAGTCGCTCGGGATCGGGGGTGTCGGCACGCAGTTCACCAGCCTCGACCATGGCCGTCTGGAAGACCTGGGCCAGACCCTCATTCAGCCAGCGGGGCAACTCACCGGTGCCCCGACCCGCTTGCACCTGGTCGGGACTCAACGGCGGATAAACAAAGGTGCCGACATAAGCATGGAAGGCTTCGTGATAGAGAATGGCGAACAGGCGTTTCGTGGCCTGGTCAAATTTCTGCCCGTTGGCGTGATTGGCCAGCGCGACCCGCTTGCGTTCCCGCTCCACCGGCTTGAGGAAGTGCTCCAGTTCCGCGCCCTTATAGAGCTTGCGCAGGGTTTCCTCATAGCGTTTCAAGGAGGCGAGTTGCTGGCTATGATGGATGCGCGCGCTCTGGAGGTCGGAACTGAGCCGGGTTAGGTCATGGCCACAGAGGATCCGGTTGTTGCGGGCATCGAAAATCGCGGGATTCAAAAGATAATTGACCCCAAGCGGAGCCAGCAAGGCCTTGTACTCCTCCGGATCGGTTGCCAGCAGAATGCGCGTGGGACTGGCTTGCTTGACCGTCGGGGGCAAAAATCGCCGGAAGGCTGTATAAATCTGTTCAAGTCGCACCGCCGATCGGCGGGTCAGCTCCTCCGAGCCGGAGGATTCCAGAACAAACCAATCCGAATCGTACCGCTTGCCGGCATCGGGCTGGCCGGCCCACGGGATAACCACCAGCTCCAGCGACTCCATGCGGGCTTGTTCCCCTTCCCCCGTGGGGTCCAGCTCGGCCAGCCGCTTGTGTAACAGCACCCGGTTAATCAGGGAAAGTCGGTTGATCTGGGCAATCTCTTCGCGGGTATAGAAGCTAGTCAGCGTCACTGTCGGTCGACCGGGTAGCCGGGAAACCGACTGGAACCACAGCCCGCCAGCTTCCTCGGAAAGGATGAGGCCTTGGACCCGATTGCCGTTGGCCAAAATCAGTTCGTCAAACAACCAGTTCGATAAACCGTTGGCGGGGGTTGATGAGCTCATCCCAACCGCGACCAACACGAACAAGACCAGGCCGCCGATCCGTATCATGGGAGAATCCTGTACCAAGAGGAGCCGTAGTATTTTCGACGACATCCGATTGGGAGGGAAGGGCGAGTTTCCCGATAGTCCCCTGGGTTGGGTAGCTGGACGAGGGTTGTCATGCCAGAGTCAGTACTTGTCGTCGCCTTAACCGGGGCGAGCGGATCACCCTACGGTGTTCGGCTGGTTGAGGTGCTCCTGAAAGCCGGCTGTACCGTTCACCTGACGATCAGTCCGGCGGCCGTGGAGGTTCTCGAGCGGGAGCTGAACCGGATTGTGCGATTGGGTCCGCACGAATTCGATCCGATCAGCCTGCTGGGTGCGGCCGCAGCGGGGGTGGATCTGACCCGGTTGCATTATCACCACTTCCGGAACTTTCAGGCCGGGATCGCCAGCGGCTCCTTCCTCACGAGCGGGATGGTCATTTGTCCGTGCAGCATGGGAACCCTCGCCGCGGTCGCCCACGGGGTTTCCGAGAACCTGATCCACCGGGCCGCCGATGTGCATCTCAAGGAGCGGCGCAAGCTGGTGCTGGTCCCGCGAGAAACGCCGCTGGGTGTCATCCAGTTGCGGAACATGGCCACCGTGGCCGAAGCGGGAGCCGTGGTGTTACCCGCCATGCCGGCGTTCTACACTCGGCCGCAAACCGTCGCCGATCTGGTGGACTTTGTCGTCGGTCGTGTTTGTGACCAATTGGGTGTGGAGCACCAGTTGCTGGAACGCTGGGGCGACAGTCGCCGCCGCTAAAACCCGGTGGCCGCCGCGCCACCTTCAGCAATTCGGCCCAAATTCCTCTGGTAGCCGCCACGCAATGTGGGTATGTCGCCGGTATCCTGACTACGGACGGATTCGGTCATCCTGCACGCATGGAGGTGTGCCATGGGCAGCAGATTCGTTGTCGGCGTTGGACTGGCCAGCGTGATTTCCAGCTCCGTGGCGGTTGCTCAGTTTGCCGCGGATCGCCCGCCGTCCCCACCTCCCGCCGTGCCGGTGACCAGCCCCGAAGGTGTCCAACCACCGGTTTTACCCGCGGCCCCGGGAACGCGGCCCGTGGCACCGTTAGCCGGGGGAACCCTGCCCTCGGGTCGCTTGACGCTCCCGCCCCCCTCCGGGGCCATTCCCGGCGGTCTGCAGCCGGTCCCGGCGACGAGCTTGCCGCAACTGCCGCGGGCCGATTCGGCTGCGGCGCGCGTGGACATCCCCACAGCGTTGGGGCCTGATCACCCTTGGGCTGTGAAGCCCGAGCACGGGGCCTACTTCATCTGTGTCAAGAGCTACTCGCGCCCCAGCCGGCCCACGCCGCAGGATAACGGTCCCTCGGCCCGGGAACTGGCCGAAGCGCTCGCCTCCGACATTCGTAACACCTACCGCGTGCAAGCCTTCCTCTTCGAGTACATCTCCGAAGAACGCAAGGCTGAGGCGGCGGCCATTGCTGCGGCCCGGGAACGCGGCCGGTTGTTTGCCCAGCAGCTCGAAAAACTCAAGGAGCAAAGCAAGCTCCAGGGTATGGAGTTCCTGGAGCCCGATACCAAGATCCATTACAAGTCGGTCAACTACCACGATCAAATTGCAGTTCTCGTTGGCGGTTTCCAGTCGGATGACGATGCCCGCAAGGCCTTGGACAAGGTGCGCACCTGGCCCCCGCCCAAGGACAAACGATTGATGGACGGAGCTGCGGTGCTCCGCCCCGGTGCCAACGGCAAGCCGGTGCTGGAAGAAGCCCACCTCAACCCCTACCTGACCGCTACGGTCGTTCCCAATCCCACTAGTCCCCGCGCCAAGCAACCGGCTGCCGAAACGGGATTAGACCCCTTCATCATCAAGTTGAACGAGGATCGCCCGTACAGCTTGCTCAAGGCCACCAAGAGCTGGACCCTGGCCGTCAAGTCCTTCAGTGCGCCGGTGCAACTGGTCAGTGCCAATAGCGAGCCGAACGCCATGCGCAAATTCGGGTCCGGCAACGGTGCCGATGTGCTCCGCGCCGGGGCCGAGCAGGCCGAATCGCTGGCCAAGACCCTTCGCGAGATGAAGGTACCCGGTAAGCCGAACGGCTTCGAAGCCTTCGTGTTGCATACCCGTACCGCCAGCATCGTCACGGTCGGCCAGTTCGACGGACCCAACGACCCCGACCTGATTCAGACGCAGCACCTGTTGACCAGCATGAAGTTGAAAGTCACGGAAGACGAACCGGGTACCAAGCCGGTCACCAACACGCCCAGCTTGTTCGGCAATATCTTCCCGATTCCCATACCGAAAAAGTGAGCTGCGGGTTGAGCCGGGGGGCTTAGAACTCCCCCGGCGGTTCGGGGCAGCGCGCCGGGGGGAGGAACGCCGGCTCGTCGTCGTGGTCGCCGGTGTGACAGCCGTGCGCAACGATGGGAAGGGCCAGCAGCGCGAGCACCAGCACAACCAGGGCACGCCAGAAGGCTGGAAAGTCCGCGGAGTCTTCCTTCGCTCCTGCATCGCCGCCGCCGGTCTTCGTATCGGCACGGCGGACGCGAATCCCGGGCAACCACCATCCGGTGGGCACACCGGACCGGCCCAGCCCGCTCGCCGGGGTCCGGATTTCGCCGTGGGCCGCGCCGTTCCCCCGATTCACTGGTTCTTCCCTTTGAGGTGCTTGTCGAGGAACTTCAAGGTCGCATCACGGGCCTTTCGCATGTCGCGCTCGCCCCATCCGCCATGCCCGCCGAAGGAAATCGTCAGCATCTCCACCGAACACCCCGCCTGCGTCAGGGCTTTCTTGAGCACCTCGGAGTGCTTGATCGGTACGACCACATCGATGGTACCGTGCAAAATGAGGATCGGCGGCGCATCCTTGCACACGTAACTCAGGGGCGACGCTTTTTCGTACACCTTGGGGTCCGTCTTGCATTCTTTGCCAAACACGGGGACAAGCCAACCCTCGACGATGTCCGGTGTGGCCGTGTACAGACTCAAGTCGGTGGGGCCGAAAAAGTCCACGACACACTGGACCCGGCCGCTCTGGTCGGTGTGATCGCCCACATCAAAGCCCGCCTGGCGGTCGCACAGGCCCAGCAGCAAGGACAGATGCGCCCCGGCGGAAAAGCCGATCGCTCCGAACTTGTCCGGGTTGATGTTGTACTTCTTCGCATTGGCTCGCAGGAAGCGAACACTCGAGCGGGCATCCTCGATCATCGCCGGGAATTTATGCTTGGGGGCCAGCCGATAGCTCACCGTGGCGGCCACATAGCCGTGCTCGGCGAGCTGCTCGATCCAACTGGGACTTGTGGTTCCATCCTTGTTCTTACTTCCGGTGGACAGTTCCTTGCGGTTCCCGCTGGTCCAGGCCCCGCCGTGGAACAGGACCACACAGGGGAACGGACCCTCACCCGGGGGAATAGCAATGTCGAGGTACAACTTCTCACCGCCGGCGGTGCCATAGACGATGTTCTTCTCGACCCGAATGCCCGCGGCGGGCTCGGTGGCCGGCACCCCACCCGCCAGGTGCATCGTCAAAGTGACGGCCAAGAAAAAGCGGAGATAAATCATCGGAACCTCCTGAATCGGCACCAGCAATCCAACCCTATTCTACAGTTCGGCTTATCAACGGTCCCGCGTGATCAATCGTAACGCAAGCTGTTACGTTTAGTAACGTCTTCGTGAGAGTGTCTTTGCAAAATCGCCGTTCTCGCGAAGAATAGGGGTGTCGGTGAGCAGTTGGGTTCGGGTCGTGGCCGCGATCCGATCGCGACGGCCAGCCGATGGCCGGGTCCGCCGCGAGGTTCCGGTGGCCCCGCGAGCAGTACCAGTAGGGAAGCGGAAGCCCGGTTCGGCTTGATTCGGTTCGAGGGTGGGATCGGCAGCGCCAAGCGGGGAGTCGGCTCATTCGATCGCGGCTTCAACGACTTCGCCGGCGACATCGGTTAGCCGCTCGTCGCGGCCATTGTGTCGGAAGGTCAGTTTCTCATGGTCCAGACCGAGCAGGTGGAGGATGGTAGCGTGGAAGTCGTTGACCGAGATCGGTTGATCGACGGCTTTGAGCCCAAATTCGTCGGTCGTACCCACCACGGTGCCGCCCTTCGCGCCGCCGCCGGCCAGCCACATGGTGTAGCCGAGCGGGTTGTGGTCGCGCCCCTTGCCGCCTTGGCTGTTGGGCGTGCGGCCAAACTCGCTGCACCAGACCACCAGTGTGTCCTTGAGCAGGCCGCGCTGTTTGAGATCCTTCAACAGCGCCGCGATCGGCTGATCGACATGGCCGCACATTTTCTCGTGGTTCTCGTTGATGTTGTCGTGGGCGTCCCATTGCATGATGAGCGGACCGCCACCCGAATAAACCGTCACAAACCGCACGCCGCGCTCGACGAGCCGCCGCGCCAGCAGCAAGCGGGTACCGAAGTCGGCCGTCTTGGCCTGATCCAGGCCGTAGGCTTTCTTCGTGGCTTCGGTTTCCTTGGAGAGATCGACGGCTTCCGGGGCATGCGCTTGCATGCGGAAGGCCAGTTCGTAGCTGGCGGCCCGGGCCTCCAGATCGGCGTCGCCGGGGCGTGTGTGCAAGGCATTGAGCTGATGGACCAGCTCGAAGGCGCGGCGATTCTCCGCGCTGCTGACGTCTGGCGGGGGCTTGAGGTTCAGAATGGGGTTGGGGCCGCGCCGCAACAGCGTGCCCTGGTACACCGCGGGCAAAAACGCGGCCGACCAGCACGGGGCCCCGCCCTCCGGGACGCCTTCGGGTTGGGGCATCACACAGTAGGCCGGCAGGTTCTCGCTGACGCTGCCCAGACCGTAAGTGACCCACGAACCCAGGCTGGGGTAGCCCATGGTGACCCGTCCGCTGTGCAACTCGTACATCGCCGGGGCATGGATGGTCGAGGTGCACCAGCAGGAGCGCAGGAAGCAGATGTCATCCACGCAGGAGGCCAGGTGCGGCATCAGATCCGAGATTTCGATGCCGCTTTGGCCGTGCTTCCGGAACTTGCGGGTGCTGGGCAGAATGACCTCGTTGCCTGTCGTGAACTGGCTCTTGGGCCGGCCGGTGGATTCCGGAAGCGGTTGACCGGCCCACTTGGCCAGAGCGGGCTTGGGGTCGAACAGATCCATCTGGCTGGGGCCGCCGACCATGAAGAGAAAGATGACCCGCTTCGCCTTGGGTTCAAAGTGGGGCTTTTTGGCGGCCAGGGGATTGCCCACCGAGCGGGTCGGATCCGCCGCCCGGGCTTCGTGCTGGATCAACCAGTTGAGTGCCAGGCCGCCCAGCCCGCCCCCGGCTCGAAACAGAAAATCCCGTCGGGATGTTGCAACCGGTCTGTGCTGGTTCATGCTGCCAGCCTACCCCGGATGCCCCGAACGTGCAAGCTGTTGACGATCCAGTTGGTATCCCCAACTGGTACGACCGCGCCCAATTTTCAGGAGTGTGTCATGACGTGGCTTGTGTTCCTCGCTCGCATTCTGGTTGGGTTGCCCTTCCTGGTCCTGGGGCTGGATCACTTTGTGAAGGTGCTGACGCTGCCCGCCCCGGAACTCCCCGAGCGTGCCCTGGGCTACATCACAGCCCTGAGTACGACCGGGTACATGGACGTGGTGAAGGTTCTGGAAGTCGTTGGCGGAGCCTTGATCCTCTCCGGCCGTCTGACGCCCCTGGGATTGGTGCTGGCCACGCCCGTGGCCGTGAATATCGCCCTGTTCGATCTGTTCCTGATGCAGCAACCGGGCTTGGGTGTTGTCTTCACGGCCGTGTGCGGCTTTCTGGTCTGGGCCTATCGGTCGCACTTTGCCGGTGTATTCACCACGCAAGCCAAGATCGGGTAGGGTGGAACCATGCTAGTGACCGCTTTTCTCGCAGCAATGATCGCGACCACTCAGGTCCGGTTCGCAACCTGTGTTTGGATTCGTGTCGAGAACGACGGCACCGGCACGGGATTTCTCATTGATACGAAGCAGAAGCGACTCGTCACGTGCCGCCATCTGGTAGCCGATCGCGCTCAGGTGGATGTGTTCTTCCCCTGGGTGCGGGGCGGGGAACTCGTCACCAGCCGGCAGGAGTATCTGCAGAACCGGGACCGGTTGCGGGAAGCGGGGTTGCTGGTCACCGCGCGCGTGCGGCAAACCTCGGATGAGCTGGACCTGGCCCTTCTCGAGGTGGAGACGGTGCCCCCGGGAGCCAAGGCGGTCCGCTTTGGCCCCTTACCCGCGCCCGGGGAACATCTCCGGGTGATTGGCAACCGGCTGGATCTGGAAACGCTGTGGACCGAGACGTATGGCCCGGTGCGCAGCCGGGGCCACCTGGTCGAGGGTTACTTTTGGCGCGGCAAGAAACTGGCAACCCAGGCCGAAGCCCTCATTGGCCAGTTGCCCATCGAGGAAGGGGATAGTGGCGGCCCGGTGTTCGACTCGCAGGGCCAGTTGGTGGGCATGGTCGCCGCCTTGCGACGGCAATGCCCGTTGGCGGCGGTGATCATCTCGGGAACCGCGATCCGCCGATTCGCCGCACTGCCCGTTGCGGACGACCACCCCCCGATGCAACCCGTTGCTCAGTCGCTGGCCCGCTCCACGGTGTGGGTCCAGCCCACCGCGACCGATGGCGCTTTGGCCGGTGTGCTGCTGGAAACGGATCTGGTGCTCACCGCTGGCAAAGGCTTGTGGGTCGGCGATTGCGTCGGCGTGGCGTTGCCCATCTTTGCCGGCGAAGGCTGGATCAGCCAACGAACGGCGTACCGCGATCCGCTGACACTCCAATTGCGCGGCCAGTGGCGAAGTGGCACGGTATTGGCCCGCGATGCCGACCGCGACCTCGCCCTGATTCGGCTCGATTCCCCCGTGGAGTTCATGCGGCCGGTGCCACTGGCGACCCGTCGCCCCGTACCCGGCGAGCGGATTCATACCCTCAATCATCCGGGTGGATTGGAATTCGCCTGGGTCTATGCCGGGGGGGTTGTCCGCCAGTGGGGTCAAGCGAAGTTGGGGCAGGGCGATCAGAGTAAGCCGGTGGGCGTCGTGCTCTGTCAGTTGCCGGCGCAATTGGGGTCCCCGGGTGGGCCGGTGCTCAACGATCAGGGTCAGCTGGTGGGTTTGACGGTGGTCAAGGAAGCGCCCCAGATGGTGGCCTACGCGGTTACGGGGGAGGAAATCGCGGCCTGGCGCGATCAGGCCCTGTTCGACCGCCCGGCGCAGACACTGGCCGGGTGGCAAGCGCGGCTGGAAGCGATGCCGCAGTGGTTTTTCACCGCCGTGGCCCGGGGGTTGGCACAGCGGGCGGAGCAGCAGCGACGGGCCGGACGGGTGGAGCAAGCTTACCACGATGCCCGCACGGCTGTGGCCTTCGATCCCGGTTGCGTGCCGGCTCGGCTTTGCCGGGTTCAGCTGCTGCTAGCGACCGATCGGCCCGCTGTCGCGCTTCAGGAACTGGATGCTGCCGTGGAGAAGGGGCCGTTTGATCGCACCGTACTGCTGACCCGGGCCGATCTGGCAGCCCAGGCGAGGGACTGGCGGAAGGCACGCGGGGATTTGGAGCGCCTTCTCGCCGTTCATCCGGCCGATGCCGACGCTCGCCAGCGGCTGGTGGGCGTTCTGCTGGAACTGGGCGACGATGCCAAGGCCGCAGCGGCCGTGGGCGACACGCTGCGGGCCGATCCCAAACGGCTACCGGCCGTGGCCACCGATCTGGTTCAGCAGGCGGAACGGTTGGCCCTGAAGTTCCCCGACTCGCCATCGGTTCCGGTGGGCTGGTTGCTGCAGGCGTTAACGGCAGCCCATCGCGAGGAGTTCGCCAACCTACTCCAGGCCGCGCGAGCAGCCCGGAACGAAGAGGAACGGCTCGCATTACTCCGCGCCGGCCTCATGAAGATCAAGTAGGGCGATTATGACGCGTTCATTCGATGTGATCGTACTGGGTGTCGGCGGGATGGGCTCGGCGGCGTGCTTCGAGTTGGCCTGCCGCGGCCACCGGGTGCTGGGGCTGGAGCAGTACCCGCTGGTGCATGCTCGGGGCAGCTCGCATGGACAAACCCGCATTATTCGCACGGCCTATTACGAGCACCCCGGCTATGTGCCGCTGTTGCGCCGAGCCTGGGACCGGTGGTACGAACTCGAGCAGCTCACGGGTCGGCACCTGCTGACGGAATCTCCATGTCTGAATGTCGGCCGGCCCGGCAGCGAGCTGGTCGAGGGCGTGCGGGCCTCGGTTCGGGAACACGACCTGGCCGCGATGGAGTTGACCGGCGACGAGTTGCGGCGGCGGTTCCCCGCGTTCCGCTTCCCCCCCGACTTTACCGGGGTGCTGGAGCAAACAGCCGGCTTCTTGTACGTCGAGGCGTGTGTGCAAGCCCACATCGACGCCGCCCGCGCCCGGGGAGCCGAAATTCACGCCGAGGAGCCCGTGCAGCACTGGAAAGTGGTGGGCGATGGCGTCGAGGTCGCCACGGAACGGGGGACGTATCAGGCGGCGAAGCTGGTGGTGACAGCTGGAGCCTGGGCCACCCAACTGCTCCGGGATTGGGCGGTGCCGTTGACCGTGATGCGGCAGACACTCCTGTGGTTCGATGTCGGAATGCGAGCCAGCGAGTTCCGGCGCGGCCGATTCCCGATCTTCATTGCGGATGTGCCGAACGGACCGTTTTACGGTCTGCCGGCGATCGACCGGTTCGGCCTGAAGGTGGCCCGGCATTATGGCGAGTCGGAGTTGCCCGGTCCGGACGGGGTACACTGGGATGTCGTGGAGGCCGATGTGGCCGCGCTGCGACCGTTGATCGATGCCTACCTTCCCGGGTTGGGACCGCTGACCAAGGGGCAAGTCTGCATGTACACACTGACGCCGGACAAACACTTTGTGATCGATATCCACCCCCGATTCCCGCAGGTCAGTGTGGCCTGCGGGTTCTCGGGCCATGGGTTTAAATTTGCCCCGGTGGTCGGGGAAGTGCTGGCTGAGCTAACCGAAACCGGCCGCAGCCAGTACCCAATCGAGATGTTTCGGACCGCACGGTTTCAGCAATGAGGCGTACTCACAACCTCCGGTGGACGGTGCCGGTCTCACACCCCGCACTTCTTGAGGAGTTCATCGAATTCGGGGCAGGACTTTTTCGCGGAGACCTTCAGATCACGCAAAAAGTCTTTCTCCATGTCGTCCACCTTGGCATCGGCAAAGATGAATTTCTCCAACCATTTGGCTTCATCGGCATTGATGACGCCATCGGCCAGGATGGCCTTTTTCACGACTTCGAAGACGAACTCGTGAAATTTCCGGACCGCTTTGGAGGCGTTTTTGCGCAGGTCGATGAGGAACTCGGCTTCCGATTTGCTGACGACGCCGTCGGCCAGGATCTCTTTCTTGATAATCTCGGTTTCCTTTTCCTCGATGTACCCGTCGGCCAGAATGACAGCCTTAGCCAGCTTTTTCCAATCGGCCATTGTCGTCTCCTCAGTGAGGGTTTCGAGAAACCTATCGGGCACCACAGAAACTCTATCATGTTGTTCCGAAAAATCAGGATGGCTAAGGCAATGATCCCCCGATTATCGTCGGACCGGAGAGTGACCAGCCCCTGGAATCGGTGCGGTCAATTACCAGTGGCTAATGGGTCCGGCCGGTACGGCGACGTGGGCGTGGTGAGCATCGTACTCGGTCCAACCGGGTGGTGGCCCAGCCTCGGCGAACGGGGCAATAACTTCCTCAAACTGGTTCAAGTTCTCCAGCATGACGAGTTGTTGCTGAACCCGCTTGGGAAGGCGGAGGGCCTTGGTATACCACGTAGCGATCTTACGGAAGTGGATACACCCGTACTTCTCGCTTCCCTTCCAGTCCACCAGTCGCCGCAAGTGCAGTCGCATGAAGGCCAGCCGCTCGGCATAAGTGCCCCGTGGACCGGGGTGGCTCGTGTGCACCCAGTTGGACAGTTGGCGGAAGATCCAGGGATTGGCCAACGCGCCACGGCCGATAGCAATTCCGTGACACCCGGTTTCGTTGATCATTCGGGCGGCATCCGCAATACTCCGGACGTCACCGTTGCCAAACACAGGAATGCGGTTTACGGCCTCAACGACCCGGCGAATCCCGTCGTGGTTAACGTGGCCGGAAAAGCCCTGTTCCCGGGTTCGGCCGTGAATTGTGACGGCGGCGACACCCACCGATTCAAACTGCCGCGCGAAATAGGGTGCGGTCAGGTTGCTCGCGTCCCAGCCGAGCCGCATCTTCACCGTGACCGGCACCGGCACCGCTTCAACGACTTTGCGCACCAGTTCGACAGTTGCCCCGGTGGTATCGCACAGCAACGACGACCCCCCGCCCGTTTTGACGACCTTGCGAACCGGGCAACCCATGTTGATGTCGATACCATCGGCCAGGTTTCGCTCAACCAGCCATTTCGCGGCTCCGGTCAGTTCCTCCGCTTTGGATCCGAAAATTTGCACGAACAGTGGCCGTTCCGCCGGGTGGGTGGCCAGCAACTCGATCGTCTTCGGGATACCCTCGAGGATGGCTCGGGCGTTGACAAGATCGGTTGTGCATAACCCGACGCCGCCCAGCTCACGGACCGAAAGGCGAAACGGCAAGTTGGTATATCCAGCCAGGGGAGCGAGGTTGAACCGGGAGACCGGCACAATTGTTCCCAGACGGAGCGGCTCCCGGTAATGGCGCGGTGGCGGGGGAATCTCGGTGGTCGCGGTCAACATACAGGTAGGTTACAACAAATGGCTCCCGGCGGCCGACCCGGGCCGTTACCAGATTAATCGACGTAGGGGTCGGCTCCGATATCTTTGAGCATTTCTTGTCGTTGCTTGTCGTGGTTCTTCAGGTCGAGTCGTTGGCGATAATGCCGTCGCTCCACCCGCTTCTGGGCGAGGCGGAACAGGGGGGCGTAACTGTTCCAGTTCCGGTTGCCGCCGCGTCGTCCGAGAGCCATTAACTCGTCGTGCCGGTTCACCCCGAGTCCTTCGAGCAACTGGTCCTCCAAGGAAAGCATGAATTGGGCGCTGCCGGGGTCGCCTTGACGGCCAGCCCGGCCGACCAATTGGCGGTCGATCCGCTCGGCCTCATGGCGTTCGGTTCCGATGACATGGAGCCCGCCGGCCTCGGCCACACCGGGCCCAAGCTTGATATCGGTGCCACGGCCGGCCATGTTAGTGGCCACGGTGACCTTGCCCGGCTGACCCGCTTGAGCGACGATATCGGCCTCGCCTTTATCTTGACGGGCATTGAGCACCTGATGGGTGATACCGGCTGCCGTCAGCTTTGCTGAGAGCTTCTCAGAGGCAGCGACAGTTCGGGTACCAATCAGTACCGGTCGGCCGGCGACGAGCATTTCGCGTGTTTTTTGCACAACGGCGTTGAATTTCGCGTCCTCGGTGGGGTACACCTCATCCGGCAATTGCACGCGCTTGCACGGGCGGTTGGTGGGAATCCAACAGGTCCAGACTCGATAGACTTTCCTCAACTCCCAGAAGTTGGGCAGTAAAGTGCCGCTCATCCCACCGAGCTTGGTGTAAAGCCGATAAAAATTCTGGAAGGTGATCTGGGCGGCGTGTTCGCTGGCCATGTTGATCGGCACGCCTTCTTTGGCCTCGACGGCTTGGTGTAACCCATCCCGCCAGTGGCGGTCGGGCATTGGTCGCCCTGTTCCCTCGTCGATAATCACGATCTTGTTTTCGGAACTGACCATGTAGTGCTGGTCACGGGCAAAGCGGTGGTGAGCGTGTAAAGCGCGTTCGATGGCTTCCAGTAACTTATCCATCGCCTTGGCGTGCTTGCCGGAGGGTGGCTGAGAATACCGCACCAATTGCCGGCCCGCATCCGTCAGCTCGATTTTGTCTTTTTTCAGATTTAAGGTGAAGTGCTCATCACGTTGCATACTTCGGGCTACCCGATCGGCCCAAAGGTAAACGACCTGTTCTTCGGGTTCCGCCGGGCGCGTGGGATTGGCGATGATGAGCGGCGTTTTGGCCTCATCGACGAAAATACTGTCGGCCTCGTCCACAATGGCGTAGTGCAGGGGCCGTTGGACGCGGGGATCGAGTTTGGCCGTGCCAACCCCGGGTAACCACGGTGTCCAAAACGGCGCTGCTTGGGCTTGTCCGCCGCGCACTTTGAGCCGATCCCGCAGGAAATCGAACCCGAACTCCGCTGCGGTACCATAGGTAATGTCGCAGTGATAGGCGGCGGCCCGGGCCTGGTCCTCCATCTTCTGCTGCAGACAGCCGACTTCCAGACCCAGTTTCTTGTAGACCGGTCCGATCCACTCCGCGTCGCGTTTGGCGAGATAGTCGTTGACAGTCGTGACATGAACCCCTTTGCCCATCAGCGCGTTCAGATAGGCCGGTAGCGACGCGGTGACCGTTTTGCCCTCACCGGTAGCCAGTTCCACTAGCCCCCCGAAATGCATGACTACCCCACCCGCGATTTGCACATCGAAGGGGCGGATGCCCAGAACCCGCTGGATGGCGACGCTCGCCAACCCGAAAGCCTCGGGCAGCAAGGTGTCGAGGTCCCACTTGCCCCGAGCCTTGCCTCGCAGTTCCATGCTCTTGGCCAGGAGTTCACCGTCGGACAGGTCAAGGAATTGCTTTTCCCAGTAGCGCACTTTGGGGACCATCAGAGCTGCCCGGGCGACACGCCGCTTCCAGGGCAACCCGATGCGGGCCTGGATCAGGTTGAGCCACCACGGGCCAAGTCGCCCGGGGACATTTTCGATCTTCCAGGTGGATTCGACGGCGGTGCTGGCCGGTAGCGAAGCTGCGGCTGTGCTCATAAGCGTCTCCTCATCTAACAAAGATAAGGGAACTTGCCTCGCGGAAGAATGGCAATCGCTCGCACTATCGAGGTTTGCGAATTCGCCTGCGCATGGGTTGCACTTGAATCACCTTGACTCGTACTGCGACTCGTTGGGCTGCGTAAAATGGCTCACGGTTCTGATTGATCCGTCCGCCCTAAGTTCTTCATCATTACCATGAACGAGCCTGCCTCTGGTACGCCCTTCGATTCGATCACCGACTCGGACGTCCCCGAATCTCCCGGACGGATGCCCAGTCCGGCCCCCGGAACTGATGATTATGCCGTGCAAATCAAGGAGACGGCCGACAAACTCCTCCGCGACCAAGCCAGTCGCGGCGATGTGAAACTCATCGCCACTGCAATTCGCGAATTGCGCTACTGTTTCAAAGTGTTTGCGGCGTATCGGGGCAAGCGTAAGGCGGCGATATTTGGCTCCGCGCGCACCAAGCCGGACCATCCCGCTTATGCTGCTGCTGAAGCATTTGGGCGGCGACTGGTGGAAAACGGCTGGATGGTAATTACCGGAGCTGGCGGCGGGATTATGGAGGCCGGTCATCGGGGGGCCGGCCGCGATAACAGCTTTGGTCTGAATATCATTCTTCCCTTCGAGCAGTCGGCCAACACCGTAGTGCAAGGAGACCCTAAGCTGGTCACTTTACGCTACTTTTTCACCCGCAAGCTGATGTTCATCAAGGAATCGGATGCCGTGGTGCTATTCCCCGGCGGCTTTGGTACACACGACGAAGCTTTCGAGGCACTCACGCTGATTCAAACGGGTAAATCGCACATCTTCCCCATCGTGATGGTGGATGAACCTGGCGGGAACTATTGGAAACTCTGGTTACGCTTCGTTGACGAGGGGTTACTCGCCCGCGGTTACATCTCGCAGCAGGATACCAGTCTGTTCCGGGTCACGGAATCTGTGGAAGAGGCGATCCGCGAGGTTACCGGGTTCTATCGGGTGTACCACAGCATGCGTTATGTCCGGGGCAAGCTGGTCCTCCGACTCCAACACCGACTCAGCGATCGTCTTCTAGTGCGACTGAACCAAACTTTTAGGGATATTCTGGTGGGCGGGGACTTTGAGCAAATGGAGGCCTTGCCTGAAGAAGCCAATGAACCGGACCTAGCCCACTTGCCACGACTGGTTTTCCGATTCGATCGACACGCCATCGGACGGCTTCGGCAGCTAATTGATCGGATCAATACCGAGGAATAGCGACCGTTGTAGACTGAGCATTTCGGTGTGAGATAAGCTGTGAAAAAATGAACACGGGGTGAGCCGAAGCCCACCCCGTGTACCAAGCATACTTACGGGTCCCGTCCATCCCTTCGGTAGCCTGGCAGCCTTAACCGTTCCCCCCTCGGAACGGAAAAAGCCCTCACTGAAAAGTGCCAATCTGCACGAAAACTGCAGATTGGGTGTCTGCGAATCCTGACCTTGAGTCGAAAATCGGCAGACACCTAGATCTAGTTCATGGAGACAGTGCGAGCAAATCGCTTGGTTAAAAAAACAGGGAGTTCCGGCGTTTGGGGACTGGCCTGAAAAGTATAACCCGCACAGCGCGTAAGTGTGGTAGCTTACCACGTTCGACTCAAGTTCCTCTTGCCGTGGAATGCCCTGACTTCGTGAACGTATATCGAAAAGTGAACACATGGTTGCCAAAGTGTGACAAGTGCTTAGTCCGCCTTTCGAAACCAACTACAAAAAGCACCACGGGCGGGTTAGGCCGCCCGTGGTGGTGACGAAAATGGTTGCTTCTGGAGTTGCTTCAGGGCTGGTGACGCAGACGGACCGTCGTTAAGGGTGGGCCCTGATTCCACTCTTCGGGGATCGGGCGAAGCTGGTCTTCACCCAGGTAATGCCAATAGCTGACGGCGTCCTCGCCAAGCCGCCAAGTGAAGGCCGCAGCCCGCCCATTGATCTTCGTCGGAAAATCGACTTCGCCTGCTTCATCATCGACTAAACTGACCCCCAGCCCACTCAATTCGGACATCGCTGTGGTCAACGCTTGTTCCGCAGCAGCGATCTCGTCGGACACCTGGTAGCGGCGTTGCCGTTCCGGCCAGACCAGATCTCGGCGGTGACGATCAAGCCGTTCCTGCTCAGGCGTCAGTAAGTTAATTGCTTGCCGATAATTAACGATATCATTCACGATACTTTGCACCAACGGGAGCATTTGCCGCGTGGTGCTCAGATCGAGCGTGACGCTTTTCTTCCGTGGCTTGCCGGGCGGATTGCTGGCACGATTGGGCGTGTTGCTCATGGTGGCTCCCGGTGTTATGGAGGTCACGGACACACCAACTACCCTATTCTAGATGCGCCCGTGCCGACCGAATGTCTGCTGGACACAAATTCCGGGTAGAAGGTTCGTCTGGTGTTCCCTCTGGTTAGTTAATCCGAATCCTTTCCACCAACCGGACGTTGGAAGTCCTTCACAACGCCTGTGCATCCATTACTGTTACTATTTAGTTCGATACTCCATTCACTGTATTAGATTCAGGTTTTGAGTCGTGTGTATGGTGATACCCTCAGGTCTCCTATAAGTGAAGGTCAGATGGAGCTTGAGTTGCGCAAAATTGTGCCGAGACCAAAGACAATTGCTCACTTCTGGGCGGGCGCAAACCGCGTGACGTTTGCGAATCCGGACAAGAACGTGCCGTATCGGTGACCCAGTTGTCCCGTAAGGGCCGCAAATTCCACAATCGTTCGCCTGTAGCTCTGAATTGGGGCAGGAGTGAACTGTCTATCAGCCAGCCAGTCTGGGTGCTAAGGACTGTTCGATGATCAGCCGAGCTGTCTGGCGGGGCATCGGTAATTTCAGGCTTTATTGGCCCTCTTACTTTGATTTCTCCGGTGGTGAGAAATGCTCGTAAACCGCTTGGGCAATTCGAGCAATCAGCACCTCGGCGGCGTTGTCGCGAACCCAACGTCGATCTTCGTTCTCAGCCGTTAACACGCACAGGGCGACCGGTCCGCTTCGAGTGTAGGCAATGCCGGCCGAAGTACGAGCATCGGAAACCGCTCCTGTTTTGTGGGCGAGTTCCATTCCAGCCGGTAAGAAACGGGCGAACATGTCCTTGTCGTCGCAAGCTTTGAGCGTTTTGAGCATCTCGCGACACGCCTCGGGAGAGACGACTTGGCCCGCTTCAATCAACGCCAGCAGTTGAACCATCTCCCGGGCTGTTGTGGAACCAAGGCCGTATTTCTTCGTTGCCACGGGGTCAATGCTGGTGGTGCTGCCACGATAAACCTTGGCATTTACCTTGGTGTTCTTGAGCCCTAGCTTCTCCATGCGTGCGTTGGTACTGGGTAGACCGATCTGGTCCAATACCAGGTTCGTCGCCGTATTGTCCGAGAACACGATCATCAGACGGACGGCGTCCCGCAGTGGGAACGTGGCTCCTTCGGAGAAATTGTCGCGCAGGATGCCGGCCCCGGGCACTTTGTCCTTCTCGGTAAGAGTTAGCTTCGTGTCGAGTTTGATTTTCCCCTCAGCTGCTTGCCAGTAAGTTTCGACTAGCACTGGCAGCTTAATCAGACTGGCGGTGGGCAAGCGGTCGTCAGCGTTGTGGTAAAACTCTTCGCCAGTCTTAAGGTTCTTGATGGCAACCGCGATTCGACCCTTGTGAGTCTGGATTAATGGGGTAACGCGTGTCTCTAACGTGAGGGTGGGGTTAGCAGGGTCAGCAAGCAAACCGAGCACCAGGGCAAACATGAGCTCAGCTCCGATAAACGGGGATAATTGACGGGTGTCGGGCGTGTACTACGGAGAAAAAAACGGAGTCACGCGGCGGCTGCTTCAGCAAAGGAGCTAAATAAGCGAGCCATTCCCGGGTGTGTGTCCGTCAATTCCTCCGGGTGCCATTGCACGGCAATGAGATAGTGACCGTTGGTTCCCTCGACTCCTTCAATAATGCCATCGGGAGCATAAGCCGTGGGAGTGAGATTCGGTGCCAGGTCCTTAATGGCTTGATGATGCATACTGTTGACTGGCACCACAGCATCGCCTAGGATCCGGCTCAGTTGGGACCCCGGTTTCACTGTGATGTCGTGGGCAAGGAACCGCCGGCTGGGTTGCTCAGGTGTGGGGAAGTAATCGTGCTTGAGAGCCGCGGGAACCTGGGCTTTGACATCCTGGTACAGCGTTCCACCACACGCCACGTTTAGAATCTGAATGCCGCGACACACAGCAAAGATTGGAAGCCCTCGGCTTAGGGCATGGTGGAGCAAGGCAATTTCAACGGCATCGCGATCCGGATCGGTGGTTCCACACAGCAGCGACTTGGCTTCGCCGTAACGACTGGGGTCCACATCAACCCCACCGGTGATGAACACGCCATCGAGTCGGGTAAAAATCTCGTGGAGGGTCGCAGGGTCATGGGGTAACAGGGGGATGACCCAGGGTACTGCCCCGACCTTCCGCAACTCCTCCACATAGCTGTGCCCCATCAGCCAGCACGCCTGGCGTTCGCCGGGCACGGCGGGCAAAGTCTGTGTTGCAATTCCAATGACCGGCCGACGACGCATGGACGCGCTCTCCCAGAATCCATTGTTGATCGTGGAGAGGTTAAGATGTCATGATATCCTAACGCCGTCACGGCTGTCCACAGCGTACCCGCTTGGTGATGAACGGCTGGTTGTATCGATGGCGACCAGCGAGTGTGGTGGGCAGTGAGAGCGACCGGCGTTAGCCGCTTTCCCGTGACTTCAGTCGCCGTGCAGTTTCCGCAGGCGGGGCGACAACCGCAGAATCCATTGCACCCGCTCAAATTCGTCGAGCCAGTCTTGGACGACTTGCATCTGGACCGGGTCGTTCCCCTTGACCAGCCCGGTGGCACAGCCTTCACCAGTCAGTTGTTCGACCAGTTGCCGATAGCGAGCCAGGGTACGTTCTCCGTACCGGGCCACCTCATAGCCGTCCTCCGAGAAAAACACAACAACCGGGACACGGTTGCCACCATTGATGCGGAGGGCCTCCTGAACATCGGCATGCTCGTCTCGGTCGATGTACCGAGTAACAATGACAGGGGCCGCCTCGGCGAATCGCTCGAAGATCGGGCACTGTGATGCGCAGTCGCCACACCAGGCACCGGCAAGTACTAATACGTTGGTTCGGCGAGTGAACTTGGCGAGTAAGGTCTTTTGGGCTTCGGTGATCTGGGTTTGCTCGGCAGCGCGTTGCCATTTATTGCGGTCGCTATCGGTTCCGTAGCGGGCCAGGAACTCGGTTAGTGGCAATCCTAACTCGAACTTGGTGAACAAATTCATGATGTTCTCACAGAAGTCGAAGAAGAAGACTGCGTTCGTTATACCCAAGTGATCCCGATTTTGTCATCATGTCTGATCAATCACGGCCTGTATTGCTGGGTGGTGAACCGATTTGCCCCGAGGGTCCGCCGCTCTGGCCGCTACCGGATCCCGACGTCCAAGCCGCCCTGCACGCCGCCATAGCAGCTGGTGACTGGGGCCAGTACCACGCCGAACATGTTCAGGCTCTCGAAACAGAACTGGCTGCATTCCACGGCGTGCCCCATGCCCTGACCTGCGCTAGCGGTACACTGGCAGTGGAAACAGCCTTGCGGGCTGTGCGTGTCGGCCCGGGCGATGAGGTGATCCTGGCAGCCTACGACTACGAGGCGAACTTCCTCACCATCCACGCATTGGGAGCCAAGCCCGTTCTGGTCGATATCCTCTCGACGAACTGGCAATTCGATCCTGCTAGCCTCGAAGCCGCTTTCAGTCCCCGAACCCGAGCCGTGCTTTGCTCGCACTTGCATGGTGGGCTGGTGCCGATGCGGGAGGTGCTGGCCATTACTCAGCCACGGGGGATCTCTGTGATTGAGGATGCGGCGCAGGCACCCGGGGCCTGGGTGCAGGGGAAACTCGCCGGGACGTGGGGCGATGTAGGGACGCTCAGTTTTGGTGGGTCGAAGTTGCTATCCGCAGGGCGTGGCGGGGCGATTCTCGTGCGAGATACGCAGGTGTTTCAACGTGCCCGTCTTTGGCTAACACGGGGCGTGCAACAGTGGGCACCGCTTTCGGAACTCCAGGCAGCGGCCTTGCGTCCACAGTTGCGAAAACTCAATGACCTCACGGCCCAGCGGCTGGAGCGGGTTAGTGAACTCCTTCGGCTTTTGGCACCAATACCGGGGTTGTACTGTCTGGCTACACCCGACATGGCCGTGCCAGCTCAGGTACCCGCCTTTTACAAAGTCGGTTTCCAGTTCGATCCAGTCGCTTTTGGGTTGTCCCGTGAACTGTTCGTCCGAGCGATCCGAGCGGAAGGAATCGCGTTCGACCTAGGCTTTCGGGGCATTCACATTGGCCGATCGCCCTCCCGGTTCCGAGCCATTGGTGGGTTGCCGGTGGCTACCATCGCCCATGCGGGCTGCGTGGTGCTCCATCATCCCGTTCTAAGTCGTTCCCAAGTAGCAATTCAGCAGGTGGCAGATGCCGTGGCGAAACTATATCGTTGCAGGGATGAGTTGCAGGCGCTTTCCCTTCGGGGTGGTAGCTAAAACGAGGCTCCCTCATGCGTACCCTTTCTACGCTAGTTCTGGCGCTGTTGCTGACGGTTACTCTCCGGGCAGGGGCTGCCGATCCTGAACCGCCCAACGGGTTCTGGAAGCTGATAGTTCCTGTGCGAGGCGGCGACATCATTCTGATGGTTGCGTTTACCGAACAAGACGGCAAATGGATTGGGGACTATTTGGCTTCGACCGGCCGTGTGCCACCTCAAACGAAAGTCAAGAACCTGAAGATCAACGGCGACGTGGTTCAGTTCTCACTCGACGCTGGCGGGCAGGAGTTGCTTTCGTTCGATGGGATTCTGTCCAAGGATAAAAAGAAAATAACCGGATCCCTATCAATCGGAGGGCAACTGGAGTTAACCGAGCTTCGGCCCACCAAATTGAAGAGTCTCGATGATCCCTACGACATTGCTCGTGAAACCCTGACGCAGGTCGAGGGGGGATCGCAATTGTTCAACGCCGCGCTGGAGGTGCTTGCCAAGGCTGGAGAGAAAAAGCTGCCCGCTGATGAGGTTCGCGCGATCCTGGATCGGGTGAACAAAGCCGCAACCGAGTACGGTCCTCGGTGGGAGCGAGAGACGGCTCTTCGCTTAGTCGAGGTTCTGGTTGCCCAACCGGCCTTAGGTGACGTTGCAATCGCTCAGGCCAAACGGGCCGAACGCTTACTCAGCGACGACGACGATGCGGTCACTCGCATAAAGGTGATTGGTGCAGTTGCCGATGCGCTCACTCGGGCCAATAAAGCCGACGAGGCCAAGCCGTACCTGGCGCAACTCGCCAAGCTCGAAGCGCGCGATTATGCCGAATACGTCAAGACATTTCCTTTTAAGTTCACACCTTATGCGGGTCGTAAGGGCAAGTCGGATCGGACCGTGCTGGTGGAACTATTCACGGGGGCAGAGTGCCCGCCGTGTGTTGCTGTTGATCTGGCGTTTGATGGGTTGATGAAAACCTTTAAGCCCACGGATGTGGTGTTGCTGCAATACCATATTCACGTTCCCGGCCCCGATCCGCTGACGAGCCCCGATGGTATGAAGCGGACGGAGGAATTCTATGGCGATCAGATTCGCGGTGCTCCAACGGTATTCGTCAGCGGGAAACTTGGCCCAGCCGGTGGCGGCCCCGCTTCGGCTGCGGAGAAGAAGTATCAGGGAATCCGGGAGCAAATTGAGGCAGAACTGGAGAAGCCGGCCGCTGTCAAGCTGGCATTAACTGTCGCCAAGGCCGAAAAGGGGGGCTACACAGCCAAGGCAACAGTAAGCGACCTGGAAACACCGGGGGAGAAGGTGATGCTGCGGTTTGCCTTGGCTGAGGAACGGGTACGCTATACCGGCGGCAACGGTATTCGATACCACCACATGGTAGTGCGTTCCATGCCCGGCGGCATCAAAGGTTTCCCATTAACCAACAAGTCTGCAGAGCAGACGGTCAGTTTCGACCCGAACGAACTGAAGAAAGAACTCAGGAAATACCTCGAGGATTTTGCCCGCACTGAGGAGCCATTCCCGCGGGCTGATCGCCCCTTGGCTTTGAAGAACCTGAAATTGATTGCCTTCGTGCAGAATGATGCGACTAAGGAAATCCTTCAGGCCGTTCAGGTTGACGTGGGCGAGAAGTAAACCAGCAGGGAGCGGTTGGGCTTATCCCGACCGCTTCCGAATTCGCCATTCACGGGCCGACTTGCTTTTTGGCTTGACCTCATCAGACCCGGTCGTTATCTGGCTACCTTCCGTATCACTCAAGTTGCGCGAGTGGACGCAATGAACACCGGCTCGCCCCGGCGGGACCGTCGGGATTTTGTTCGATTATTGAACCTCATCCCCCTGGCCTTGGCCGTCGCTTTGGGTTGTGCGGGCCGGGAGTTGAATAATCCGCCTGATTCGATCATTGGTAAGCCGTGGACCAATGTGGGTGATGTCACGCCCTCCGTCGATGGAGATGTGCAAACCGCGCTAGGTCTTGCAGAGGTGCTTGCCGGGCAGCCTCCCACGCCTGCGCCGGGCCGGCCCTTGAATATTCTGGCCATGTCCGGGGGCGGCAAGTATGGTGCGTTCACTGCGGGTGTACTGACCGGTTGGACCGGGACCGGGACGCGACCTAAGTTCGATGTGGCGACAGGGATCAGCAGCGGAGCCGTAACTGCGGTTATGGCTTTCCTTGGACCCAAGTATGATCGCAAACTGTCTCGCTACTTCACCACTTTGACGCGACGAGATCTGTTTACGTTACGGCCAATTCGCGGGTTAATCGCTGGCACCGGGATCATGTCGCCCGATCCACTGGAGCAGATCCTGGCTCGGGAAATTAACGACGAAGCCCTTGCCGACCTGCGGGCGGCTCACACCGAGGGCCGGCGACTCTACATCGGCACCGGCAATGTCTTGACCAACCGCTTCGTAGTTTGGGACATTGGGGCGATTGCATGTTCGGGTCGGCCCGATGCTCCGCTGCTCATTCGCAAGATTTTGCTCGCATCGTGCTCAGTGCCGGGGATCGTTGCACCGGTCGAGTTCGATGTTGAAGTGAATGGTGTCCGGTATAACGAGAAGCACGCCGACGCCGGCAACATGGCCCAAGCATTTGTTCGTACCCCAAATGGCCTGACGCCGGATTCGACGGTGTGGATTCTCTCGGCCGGCAAATTGTACCGCGATCCGCTTAAGGAGCCCCCCCGAGTCTTTGGCCTGATTGGGGGTGCCGTATCTAACTCGCTCTATGCGTTATTCCGGGCCGATCTGATGAAAACCTATGCGCTGTGTGCGGTCAGCGGTGCCCAGTTCCGTCTCATTGTGTTGCCCCAGGAAGTGCAGGTTGAGACGAGCAGTTTCGCCTTTGATCCCGCAGAACTAACCCGTCTGTACTGGCTTGGGTACCAGATGGGGGCCGGCACCGGGATGTGGCATACGTCGCCGCCGGATACCTTACCGGGCGAAAACAGTGCGCCCCGCATTGGATTGCAATTCGTCACGCCCCCGTAATTAACAGGGAAGCAGCTGAGGAGAACAAGACGCAGGTTGGTTGTTCCCATTCGCCCTGCGGTTAGTGTATCTTCGTGCTGGAATCCTGATCCCCCTTACACGCTAAGCTCGACCGATGCCCTACCCGCAATTCGACCGCTCGAAACTTCGCTTGCAACCACTTGCCAACCGGCAGCACGACCTCACGTTGGACATCGTGCAAGCGCTGGACTCACCGGTTACGTTTTCGCACTCCTCTATTCCGCTCATTGGGCAGCGGCTCCGTGCAGCGAAGGAAAGGGGTGCAGCCCGCATCGTGATGATGGGCGCGCACGTCCTGCGAGCTGGTACGCAACTCCACCTGATTGACCTGATGGAGCGGGGGCTCGTCTCACTTATTGCTATGAACGGGGCCGGACCGATCCACGATTGGGAGTTTGCCCTCATTGGTGCCAGCACCGAGAGCGTGGCACGCTACGTTTCCACCGGCGAATTCGGGTTGTGGGAAGAAACCGGACGAATGAACGACGCTCTGACCAAGGGGGTCAAGGAAGGGCGAGGGTTAGGCGAGAGTATCGGCAAAGCGATCGCCGAGGGGTTCTTCCCCTACAAGCACATTTCGGTGCTGGCTGCTGCGTACCGGCTGAAAGTTCCCGTAACCGTTCACATCGGCATTGGTTACGACATCATCCACGAACACCCAAATGCAGACGGTGCTGTACTGGGCCGAGCCAGTTATACCGATTTTCTAGTCTTTGCTGAACATATTCGGAAACTGGAAGGTGGCATTGTGCTGAACTTTGGGACCGCAGTAATGGGGCCGGAGGTTTACTTGAAGGCGTTGGCGATGGCCCGCAACGTGGCTCATCAGCAGGGTGAGCGGATCGCCCAATTTACGACTGCTGTGTTTGACCTCATCCCGCTGGGTGATGACTATCACACTCAGGCCCCAAAGACCGACCCGCGCTATTACTATCGGCCGTGGAAGACGATCCTGGTCCGCACCGTGGCCGACGGCGGTGAGAGCTTCTACGTCCAGGGTGATCACAAGGACACAGTGCCCGCTGTCTGGAAGGCCGCAGTGCAAAGCCAGTAGCGGCTTCGCCGGAGTTCACATGCTCACCACCGAACTTATTGAGCGCGTTCTGTCCACCGTTCCCAGTCGCACCGTCGGCGTTCTGGGAGATCTGTTTCTCGATCGCTACCTGGATATCGACCCGGCACTGAACGAGCCGTCGGTCGAGACGGGCCTCACGGCATATCAGGTAGTAAAAGTGCGTAGCTACCCGGGGGCAGCCGGCACGGTCATCAACAACCTGGCAGCTCTGGGTGTCGGCCGTATCTACCCGATTGCCTACATCGGTGACGACGGCGAGGGCTACGAGCTCCGGCAGGCGCTCCAAGCGATGCCGGCGGTCGAACAAAGCGGTCTCGTTGTCGCCCCGGATCGCCGTACACCGACGTACACCAAACCGATGCTGGGTTTGCGGGAGTTGAACCGCTTGGACATCAAGAACCGTACGCCGACACCCGTCGCGTTGCAGGAGCAGATTATCGAATTGCTCGACAAGGCCTGGCCGCGACTGGACGCGATGATCGTACTGGATCAGGTGAGCGAGGAGGATTGTGGCGTCGTAACGGCGCGAGTTCGCAATCGTTTAGCGGAGGTTGCCAACTCCGACCCCCATAAGTTCGTGTTAGCCGATAGCCGCGAGCGAATCGGGCTGTTCCGCAATATGTGTGTCAAGCCGAATCGGAACGAGGCCACGACCGCATTCAAGACGATCGGTGTTGGACCAGTTGAGCGATTCAACGACTTGGCGATCGCCGAAGGGCTTGCCGAACAGTGTCAGCGCGCTGTGTTCTATACGATGGGTGAGGATGGCATCCTGCTCGCCACCCCGCGGGTCGGTTCTAAGTATGTCCGGACTTATCCCGTGTCCGGTCCCATCGACATCGTCGGGGCGGGGGATAGTTGCTCGGCGGGGATCACTTGTGCGATGGTGTCCGGGTTGACTCTCGAACAGGCAGCAGCGTTCGGTAACCTCGTCGCATCGATCACCATCCAGCAGATTGGCGTCACGGGTACTGCCAGTCCCGAACAGCTGCGAACTCGCTGGCAAGAGGTAAATCCGACGTGAGGGGTGTAGCCGCAAGGGGCCGCCACTTTCGGTTCACACGGTGCTAAAGCTCCAACTCACCGGTTTCCCATTGCAGTACGGCATCACCCCGTGGAATTGTGGTCCGTTGCGGTCGAACACCAGCGGCAGAAAGAACCGGTCCCCCTCCCACAGCGGCAGCGACATGACCCGCTCCACCTCGACCCACTCCAGTACCCCTTCCGGGTTGGCTGTCAGGGGCGTGCCGGAGAACCGTGTTACCCGGAAGACGAACCCAAACCAATCTTCGCCGTGCTTGCCGAAACCGGGCCATGAAATCGTACCGGCCAGTTGCAGTTGGTCGCATTCAATACCGGCCTCCTCCCGCACCTCACGCCGCAAGCCGGCAACCACATCCTCGCCAGCATCCAGCTTTCCACCCAACCCGTTGTACTTACCGAAGTGTGCATCATCAGTTCGGGTGTTGCGATGAATGAGCAGCACCCGCTGACCATTTGGTGAAAAGACGTACCCCAGTGTGGCAAGAATCGGTGTGTAGGGCATGGCTACTCCGGTGGCTCGCCGTCAAATTCTGGCGGGGGTTTGAGGGCAGCGAGGATCTTGCGAACATTGGTGAGGTCTTCATCCGAGACCCCCTCCCGGCGGCGGTACCGCCGTTCCAGGGCGTCGAGGAGGGTTTCCCACATATCCCGAGAGACATTTTCGATCCGTTGCCAGTTGGTTCGCCGTTTGAATCGGACCTTGAAGGACCACACTCGCGCGAATTTTTCCGCCCGAACAAATCGCTTATCTCCCGTCTCCGGGTCGCTATCCGTCCACTCGATTTCCATGATCGAATCCCGGCGGCCAGTGGATAAAATTCAGCGTAGCAAATATGGCTTGGGCAGGTCTAGCTGGGCCGCCTGGTCCCGATCTCCTGACCCAGATGTTTGTGCAGGATTAGTGAGGCTGTATGAATGCTGCTGTATGAGGATCACAAGGCTGTGATTTATGCCCTGGCCTTTGCGCCGGATGGCTCAACACTGGCTAGCGGAGCGAAAGATGGCACGCTGATCCGCCGCGATGCCAATGGCCAACCCCAATCACTTCTGGAACGAGGGCCGCTGAGTTCCCCGATTCACGCTTTGGGTTACTTACCTAATGGTTCGGCATTGGTGATAGGGGGGGGATTCGGCTGGCTTGAACATCGTATCGAAGGGCCAAGGACTTGGGGTGTGATTGGTCCACAGAAAGCGGAGCCGGTCGCCGCTCTTGCCGTGCTCGGTGAGCAAACCGTGGTGGTCGGCATTGGCGATCGGGTCAAGCGTAACCGGGGCAAGCTCGAGCTGTGGGATCTGGGCACCGGGCAACGCCGTACACCCTATTTTGATGAACCCAACGGTGTGCGAGCGGTAGCCGTGTGCACCGAACAACGGGTGGTAGCCTGGGCGACGGGTCACCGCAAGATCTGTGTTTGGAATATCGTGAAGCGATCACCCTTTGAATTGATGCAACCCAAAGATTGTCTAGCGCTGGCGCTGAGTCCAGATGGTCAGCACCTGGCAGCGGCAGTGGATTACAGCGTGAGGCTCTTCGATCTGAACCACCGACGGCTGCGAATGGAACTCAAAGGTCACAAAGGCCAGGTTTCGGCTGTTGCGTTCAGCCCCGATGGCGTGACCATCGCGACGGGGAGTTGGGATCAGACGGTCAAGCTGTGGGACACGGCGACGGGCCAGGAGCGGATCACGTTTCGCTGGCCGATTGGCCGCGTCTATTGTTTGAGCTATGCCCCGGACGGCCTCCGTCTGGCCGCTGGCGGCGATCTGGGCCGCGTGGTCGTCTGGGATCTGGAATGATGGTGTCACAATGCTGCGAAGTTCTGGAGCATTTGTAGGCCGATACGCTGACTTTTTTCCGGGTGAAACTGCGTGGCCAGCACGTTGTCGCGCCAGATCGCTGCCGTGAACGGTTCGGGATAGTCGGCGGTCGCAGCAATGATGCTGGGGTCGGTTGGGACCGGATAATAGGAATGGACAAAATAGACGGCCGGATTGGGCGGCAGACTAGCAAATAGTGGGCAATCGGGTCGCAGTTGGTTGAGCGTGTTCCACCCCATGTGTGGCACTTTCAGACCCGGGTGGGTTGGGAACCGGACCACGTCGCCGCCAAGCAAGTTCAGACCCTCGTGAACCCCCTCCTCGTAGCTACGGGTGAACAGCAGTTGCAGACCCAGGCAAATCCCCAGGAAAGGCTTGCCACGGTGAATGTGCTGAGTAATGGCCTCGTCCAGATGGGTTTCACGCAGCCGGGCAATGGCATCGCGGAAGGCACCGACGCCAGGGAGCACGAGCTTGCCGGCTTCGGCCAGGCGGTCGGGGTCAGCTGTGATTATGGCAGTGTGACCAACTTGCTCGAACGCCTTTTGGACGCTTCGCAAGTTGGCCATTCCGTAATCCACGATCACGATAGCGGCGGACATGAGGCTTCTCTATGCCAGGTTGGTCAGAGTTTTGCTTCGGAGGGAGGTTCCACTTCCGGGCGTCGCAACAGCAGGCCGGCTGCCAGCATTCCGACACACAGTACGCCGGCGGCCACGCCGAAGGTCAGGGCATCGAAGAACACCGGTTGCATCCGGGGTCCCAACCAAGGCCAGGAGAACCAGGTGACCACGACTCCCAGCGCCAGCCCCGGTCCAAAGGGCAACTCGCCGGCCTCGAACGGCTGAGGGTTGGCCGTAGTGGCACCAGGTTGGGCGGCCCGGTCACCCAGCACGAATGTCAGAATCTTCAATATCAGCGCTGAGATGGCACCGACGAACAAAGACATGACGGCGATCTGCCAGCCGAGGAAGGCACCAGCCATCATCAACAAGTCGGCATCACCGAGACCTAGGGCTTCACGTCCAAACCCCACCTCGAAGAGCCACTTGATGATTCGGACCACAAGTGAACCGGCCAGTGCGCCGATCAGGCTATTGAGCAAGCCCATCTGGAAGCTGCCTGGCGGGGCAAAGGCAAAGGTCGGTCCCCAGAAGGGCCAGGGTTGCAAGCCAACCGGGATACGGCCCCCGAGTTCTGCAAAAATCCACGGCGTGGTGGCAGGCATGGCGCCCGGGGCGTAGACAACCGACGCGGAATTGGGCCACGGCCAAGGAAATAACGCCCCTCCAATTACCCCAAAGACCAGACCTGTAAAAGTGATGAGCGTGGGAATTTCACGATGTTCAGCATCGATGGCGGCGGCGGCGATCAGACAACTGAGCAGGATGGCGTGGTACACAAAGTACACGCAGGCTGGCCACGGTGGTACGGCTCGGTCGGCGGCCAGGGCATTGAACGACAAGGCCGGGATGCCGTGCCAGTTGAACAGGATTTCGGTGATGAAGAGGGCAAGCCAGCTCAGGCCCGTGCCCAGTTCGATCCAAAGGTATCGGCTGGAGAACTTCGCGCCACAGTGTCGGCAGCGGCCCCGGAGCCGCAGGTAGCCCAGGATGGGAATGTTGTCCCAAAGGCGGATGGGCTGATAGCAGCTAAAGCAGCGGGACGACGGCCAGATAATGCTTTTTTCAAGCGGTAGCCGTGCGATCAGGACGTTCAGGAACGACCCGACCATCAGGCCCAGCAGGAAGACCCACAGGCACCAGAATGCCACTGGTAAATAATTCATCCAGCCCATGCCAAGAGGATAGCGGTTGCGACCGCCTCCGGCGACGGCCTGTCGGTGCGGATAGTGAAATCCGCCATTTCCCGATAGAGCGGCTCGCGAGCTGTCAGCAAAGTCCGAACTTCCTCCAGGCCCCCGGTAGCAGTCAGGTTAGGTCGCCGGGCGGCCGTAGTTGGGTCCGCCTGGAGCCGGGCCCAGGCTACCTCTGCGGACACTTGCAACCAGACGACAAAGCCGGCCGAACGGAGCAAGGCCCGGTTGCTCGGTCGCAGCACGGCTCCGCCGCCGGTCGCGAGAACCAGCTTGGGTTCCTGACACAGCTCCTGCAAAACAGCGGTTTCCCGGTTGCGGAAGCCCGCTTCCTGTTCGGTGGCGAAGATGTCGGCAATCGATCGGCCAGCGGCGGCCTCGATCGCTGCATCGGTATCGGCGAAACGCCAGCCGAGTCGTTGCGCCAGAAGTTCGCCCACCGTGCTCTTACCGCTGCCGCGGGAACCGATCAGGATCAGACGCTCGGCAGGCATAAACGACACACGGGTAATCGGTGAGGCGAGCGGGCAGCGAATCAGTCGTCGCTTGAGGACACTTCCTTGGTATCAGCTTCGGATGGGTCGTCCGAGTCGAAGGCCCGGGTAAGCGGGGAGAGTGCCCGCCGCATGATGTCCCGCAGGAAGGCCATGTCGGCGGTCTGCCCGGTGAACAGTTCAATTTGGCGGGCGGCCTGTCGGACAAACATATCCACCCCAGTGATGGTATGGCAGCCCCGGGTGCGGGCCTCGCGGATCAGCAATGTGGTTTCCGGATTATAAATCGTATCGAAGACCGTGACACCCGGCTTAAGAATGCTGAAGTGGCACGGGGCCTCGTCCACGTTCGGGTGCATTCCCACTGGCGTACAGTTGATCAGTACATCGAACGAGACGCTATGCCGAGCCTGCCAGTCGATGGCCTTGCATTTCACTTCCTCGGCCAACCGTTGGGTTCGCTCATAAGTCCGTCCGGAGATCGTCAGCTGGGCCCCTTCGCGGTGCAGACCAAACGCCACGGCCCGGGCGACCCCGCCGGAACCGAGCACCAGGACCGACAGCTGACTGAGCTGGATGGGCGGACCCTCTTTGCTCCGTTCGGCCAGGTGGACCTTCAACGAATCGACTGCCGCCGTATAGTCCGTGTTCACTGCCCCGAACTTGCCATCGGGTAAACGCACCAGGGTATTGGCCGCACCCGTGATCTCCACGCTTAGGTCCTTCTCGCGGGCCAGGTAGGCAGCCGCTTCCTTGTGCGGGATTGTCACGCTGTAGCCGCTCACCGGGATTAGGTCGTAGGCTTCCACCGCCCGGGGCAGCAGCGTGCGCGGTACCCGGAACGGCAGGTACAGCGCGTTGATTCCCAGCTTCTTGTACATGTGATTGTGCAACAGCGGGCTCAGGCTGTGCCCGACTGGGTCGCCGATCACACCGTAAATCCGCGTATCGGCTGTCAGAGTCTTAAGCGGGTAGGTGGTCTTGAAATCGTCCAGGCTGGGCATTCCCGGGGCGATACCGCGTTCCTTGTTGAAGGCCGCGTAGATCCACGGAGCCCCGTACTTCAGCGCCAGGAACCGGCTGGGTATGCCAATGTCGCCCATGCAAAAGGCCACCGTGGGCCGCCGGGCCGATTGTTGCAGCTTGAGCACCCGGATCATGTCTTCCGGCGTTTGTGCCAGTACTGCGATCTTGTACACGTCGGCATCCTGCTGGAGCATGCCGGCGTAAATCTCGTCCAAGTTGCTGGGCGTTTCCTTCAGATTGTGGTAACTGACGATCCGCTTGACGGTACCAAACCGCGGGATGGTTGTGGCAATGTCCGTTTCCAGATCGACCCACTCAAACGCTCCCGAAGCGATGGCTTGCCGCAGGATGACTTGCCGTTCCGCTTCGCTACCCGGGAAGCGGCCGCCGTCGGCTGGTCGCCGCAACGTCGCCACCCACGGACACTGCTTGTACGGCATCAGTCGTTTGAAATCCACGGCCTTGGCCAGAAAATCCAGCCGCAGCTCGATGAAGCGGGTACCGCGCTTGATGGCTTCCTGAAGTTCTGCCACCACCATCTTGTGACGGGTCCGACCAATGACCACCAACACCCGATCCGCGAGCATGTGCTGCCCCTTGCCTCTGGCACAACTGGCCATCAGCAACCAGATTAGCACCAAGCTGGCAAAAGAAACAGGGGCCGACGCCCCCTGGGTGTCGCCCAGGGGGACATGTAACCGTTACAGCTGAACCGGCTGGTTTGCGCCCCGCAGCCGCCGCCGCACCACACCGATCAGCCCCAACGCCCCAGCCGCCAGGCCCAGCACCGTCCCCGGCTCCGGCACGGGGGTCAGATTCAAGAACACCGCGCCAGCTGCATTGCCGGTCAGCGAGAATAGGAAGTCGTTGGCGTTCGAGAAATTTATTGTCGAAAAGCGGGCTTGATTTGTCACGTTCAAGCCGCTCAAGTCGGTGCCACCGAAATAGGCGATCTGGTAACTGTAAGTCTGAGCTGAGTTGAACGTGGCACCTTGGCCGTCGATCAGAATGTTGGCGTTGGTGCCGAAGGTGAAAATGCCGCCGAAGTCCAGGAAGTTATGGTTGGTCGGGTTCGGGAGCGTGCCGGCGGAGCTGCCGCCAGTGCCGGGCGCTGCCGAAGTGCCGGCGGCGCTGATCCGCACAGCAAGGGTGCCGCCGTCGGCGATCGTCAAGCCGCCCGCACCGGTTTGTGTGAGGGTACCCACGCCGTTCAGGTCACCGGCCCGAATCATGCCGCCGGACTGCACGCGGACGCCGTTGTTAATACCGCCTTGGCCGCCCAAAGTTCCGCTGCCGCCGACGATTACGAGGCCACCAGCTGAACCATTACCAGTCGAGTTAGCACCAGCGGACGCTAAGAGTGTGCCGCCTTGGATCAGGGTGTTACCTTGGTACAAATTGACCGACACTAGCTCGAGCACGCCGTTGCCGGTTTTTAGTAGGTCAGTAGTAAATAAACCAGAAATTTGCCCCGCCAACTGCGTCTTGTCCTCGGCATTGCCGACACCCTTCGTGACGTTGATCTCACGGACGCGATACTGGCCGGAAACATCCCCGAGGTCGATCGGGTTCTGCCAGACGACCGTGGCGTTGGACTTGGTCGAGCCGAATTTCAAGGCGTAGCCGTCAGTGACGAACAGTTGAGTTCCACTGTTCCAGGTCAGCGTGGCACTGCTACCGCCGATGTTCACCGTCAGCTTGTTGGCAGGGTTGGTGGAGTAGGCCGAGAAACCACCTGAACCGACATTAGTCTCCGCCGTATCACCAGGCTTCGAGGTCCAATTGATCTGGTTAGCTCCAGTGCCCAGCGCGTTGCTGAACGTGAAGTTGCCGCCGCTGACATTATATTCCAGTACCCCGCCACGGAAACGGATCGTTGCGTTAGTCGGGACGAAGTTCGAGGAGGTCACCCGCAGCGTACCGCCACCGATATTGATGTTTTGAGCCGTGGTGTAGCCGATTTGGTTGCTCGTACCAGTGAGAATGATGAAGCCTTGGCCGCCGGTCGTGAGCGGACTGTTGGAGACATTGGGTGCCACAATACTGTCGGTCATCAGACTGGTCGTGGGATTGACCACGATCAACGCACGCGTGCCCGCTGTACTGGTCGAGAACAAACTACCGCCGGTAACGGTCAGGTCGCGAGTGCCCGAGAGCATTACCCCGAGCGTATTGATTTGGTTGCCGCTGCCGATGTTGTAGGTCACGCCGTTCACCTGAGGTTCGAACACGACACTCGCCAATTGATTGGTACCGCTGTGGTTCACCGTTCCGGCGGAGGTCGGATTGAAGAGAACGTTCGTTCCTGCTGGAGCGGTGCCAAAGTTGCCGCTAAACGCATCAGTCGTAGATGCCACGACTCCGCCTGAGTAGTTCGCCCAGCGGCCGATCACGTCGTTGCTCGTCGGCGATGACCGGCTCGTGACAACAGCCCACGGAATCGTAGTGGTGCCAGAAGTTGATATGACCCCTTGTCGTGTCGTGGGAGCCGTGGTGAAAGTGACGGTGGGTTTGCCACTGTCCCCGACGAAACCGCTGCCGATGTTCTCGAAGAAGTGGTTGCCGCTGGTGTTAATGCGGGACATGGAGGCAAAGGATATGCTCAGTGAGCCGGAACCGTTTTGTACCGTCCGTACATAAGTATCGCCAGAACCAGACGAGCCTAAGGCACCAGTAATGCCAGAGAAAGTGGTGCCGCCGGTCGCGCCGCGGAACTCGATGGTCGATCCACCGCCGTTCAGGTTGATGGCATTTGACGTCGTCAATCGTTGGCTCGTCGGGTTTCCAGCGGAGTTGTCCAGGACCAGCGTTCCACCTCGGATCGATGTTACAGAAGTTCCGGTTGTCGCGGCGACTGTGTTTCCGGTAAGCAGTACTGTGGTGCTGCTACCAATGTTCATGACACCGCCGGTATTCCCGGTCGGGCCAGAAAGGGACAGCGAGGTTGCGATACCATCACCCAGGTTGATCGAGAACGTTCCGAAGCCACGGGTATAGAGGCCGTTTGCAGAGGTTGAGCCGGCCGTCAGGCTGCCGCTACCGGTGAGGTTCCAGCCCGTGAACTGGGCATTCCCAGCCATCGACAACTGCGTAATCGTCGTCGAACTGTTCAGGACCGGGTTGTTAATCGTCGTGGTGTTGATCGTGCCCAGGATGTTGAATTGGGCGGTGTCCGCACTGCCGGGGGTGCCGGAGGGGTCCCATCGGGCCGCCGTGGCCCAGTCTGTACCGGTGTTGTTCCACGTGTAAGTCGTCTGCCCCCGTGCGGGGGTTGCGACCGCCAGGACAGCCAGGGTGGCTAGGCACGAAAGGATCGGGCGGAGCGTCATCGTGGGTGGCCTCTCAGTGGCTGCAGAGTCGGGACCGGCGTCAATTTTGACACAATGGCGTAATTTAGAAGTGCCTCGCTCGGGTTCTACCGCATCCGTCCCGATTGTGCAGGGATTCACAAAGTCTTCATGAACTGTTGATCGACGTGGCAATTTCCGTTGTAATTTTATTGAGTAATCCATGTTATCTTCTCCACCCGAGGCCGCCATGTCGTCCCCCACGCCCGCGCCGCTGGCCGGCTACCAGCCGTACCGGGGTCTGCCCCCGCTCGCCGGCCTGTGTTCGCTCGACGAGGCCGCCCGGCCGGGGTTGCTCGTCGAGGAGTGCGTGCGGCGGCTTAAACGGTTCCACTATGCCCTCCAGCGGCTGCACCAGATCCTCACCGCCCGCCTCACCGCCGAACCGGTGTACGAGCTGAAAACCGGCTTCGCCCACCACGCCTACCTGTGCGCCGAACACGTCACGGCTTTGCGAACGCGCATCGCCGAGATGCGCGAACCGCCGCTGGGGCTGGAGGAGGTGCCGCACCCTGCCCTGGAAGCGTACTTCGACGAGATCCGCAACGCCCCGACCACGGGCGAACTGCTCGCCGGGGTGTACGAACACGCCATTGGGGCGATCACTCGCGCCGTCGAGCAATACCAGGCCGACACGAACCCGCTCACCGACGCGCCGAGCCGCCGGGTGCTGAAGTTCGCCCGGCTGGAACTGCACGAGATGGGGCAATGGGGCCGGCAGTGCCTGGCCGCGCTCGAGGTGCCCTCGCCGCGGGAGTGGTTCACCGGCGTGCTGGACCGGCTGCTGGCGTGTGCCGGCGGGCTCGACGGGACGGTCCCCGCCCCCGCTGAGCAGGAATGGCCCCGGCGGTATTCGCGGACGCCATACGAGTACGACCCCATCCCGCGGCGGGACGAACGCTTCACCGACCCGTGGAACCAGGGCGTGAACGCCGAGAGCTTCCTGTACAGCGAGGCGTACCCGGCGCGGGCCAAGGCCCTGATGATGCTGTACAAGCGGCTCCGCGAAATCGACGTTCCCGAGATGATGGCGCGGATCCTCACCCAGACGCCCGGCCAGCCCTGGGGCTACTACCGCGACATGACCCGGCAGATGTGGGACGAGGCCCGGCACGCCATGATGGGCGAAGTCGGCTTTGTGGCCCTGGGTGTGGACTGGACGAAGGCGAAGATCACCTTCAACTGGTCGTACCGGCTGAACACGGAGTGCAGCCCGCTGGAGGCCCACGGCGTGCTGTACTTCATCGAGCAGGGGCTGATGCCGCGAACCGGGAAGCGGTACGAGTTCGAGGTGGCGCAAGAATCGGGCCTGCCGCTGATGGCGACGATCCAGGACTTCGACTGGGCCGACGAGGTGCTGCACTCGCAGATCGGCCGCGAATGGTATGTGCCGCAGTTCGGTAGCCTCAAGGACGCCCTGGACTACGGCGACCGGGCGTGGTCGAAGATCCTGAGCAACTGGGCGACAGTGAAGGCGAAGGGCCTCACGGACCACGCCAACTGGTGGCCGGACGTGTACCGCATGGCCTGCGCCGCCGAGGGCGTGGAACCCGACCCCGCCGTGCTGGCCTTCTGCGAAACCTACGAAGGCAAGCGCGCCGACCTGAAGGAGGTCGGGGAAGGCATGAGCGGCTAGGGGTTGCCGGCCCGGTGAGCCCCCGGCACCCAGAGCACATCGGTTCGGCCGTCGGCGTTGGCCACGCGGGCCAGCACGAAGAGGAAATCGCTCAGGCGGTTCAGATAGATGAGCACCTGCGGGTTGACCGGCTCGGCCCGCATGAGGGTAACGACAGCCCGCTCGGCCCGGCGGCAGACGGTCCGGGCCAGGTGCAGGTGGGCCGCCGCCGGCGTGCCGCCCGGCAGCACGAAGCTCCGCAGCGGTTCGAGCCGCTCGTTCAACCGGTCGATGGCCTGCTCGAGGCGTTCCGCTTGGAGAGCCGTCACGCGGAGAGCCTGGCCCGCCTTCTCGTCGGGTGCCGGGGGTACGCACAGGTCGGCACCCACGTCGAAGAGGTCGTTCTGCACGGCCCGCAGGAACGCCGCCTCCGGGCAATCCGGGCACGTGGAAACGACCAGACCCAGGGCGGCGTTCAGCTCGTCCACCTCCCCGTAAGCCGCCACGCGGGCGTGGTCCTTGGGCACACGGGTGCCATCGCCCAGACCGGTCTCGCCGGCGTCGCCGGACTTCGTGTAAATGCGGGAGAGGAACACCATAAGCTAGCCATTGCTCAAGTCTTGTGCCAGGCTTATTATCGCAGACCGGAAAAGCCGGGGCATTGTAACACTCTACGCCCCCAACCGCGAAGGGAGGCTCAATCCGGGACAGATGGCATGAAACGTTAAACTCCCCCTCCCAGCTCAACCGATACAGTTGCCAAGCAAGGATGATCCGGCTCGCACGGAGGGGAGCATGTTCCGGATTCGACGCTATCTGTTGTTGCTCGCGGTGGCCGTGCTGCCGGCCCTGACCACCGGGTGCAACCCATTCACCTTGGGTCTGCTCACGCCGGTCCCGGTCCAACCGTGGGTTGCGGAGCGGATGGATGCAAAGTATAACCACAAGAACGACGGTCGCGTGCCGATCATGCCGCCGATCCGCGACGGGTTCCCGCCGCCCATCTGCGAAGATCCACCGAGCGACCAGGAAGTGCTCCGGGCCATGCCCCGGGTGGCCCGCGGTGTCCCGTACATCTACGAGGAGTTCCGCGACGACATCGTCATCGTCAAAAATCGGCTCGTGGATAAGATCGATCCGCCGCGGGTCTACCCAATGGTCGGTCCGGCGCAGTTGCACCACTGCCATTGGGAATGTATCGTCTACTACACCGAAACTGTGCAAAGTGATTACCCGTTCCCGACTTATAGCCGAAAGCAACGCGTCCAGGTCGTCTACATCGACAAGGACCACCTGCACCTGTACGTCGGCCCGAACCCCGACACCCAGCGACAGGTGACCCAGGATCTGACCAAATACTAGTTGCCTCTGCTGAAGCCCCTCCGTCGTTCGTGAAGGGCGACCGCCGCACCCGACTCCGTTAAGGGGCCGGGTGCTTGGCGTTACGCGAATGGGGCCGACGGAATTGGCAGATGGCCATCGAATCTCTACGATGTCGATAAGGAAAATGACAGATTGCCAGGCGAGGGCGGGATGTCGCACACGCAGCTTTCGCAGCCGGATCTCGCAAAGGCCAACGAACAACTGCAGACAGCCACCCCGTGGGAGATCCTGCGCTGGGCGGTGGCGCAATATCATCCCCGGTTGCTCATGGCGACGGCTTTTGGAGCCGAAGGTTGCTGTGTGATTCACATGTTGGCCGAAATCCAGCCGGCCGTGACGGTGATTAACCTCGAAACCGGTTACCAGTTTCCCGAGACCCTGGAATTGCGGGAGCGGATCCGGTCGCGGTACGGCATCACCGTGGAGTACATCTATCCCGAGTTGTCGGTCGAAGAGTATGAAAAGGAGCACGGCGGGCCGCTCTACGAACTGCGCCCGGACCAGTGCTGCCACGATCGGAAGATTCTGCCCTTGCGGCAAGCCCTGGCGCGCATCGCCCCCTTGGCCTGGATCAGCGCGATCCGCAAGGATCAGACCGACCACCGCAACCGGGCCGAGGTGGTGCAGTGGGATGCCAAGTTCAACCTGGTCAAAATCAATCCCTTGCTGCATTGGACCAAAAAGGACGTGTGGGCATTCATCGCCCGGCACGATGTGCCCTACAATCCCCTCCACGATCGGGATTATCCCAGCATCGGTTGCTGGCCGTGTACGCGGCCCGTCGGCCCCGGGGAAGATGAGCGGGCGGGGCGTTGGGCCGGTAAGGTCAAAAAGGAGTGCGGCTTGCACGTGATCGAGAACGAAGACGGAGGCGGCATCTAAGAAGGCCCGGTTCCGAGTTCGAGGTTCCAAGTTGAACCGCACCGGCTTGACTCGGAACGGGGAATGGGAACCGGGAACCTGGACCATGCTCTTTTCTGCCAAAGCCGAATACGCGTGTGTCGCCATGCTGGAACTGGCGGCCCGATATGCCGACCCGCGGCCGGTGCGGCTGGCCGACGTTGCCAACAAACATGGCATCTCGGATCGCTTCCTGGTGCAGATCCTCCTGGACCTCAAGCGCGCCGGATTGGTAGACACCACCCGGGGGGCCGCCGGCGGATACACCCTGGCCCGCAGCCCGGAGGAAATCACCCTGTACGACATTCTGCACGTGATCGATCCCCCGGAGCGGCCCGCCCGCAAAAAGGGCCTGTTGGCCCGACGAAAGGATCCAACCCGCCCGATCCGCACCAAGATGGAATTGCAACCCACGGTGTATGTCCTCAATGTTCGGGCCGTCTGGGACCGGGTGCTCGCGGCCCAGCAAGCGATCCTCAAACAAACCACCCTGGCGGACCTGTTAGCCCGCAGCGAGGGAATCCAGTACGTGATCTGAATAACCCGGCAGGCGCTCGGTGCCGCTGCAGACCACACGCACCGAGCGGGTGCCTCGAACCAGGAGAGACTATGCCTGACCTGATTGCCCCTCATGGTGGTGTGGCCGAGCCGGTCCATCGCACGGTCCTGAACCTCGACCGACCGGCCACCGAACCGATCCGCATTTCGGATGCGGATCTCTCTACCCTTTATCGCATCGCCGATGGCGGTCTCTCTCCTCTCATCGGGCCCATGCTCAAGGCCGAGTACGACCAGGTGCTCGACGAGGAAGTCATCGTCCGCAATGGCCAGAAGTACGCCTGGACCATCCCGCTGGCTTTCCCCGTGGACGAAGCCCAGGCGCGACGCTTGCAAACCGGTACCACCTATCCCTTGACCAACGAGCGCGGGGAGTTTGTCGGCACCCTGGAGGTGCAGGACGTGTTTGCCTGGGACAAGAAGAAGTACAATACGTCGGTCTACGGCACCCCCCGGGAAGACCACCCCGGTGCCCGGATCGCCAATTCGGACCCGCGAACGTACCTCGTCGGCGGGTCCGTGCAGGTGTTGCCGCAACCCAAAAACCCGCACTTCGGCGATCTGGTGCTCTCGCCGCGGGAAACCCGGGCCTTGTTCGCCCAAAAAGGCTGGCAACGGGTCGTCGCCTTCCAGACCCGCAACGCCCTGCACCGGGCCCACGAGTACGCTCTGATCGTCGGCCTCGAACGGCTCACCCGCGAGGGCTACTTCGCCGGGGCCGTGCTGAACCCGCTCGTCGGCGAGACCAAAAGCGACGATGTGGACGCCGTCACCCGCATGAAGACCTACCGGGCCCTCATCGACACCAAGGCACTCGGCCAGGGCGACATTGATGAAGCTTTGTGGAAGAAGGTGGGCCGCCCGTTCTCCGACCACATCCTGCTCCTCGGCCTGGACATCAAGATGTTCTACGCCGGGCCGAAGGAAGCCGTCATGCACGCCATCTACCGGCAGAACTTCGGCTTCACCGACATCATCATTGGCCGCAAGCACGCCGACGCCCCGTTCGACGACAAAACCGAGATCTGGGATGGCCTCGCGGCCCAGCGGAAGTTCGACGAGCTGAAGGGCGAGCTCCTGATCAAGCCCGTGAAGGTCGGTTTTGCCGCCTATTACGCCGAGCTTGGCCGCGTCGGGCTGGTCGAGGAACACGCCCCGAAGGGCTGGAAGCCGGTCAACATCAGCGGCACGGAGTTGCGGGAGAAGTTGAAGAACGGCGAACTGCCCGACCCCGGCATCATGCGTCCCGAGACGGCCCGCGTGCTGGCGGAAAAGTACAAGAGCCAGGCGTGAGGCGGAATTCTGGGGAAAAAAAGCTGGCATTTGCCCCTGCGAATGGAGAACATTCGAGGCGGTACCCACGGGATCGCTTTGTTGCAGACGGGAGGAACGAGTTCCATGCGACTGGTGTGTGTCGGGTTGGCCTTGGTCAGCGTCCTTGGGCTGGCCAGTGGGCAGGAAAAGAAAGCGGCCACGATCAAGATCACGGTTCCCGAGAACGGCTACAAGGAAACCGTCGTGACGGTCAATGGTGTCGAGCTGAAGGGCACGGGGGCCACACGGACGTTCATCACGCCGGCCCTGGAAGTGGGCAAGGAGTTCAAGTTCAAAGTTGAAGCCCTCATCGAACCCAACAACTACACCAAGATCACCCGACCCCGCGAGGTGATCGTCAAGGCCGGCGATACGGTTCGGCTGGATCTTACCACTGAAGATAAGAAGCTCGACAAGATCGTCGTTCGTTGGGTACCCACGCCCGTCGATATCGTGGACAAAATGGCCGAACTGGCCAAAGTGACCAAGGACGATGTCATCTTCGACCCCGGCTGTGGCGACGCCATCATGCTCATCCGCCCGGTCAAAAAACTGGGTGCCAAGAAGGGCATCGGCATCGACATTGACCCCAAAATGGTCAAAATCGCTCAGCAGAAGGCCAAGGACGAAGGCGTCGCCGAGAAGATCGTCATCAAGCAAGGCGACATTCTCAACGAAAAGGACATGGCCCTGTGTGCCGAGGCCACCGTCGTGCTGGTCTACATCGGCGACGACCTCGGGGCCCGTATGAGCCCGGTGCTGCAAAAGCTCCTCAAGCCCGGAGCGCGGATTGTCTCGCATCGCTTCCTGCTGGGCGACTGGAAACCCGACAAGACCATTCAGGTCCTGGGTGAAGACGGCGACGAGTACACCTTGCACCTGTGGGTGGTGAAGGAGAAGAATTAAGGGGCCGGCAGCCGGCCGCTGCCCGGTGCGTTCCCACGCTGTACCCGCCTCCAGACCAGCCTCAACTGGCTCCAGGGGCGGTCGGCCCACTTGTAAGCGCTGGCCGTGCTGCCTACACTGCCAGTACTGCACCCGTAGCTCAACTGGATAGAGCATCGGTCTTCGGAACCGAGGGTTACAGGTTCGAGTCCTGTCGGGTGTACTATTCATATGTTCACCAAATGAACCGTTCCTATCCGCCGTTCTGGCTCAGGGTGATCCGGCTCCAACAAGCAGGCCCGAATGTCGGCCCCACCCACTGAAAAACCCATCGCCGCGATTCGGTGGCTCGGCAGGCGGTGCCACGAACCGTCCGCTGCATCGGGTAGTAGTTGGCTCTTCAGTCGGCGGGTGCCGCTGAAGGGCAGCCTCATGGCATGAGGTTGTGCAGTTCCAGAAGCCGCTTGTCGGCCTCGGCCACACGAGTCCCGCTGTCGGCCGAACCTGCCGTGAGCTGTCTCGTATTGCCGACCACACCACCTCCATCACCGCCACTATTCTGAAGGCCCAATTTCCTCTTGCAAGTACATTCTCACGAATACGTTACGAAACGTAACAACCACCGTTACGTTTCGTAACTGCTGAACGCAGGATTCGCAGGAATTGCTTGTCTTTGCTTCACGTGTGCCATCCTGACACAGGAACGGACTTGTTTTTCGCCAAGCCGTCGCGGCTGATTGGACACTTCCTCACCCCCTTGCTTTCCGTGACATAGCATGGCTCGCCAACAGCCAGGCCGACGATGCGGGCCGCCGACAGACTGGAACCGCCCAATCGGAGGCCAAGCCGCCTGCGGATTGCCTCGGCCTTGGCCTTCCAGAAGACTTCATCCGACTTTAACGGTCCGTTCCCGTCGCACTCGATATGACGTCTTCAACGATGCCGGCCAAGGTGGGGCAACCCCGAAGGTGGGGCAACCCCGAAGGGCACTCGTTGCGCTGGCCGGTTGACGTCGCGGCCCTGGTTCGGCAATCGCCTGGCACTTTTGAGTTTTGATCCTTAACCCTGGAGAACCCATGCTCGATT
>Ga0272446_1000245_pt1 | contig 85808 bp, 58 predicted proteins | sample YNPCB0061_FD_194587 | JGI IMG/M metagenome (GOLD analysis project Ga0272446, IMG submission 194587) | Hot spring microbial mat communities from Yellowstone National Park, WY, United States - YNP-CB-006-1 | ecosystem: Environmental > Aquatic > Thermal springs > Hot (42-90C) > Sediment | place...
TGATGCACCAGTTGATGCGGCTGCTGACACGCCACCGTCATACAATTGAAGGCTGGCGGTTGCCACAACTGCCCTCTGCGCTGCTGTGCGCAGGGGGCCTTTTGTTCCACACAGGCAAACACAGGAGGGCGACGTGACGATTGACTGGGATGGCAAGTATTCCCGTGAAGGGCTCACGTTCGACGACGTGCTCCTCGTACCTGCGGAGTCGCAGGTGCTGCCGAGCCAGATTGATGTCGCAACACAGCTCACTCGCAAGATCAGGATCAACATTCCGATCACCAGTTCGGCAATGGACACGGTGACCGAGCATCGCCTGGCGATTGCGCTGGCGCGTGAAGGCGGCGTCGGCTTTATCCATAAAAATATGTCGATCGATGCCCAGGCAGAAATGGTGCGCAAGGTGAAGCGCTCAGAAAGCGGCATGATCACCGACCCGATTACCATGGGCCCCGACAAGACAGTCGGAGATGCACTCGATCTGATGGCGGAATATCGCATCTCCGGCATTCCGATCACCACGCCTGACGGCGACCTGGTAGGTATTCTGACCAACCGTGACCTGCGTTTCGAGACGGATCGTAACCGCCCGATCCGCGACCTGATGACCACCCGCGACCTGGTGACCGTGCCGGAAGGGACAACACTGGAACAGGCCAAGGAGATGCTGCACAGGCACCGCATCGAAAAGTTGCTGGTCGTCGATCGACGTGGAAAGCTGTCGGGGATGATCACGGTCAAAGACATTATGAAGCAGATCGAATACCCGAACGCCTGCAAAGACGCCCAGGGGCGCCTGCGGGTCGGCGCCGCGGTCGGTGCTGCCGGGGACTACCTTGAACGCGCCGCTGCACTTGTGAAGGTTGGAGTCGATGTGCTGGTGATTGACACGGCGCACGGCCACTCTCAGAGCGTGCTGGATGCAGTGCTGCACATTCGAGAGCGCCATCCGGACGTGCAACTGGTTGCGGGGAACGTCTCGACCGGCGCCGCAACCGCGGCGCTCTGCGAGCGCGACGTGGACGCGGTGAAGGTGGGCCAGGGGCCGGGGAGCATCTGCACCACGCGGGTCGTCTCCGGCGCCGGTATGCCCCAGATCACGGCGATTACCGAATGCGCGCGTGTGGCGGCGCATTTCGGCGTGCCGGTGATTGGCGACGGCGGGATTCGCTATAGCGGCGACATTGCGAAGGCGATTGCAGCCGGAGCGCACACGGTGATGGTCGGTTCACTACTCGCCGGCACGGAAGAGAGCCCGGGCGAGACGATCCTGTACGAAGGGCGAAGCTATAAAAGCTATCGCGGTATGGGATCGATTGGCGCGATGCAACAGGGCGGCGGTGATCGCTATTTCCAGAGCGGCACGGGACGCAAACTGGTCGCCGAGGGGATCGAAGGGCGCGTGCCGTACAAAGGTCCATTGAGCGACACGATCTTCCAGCTGGTTGGCGGCTTACGATCCGGCATGGGATATGTCGGCGCAAAGGACATTGAGTCGATGCGGCGTGACGCACGTTTCATTCGCATCTCAATGGCCGGCCTGATCGAGAGCCATCCCCACGATGTGACGATTACGAAGGAAGCGCCGAACTATGAGCGCAGATAGGTGACGGGTAGCTGGAGGTCAGGGGTTCCAGCGCCGGTACCACGGTTGCCGGCAGTGGCCGCCGCCTGCGCCCCCTGACATCCCCTCATACCAGCACCGCTACCTCGTCATACCCTGCGTCATTGATCGCCCGGATCAGGGCATCAACTGTGACCCGATCATCATGATCAACCCGCACGCTCTTGTCGGTCAGACTGACGACAACCTTCTGCACCCCTTCCAGAGCAGTGACCGCTCTGGTGATCGCGTTGACGCAATGCTGACACGAGATGGCCGGTACGCGAAATTGATCTATCGTCATCGCGCTTGCTCCTTGCATGGATCATCGTATCCAGGACCCACCCCCCCTGGGGTGGGGTTGAGTATACTGCCATGTGGTGCTTCTGTCAATCATACGACGTACGCAGTGGCGTATTCCTGGCTCCGCCAGAGCCTGCGGCAGTATGGTATTCACGATCAAGGTGGTGCGCTGTGGCGGCACAAAAGAAAGAAGGTACGTCCACTCTGCCGAAGCCAGGACGATCGGTTACGCGAGTCGCTCACTCGGGCGACCGCGTAAGTCCTGTCAATCATACCGGTCATTCTTGCGCCTTCGAGCGGCGCTGCTTCGACGGGAGAATCGTTGCCTGGCGATGTCGCGTTGATCGCCATGCTATAATGAGCGGCGGGCATCAACGGGTTTTTGCCCGTTGTCATGCTTTGCCGGCGCATCATGATGTATTGTCCAGGGCGCCGCGCTCATGTACCGTCTGGCCTGAACCCTGGTCTGCCGGGCCTGTTGTAATGTCGCGCATGGAGCTTTGTTATGCGCATCAGTGTCACATCTGGCGATCCACTCACGACAGAAACCAGTCTACTGATCATCGCGCTCTGGGAGGATGACCCACTGCCACCACCTCTGTCCGGCAGTATTGAGCCTGGCGACTGGTCAGGCACCTTCAAGCAAACACAGCTACTCTACCCGCGTGGCGCCATTCCGGCGCGTCGCGTGCTCTTGCTCGGGCTTGGCAAACGTGCACCGGTTGATGTCGACCGTGTACGTGAAGTGGCCGCGGTTGGCGTACAACGCGCGCGTGACCTGGGTGTCGATCACTACGCATTCGCGCTACCCGTTACAGTTGAGGTGGCACCCGCCAGCATCGCCGAAGCTATCGCGGAGGGCAGCATTCTCGGCGACTATCGCTTTCTCGCGTACAAGACCGATCTCAAGCCTGAAGAACGCCGAGAACTAAAGGAACTGACGTTGCTGGCAACGCCCGAATCGGCTGATGAAGCGGTCCGCGGCGCGACTATCGGCGGCGTTGTCGCTCGGGGCGTGAACCTGGCGCGCGAGCTTGCCAATCGTCCCGGTAATGAGCTCAATCCGGCGCGCCTGGCCGACCGGGCGCGCGAGCTTGCAGCAACCTATAACCTGCCGATCACCGTGTTCGGCCCGACGGAGCTGCGGGAGCATGGTTTTGGCGGCATTCTCGGCGTTGGCCAGGGATCGGCGAACGAGCCGCGCTTCATTGCCATTGAGTATGGCGCACAGTATGCTGATGCACCGGCTATCTGCCTCGTCGGCAAGGGGATGACGTTTGACTCGGGTGGTCTTTCAATCAAGCCCGCCGAGAACATGGATGCCATGAAGATGGATATGAGCGGCGCAGCAGCGGTGCTTGGCGCGCTGCAAGCCATCGCCGAGTTGCAGCTTCCCCTGCGGGTTATCGGCCTGATCGGCTCAGCTGAGAACATGCCCGGCGCCGCTGCCTATCGCCCTGGCGACATCCTGACGACCCTCAGCGGCAAGACGGTCGAGGTGCTGAATACCGATGCTGAAGGGCGCATTGTGCTTGCCGACGTGCTGGCATATGCCCGGCGCTATAACCCGACGGCAATGATCGACCTGGCGACGCTGACCGGGGCCGTCGGCGTGGCGCTGGGGCCGCATGCCATCGGACTGATGGCCAACGATGATGCGCTGGCACAACGCCTGCTCCGGGCCGGCGAAGCTGCCGGTGAGCGCGCCTGGCAATTGCCGTTGTGGCAGCCGTACAAAGAAATGGTCAAGAGCGAGATTGCCGACGTGCGGAACTCAACCGGTCGCCAGGGGGGAGCGATCACTGCAGCCGCGTTCCTCAGCAACTTCGTCGGGGATTGCCCGTGGGCACACCTGGATATCGCCGCCACGGCGTGGACCGATGCAAAGCCAAAGGCATACAACCCGAAGGGGGCGACTGGAGCTGGCGTGCGCCTGTTGCTCCAGGCACTCCGTGCATGGGTGGCGTAAGTGACATACCCATCGTCCACCGGGATTGGCGCACGCACTGACGCGCGCGAACGGGAAGAGGCATCTAATGACTGATGCCATGGTCATACGCTTCTGGGGAGTACGTGGCAGCTATCCTGTGCCAGGCCCCACAACGGTGAGGTATGGCGGCAATACCGCCTGCGTCGAGATACGTGCCGGCGTGCATACGATCGTGCTTGACGCCGGCACGGGCATTATCAACCTGGGAACCGAACTGCTGCGACGCGCGCGCGCCAATGGTAACCGCCCGGTGGTGGCGACGATTCTCTTCAGCCACATGCATCACGATCACACCCAGGGGTTCCCATTCTTCAAACCGGCCTACTTCGGTGCCAGCACACTGAACATTCTTGGGCCCAAAGTGTTTCAGAGCGATCTGGAAGAAGCACTCGCGCACGCCATGCTCCCGCCCAGTTTTCCCGTGGCGCTCGACGAGATGGCATCGCTCAAAATCCTGCGCAGCATCAACGAGAACGACATCGTCTTGCTCGGCGCCACACCTACTGATGTGCAGGTACTGAATCTGTACCACAGCGAGATCGATGCATCACCCGATCTGGTGCGCATACGCACCTACCACAGCTACGCCCATCCCAAAAACGGCGTACATATCTACCGGATCTCGTGGCGTGGCAAGACCGTGGTGTACGCAACCGATACTGAGGGGTATGTTGATACCGATCAACGGCTGGTGCGTTTTGCACGCGATGCCGACGTGCTGATCCACGATGCGCAATATCGTTCGGAGGATTATGTGAATCCGGCCGATCCGAAACAGGGTTGGGGGCACAGCACGGTTGACATGGCATGCCTGGTTGCGCGGCAAACGAATGCCGGGCAACTGGTACTGTTCCATCACGAGCCAACGTACGACGACAGCATGCTCGACGCCATTCAACTCTATAGCCGGATGTTGTTTGCCAACACGTGCGTCGCGTATGAGGGGATGGAGATTGTGCTGTGATGGTTGCGCCCATGGGAGCGCACACCGCTCGTGCTACGAGGCCGCTGGCGCCCCCTGGCCTGTCGCAGTGGTTGCTGCTGCCGGAACGGTGCTTTCGCGCAGCGCCGACGCCGCCAGCAGCACCAGCGCGATCCAGACCGCGTCGGCCAGGAACAGGTGCACCAGTTGCATCCACACCGGCGCCTGCAGCGCAACATTGATATATCCAGCAATCAGTTGCACGCCGTACAGCAACGTCAGGACAATGGCCAGGCGCCGCGTGGCGTTCGCCGGTCGCATCGTGTTCGCATACCATGCGGCGACCGTCACATACAGGCCCACACCGATCGCAATCGCCGGGTGCATGGTGCGGATCGAGACGATTGCCGCGACCAGCGGCGCCAGGTCAGCCTCGCTCCCACCCGCGCGGGTGTGCGCGAAGAAGAGCGTATCACCGAGTGCGATCACCGCCCCCGTCATACCAACCAGAACCAGGCCCACCATACCCCCGATCAGCCAGGATGCCACCGCCCCCTGGCCACGCAGCCGGATGCGCTCGCCCCCTGAGGCCCACCAGCCGGTCAGCGCAATGCAGCCGATCAGAATGAAGGTATTCAACAGGTGTGCCGCCATGGAGAAGGCGCGGGTCAACGAGGCGTTGTGCGCCACAAGCTCGAACAACACCAGCCCGGCGCCCAGTAATGCCTCGGTGATAATGAATATCATCGAGAGGAGCGCGCCACGACGGACGATGTGCCCGCGTGGGTAGGCACGGTAGGCCCACACCAGCATCCCGACCACCAGGAGCAGCGCGACACCGCTGGTCAGGCGATGGGTGAATTCTATCATCGTTTCAACCGCAGGGGCGCGTGGAATGACCGTGCCATTACATAGCGGCCAGTGAGCGCCGCAACCGGCGCCGGAGCCCGTTGCCCGCACGAACGCACCCCACAGAATCACCAGCAGGTTGTACGCGAGCACCCCCCAGACGTAGCTCGCAAAACGACTGCGCGTGAGCATCGTTCTTCCCTTCCAGGTCCACCGACTGCAAGAGGGTTACGGGGCGTATTGTACGCCAGGTGGAGCGCTCGGGCAAGGAGCCTGGCATAGCCGTAGCTTCATTACTTTTACCTGTTGTTTACCTCACGAGATCATGCTATACTGAATAACACAGTTCAGTCTGCACCATACGATGATCTGCACGGCGCGGCTTTTGCGCCTGTATGTTGTTTCCGTCTGCACAGGACCGTGCATCGAACAGCAGCACCGGCAGACCGACACGGCTCGATGGAAGGGTCCGGAAGGAGATTGCTTCAGCCACACTTCGCTCGCTGCAGGCGGTCGCTGACGCTCCGCGCAATGACACGCGGCGGAGAGGTGTTTGGATAGGTACTTAGAGTAACGGATGCCACTCAACCCGAGGCATCCGGCACGATACCTGTGCAGATAATTGAACGCGAACATGAGGCATGCCACGAACGCATGCCGAACAAGACGATCAGCGTCGCCTCCTTGTTGAGCCTGTCCGGCCCGGCGTCGCGCGAGTGTCAGGAGACCGGCAGTATGGTGAGACCTTCAACACGCTCCGTAGAGCAAATGGCGCAGGACGCGGGCTACCAGGTCGTCGCTGTGGAGCAACTTCGCGCGAATCGCTGGCTGCTGACCCTGACCGATAGCAGTGAGCAGGTCACCCTCGTGCTGGTGCAGGCGCGCCCGCTCGTTGGTTCGTCTGATGTGCAGGACCTGGCGGAGTTCGTTCAACTCCGCCGCCCTGGATCGGCCATTTTGCTGGCTCTCGGTGGCGCATTCAGCGCCTCTGCGCTGCGCACATGCGCCGAGCTTGGCGACCGGCGCATGCAGCTCTGTACAGCCATGCCTTCTGCCCCGGCGACTCGCGCCGACGATCCCTATCCGCGCGGTGTACCGGTTGCCTCACGCTGACAGGCGCCGATCAGTAGCGCAAGAATGCCGCAGCTTCGCCGCCCGGCACCTTCTCTACCGGTATGGCTGTCGCCTCGCCGCCATGGAGCAAGGTCTGTTGAGCCGCCGTGTCGAGCAAATCCTCGTCGCCCGGCATGGGAGTCTCGTGCACCGAGAGGGTGCCGTCCGCCGGGTTGTACCATCCCCAGACCTGGCGATCGCTCGCAACCAGCAGCCGCGCAACACGCCCGGCATGCGCCGCCGGTAGAATTGTTCGCAGGTTGGCGCTGGCGCGCGGCGGGCTGTGCTGGACGAGCTTCTGAAAACGCTCCTCATCATCGGGTGAAGTCAGGTGCAGTTGTGATGCCAGCACGGCGGCCCCCTGCGCGCACAATACTTCGTCGGTCAGGTGGTCGGGGCTGCCGGCGATATGTGCGCCTGCCAGGTAGGGATAGTCGTTGACTGCACGGTAGATTGACAGCAGGTAATCAACTCCTGCCAGCACGAGCGGCTCGCGTGACTGGTGCAGCGCTCTGTGTACCGCACTGCTCACCAGTTGCAGATAATGCTGGATGTCTGCCTTTTCGTCCGGCTCACCGCCGCCGTGGCCCGGGTACATTGCGCCACTCGCGCCACCGCGCGTTGATGCGCTGACGTGCCGTTGCGCCTGCCGGCCAAGCATGTCGGTCTGCAGTGCGTCACTCAGGCTGCGCGGTGCATCAGGCAGCGGCATTGCCACAATGCCCCGTGGCGTTGCATGCAGCAGCCGCACGCGATTCTTGCTGACCGCGAGCACATAGAATGATTCGACCGCTTCCGGTGTGGTCAACAGCAGTTTCACATGTGGGCGCCGGCCAACGACGACCATATCGTAGATCGGCTGTGCGACCTGATACAGCCGGAACAACCCGGGCGCAACATACACCGCCAGCCCGACGCCCTGGTATTCCTCAAGAACCCGCGGATCCGTCAGTTCCCAGGCCCGGGCAAGCATCGCATCCAGTTCACTCCTGTCGTACCCGCCGGCTGCCAGCTCCGTTTCGCCGCGCCGCAACAGATTCTCCATCTGAATGGCACGTTGCTGGGTCTCGCCGGGTGGATACGTCGCCAGGAACAGAGAGAGACATGGCGCGTTCGTATGCTCGATGAGCTTGCGCAGTTCGTCGCGCGACACAGACGTGTGCGTAGCAAGCATGGTTTCCTCCTGCGCTCCAATCGCACGGGCTTCGGAGAACGATTTCAGCGTTGTTGCAGTGCGGCTTCCCTGGCGTGCGGTTGATCGCTCGCGTGGCCACGGAGCGACTCCGCGAGCAGTGCGCGTACTTCATCGTCACTGGTCGGTGTGAAGTCGCTGTACCACATGCCAATCGCGTAGAGAAACTCTGGCGCAGCCAGTGCGACCACGTCGTTCACCAGCGGTTTGAGTTCGGCGATACTTTCGGGCGCGGCAACAGGCACGGCCACAATAATCGCCGCCGGACCACCGGTGCGCACGGCAGCAATTGCGGCCTGCATGGTCATACCGGTTGCCAGGCCATCATCGATCAGGATGATGCGTGCGCCAGCGATAGTCGGCAGGCGGCGGTCGCCGCGATAGAGCCGCTCACGTTGCTCAAGGATGCGCTTCTCTTCCGCAGCGACCCGATCGATGGTCCACGATGCGATGCCGAGCGCCCTGACAACATCATGGTTGACGACACGGATGCCACCCTCGGCGATGGCGCCCATCGCCAGTTCAGCATGGCCGGGTACACCAAGCTTGCGGACGAGCAACACATCCAGCGGCGCATGCAATGCCCGCGCAACCTCGTAGCCAATGGGAACACCGCCGCGGGGCAACGCCAGAACGAGCAGATCAGGTTCGTCGGCGAGAGCAAGCAACCGGCGCGCCAGCAACACGCCCGCCTCACGCCGGTCGCGAAACAGTGGGGGTGATTCTGCTATCTGGACATGCATTGCAAACCTCCGCATGCCACGGAGGCGGGTGGCGCCGGGCGCCGGAGGAATGGCAGTGCAACGTCGCACCTGGTGGCCGAACCGTCGCGGTGGCACAATAACACACGCGCTGGCGTCATGTGTCTTCTATTGTAGCGCACCACCCGCCGCTGGCGAGTAGCAGTTGCTTCACACAGCGTGATCGTCACGACACAGGCACATGGCGCCACGATCCAGTCATCGTCGCATCAGGCCCATTATCAATGCGCCATGGGGTGGGATGTCCGGCAGTACCATCGGCACGATTGCACCACCGGCATTCACAGTAAGCAAGCCAGGCACCGCCACGCCAAGCAGTACTTCAGACTCATAGACGCCAGGATCAAGGGTACTGCGCGCGATTGAAACTGTGCTGCCGGAGATGGCGCCGGCGCTGAAATTGATGGCAACCAGCACGGCATCGTCGCCGGCACGCCGCACGAACACCGCAACCGGGCCACTGGCATCGAGCACGGTGAAATCGCCCTGAGCCAGCGCCGGGCGTGTCGTGTGCAGCCGGATGAGCGTGCGGTACAGGTTCAGGAGCGAATCCGGGTCCAATTCTTGTGCTGCGACATTGACTGCTGCATGATTGCTCTGCGGCGCCTGCCATGGCGCACCGGCGCTGAACCCCGCCCCTGCCTCGGCGTTCCATTGCATGGGAGTACGGATGCGTTCATCCGGCTTTGTGCCTGCCATACCGATCTCTTCGCCATAGTAGACGAACGGCATGCCCGGCAACGTCAGCAGTGCCACCGCAGCAGCGCGCGCCTTGCCGGTGTCACCGCCGAGCGTGGTCATGGTGCGTTCCTGGTCGTGATTGGTGAGGAACGGCGCCCAGCGCTGGAACGGCAGGCGTGTCATCGCCTCGCTCACTGCTGCCAGGTATGGCCCGGGCGCGCCGCTGTTCGCCGAGCGCAGAATCGCTTCCGCCACGCCAAACTCAAAATAGGTGTCAAACTGGTCGGGGTAGTAGGCGTCAAGCGTGCCTGGACGCCCGCCATACACCTCACCGATGGTGAACGCCCCCGGCCTGGCACGCTCGATCGCCGCCTCAAACTCGCGTATCCAGGCATGTGTCTCGCGCGTGCCTTCCTGCTCAACACCATTCTCGACCATATGCTTGATCGCATCGAGCCGGAAGCCGTCAACGCCCATCTCATTGAGCCAGAACGCGGCAATACGCTCGGCCTCGGCAACCACCGCCGGGTTGCGGTAGTTCAGATCGGGCATTTCGGCTACGAAGACACCGTAGTAGTACTCGCTGCGCGCTGGCGAACGATGCCAGACCTGCTGGCCCCATGGCCCGCGATAACCAGGATCGACCGGCGACCAGATGTACCAGTCGCGGTAGGGCGATGCGGGGTTATTCAGCGCGTCACGAAACCAGGGGTGCGCGCTCGACGTATGGTTCAGCACAAGATCAACAATCACCCGGATGCCGCGTGCCCCGGCTTCCGTGACCAGGCGTTTGAAATCCTCGTTCGTACCGTAATCTTGCTCGACGGTGTAATAGTCAATGACATCGTATCCGTGGTAACTGCCGGCTTCCGCAACCGGCATCAACCAGATGCATGTCGCGCCAAGATCCGCACCACCGGACGGATTACCGTCGTTGATGTAATCCAGCTTCGCGATCAGGCCGTTCAGGTCACCAATACCATCGCCATCGCTGTCGTAGAATGAGCGCACGAAGATCTCGTAGCAGACGGCATTATCCCACCAGCCGCCCGGCAACGGGCGTGGCTCAACCGCCGGGCCGAGCGTAATCGTCGGGAACGGCGTAGGGAGCGGGACGGTCGGTGTCGGTGGGAGCGACGAAGTCGGCGGGGCACTGGCGGCCATGGTTGCAAGCAGCGCCGCTTCGCCACTCAACGACGTGGCCATCGGAGCGGCGACCGACGTGGGTGTCACGGGCGCGCCAGCAGGCGCCGGGCCACAGGCCGCAAACGCCACAGTAAGCGCAAGCAAGGCTGGCAAGACAGTTGATTTCATTGATCGCGTCCAATCCTCCACCAGCAATCGTGTGAGCGGTAACACCCCGTCACCGCATAGAACGGTTGACAGCATACACCGGAAGATTGTACACTCCCTGGGCACAGGCGATGATCCCATTCATACGGCGGACGGCCTTTTTGCTGGCAATGCACCAATGCGCGCTGCTGCGTCCAGCGTACCACCGGTAAGTGGCTCGATTGAGACCAGGAGGCGAATGCATGCGATTGTTCCCCATGCACGCCCTTCGATGGCGTGTTGCGCTTGTCGCTGCGGTAATCACGCTGGGTTGCGGATTGATGGCATTCGCCCGTATACCGGAGACGCGCGCCGAGCGCCGGATCGCGGCGCGCAGCGTCTGGAGTGGCTGGCCACACGACTCCTATCGTATCGTAATCCAGGCTGCCCTTACCGGGCGAACCTGTATGCAAGAGATCGAAGTTCGTGCCATGACGCTCAACATCCTGCGCGACACGTGCGGTTCACCCTGGCTTTCGACATTGACGGTTGACCGGCTCTTCGAACTGAGCAGTCGTCTCGAAGCTGCGCCCGACTGCTTCCCGTCAAAACAGAATTGTATGTGTCACCGGGTGCGGAGCGGTAGCGTGCAGTATGACCCTGAGATGGGCTTTCCCACCATGATCAGCTGGCGTCGTGAGCTGCGCCCCAACTGGCAACACCCCGATTACTGGTTGCGGGCATGGGAGGCGCGCGCGCTCCCGAATTGTAGCATCCCGGCACGCACACTGAAGCTGGACGTCGTTTCGCTGACGCCGCTGGAATGAGATGAAACCACGTGCCTACATCACCCGTCGCCTGCCACAGGCGGCGATGGATATCGTTATCGCTGCGTGCGATACAACCTTCTGGGACAATGACGCAGCCCCTGTGCCGCGTGACGTGTTGTTGCGCGCCGTTGCCGACGTTGATGGCGTGCTGGCGCTGCTCACCGATCGCATCGACGCCGAGTTGCTCGACGCTGCGCCCCGGCTGAAGGTTGTAGCCAATATGGCAGTCGGTTATGACAATATCGACCTGCCGGCGCTGACCGCGCGTGGTGTGTTGCTGACCAACACGCCGGGCGTGCTGACCGAGACGACTGCCGATCTGGTCTGGGCCTTGATTCTGGCCACGTCGCGGCGGATTGTCGAAGGGCACCGGCTGATTGCCGCCGGCGGATGGACGACCTGGTCGCCGATGTTCATGGTTGGGCAGGATGTTCATGGCGCGACACTGGGGATTGTCGGCGCCGGACGAATTGGCACGGCGGTCGCCCGGCGCGCGGTTGGCTTTGGCATGCCGATCCTCTATCACAACCGGCATCCCTCCGCCGTCCTTGAAGCGCAGATCGGCGCAATCCCCGGCGCGTCGATCCGCTATGCGCCAACCCTGGAAGAACTTCTTGTCGTAGCGGATGTGGTTGTTGTCATGGTTCCGTTGACTCCGGAAACACGCGGGATGTTCGGTGCGCGCGAGTTCGCCCTGATGAAGCCGACGTCGGTGTTCGTGAATGCGTCGCGCGGCCCGGTGGTGCGCGAGCGGGAACTGGTCGAGGCGCTCAAGCGTGGCCGTCCGTGGGCCGCCGGGCTCGATGTATTCGAGGTCGAGCCAATCGGAGCCGATCACCCGCTGCTGGCATTGCCGAATGTTGTTGCCGTGCCGCATATTGGCAGCGCCACGGTTGCAACTCGCACCCGCATGGCGACGATGGCTGCGACGAACCTGGTTGCGGTGTTGACCGGCCAGCCGCCGCCCAATCCGGTGAACCAGGTGTAAAGTGCGAACATCGCATACTGCGCCGGGGCGCGCGGCGAGCAGGAACGGAGGCGCGTCCGCGGATCACGGTTTCGGCTCGCCGCTGTAGATCGGGTTCGTCACCGCCAGCAGCGCGCCGTTTGCCCCGCGCACCTCGGCAACGCACCAGCGCATCGCACCCTCGGCAATCTCCCAGGACCGTTCACCTTCTGGCGGCACCGCATCCTCGCTCAACGGCGATCCATCGGTGAGCAGGCGCAACCGGGCATTCGCAGGCACGTCACGCCAGCGGGCGCGAATCGTCGCTGCACCGCAGGGCAGCACATCACCGATCATCGCGCTGGTCCCACCGCACTCGCCGGTCAGTTCGAGCAGTGGGCCACAACTGAGATAGAGCCTCCCGCGAGCGACGGCGCGCAGGATCGACACCTCGTCGCGCCGTGTCGCGTGGACGACGTTGAATCCTGGCTGTACCTCTGCCGGCGCCGGCCCGTGCGCGTCGGTGCCAGCAGTCGCGACGATCCGCAGGCCCCAGTTCAGCCATTCGTACCAGAGCGCCAGCGCCGCCTCGTTATTACTGTCGCCATCCCACAGGCCGTTCCAGACTTCCACTGCGGGTGCGACACCGGGCATCATTTCGACATAGCGCCAGTCGCACCCGGTGCATTGCGGATCACCCGGCGACAGGGGATGAGCGATGACAAAAAGACCGCCCTCTGCTGCAATCTCGGCGGCGATTTGCGGCATGGTGCGCTCGCCAGCCCGAATCCGCCAGTCGATCCAGCGCCGTGTGCCCAGGCTCAACGCATGCCCCCAGAAGGTCGTCAGTTCCATTCCGCCCATGACCAGCAGATCGTCGGTTGTCAGGTGCTCGATGCCGTCCAGATGCGCAATGGTGTTATGGTCGGTGATCGTTACAAAGTCCAGTCCACGAGCGCGCGCCGCCCCCAGCAGATCGGGAATGTCCCAGTCAGCATCGGAGTGAATGGTATGAGCGTGAAGGTCGCCACGGTACCAGCCACGCCCGCGGATGCGCCCTCCGGCTACAGGCGGCGCCGGCACGCGCGCCTCAACCAGCGTGCCGGATGTCGCCACCTCCAGCGTGTACCGGCACGGCACACCGGGCATAATCATGTGTGTATCAATCACTGCATCCCACTGCCCGGCAGGCAACGGGCCAGCAAGGTAGCCGGGCGTAGCCTGCGCCGCATCAATGGTCACATCGTGCTGCGCGCCGCCGCGATGCCCGGCGCCGCGAAATCCCGCCGGGTCGAAGAGTGTGAGGCACAGCATGTTCTGCACGCCGTCGACTTCCGCTGGCTCAAACCGTAACCTGATGGTTAACCGGGTTGCTCCAGGCGGCAAGTCGAAGGTATGGCTGATGTGTCGTTTCCAGTCGCGCTCGGTGAGCAGACCACTGAAGGTGGTATGCATACTCTCTCCTCTCTTCTCATAACCGTGCCGTTTTCCTCGTCTGCACGCGATATAACCAGAATTGATGGAAGGGCGAACAGAGCGCCCGGACACGAGGGCGATTTCCGCTCCTGGGATGCCTCCCGGCTCACTTCGGCTCCAGGCCGAATTCGGCCGCGATCGCCGCGGTGTGCTCCCCCACGCGTGGCGCGCCACGCGGCGCGGTCAGCACCTGCCCGTCGATCCGGATCGGGCAGCGCGTCGTTGCCAGCCGCACCCCCTCCCCCCGCGTCACCTGCTGCACCATCTCCAGCGCTGCGAACGCCGGATGCGCCACCAGCGCGTTCCAGTCCAGCACCTCGGCGCACCAGTAATCTGCCGGCGTCAGTTTCGCCAGCCAGTGCGCCGTCGGCTGTGTCGCCAGGTGCGCCGCCAGCGTCGCCTTGATCGCATCGCGCTCGTCGAACCAGCGCGCCGGTTCGGTGTAGGCCGCCAGCGCGGCACACCCCAGCAGCTCCCCCAGCCGTGGCACCGACCCCATCGCCAGCGCCAGGTAGCCGTCCGCCGTGGCGTAGATGCCGTAGGGCGCCGCCAGGTAGGCGTGCGCGTTGTTGACCGCGCTACGCCGCGGCAGCCGCCCGCCGTCGTTCAGGTAGGTGGTGAACACTTCGAACTGCAGGTCGAGCGCTGCTTCGAGCAGGCTGACCTCGACCAGGCCGCCGCGCCCGCTGACACCGCGCCGCACCAGGCAGGCCAGGATGCCCTGCGCCAGGTGCGCGCCGGCGACCAGATCGGCGACCGCCAGGCCGAAGGGGAGGGGCGGCTGGCCGGCGTCGCCATTGAGGAACGGCAGACCGGACCGCGCCTGGGCGAGCAGGTCCTGGCCGGGGAGGTCGCGCCAGGGGCCGTGAGCGCCGTAGCCGGTGACGGTGGCATAGACCAGGCGCGGGTTGCGGGCGGCGAGGGCGGGGTAGCCGAAGCCGAGGCGCTCGAAGACACCGGGGCGGAAGTTCTGGATGAGGACATCGGCGCGGGCGATGAGCGCCTGGACGCGCGCGTGGTCGGCAGGGTCCTTCAGGTCGGCGGCGAACGACTGCTTGTTACGATTGATCGCGTGGAACAGGGTACTATCACCATCAAGCTCCAGGTTCGAGATATAGAGCCGGCGCCCGGCCTCACCGCCATCAGGGCGTTCGATCTTGATGACGCGCGCGCCGAGGTCGGCGAGGCGCAAGGCGCAGGAAGGGCCGGCGAGGAACTGGCTGAAATCGAGTACCAGCAAACCATCGAGCGGAAGGGTGGCATTCATTGTCTCTATGGTCTTTCCTGCACCGATGAGCGATGCACCAGACGTTCCAGCATTCGAACCGATCGTAGGCGAAACCGCGGTAGAATGCAAGCAAAGGAGGGACACCATGCTACGACCAAATCGAGTCAAACAGGCGCTCAAAGAAGGGCGGGTAGTGTACGGCACCATGCTGACGGAGAGTGCCTCCACCGCGTATGTCATGATGCTGGCCCATGCCGGATACGACTTCGTGTTCATTGACATGGAGCACGGCGCATATGATCTTGGTCAGGCCGTCGAGATGATCAAGGTAGCGCGCCTGACGAACCTTACGCCGCTGGTACGCGTACCAGATCTGGCGTACCACCTGGTGGCGCGGGTGCTCGATGCAGGTGCGATGGGTATCATGTTGCCGCGGGTCGAAACCGTTGAGCAAGTGCGCGCATTCGTGAGCTACATGAAGTACCCGCCCGCAGGAGTGCGCGGCGCATCGGCGGGTCGCGGCCATACCGACTACGAGGGCGCCGGGCCGCGCGAGCTGGTGAGCCATATGAATGAGCACACGCTGGTAATCCTGCAGATCGAGCGTATTGCAGCCGTCGAGCACATTGATGCGCTGTTTGCCGTGCCGGGGGTTGACGCCGGGCTCATCGGCCCGTTCGACCTGACCATTTCGCTTGGCGCCGCCAGTATGACCGCGCCCGAGGTAGACGCGGCAATTGGCCGTGTTCTCGCCGCAGCGCAGCGCGCCGGGGTGGCATGCGGCATCCACAGCGGCGACCCGCAGCAGGTCGTGCGCTGGAAGCAGCAAGGAATGACCTTGCTGATGAGCGGTAGCGACGGGCAATTCTTCGGCGCCGGTGCACGCCAGGCGCTGGCGGCCATGCGCCAGGCCGGTGAACAACCGGCAGTTGATACAGGCGCAGTCTAACCGGGCGAACCAGTGCGGCGCGGCACGGAATGGACATGCAACCGCAACGTGTGGCATAATAATCCATGTATTCCGCCAGGGAAGCCCTGCTGAATGAACAGTGCGCCACATACCCCGGCGTTCGCTGGCCGTCTGCCGCAGCCCGTCGCCCCCTTTGTCGGGCGCGAGGCTGAGTGTGCGGCACTGCTCGATCGCCTGCGCGACCCGTTCGTTCGCCTGGTGACAATCATCGGGCAGGGTGGCGCCGGCAAGACACGACTGGCGCTCCAGGTCGCACAGCAACTGGCGGCGACCGCGCTGGCGCCGGAACACGGCATAGTGTTCGTTGCGCTTACAGCTCCGGAGGCTGCCACACCGGAAGAAACACTGATCACATCCCTGGCCGACACGTGCGGCCTGGCCCTCTCAGCATCGAGCGCCCCGGCAATGCAGGTGCGCGATTATGTGCGCGAACGTTCGTTCCTGCTCATCCTCGATGGTTTTGAGCATGTGCTTGCGGCCTCGCCGTTTATTGCAGAATTGCTTGCGGTAGCGCCACGGCTCCGTGTGCTCGTCACATCGCGCATACGGCTGAACGTGCGCGGCGAGATAACCGTTCCGATCGCAGGCCTCTCATTTCCTGCACACGAGACGGACCAGCCTGAGCGCTATGACGCTGTGCAACTCTTCGTCCGGCTCGCCCTGGCGACCGGCGGCGCGCCGCCAACCGACGACACTGGCATGGCAATCGCCGGGCACATCTGCCGCCTGGTGGAAGGGTTGCCGCTGGCCATCGAACTGGCGGCGGCCTGGGCCCGCGTGCTCACCGTGGCCGAGATCGAGCAGGAGATCACCAGGGGTCTGGATTTCCTCAGTGGCGGCGCGCGCGACCTGCCGGAGCGCCAGCGCAGCCTGCGCGCGGTCTTCGAGGCGTCGTGGCAATTACTCAGTGAACAAGAACGCCACGTGCTCGCACAGTTGTCGGTGTTTCGCGGACCGTTTACACGCGCCGCTGCGGAGGCGGTGGTAGCAGGGCCGTTGCTCCGGTCGCTCACGATGCTGGTTGATGCCTCACTGGTACGCCGCGCAGACATTGCAGATGCGGTGACGCACTATAAACTGCCGGAACTGGTGCGCGAATACGCGGCGGAGAAACTCGCACTCAGCAACGATGCTGCGCAGGCCCGGCGGAGGCACGCGAGTTACTATCTTACGCTTGTCGCAGACGAAGAGCAGAAGCTGCGCAGCGCGGATCAACGGCAGGCCCTGACGCGAATTGGTACCGAGATTGAGCAGATCCGCGCCGCCTGGAGCTATGCGCTGGCTGAAGGTGACAGCGACCGGGTGCTTCTGGCCGCCAGCAGTCTGTTCTGCTTCTATGACATGCGTTCCTGGTTTGCCGAGGGCGCCGACGTCTTTGGCGCAGCAGCCCGCGTGTTCGACCCGGGGGAACATCCGCCGACGGTTGTGTGGGCACGGCTGCTGGCACGCCAGGCATGGTTCGTCTTCCATCTTGGGCGGCCAGGCGAAGCGCGCGCCATGCTCGAACGTAGTCTGGACGCCGCCCGTGCCCTTGACGCGCCTTCCGACCAGATATTTGTGCTCAGCTACCTGGGCGCCGTCTGTTTCTATCTCGGCGATTGGGCGACGACCGAAACGCAGTGTCGCGCGGCGTTGCGCCTGGCCGAAGTGCAGGGTGACCTGCATGGTCGCGCGGTGGCCTGCAACATTCTTGGCCAGATGGCCTATGAGCGTGGCGACTGCGATGCCGCGCGCACATGGTGCCAGCAAGCCTACGCAAATGAGCAAGAGTCGGGGAACACCTGGAGCATGACCTATTCGCTGACAACCCTTGGCAATATTGCCGTGTCGCAGGGGCAGCATGACGAAGCGCGGCAGTTGTTCAAGCAGGCACTGGAGACGCGCCGCGTCCTTGGCGATGTGCGCGGCGTCGCGGGTACGTTCAACCGGCTGGGCGAGACGGCGCTCGAACTCGGACGTGCCGATGATGCCCACAAGCACTTTAGCGAAGCGTTGCGCCTGTTCCGTGAGATCGGCAATACCTGGGGTATCGCGTCGTCACTGGCGCATCTCGGGCGCCTGGCTGCGGCGCAGGATCGCCCTGCTGCTGCCACGCCCCTGTTTCAGGAGGCGCTCCGCCTGGCGCTTGCCACTGGCGCCGCACCACTCGCCACGTCGGTGGTCGGCGCGTTGACGGCGTTGCTGCGCCGCGCCGGCGAGACCTCCTGGGCCAATACCCTGGCGCACGCGTCCGGATCTCCATCCAGCCTGCTTACGACGTACCGGCGTCACGAGCCGCGCCTTCTGGCGTGGCGGTGGCCCGGCGCGCCGCACCTCACGATTGACCAGGCAATCGAGTCACTCCACGCGCCTGCGCCGCGGCCAGCGACGGAACTCGCGCCTGCACCGCGCCAGGCGCTTCCGGCAGGGTTGACGCCCCGCGAGGTCGAGGTGTTGCGCCTGGTTGCGCATGGCCTCACCGATGCCCAGGTCGCCGAGCGACTGGTGCTCAGCCCGCGCACGGTCAGCACCCACCTGACATCAATCTACGGCAAGCTGCAAGTCACGTCGCGGAGCGCGGCCACGCGGTTCGCGATTGAACACCACCTGGCGTGAGCCTGAGGTGAACAGGGGTGTCAAGAATGGTCCGGCATGCACCTGCCAGGAGGCCAGGTGAGCGTCCGGCCCTGATGGCGCGCTGAGCGTCAGTGAGCCGGTTGGCGCTGCATCGTATGCTTCCCAGAAGCGCTGTTCCGCAGAACGTTCCGTCACGCCTGGTGAACAAAGGGGAGGGGCGCTGGCATGGTGTTCACCAGACGTTGCCGGTTGCCGGAAAAGATACGTAACGCTCCTACGTAATTCTCCAGATGTGCAGACGTTGCGCTTCCACTACAGTAGGCGCAGCAGAAATGAAACGCGGCCTGCCGCAACTGTACAGAAGGAGAACCACCATGCTTGCGCAGACGACGATTGCCACTGTTTCGCGTTCGCTGGTCTCCCGGATCGCCTGGTACGTAACGCAGACGCGTCGCCGCGTTCGCGCTGTCGCGCTCCACCAGGCGATTGCGCGCGCCTACCGCGCCTTTGTGCGCCAGCATTCCGGCTGGGCCGACGCACTGTTCGACGAGCGACTCCTGAACCGCGAAGGCGCAGGGGTTCTGCAGCAGTATCTGGAACCCGACGCACGCCCGTCAGCAGCAGAACTTGCGCGCGCCTGGAGCAGCCAGTCCGGCATCGAGTGGGTCGCGCCCGGGCGATCGGCGGAGATCATCAAGGCCGCCGGGGCGTTTCTGGTGTTGCTGGACGCTGAACTCGCCGCGCCGCAGTTAACCACTACTGTGCCGCAGACGCCGCCGCTACCGCCGGCATCCGGGCACAGCCCGGAGTTTGCCGAAGCGCTCCGCGATGCATCGAATCTTGAGAGCGACTGGTTCTGGCTGGCGGCGCGTATGGAGCGTGCCGACGAGCGCCGCTACTGCCTGGAGCGCGCATTGTATATCAACCCGCAGAACGAGGTCGCGCAGCGCCTGTTGCGCAGGTAGCCGCACGAGGCAACGATCTGGCCCCAGAGCCTCTTTGTGAGCCGGCCCGCCGCCGGCTCATGATTCTGCACAGTCATACCGGCGGCGCCCTGCCCCATCAACTGCCGCTCCCGCGCATCGGTGAAACCTTCCCTTCGTTGTTGCCGCAGGCGACACAACAATGAACCAGGCGCCACTGCACGGCTCAGGGCCATCGGATCGTGTGGCCCGTGCACCCGTGCGGGATCGCGTGCAACCGCTTGCCATGTAGCATATAATGACGTTCAGCATGGGCAGAAGATCGCCACACTGGCGAGTGAGAGTCTTTCAACCCTTCCCGTTCATGGAGTTGTGTCCAGGGACAAAGGTGTATGAGTCGACCGGATTTCGAGCGCGCACGAGCATACGCGCTGACACGGCTGGCTGAAGAATTGCCGGAGACGCTGATCTACCACTCGTTGCAGCACACACGCGACGAAGTGGCGCCGGCTGCCGAGCGCCTGGCACTTGCCGAGGGAGTGAACGGCGAAGATCTGCTGCTGCTGCGGACCGCAGCGTACTTCCATGATCTCGGCTTCATCGTGCGGCGCGAAGAGCATGAGCAGGCGGGGGCGCAAATAGCCGCCGAAGCCTTGCCAGCCTTTGGCTATTCACCGCGCCAGATTCAGGCGATCTGCGACATGATCATGGCCACGCGTATTCCCCAATCCCCCGTGACCCTCACGGAACAGATCCTGGCCGATGCCGATCTCGATACGCTCGGAAGTGAGCAGTTCTGGATACAGAGCAAGAAGCTTCGTATGGAAAATGAGGCCCTGGATGGGCCAATAAGCGATGTCGAGTGGTACCAGACACAACTGGTCTTCCTGGAGAACCATCGTTACTGGACCGCGTCGGCCCGGGCGCTACGCGAACCGCGGAAACAGGAGTACCTTGCGCAGTTGCGCGAATTGCTCAGCGACGTACTGCGCGCAGCGCCGCCAGATAATGTGCCGTGAGGCGCCCGGCCAACCAGACGCTACCGCTCCGGCTTCGGAATAGTCCAGGATCGTTCCGAAACACCGGGATCGGGAACGATACTCCTGGCTTTTTCCACAACGATCAGAAAGCAATACATTCGCTGATCCGCACCCTTCACGCAGCCATAGTGGTCACATCGTAGCACCACAGGCAAAGAATACGTAACCAACCCCCGTAGTTTTCACGATGCGCGCCACGGCGCTCGCCTGTATAACGAGCATGTCGCCGCGATGCGGCACCTCCAGCACGAAGGCCGTCTCGGCAGCGCACTGCACCACCTGTCATTGCCACTGCGCTTTCAGCACAGGCCCTGGGCAAGAGGTATGAGGTTTGAGGCAGCCACGAGCCTGTCGCTCCTCGCCTATAGCCCTGTGACCTCACCTGGTAGTGTATCGGACAGTTCCACATAACGAGGAGCGTATGGTTCACACAAACATGCAACCGTCGCCATATACCATTTTCCGCCGGCGCGATTTTCGATGGCTCTTCGGGGCGCAGTTCGTATCCAGCGCGGGGAGTGGCCTGACGACAATCGCCGCGTCCATCCTGGTCTTTCAGGTGACCGGGTCTGCGATGAGTGTGGGCCTGATGTTGATGGCGACGGCTCTCCCGAGCCTGGTTGTCGGCCTGATTGCCGGAGTCTTCGTGGATCGCTTCGACCGGCGGCGGATCATGGTCGTGGCGCAAGTTCTGCGCGCGCTGCTGGTGGGGGCCATCCCACTGGTGCTGGCGATGGGCGTGGTCTGGGTATACCTGCTCGTGGCGCTCTCCAGTACGCTCGAAAGCTTCTTCGCACCTGCACAGTCGAGCATACTGCCTGATATCGCGCCCGATGACGAACTGGCTGCAGCCAACGCGCTGATGACCGTGAGTGATTGTGCTGCATTGACCATTGGCTATGCCGGCGCCGGCCTGCTCGCCAGTGCCGATCTGATCGCCTGGGCATTCTGGCTCGATGCGCTCTCGTACCTGGTTGCAGCCGGTTGTCTGGCGCAGATGCGCATTCGCTCATCAGCCGTTGATGCAGCGACAAGCATGGCAGCCGTGGTGCAGAACCTGCGTGACGGCCTGGCGTATGTGCGTGACACGCCGGTGCTGCGGTCGCTCTTCCTCGTGTTCATCCCGATCTTCGCGGTCTTTGGGTTTGAGAATGCATTGATGTTGCCATTTGCAACCCGCGCCCTCAATGCGACCGAATTCGAGTATGGTCTGCTCGAAGCCGTCTTCACTGTCGGCTTTGTTGTGGCCGGGTTGGGGATGGTACTGGTCGCCGAGCGGCTGCACGCCGGGCAGTGGGTCGCGGGTAGCATTCTGCTCATGGGGCTTGCCGGAGTCGCGTTCGCGCTCGCGCCGTCGATCTGGCCGGCGCTGGCAATCAATGCGGTGCTGGGATTGCTCAACACCCCGTCGTATGTCGGGCGTACGCTGATCATCCAGCGCAACACGCCGCGCGAGGCGCGCGGGCGGGTGACAGGCGCCTTCGCCGTGGTGCGTGACGGGTTGTTCTTGCTGGGGATGGCAGGTGGCGGCCTGGCAGACGTGTTCGATACGCGGCTGCTGTATCTGGTGAGTACGGGTGTGCTGATTGCTTCCGGCACGCTCGCGCTCGGGCTGCCGGGCCTGGGGCAGCCGAGTATTGAGTGGCGCCGCGCGTGGCGGATGCTACGCACCTCGCGACAATCCGCGGAGTTGGGGCTGGGTCGCGCCGTGCTTATGGCGGATGTTGAGCGGTTGATAATGGCGCTTTCCGTGCCTGGCGGGATGGACCAGCAGCAGCGACGGGCGCTGTTGGAAACAGCGCGCATCCACTCCGTTGGTGCCGGCACAACAGTGGTACGGCGCGGTGAATTGAGCGACGCTATCTATTTCGTACTCGACGGCCGGACGGTGGCACTTGCCGGCGAGGAACAGGGCGACATCCTCGAAACTCATGCTGCGGGTGGATTCTTCGGCGAAATCGCCGCACTCACCAGCGTACCGCGTACCGCCACCGTCATTGCCGAGCAGCCGACCATCCTGCTCCAGGTACCGGCGGCAGTGCTGCGCCAGCTAGTGAGCAGCGACCCCCGGCTCAACCGGCTCTTTCTCAGCAAACTGGCCGAGCGTATGGTGCGGATGCAGTTGATCGATCTACCACGGCATGCTGGTTTCGACCAGGACGTGCTGCACGATTTGCGAATGGTCGTGCCGCAGGCGCGCCCGCTGGTCACCAGGGTGGGCGCCACGTGAGCGGGCACGGGCGCACGACGTTTGTACCTCCAGGGTCAAGGTTGACGCAGGGCGGTTCCGGGCGCGCCAGGGGATCTCGGCGCTTGCGCGCATGTCTTCGGCTGTGGTTATTCGTCAGGAAGCGAGTGAGCCATGATCGAGTCCGGCGCCTTCTATCTGCCGCAGGATCGTCGTGTCGCCCTTGCGCGCGGCGAGGAATTGCCCGAGCGCGTTGTGGGCGCGGCGCTCTTCGCCGACATCTCCGGTTTCACGTCGCTGACCGAGGCGCTGACGCGCGCTCTGGGTCCGCGCCGCGGGATCGAGGAACTGACCGTGCAGATCAACCGTGTCTACGACCGGCTGATTGCCGAGATCGAACGCTTTGGCGGTAGTGTGATCGGTTTTGCCGGCGACGCCATGACGTGCTGGTTCGACGAACAGGGCGGCGCTACAGCAACGCCACGCGCCGTGGCATGCGCCCTCGCGCTCCAGAGCGCCATGGGCGCGTTCGCTGCCGTGTCCCTGCCCCAGGGCGGGGTTGTCGCGCTTGGCCTGAAGGTAGCGGTCGCCAGCGGCCCGGCATGGCGCTTCGTCGTCGGCGAGCCTTCCGTGCAATTGATGGAAGCCCTGGCGGGCGCTACTGTGGCGCGTACCGGCGCTGGCGAGCATCTGGCGCAGCGCGGCGAGGTCATCGTGGATGGCGCGAGCGCCGGGATCCTCGGTGACCGGTTGCTGATCGGCGAATGGCGCGAGTCCGGCGGCGAACGGTATGGCGTCGTGGGGAGCATGCTTGTCGCCACGCCGGCTATCCCTCCACCGGACGACATCGCGCCGGATAAGATGCGTTTGCGCGCCTGGATGCTCCCTGCCGTGTATGACCGTTTACTCGAAGGGCTGGGCGAGTTTCTCACCGAGTTGCGCCCGGCAGTAGCGCTCTTTCTGAACTTCGAGGGGATCGACTATGACGGCGATCCACAGGCCGGCGTGAAGTTGAACCGTCTCGTGCGCGCGGCGCAGGCAACCGTCACCCGCTACGGTGGCACGTTGCTGCAGGTAACGATTGGCGACAAGGGGAGCTATTGCTATGCTGCGTTCGGCGCACCGGTCAGCTATGAAGATAATACGCGCCGCGCCATCGTCGCGGCCCTTGAGCTGCGCGGATTATCTGCCGAGTTGCCCTTCCTACGACCGGTGCGGATTGGTATCAGCCAGGGAGTGATGCGCTCCGGTGCCTATGGTGGAACGACGCGCCGCACCTATGGTGTGCTGGGAGACGAGGTCAACCTCGCGGCGCGCCTGATGCAGCAGGCCGCACCCGGGGAAGTGCTGGCCAGCGGCCGAGTGCGCGCACAGGCCGGCGCGGCCTTCGCATGGGAGACCTTGCCCGCGGTACAGGTGAAGGGCAAGCGCGAGCCGGTGCCCCTCGCGCGGCTCCTTGGCGCGCAAACGCCACGCGGCGACGACACCCGCGATACGCCGTTGGTCGGGCGCGATACTGAACTGGCGCAGCTTACCGCTGCCATTCGCCCGATCTTCGCCGGGCGCTTCGCCGGGGTCATGGTGGTGTACGGTGAGCCCGGGATGGGCAAAAGCCGTCTGGTGAGCGAGGTACGGCGCCGGCTGGAGGGCGCGCCGCGGGGCCAGCGCCGACGCTTCGAGCCGGGCGCCGGCTGGATCACCCTGCCCGCCGACGAGATCCTGCGCCGGTCGCTCAACCCGTTCCGCACCTTCCTGCGTAGCTACCTCAACCAGGACCTGTCTGCCGGCGTCGAGGCCAATACCGCGCGCGCCAATACCGTGATTGACAGGCTGATCGCATCGCTTGCCAGAGGCAGGAAGCAGCGGGCAGCGCGCACTGCCCTGGCCGCCGAACTCTCGCGCACCCGTTCGTTCCTTGCCGCCCTGATCGACCTGCGCATGCCCGGATCGCTCTACGAGCAACTCGACCCGAAGCTGCGTTTCGAGAACACCCTCGCCGCGCTCAAAACGCTCATCCTGGCTGAAAGCCTGCGCCAGCCGCTGGTCATCCACCTTGAAGACGCTCAGTGGCTTGACGCTGACTCGCTGGCTGCGCTGCAACTGATGACGCGCAACGTCACCGCGTACCCTTTCCTGCTCCTGATCACCAGCCGCTATCGCGACGATGGCGCCGCGGTTGAGTTGCCGCTTGGCGAGAACGTGCCGTTCCAGACGATCTCGCTGAATGCCCTTGCAAGGGATGGGGTGCGGCAGGTGGCGGAGGCCGTACTCGGTACCCCTGTCAGTGGCGAACTGGCGACCTTCCTGCTCCTCAAGACCGGTGGTAATCCCTTCTTTGTCGAGCAACTGGTCCTGGACCTGCGCGAGCGCGAGTTACTCGCCATCGCTCCCCGCGATGGTGCACCGGTCTACATCCTACGCGATCCTGCTGCGGTCGAGGTGCCCGACACAATCAACACTGTTCTGATTGCCCGGCTTGACCGACTGGCAGCGCGTGTGAAGGCCGTCGTGCAGACGGCATCTGTACTGGGGCAGGAGTTCGAGGTGCGGTTGCTGGCCGGTATGCTGCGTCATGATCCCCATGTAACCGAGCAGATACGCGAGGCTGAACGTGAGACCATCTGGAGCGCGCTCAATGAATTGCGCTATCTCTTCCGCCACGCGCTCTTGCGGGATGCGGCCTATGCCATGCAGTTACGCACCCGCCTGCTCGAATTGCACCTGCTAGCAGCGGAAGCGATCGAACGCCTTCACGCGCCCGACCTGGCGGCAAGTGCCGCCGACCTGGCGTACCACTACGGGCGGGCGGAGGTCACGCCGCAGGAGCGGCGCTATGCTCGTATGGCCGGCGAGCACGCGGCGGCGCGGTATGCCAACGCCGACGCTGCGATGTTCTTTGGCCGCGCGCTTGAGTTGACCCCTGAGGCAGACGGGCCGGGACGGTACGGCCTGTTCCTGGCCCGCGAGCAGATCTACGACCTTCTGGGAGATCGTGCAGCACAACGCGCCGACCTGGTGGCTCTTGCCGAACTGGCCAGGCGCCTCGATGATCCAGCACGCCAGGTCGAGGTGGCACTGCGCGAGGCGCGCTATGCCGATGTTACCGGCGACTATCCGGCCATGATCGCCGCCGCGCGGCGGGCGATCGAGCTGACGCAGGTGACGCACAACCAGGCCGGTGAAACCGCCGGACATCTGCACTGGGCGCGGGCGCTCTGGTACCAGGGCGACTACATCGGCGTGCAGCATGAAGCGACCCGTGCGCTCGAACTCGCCCACGCCGCCGGGGAGCCGCGCCTGGAGGCCGAAAGTCTGCGTGTGCTCGGCAATGCCGCAATGTACCAGGGGAGCTACGGAGACGCGCAACTGGCGTATGAGGCCGCACTTGTGATCCACCGTGAGCTGGGCGACCGGCGCAATGAGAGCGCGACGCGTGGCAACCTCGGCATTGTCTCGTGGTACCAGGGTAACTACGAAGCAGCGCGGACGGCCTATGCCTACGATCTCCAGATTAAGCGCGAGCTCGGCGACCGCTACGGCCAGAGCCTGGCGCTGCTCAACCTTGGCGAGGTCGCGGCTGTCGAGGGGGATTTCCTCGCGGCGCAGGAATATTACGCCGAGGCGTTGCGGCTCAAACGCGAGACTGGCGATCGCTACGGCCAGAGCGTTGTTCTGACCAGCCTGGGCGATGTTCAGCTGATCCTGGGCGACTGGGCGAGCGCGCAGGCCAGCTACGCCGAGGCGCTCACCCTGACCGGCGCGCTTGGCCATCGCCAGCAGGAGGGCTGGGCGCTGGCGCGCCTCGGGTTGCTGTTGTACCAGCAAGGTGACCACTCTGCTGCGCTGGAACGGTCCGAGCGATCGCTGACCCTGGCCCGGGCGATTAACGACCGGAACACGCAGGGTTATGCGCTCACCCTGCGCGGCCACGCCCTCGTCGCCCTGGGCCGTTCCGCCGAGGCCGCCGATGCTTATAGCGAATCACTGGAGCTACGCCGAGCGCTCCAGCAGCCGAACCTGGCCGCCGAAAGCCTGGCCGGCCTGGCCGACCTGGCCCTCAGCGGCGGCGATCTGCCCCTGGCCGGCGCCTACGCCGCCGAGATCTTCGATCTGCTCAGCGGCGGCAGTCTGGAGGGCGCCGACGAGCCCTTCCGCGTCTACCTGAGTTGCTATCGCAGCCTGCGCGCGGCCGGCGATGAACGGGCCGGCCCGCTGCTGGAGCGCGCCCGAGAGCTACTGGCGGCACGCGCTGCGCGCATCATGGACGAAAACGCCCGGCGCCGCTTCCTGGAACAGGCGCCGTCACATCGTGAGCTACTTCGTGAAGAGGAGGAAATATCATGACTGTTACACCATCGCTCTCCCGTTATGCGTCGTTATTCCTGTTGCTTGCCATGCTGGCGACCTTTGTGGGCCAGGCGCCCCTCGCCCGCGCCGCTGGCTTCGTCGTGACCAACACGAATGACAGCGGCGCGGGCTCGCTGCGCCAGGCGATCATCGACGCCAACGCCAATTCCGGGCTCGATACGATTACCTTCAACATCCTGCCGGCGACTGGCGTGAAGACGATTGCGCCGCTCACGCCCTTACCCGCCATTACCGACCCGGTGACGATCGACGGCTCGACCCAGCCGGGCGCGAGCTGCGCCAGCTGGCCGCCGGCGCTGAAGATAGAGCTATCGGGCGGCACGGTGCCCAACACGGTGGGGCTGCGCTTGGTCGGTGCCAACAGTAGCGGTAGCACGATCCGCGGGCTCGCCGTGAACCAATTTAGCTTCGACGACAGCAACCCGACCCTCGATATCCTGGACAGCAACAACAATGCGATCGAGTGTGTCTTCCTCGGGTACGACCCGAGCGGCACCAGCTTTCTCCAGTACGGCGCCAACCTGCTCGTGGACGGCACCTCGACCAACAACAGGATCGGCACCAACGGCGACGGCGTCAACGACGCGGGCGAGCGCAACCTGCTTGGCGGTAGCCGCGCGATCATCCTCAGCGGCGCCGCGAGCTTGACTACCATCGCCGGCAACTACATCGGCACCGATGTGACCGGCACCGTCGCCCTGGCTGCGGGTAACGAGGTGGTTGTGCTGAACGACCTCGGCGGCAACCGGGTCGGCACGAACGGTGACGGTGTCTCAGACGATATCGAGCGCAACATTATCGCCGGCAGTCAGGCGATCTTTATCCCCGGTTCGAGCAACAACGTGATCGCCGGCAACTACATCAACGTCGACCCGACCGGCACGGTGGCCTTTCCAAATGGCCAGGGCATCTTTGTTGCCGGCAACAATAACCTTATCGGCACTGACGGCAGCAACGACGCCTTCAACACCAGCGAGCGCAACGTGATTGCCGGATCGGTAGGGAACGCCGCACTGCAGGTAGAGGGTAGCGCGAACAATGTGATCGCCGGCAACCTTATCGGCACAAATGCGGCAGGCACGGCGGTGCTCGGCAACGAGTTCGGTGTCGTCGTGGCGTTCGGCTCAACTAACACGCGGATCGGCACCAATAGCGACGGCATTGCCGACGACATCGAAGGTAATGTCATCGCCGGTAGCGTCAACGACGGCATTCAAATTGCGAGCTCCGAGACGAGTTTCACCCGGATGGCGGGCAACTTCATCGGCACCGACCGGACCGGCACGCTTGACCTGGGCAATGGCGGCAACGGCATTACGATCGTCGAGCGGCCCCGCCCCACTGACATCGGTGGCCTCGCCCCTGCCGACCGCAACCTCATCCGTTTCAACAATGGCGCCGGCGTACTGCTGGTGGAGGAGGACAGTGGTACAACGATTCGCGGCAATAGTATCGACTTGAACGGCGCCGCGGGGATCGTCTCGCCTGGGAGACCCTTTCCTCTCCTCTCGCGCACCGTGCCGAGCGGGAACACACTGCGGGCCACCGGAGTCGTAACGGGCACGGTCAATGCTGGCTATACACTCGACTTCTACGCGAGCCCGGGCTGCGACCCCGGCTTCTTCGGCGAAGGTCGCACCTATCTCGGCAGTCGCCAGGTAACGACTGGCGCCGATGGAGTGGCTGAGTTCGACCTGACCTTCACCACCGAGGTTCCGGTGCCGTTCGGCCAGTCTGTGACCGCGACCTCGACCGGGCCGAGTGTCCCCGGCGGGATTGTTACTTCCGCCTTCTCCAACTGCTCGTCGGCCGGCCCCGGCAACGATGCCTGGCCGCGCGCCTACCAGCTATCCAGCGGCGCCAGCTTCGCCCAGACCCTCGATCTGCCGGGCCAGACACGCTGGTTCACCCTTCCCGTACCGCCGGCTTCACGCGTTGCAGTGACGCTTACCGGCCCTGGCGGCGCTCCGCTGCCCGCCGGCTACGACCTGGCCGTCTTCAAGGATATTACGCAGACCTTCACGACACTCACAAACCCGCAGGACCTGACACGTCTGAGCGCGCAGTTTGCCAGCAACGGCTTCAACAATGATGCGCTCGCCCGCGATGCGCTCAACCCGGCACGCATCGCGCCGCAGGCCTACTCGCCGCAGGCTTACTCGCCGCAGGCTTACTCGCCGCAGGCTTACTCGCCGCAGGCCTACTCGCCGCAGGCTTACTCGCCGCAGGCTTACTCGCCGCAGGCTTACTCGCCGCAGGCTTACTCGCCGCAGGCTTACTCGCCGCAGGCCTACTCGCCGCAGGCCTACTCGCCGCAGGCCTACTCGCCAGAGCAGATCGCCTACGCCAGCGCCCAGAGCCACAGCCTGATCGGCGTCGCCTCGTTGGAGGGCACCGCGCCGCGCAGTCTGACCGTGAACACCTGGAACAATACCGGTAACATGTACATCCAGGTTCGCGGCCAGAACGGCGCCTTCACGCCGCTTGCACCATTCCAGATCCAGGCCACGATCCTCGACGGCGTCTGCGCGAATGTCCAGATCATTAGCGGTATGGATGCCGGTGTCTCCGGCAATTACCGTACCGTCATCCTGGCCGACCTGAGCCGCGTCACCGGAAGTCCGGCACAGCTTGCCGCGCTCCAGACGAGGCTCAACACGCTGGCCCAGCAGGAAAACGGTATCATTATTGATACCGGCAGCACAGCCTACGCGAATGTTGAGGCCGCCCGAACGCAAGTTGCGAACAATGCTGCCTGCCCGTTCGCAAAAACGCAACTGGCCGAGAAGATCAAAGCGCTCTACCGTAATGTCACCGGCGTGCAGTACATCGTCATCATCGGCAATGATGACGCGGTGCCGTTCTTCCGCTCGCCGGACAACGCCCCGCTCGGCCCGGAGTCGAACTACGAGCCACCGGTGCTCGACAACTCCCCGCTGCAGGCGGCGCTGCGCCTGAACTACATCCTCAGCCAGGATGCCTACGGTGCCCGCACCAGCCTCTCGCTCGGCAATGATACACTGCCGCTGCCGCAGATCCCGGTTGGCCGGCTGGTTGAGACGGCGAGCCAGATCAGCACGGTGCTCGACGCCTACCTGGCGCTGCCGGATGGTATCGTGCCCACGCCCGGATCGGCGCTCGTCACCAGTTACGACTTTCTGGGCGATGCCGCCGACGAGGTGCAGACGCAACTCACCGCAGGCCTGACGCCGGCCAGTGGCCCGGCGCCGCGCATCAACCGGCTCGACTCGCCCTCCAGCGAGTCCTTCCTCGACCCGAACGCCTGGACTGCCGGCCAGTTGCGCGCGCTATTATTCGGCGAACGCCACGACCTGGTCTTCCTCGCCGGTCACTTCAGCGCCGCCAGCACACTTGCCGCCGATTACGCGACCGTCGTCGAGGCGGCGGAAGTGCTCGACGCGAACACCAGCTTTACGAACGCGATCATCTTCAGCGCCGGCTGCCACTCGGGCTACAATCTGGTGGACAGCGCCGCCGTGCCGGGTGTGACGCGCAGCCTGGATTGGGCCAGCGCCTTCGCCGCGCGCGGCGCGACCCTGGTCGCCGGCACCGGCTACCAGTATGGTGATACCGACTTCCTGGCCTACAGCGAGCAGATCTACGCCGAGTTCAGCCGCCAGCTACGTGTCGGTACAGGGCCGGTGTCGATCGGCAACGCCCTGGTCGCGGCCAAGCAGGCGTATCTTGCGGGAACGCCCGACCTGCAGGGCATTGATGACAAGTCGCTGCGGATCGCGACGATCTATGGCCTGCCGATGCTCAAGGTGAACATGCCTGGCCAGCGGATCTCTGCGCCCACGGTCGGGCCGAGTGGCATTACCCCTGTCGTGGCGGCAGGTGGCCCGGGGAGTAACCCGGCAATCAGCCTGCGTACTGCCAATGTGACAGACGTTCCAACCGGCGCGACGCTTCAGGCGCCAATCACGCTCACCAGCATCGACAATCCGGGCCAGACGGTCCAGGCGACCTACTATCGCGGCCCTGATGGACTTGTCATTCGCCCGGTTCAACCGGTTCTGCCGCTCAGACGCGTGAATGTCGGCGTTGCCGGCGTCACGCTGCGCGGCGTCGGCTTCCGCGGCGGCAGCTACCAGGACGAGCAGGGCGCCCGCCCGCTGGTCAGCGCACCGACGTACGACCTGCGCGGCGTCAAGGTCAACTTCTCGCCGCCGGTCTTCTGGCCGATCAGGCCGTGGGATGTGAACTACTTCGGCGTCCTGGCCGACCCGGCGAACGGCACGACCGAGTTGCAGCTTACGCCGGTGCAGTACCGCACGGCGCAGCCAACCGACCAGACCGGGACGCGGCGCGTGTTCAGTACCATGGATTTCCGCCTGTTCTACAGCAACGTGTTCCAGGCGTTCCCGGGTGGCAGCGCCCCGGCGCTGTCGGACGGCCCGGCGATCGCAAAGATTAGCTCCACGCCCGGCAGCAACAGTATCAGCTTTGCCATCAATGTCACCGGCGACCCGGCGGCGGGCGTGCATGGAGTATGGGTCACCTGGACCGATCCGGTGGCGCCCAGCCCACGCTGGCAATCGCTTGACCTGACACAGAGCGCGAGCGACTCAACCCTCTGGACCGGGACACTCAGCGGTGTGAACCCGGGGCAGATTAGCTACATGGTTCAGGCGGTGAGTGCCCTTGGCGTGGTGACCATGGCCGACAACTTCGGCGCGTACTTTGGCGCAACGACGGCGGGTGGCGCGCCGCCACCGGTGCAGTACCAGCAGGCGACCACGCTCGCCCTGATCAGCCCGCCAGGCAGCGGTGCATTCGGCACCCGTGCAACCCTGACGGCACAACTTGCCAGCGGCGGCGTGCCTCAGGCGGGTCAGCCAGTGATCTTCACCCTGGCCGGCCAGACGCAGCCGGCCACAACCGGTGCAGATGGCCGGGCCAGCGCGACATTTGCATTGACCGGCGCGCCTGGCAGCTACCAGGCCGGCGTGAGCTTCAACGGTACATCCACGCTGGCACCGTCCGCAGCGAGCAGGCCGTTCACCATCACAAAGCGCGCCACGCTCCTGGCACTGACGCCTGCCTCGGCAAGCGTGCAACCCGGCGCGAACACAGGCATCGTCGCAACGCTGACCGACGATGGCACGGCGCCGCTTGGGTTGCGAACGATCCTCTTCACGGTTGGATCGCAGGTGGTGGCGGTCGCCACCAACGCGCTCGGCCAGGCGTCGCTCGGCGCGCTGAACCTGCCGGCGGGAACGTACCCGGTGGCGGCGTCTTTCGGTGGGGGTGGAGTTGCCGGCGGGCCGCAGGGTGATCCGAACTACATCCCGTCAAACGCAACCGGCAGTCTGACCATCCTGGGTGCAGGAACCGCACCGCAGATTACGTCAGTCCCGCTCACGTCGGCCACACAGGGCCAGCCCTACAACTACCAGGTACTCGCGAGTGGCAGCCCGGCGCCGGCCTTCAGCCTGGCGGCGGCGCCTGCCGGCATGACGATCAACAGCACAAGCGGGCTGATCTCCTGGACTCCCACAGTGCTCCCGGGGAGCTACCCGGTGACGGTTGAGGCTGCCAATGGAGTTGGAACACCGGCAACGCAGAGCTTCAGCGTGCAGGTTGCGGCTGCGGCGACGGTGCAACCTGTGAGCCCGGTACTTGAGTGTGTCGTGGATCGTGGCGCCGGCTGGGCTCCGGCGACGCGCTACGTGGCGCGCTTTGGCTATAATAACCGAAATATCTTCCAGGTTGCGATCCCGGTCGGCACGAACAATCGCTTCACGCCTGCGCCGCAGGATCGTGGCCAGCCGGGAGTGTTCCTCCCAGGGCGGCAGCGGTTCGTCTTTGAGATCCAGTTCAACGGCAGTAACCTGGTCTGGACGCTCAGTGGGCGCACCGCCACTGCGTCGAGCAACCCGGCTCAGCGTTGCCAGCCATAGGCGATGAGGGCGGCTCGCCGAAATACGAGGTGGCCGTACACGGGATGGACGGTAGGCAGGTCCGTATGGGCGGCACGTGTGCCGCCCATACGGTTCGTGAGTGCCATACGCCGCACGGCAACGATGCCCCGCGCACCTGACACAACGTGCCTTACACGGAAGGATCAAATCTATGGCGCCTGCAGATCCTCTCGTTCACTTGCGCGATCACATCTCAGGCTGGTTGAGGGACGAGTTACGCCCCGCTCAGTTTGTCGCCAGTGTGAGTGCCGCACTCGCACTGTATCTGCTTGAGGTTGTGGTCGTGCTCTCAATCACCGCGCTGATCTTCTCCGGCAGACTGGCCGATCAACTTCCCTACGCCATCAGTTTCGCACTGCTTGGATGTGCGCTGCTCGTCACGATCGTCAGCCTGTTCAGTTCATACGGCGGTTCGATCGCGGTGACACAGGATACGACCGGCGTGATCCTGGCGCTGGCCGTTGCCTCGATCGTTGCTGCGTCGCCCCCTGGCGTTGCGCTGGAAGCTCTCTTCCCATCCCTCATTGTACTCCTCGCCGGATCGACCCTGGCAATGGGCGTGATCTATCTCTCTATCGGCGTCTTCAGACTGGGCAGCCTGGTGCGCTTCCTGCCCTATCCGGTTCTGGGCGGTTTCCTGGCCGGAACCGGCTGGCTATTGACGATTGGCGGCCTCGGCGTTGCCGCGAATGTGTCGCCGGGCATGGATCTGTTCCGTCCGGATGCTTTCTGGCACTGGCTGCCGGCGGTGGTTCTGGGGATCGTAACGGTGCTGGTACTCAGGCGCTGGAAGAGTGCGCTGGCGCTGGCGATCGTGCTGGCGGCTGCACTGCTGGGGTTTCATGCCATCGTCTGGCTCCTCAGCGTGCCGCACAATACGCTTGCAGCTGCGGGTTGGCTCCCTGGCTCGTTCCCGCAGGACGCCGCCTGGCACTTCCCGCTCGACGCTCAGACTCTGCCATCCATTGACTGGCCATTGCTCGCGAGCGCGCTCCCGGTGGCCGCGCCGGCCCTGTTGATTGGCGTCGTCGGGTTGTTGCTGAACGCCAGTGGCCTGGAGTTGATCGTCAGGCGGGATATTGTGCTGAACCGGGAACTCGTGGTCGCTGGCGCCGCGAATCTTGTGTCGGGCCTCGCCGGTGGCCTGATCGGATATCCGACGATCTCTTTTTCCTCACTCAATCATGCATTACGCAACGGCAGACGCCTGCCGGGCCTGATTGTGGCCGGCCTCCTGATTCTCACGGTTAGTGGTGGTGCTGTACTGCTGATGCTGGTTCCGCGCTTCATCCTGGGCGGGCTTCTGATCTACATCGGGCTGGGTCTGCTCTATGAGTGGGTCGTTCAATCGTGGTCCGGTTTTCCCAGAATTGACTATGCCATCATCCTTTCTATTCTTGCCATCATCGCGTTTCAAGGATTTCTCTGGGGTATCGGGCTCGGCCTGCTGATGACGATCCTTATGTTTGTGGTGAGCTCCAGCCGGACGAATGTGATCCACTATGAGTTGACCGGCCAGACGTACCGTAGCCGGATGAATCGGGGTCCGCAGCAGTGGCAGGCACTGCAAACACATGGCGATCAACTTGCCATCTTCAAGCTGCGCGGTTTCATTTTCTTCGGCACGGCACACAACCTGTGCGAGCGGGTGCGCGAGCGCGCCACTCGCGCCGCCGGCATCCCGACACGATACGTTCTGCTTGATTTCGAACAGGTCGCCGGTCTGGATTCCACCGCTTTGCTCAGTTTCAACAGATTGCTCCAGTACACGCGCGATAACCAGATTGAGCTGATTATGACCGGCCTTGCCAGCCGCGCTCGCAACCAGCTCCTGCGCGGCGGCCTCACCGGGCAGACCACAGGTTTGCACCTGTTCAGCGATATGGACCGCGGTATCGAGTGGTGCGAGGACCAGATCATTGCGACCGTGCAGGCCGGCGCGTCGCCGGAGGCGAGCCTGCATGATCACCTTGTGACGATTCTTCCCGACAGCCCCGGGGTTACCGCCCTCATTCAACAGTTGCGCCGGCGCGAGGTTGTCGCTGGCGAGTATATCATCCGCGAGGGGGATGAGCCGGACGCGCTCTTCTTTCTTGAGTCAGGCCAGCTGACCGCGCAATTGGAGAAACCCGGGCGAGAACCGGTGCGGCTGGAGACGATGCAGGGTGGCCATGTCGTTGGTGAGCTGGGATTCTTTCTGGGCACGCGACGCAATGCGTCGGTCATTGCCGATCGCCCCAGCATCGTCTATTCATTGAGTCGCGCAGATTGGGATCAATTGACGTACCAGCATCCCGAGATCGCTCAGACGCTCCATAGCCTGCTGATCCGTTTTCTGGGGCAGCGTGTCGCGCATCTGACGCACGCGGTCGAGGCGCTGAACTACTGATGTGCCTGCGATGCATGGGATCAGCAGCCCCGAACCGGGCAGCCCGGCACCCGGCGGCGGTAGCCTTATGCGCCCGGCTGAGCCTGGTGGACACGCTCCGCGATCGCGGCCAGCAGGCGTCGGTCATACGCGAGGTGTTCGGCAAGCACGATGGTCACTGCCGGGTGGCGTTGGCGCGCCGCAGCCAGCGTCACCTCGATGCTCGACGCCAGTGAGGCGTGCCAGTCGAGGGTATAGGGCACAACGATTATCGCACGGTTGCCCTGCCCGACGAGCGTATCAATGGCGACTGCCGGGCACGGCCCGCTGCCTTCGGTGAAGCAGAGCTGGACGTTTGCATACCGTAGCGCGGCACGACAGTAACTGGCCGCCTCTTCGCCCGATACAGCAGGCGCAGTGTATGCGCCATCAACCACAATCACCAGCCCGATGGCGTGCGGCACCTGCCAGATCGGCCATGCCGGCTTGCCTGGTTGAGCCGCATCATGATGGGCCGCAACATAATCGGCTTCGAGCGCGCGTTGCAGCAGCACCTGCGCCAGCGCCGGGTGCTCGCCAAGCGCCTCGGTGACGCGCAGCGCGACATGCGGGTGAGAGGTGCGCGTCGCCTGTACCGACTGTTCGATCCCGGCGCGGTCATCGCCTGTCAGCGCCAGCGCATACGGCACAAGCACAATCTCTGTTGCGCCACGGCTGACACACTGATCAAGCGCCTCACTCAACGATGGGCGGCAGTGGCGCAGGAAGCCGGCCACAACCAGCGACGCGATCTCCAGTTCGCGACAGCGGGCAGCCAGGCGGATCAAAGTCGCGCCTGCTCGTGGCGCCGCACTTCCGCGGCCAACAAGGATGACGGCGCGCATGCCTCTCTGCCCTTCCAGAAAATCAGTCATATGGCTGTGCGCCGGTCACCCTTACGCGCAGCGCCTGTTCCAATCGCCACAATCTCTGTACGCTGCCTGCACCTGGATGGATCTCGCCTCGCAGCTATGCGGCGCCTTGATTCGGGCAGCGAGTCTGCTACAATCTCCGATATGGGCACCCTTCCTGAGATCATGTTGCCGGCAGCGCTGCGCGAACGGCTGGCGCAGGGGCATCCGTGGGTCTACCGCACCCACATCCCGCGCGATGTGCGCTTGCCGTCCGGCTCCTGGGCACGGATTCGCTGCGGCGGGTGGAGTGGCTTTGGCGTATGGGATGCCGCCGGGCCGATTGCGCTGCGTATCTACTCAACACAACACCTGCCTGATATGGCATGGTTGCGGCGACGGGTGAATGCAGCATGGGATCTGCGTGCGCCACTTCGTTCTGCCGGGATCACCGCTTACCGCTGGCTATTCGGCGAAGGCGACGGCTTGCCCGGCATCACTGTCGATCGCTATGGCGACATTGCCGTGTTGCAGGCATATTCCGCCGGGACGTTGACGCTTGCCGGCGATGTTGCCGACGCACTGATCATGGTTGACCCGGCACTGCAGGGCGTCATGCTGCGCCGTTCCTCAAGGGGGCGCGCGGTTTTGGATGACAGCCTGGAAGATGAAGCCCCCTTGCATCCTCCGCGGAATGAGCCACGATTACGACACCTGCGGGGTGAGCCACCGCCCCCTGAGATCGTTGTGGTTGAGCACGGGTTGCGCTTTGCGGTCGACCTGCACGCAGCACAGAAGACAGGTCTGTTCCTTGATCAGCGCGAGAATCGGCAGTTTGTGGAAACAGTCGCCGGTGGGCGTTCCGTATTGAACTGTTTTGCCTACACTGGTGGATTTTCGCTCTACGCCCTGCGCGGCGGAGCGCGCCAGGTTATCAGTGTTGACAGCGGCAAAGGGCTGGCGGCTGCAACGGCGCGCAATATCGCGCTGAGCCGACTGGACCGCGCGCGCCATCAATTCGAAACCGTTGATTGCTTTGAACTACTGGAGCAGTATGTAGCGGAAGGGCGATCCTTCGATCTGGTGATCCTTGACCCACCAGGTTTCGCGCGGCGCAAGGAGAGCAGGTATGCGGCGCAGCGCGCCTATGCGCGCCTGAATACGCTGGGGATGCGCTGCGTCGCACCGGGCGGGTTGCTGGCGACGGCGAGTTGCACCAGTCAGGTCGGCCCCGAGGCGTTCCGCGAGGCGCTGGCGGTTGCGGGGGCGCAGGCCGGGCGGCGATTGCAGATTATTCATGAAGCTGGCCAGCCGCTCGACCACCCCGTGCCGGCCGGTTTTCCTGAGGGCAGATACCTGAAGTTTGTCGTCGGAAGAGTGGAGGAACCTGCCTGATCACTACAATCGCACACCGCATGCACGGGCGATTACGGACCCATCACGGTGACGTGCACTGTCACAGGCCCAACTGGATTCACCTCGTGGTCCTGCTGATGCTCTGCGCCTGTGGCCAGGCGCGCCCGGCATCACCCGAAGGAGGGGCACCAATGACGTTCACACTGACAAGTTCATCGTTCGCCGATGGTGCAGCGATCCCGCAACAGTTCACCTGCGACGGCGCCGACCGCTCGCCGCAACTGAGTTGGAGCAGCGTGCCCGGCGCCGCCAGTTTTGTGCTGATCATGGACGACCCTGATGCGCCGGGAGGAACGTTTACCCACTGGGTACTCTACGACATTCCCGGCACACAGACCGAACTGGTCGAAGGAGAAACGCGCGTGGGTCTGGCAGGCGGCAACGACTTCCGCCGGCACGGGTACGGCGGCCCGTGCCCGCCACGCGGTAGAGGCGCACATCGCTACTTCTTCCGGCTTGCGGCACTCGACGTATCATCGCTGGGATTACCGGCCGGTGCGGCGCGACGGGTCGTCGAGGCAGCTATGCGCGGTCATGTCGTGGCGACGGCCACCCTCATGGGGCGCTACGAACGTCGCTAACTGGATCATTTAGCGGCTCCCTCCCGGCGAATGCGCCGCGACGCGTCGTGATGCGTAGAATATCAACCCTGCGCCGATCAACAGCAGGAATGCCAGCCCGACGAGCTTGGCATACGGGCTGATGTCGGCAATGCCGAGCAAGCCAAAGCCGGTGCTCAAGCCGCAGTAGAGCGCAAGGATCTGGCGCGGCGACATACCACCATCGAGCAGGCGATGGTGGAGATGGTCGCGCCCGCCGCGCATTGGTTGCTTCCCGGCAACCGTGCGCGCAATGATCAGCCAGGCAACGTCGAGGAGCGGCACTCCCAGCACCAGCAACACCGTCGCCAGCTTTGCGCCGCCAATAATCGCACTGACGCCCAGAATGAAGCCGATCGTCTCGGCGCCGCTATCGCCCATGAAGATACGCGCCGGCGGCAGGTTAAAGATCAGGAACCCGGCACAGGCGCCGGCAAGTGCAAATGGCAGCAGCGCAATCGTGGTCTGTGGCGGGTCAAGCCGCAATGCATGCAATGCCAGCATCAACGCCGCAATCAATGAGACACCGGCGGCCAGGCCGTCAAGCCCATCCGACCAGTTAATGGTATTCGACATCCAGCCGAGCCAGAAGATGGTGGCAATAATTGCCAGCCAGGGGCTGATGTTCCACAGGCTGATCTGGCCGGCGAACGGCGCATTGAAGGCCGTCAAGATGATACCGCGCGCTTCCGTCGGCAGGCCGAGCGCGTCCGGATAGCGCTGGTGATCCCAGAGATAGGGCCCGACGGCGATCAGGGCCGCACCGACCTGGGCGGCGAACTTGGGGGGCCATGGCAGTTCGACCACATCATCGAGCCACATGACCAGGAAGATGAGCATGCTGCCGAGCAAGAGCAGCACAATGCGCAATACCTCGAACTCCGACCGGCGCAATGCCGGGTCGAGCGCGCCGAAGCCGGAGGTGGCGACCAGCGCCGTCACAAAACCGGCATAGATCGCAATCCCGCCGACATTGCCAGTGGGACGCGCGTGGGCGCGGCGGCCGCCAGGATGTTGTACCCAGCCGCGGCGCTGGCAGAGCTGAATAACCGGTGGGACGGCCAGCGCCGTGACGGCACACGCGATGGCAAATGTGCCAGCAAACGCCGCCAGTATCACGAGAGACATAGCGCCTCGCACGCGAGCGGGATACGCCGGCAGGCGCGCTACTCCGCTGCGACATCTTCAATCATCCTGTGCCAAAGAGCCGATCCCCCGCGTCCCCCAGACCAGGAACGATGTAGCCGACATCGTTCAGGTGATCATCAAGCGCCGCAAGATGGATCGGCACATCGGGGTAGGCGTTCTGAAGTGCCTGTACCCCCTCCGGCGCGGCAATCAAGCCGAGGAATTTTATCCGGCTCGCGCCCCACTCCTTGAGCACATGGATGGCCGCTACCGCTGAGCCACCAGTAGCCAGCATCGGGTCGAGCACCAGGCAGAGATCGACATCCACAACGGGCGGTAGCTTGTTGTAGTACGTGACCGGCTTGAGCGTTGCATGATCGCGATACAGGCCAAGGTGCCAGACATGCGCCGTGGGAATGAGATCGAGAATCGGGTCAACCATGCCAAGCCCGGCGCGTAATATAGGGACAAGGCCGATGCGCTCGGCGATCTCGCTGCCATCGTAGGCGGCGAGTGGCGTATCAACCGTGCGTGCCCGCAGCGGTAGATCGAGCGTCGCTTCATACAGAAGTAACTGCGAAAGTTCGCGTACCAGCTCACGGAACTTCTTCGGCTCGGTCACAACGCGCCGCAGCAAGGTCAATTTGTGCTGGACCAGTGGATGGCGTGAAACATGAACCGTTGCCATTGGGCCTCCGCTTGCACCATACCCTGACACTCATTATACACGCGACGGGGATGCGGCAAACCGCATCCCCGTCGTGCAAGGTATGTTAGCCAGATCATTCGTCAGTGGTGAACCCTGACGTTTCTACTGGCTGCGGAACGGTAGTTACCGACGGTGTCGGCGTCGCAGTCGGCGTCGCAGTCGGCGGCACCGGCGTCGCGGTCGGCGTCGCAGTCGGCGGCACCGGTGTTGCAGTCGGCGTCGCAGTCGGCGGCACCGGTGTTGCAGTCGGCGTCGCGGTCGGCGGTTCCGGTGTCGCAGTCGGCGTCGCAGTCGGCGGCACCGGCGTCGCAGTCGGCGTCGCAGTCGGCGGCACCGGCGTCGCGGTCGGCGTCGCAGTCGGCGGCACCGGCGTCGCGGTCGGCGTCGCGGTCGGCGGTTCCGGCGTCGCAGTCGCCGTCGCGGTCGGCGTCGCGCTCGCCGTCGGAGTTGGCGACGGTCGTGGCGGGCGAACCGTCGGTGGCGGCACCGGCGTCGCGATCACCACCGTCGTTTCGGTTGGCGGAATGCGCGTCGCGGTCGGCGGCGGCGTCGCCGTGGGCAGCGGTGTCGCGGTAGGTGGCGGCGGCTCGGTGGGCTCCGGAGGCCGTGTACTGGTCGGTGTGATACTCGGCGTCGGCGTCGGTGACGGGAGCGGCGTGGCAGTTGCCGATGGCGTCTCGATCGTTGGCGCGGGTGCGATATTCCCCCGGGTTGGCGACGGCAGCGGCGGGCGAGTCGCCACCGGCGAAGCAATGGTAGCGACCGGCGCCACTTCCTCGGTCTCAATAGGCGCGGGATATGGCGCGTTCTGAGGTGCGAGCTGCGCGGTTGGCGGCAGCGTCGGCGCGACCGGGGTCCCGGTTGTTACCGTTGCATCAGGCGCTGGAGATGGCGAGGGCAGCGCAAGTTGCTCAAGAGCAGCATCTATCGTCTGCTGAGCCTCATCAACGGTCGAACGTGTTTCCGGCACCTTCGACGCCAGCCGGGTCAGGGTGAACTCGACTTCACTGATCAATGCATCAATGTCAGACGCGGCTCCAGGTGTACTGGCTTCCTGGCTTGCACTGACGGCCCCCTGCACGTGACCGGTCAGATTTGCCACAGCCTCAGCAATCAACTGCGAGTCGGGAGCGACGCCGCTGGCCATCATTTCATTAATCTCAGCAAGGCGGCGGCGCGCATAGCTGACATGCAGCCTGCCACGTTGTTCAGGGCTGGTGGTAATCGTGAGGCTAACATCCTCGCGGGCCACCTTCCAGGTATAGAGCGGATCACCCGGCAGGCTTTGCGCCGAGGCGGTATCAACCGAGGCAAGGAGAATGGAGGCTGCAAGCACACCGGCCAGTGTGCGCTGGACAGCCACGTGACCAAGGGGAGTGATCAGACGGCGAAGCGAAGGTTGCCTGGCGAGCATCTGCTCAGCAATCGCAGCGAACTCCTGGGCACCGGTCGGCAGCCAGCGTTCCAGTTCCGGCGGCAGCGGCAACGCCGCCTCGTGGCGCACCAGATCAGCGATGCTCAAGAGCGGCTCCAGATCGGCCGCAAGCTGGGGATAGGACGCAAGACACTCTTCGATGCTCACTCCGCGCACCATGCGGGCAAGAGCATCATCGAGCGCATCGGTCAGCGGCGCCTGTTGCATGTGACCTGTCATAATCCATGCCGAAGTACGAACTGGTGTGACGAATGCTACAACGACTCCGCGCTACCGATCGCACGCGCCAGTAACGGCTCGCGCGACTCCTGCTCAAGAATCTGCTGCAGCGCGTGAATGGCGCGATGCTGCAACGCTTTGACAGCACCCTCCGTTTTGCCGATAATTGCTGCAATCTCCTGGTTGGTCATATCGCCAAAGAACTTCAGTAACAGAACCTGCTGCTGATCTTCGGTCAGCTTTGCAATCGCATGCTGGAGCGAAACACGCTCGAAGAGCGATGCAACTTCCTCCTGCCCACGCGGGTCGATCAGGTCGGTCGAGGTTGCATCAAGCGATGTCGCCAGCGCTCGCCGCCGCCGCGCCTGACCGATCAAGACATTACTTGCGATCGTATACAACCAGCCAAGGAACAGCTTCTCGCCACGATACTGCAGCCCGCCAATCCCTTTGATGACCCGGATGAACACTTCCTGTGTCAGATCCTGTGCCAGTTCCTGCTCGCGCGTTCGCAGGTACAGATAGCGCAGCACCGGGCCGGCGTACAAGGCATACAATTCGCCAAATGCCGACACATCACCCGCCTGAGCGCGAGTAATGATCTTCGGCAATTCGACGTTCGTGTCCGCAACCATATTCTCGCCGCCCGGCATGCGCTGGCGTCGCTGCCGCCGCAGTAAGAATAGGTCCCCTATTCACTACCAACGCGACGACATCAACCGAAGTTACGCGCAGCAAGCCCTCAAAGGTGAAGAAACCTTAATAGCTGTAGTAATTCAGGTTTCACTCTCATTATAGCCGAAGCGACGCACGTGCGTAATATCGTCATGGTGAAAGTTCTGTCATTGCATGTTGCCATGGTGCCGTTCGCGACGCACTCGTGCTGTCGAACCGGCAGTACGAAGCGGTGGGACAGCCCCGCCGCCGGCGAATATGTGCTTGCGTTTTGCTACACTTCACAGTACACTTGTGCTGTGATTTATCCTGAGTAGCCATTATGAAAATTGCAATTATCGGCCTCGCCAATAGCGGCAAGACAACCGTGTTCAATGCCCTGACCGGCGGGACCGCCGAAACGACGGTCTATAGTTCAGGCCAGCTCGAACCCAATCTGGCGACGGTCAAGGTTCCGGATGCGCGCCTGGCCGTGCTGGCCCGCATGTTCAACCCGAAGAAGACGACCCCTGCCGATGTTCAGTATATTGATATCGGTGGGTTGAGCAGCGGCGCCCGTGAAGGCGGCGGCCTGCCGCCCGCGCTGCTGAACTATATCGGCGGTGCCGACGCGTTGTTGCATGTTGTGCGCACCTTTGACGATGAGAATGTACCGCATCCCGACGGAACGGTTGATGCCTTGCGCGATATCGAGGCGGTCGATCTGGAACTGGCGTTTTCGGACCTCGCGATTATCGAGCGCCGCCTGACCCGGCTGAACGCCGAAATCGGCAAGATGTCGGCCAGGGATCGCGAACTGCGCATCGTCGAGCGCGACGCCCTGCTGCGTATTCAGGCCGCGCTGGAAGGCGGCGCGCCGATTCGCGACGTTGATCTGAGCGATGAGGAAGAGAAATTGCTGCGCGGCTACCAGTTCCTCACCGCCAAGCCTTTGTTGCTGGTCATCAATGTCGGCGAGGGCCAGATCGCTCACCCGCCACAGATACGCTATGATCACCGGCGTAGCGGCGTGGTGGCGTTGTGCGGCAAGATCGAGGCCGAGCTGGCGCAACTCGATAATGATGAAGCGCGCATCTTCATGGACGATCTGGGCATTACCGAGCCGGCGCGCGATCGGGTGATTGCGCTGTCGTACGAGTTGCTCGGCCTGATCAGCTTCCTTACCGCCGGCCCCGACGAGGTGCGCGCCTGGACGATTCGCCGCGGCACGCCGGCCGTCGAAGCCGCTGGCGCCGTGCATTCCGACATTCAGCGCGGCTTCATCCGCGCCGAGATTGTCGCCTACACCGATCTGGTGAAGGCCGGCAGTATGGTCGAGGCGAAAAAGGCCGGCCATGTGCGGATGGAAGGGAAGCATTATATCGTCCAGGACGGCGATGTCTGCCACTTCCTGTTCAATGTCTGACAGATGCCGCTACACATGCCCCGCCGTGGCCGGTAACCTCGCACCCTACAGCGGCGAGCAGCAACCGTGATCCGTGGACGCGCCGCCGTTCCTACTCGCCGCGCACCCCATCGGGGCGCAAAACTGTTGTTCGTTGTCTATGTTTCGCCAACCCTGGAACCTGCGCGGCGCTGAACTGCGCCTCTTGCTGGTCGCCCTGCTGCTGTTTGCCGCGAGCTATACCCTGGTCGCCCTGGCTGCCGACGCAGGCGGTACGACCGCGACTCCGCGCGGAGTCGCCGATATTTTGTGGCCCTCGGTGCTCCCGTTCCTCTTCTTCCTCGCCATCTCCCTCGGCCTGAGCTGGCGCATGCCCGATGCCGACCAGTTGTTACTGCCACTGGTGGCACTGCTTGCGGGCCTTGGTTTGATGCTCACGGCGCGCCTCGAACCTGATCTGCTCAATGCCATGTGTGTCGGACGCGACGGCACGGTCGTGCCGTGTTTTGCAGGGATCGATGAAAAACAATCGTTATGGGTGACGCTCGGTATCGCTGGCCTGGCGATCGCCCTGTTTGTTCCCTGGGACAATCTGCTCCGGCGCTACCAGCGCACGTCGCTTATGGACTGGCTCGATCATCACCGGTATGCCTGGCTGATGATGGGCGTGGCGCTGATTCTGGCAACGTTTCTGTTTGGTGTTGACCCGAATAATAGCGGTGTGCGCGCCTGGTTCAACTTTGGCCTGTTCCTGTTTCAACCATCCGAGTTGCTCAAGATTGTGCTGGTGATCTTTCTGGCTTCCTATTTGAACGAACATCGTGAGGTGGTGGCGGCGCGCTATCAGATCGGGCCGCTGCCATTACCGCCACTGCCGTACCTGGCGCCGCTGATCGGCATGTGGGGCCTGGCCATGGGCCTGATTATCGTGCAACGCGACCTGGGAGCGGCGCTCATGCTGTTCAGTGTCTTCCTGGCGATGCTCTATGTCGCGACCGGCCGTGGCTGGTACGTCATCGCAGGGTTGGGCGCGTTCGGCGCCGGCTCCTATGTGCTGTATAACGTCGTTTCCGTCGTAAAGACGCGCGTCACGATCTGGCTCGATCCGTGGGCGAGCGCGCAGGGCAGTGGTTACCAGCTTGTACAGGCGATCTATGCGCTGGCGTCGGGTGGCGTGTTTGGCACAGGCCTCGGGCGTGGTCTGCCAACTGTGGTGCCGGCGGCGCATACCGACTTTGTGTTTACCGCGCTGGCGGAAGAGCTTGGCCTGGCAGGCGGCCTGGGCGTGCTGATCGTCTACCTGCTGCTCATCTTTCGCGGCTACCATATTGCCGTACGCGTATCGGGTCGCTTCCGCGGTTTTGAACAACTGCTGGCAGTCGGGTTGACAACCATTATCGCGGTTCAGACGTTCATTATTATCGGCGGCAATCTCCGCGCCATCCCGCTGACCGGCGTCACATTGCCATTTATCTCGTACGGCGGATCGTCTGTATTGATGAATTTTCTGATCGTTGCCCTGTTGCTGCGGATCTCGGCTGCAACGCCTACAATCGCGGCAGGACGACGGTAAAGGTACTGCCGGCGTTCACGGCGCTGCGCACGGTGACCTGCCCGCCATGCGCCTCCACGACATGTTTGACGATTGCCAGGCCCAGGCCGGCGCCGGCGTAGGGGCGCGCCAGCGTGTCATCAACCTGGTAGAAGGGCAGGAAGATCTTCTCCTGTGCATCGGCAGGGATGCCGATACCGGTATCCTCTACACGCACCAGTACCCGCGATGGTTCGTCGGTGAGCGCAACATGCACGCGCCCGGTCATGGGCGTGAATCGAATGGCGTTGTCAATCAGGGCGCGTAATGCCTGGCTGATCCCGATCGGATCTCCCAGGTACAGTGCGGTCGGCTGGATCGATACTTGCAGATCGACGCCTGCTTCGTGCGCCAGCGGCTGCATTTCAGCGACGAGTTCACGGATCAGATCATGGATCATGGTTGGCACGCGCCGCACCTCAGACGAACGCACTTCCTGCAGGTAGAGCAGGTTGTTGAGAATGCGCGAGAGGATACGGGCATTACGCGCAATGACGCCAATGGCTTGATTCTGCACCTCGCTCAACGGCCCGAGTGTTCGCCGCTCAAAGAGCTCAAGGTACCCGAGAATCGATGTCAGCGGGGTGCGGAGTTCGTGGGAGAGGGTTGCCAGGAAGTTGTTCTTCAGGCGATCCAGGTCCTGCAGTTCGGCGTTGCGTGCGCTCAACTCACGCACCTGTTGTTCGAGACGGGCGACGAGCTTGGTATTGTACTCGCGCAGCATGGTCGCTTCCAGATTTTCGGGCAGCGACTCGCGTTTGCCGGCAAGAAACTCGGCGATCTGCTCAGGCAGCCGGCGTGGATCGATCGGCTTCGTGATGTAGCCATCGCAGCCGGCGGCAAGCGCGCGTTCACGCGTACCGGGGCGAGTGTCGGCTGTGAGCGCGATAATGGGGGTAGCACGCAGATGGGGCAGGCTGCGCAACCGGGTCGTCGTTTCATAGCCATCCATGCCGGGAATGCCAATGTCAACCAGGATCAGCGCCGGATGGCTCTCACGCGCCAGGGCGATCCCCCCCGGCCCGTCTTCGCGCACATGCAGCGCATATCCGCGCGCCTCCAGAATGCGCTGCACCAGTGTCTGGTTGTCGCGGTTGTCTTCGATATACAGGATGGCGATGCGATCGGTCATCAGTTGAGTGCCTGAACTTCAGCCTCACCGGCGTGGCTGGCCGGGCGCGCGCCGGCGACACCGGCCACCGCCGGCCCGGCAAGGTTCATGACCTGGTGATCACCGGCGGCGGGTCGCTGCTCACGCGCCTCAACGGCACAGGGGATGGTAAACGTGAAGAGGCTGCCCTGGCCAGGTGCGCTCTCGACCCAGATACGGCCGCCATGCGCCTCAATCAGGCGCCGGCTGATTGCCAGACCGAGTCCGCTGCCGCGCGATGCGACGCCGGGGCGTACCTGCTGAAATGCCTCAAAGACCAGCGGCAGATCCTCCGGTGCGATGCCGACACCGGTATCGCGCACACTGATGGCAATGTACGGGTTGAGGCGGCGCCCATTGCGCACAACAAATGCTCCAGCCGCCGCATCGGTCGCCCCGGAATCCTCGCCCGGCATAACAACGCACCGGGCGCCGATCGTGATGGCGCCTTCTTCGGTGAACTTCACCGCGTTGGCCAGCAGATTGAGCAGCACCTGGCGGATCTTGGCGGCGTCGGCATAGGCATGCGGCAGACGATCGGGCAATGCTATCTTGAGAGCGACACTGCGATTGTGCAACAACCCCTGCACCGTCTCGGCAACCTCGACCACCAGCGCGCGTACATCAATCACGTCCCGATCCAGGTCGATTTTTCCGGCCTCGATACGCGCCAGGTCGAGCAGTTCATTGATCAGGTGTAGCAAAAAGCGCCCATTGCGGTTGATAATCTTCAGGTCCTCACGTTGCAGCGGCGTGACCGGGCCATCGATCTCATCAAGCATCACGGTCGAGAACCCGATGATTGCATTCAGCGGTGTGCGGAGTTCATGCGACACTGCGGCCAGGAACTGCCCTTTCAGGCGATCGGCTTCCTGCGCACGGGCCAGCGCCGCACGCAATTCATCGGTACGCTGCGCCACCTGCCGTTCGAGATCAGCATAGAGCCAGGTGTTCTCGATGGTCAACCCGGCCATGCCAGCATAGGCCATGAGTTGTGCCGCGTCGCGCGCCGTAGGGATGCGGTACGGATCATTGAAATCGGCAGAGAGTAACCCGATCACGCGCTCCTCGCGCCCGAACAACGGCACCTGCACATAGGCCGCCGGGTAGACCGACGCCGGTGGCGGAACCGGTGGCATTGGCGTGCCATCAACAATCACTGCCTGGCCGCTCCGGACGACATCGGCCGCAACGGTGGCGCTGTCGAGGCGAATGGGCAGCGCGGCGACAACGGCAAGCAATTCGGCGGCGCGGTGCGCTTCATGCTGGCCGAACCAGGCGCTCGTTGCACGCAACTCATCACCTTCGATCAGATAGAGCACCGCGCGCGCGAATCCCAGGCATTCGCACGCGCCACGTGGAATGGCGTCGATCTGCTCGCGCACCGACGTGATGGCGCGAAACCGATTGGACACCTCATTGAGTGCCGCGAGCTGGCGCAGGTTCAGTTCCAGTTCGCTAATTTTCTCGCGCAAGGCATCGGTCATGGTATTGAATGAGCGCCCGACATCGCCGATCTCATGATCACCCGAATCCGGAACACGGTAGTCGAATTCGCCAGCTGCCACACGCCGCGTCGCTACCTGCAACTCGCGCAAGGGGCGCGTCAACAGGAGCGCAAGCGGCATGCCAAGCACCAGGACGGCGATCAGGCTCAACCCGATCACCAGGGCGATCTGCCCGCTCAACACATCCTGGCGTAGCGCAATGGCGCTGCCTATCTGTTGCGCCGGGCCTGTAACCGTAGCTTCGGGAATAACGATACCGACGGCCCAGCCAGCGCTGGTGATGGGTGCGAATGCCAGGTAGACCTCATCGCCCTGCAGCGTCATGCGCACCACGCCCTGCTCGGCGCGCACCATGCGCCCGGCAACGGACCGCAATTCCTCGTCGGTATCCTGCAGCAGATTCTCGGCAACCAGCGGTTGATCCCAGCGCCTCCCGCCTGCCTGCATGTCGTTGCGTGCCAGCACATCGCCGCGTTCGTTCACCAGGAAGGCTGAACCGCCGGGAGCGATATCAATGGACAGGATATCCTGTTGAATGGTCTCCAGCAACACATCAAAGCCAACCACGCCAACAAACGCACCATTGCGGTCGTAGAGCGGCGCGGCGCACGTGGTCGTCAGTTGTTTGGTATTGGCATCAACATAGGTATCGACCCACACGGTCGTGCCGGCATTACGAGCAGCGATGTACCAGCTCCGCGTACGCGCATCAAATGGCTTGATCGCATCCAGCACGGGGTTAATGTCGCGATCGAAGGCGATAACACCACCTTCTTCCAGAGCGACGTATCCCAGGCTGACCAGATCGTTCTGCGCGACGGAAGCGCGCAACAGCGGGATGTACCGTTGTGCCCGCGCCACGGCACCGGCATGTGCCCGACGTGCATTCGCCGTCGGCCCATCGGGCGAGATCCAGACGGGATCGTCAGACAGGAATGTGTCCGCGACAGGCATTGCCATGGCATAGTCGGCCACCGTCTCTACCTGTTGATAGACCTGTGCCAGCTTCGCGTCGTAGAGCCGGGCCTTATCGGCGGCCCAGCGCGCCAGATCGTTTTCCGCCTGGTCGCGCAGCGCTTCGCTTGCCGCCTGAACAGCCATGTCACGCGCGCGTGCAAGCGCTGAAAGGCCCAGGGCGCTCACCAGGATCAGCGGTGTCAGCGCCAGGCCCAGCGCCAGGAGCGTAATCCTGGCACGCACGGAGAATCGTGACAGTCGTCGGATCGGCATGGGTATAGGAAGCAGGTTATGACAAACACACTCCAGGCACCATCAGGTATGGCGCGCATGATCTGCCTTGCATGCACAATAACTCCGTGTGGATCGTACCACGGCGCTTCACAACGCCTCAAGATTGCCGGATGACCGTTACCTTACAATGTACGTGCCCGATGCATGGCACATGCGCACCATACGAGAGGCATCCTCCACTGAAACGATGATGGTTCTGACGCTGTTTGCTCCCGATGCGGGTTGCGACTATACTGCCGTTGTCAGTTTCTGTTGTCGAGGATAGGTATGGAGTACGCTCTTGACCGCTTCGCGCGCGAAGCGCACGAAGCGATCGCTGGCACGGGCCAGGTGCCTGATGAATTGATTGAACTGGTTGTGCCCAAGCCGAATATTCCCGCCGACCTGGCCTTCCCAACCTTCCGGGCGGCGAAAGAGCTTGGCGTTGCAGCACCGCAACTGGCGCAACGCATTGCGAGTAACGTACGCCGGGCACCAGGAACCCTTGTCGGTGATGTCACCGCAATCGGGCCCTTTGTCAACGTCGGTGTTGACACGGTATTGCTGGCAGATACTGTGCTCGGCGAGATCGAGCGCCTCGGTGAGCGGTACGGCAGTGACGAGCAGGGAAACGGCCAGACCACTGTGATCGATTACTCGTCACCGAATGTCGCCAAGCGCATGCATGCCGGCCACATTCGCACAACGATCATTGGTCAGAGCCTGGTCAACATCCTGCGTTTCCTCGGCTACCCGGTGATCGGTGACAATCACCTGGGCGACTGGGGGAAACAGTTCGGCGTAATCCTGGCAGCGGTACAGCGCTATGGCGAGCCGCAGGGCGAAGGCGAAGAACTCCTCGCCGGTTTCGAGGAGATATATACTCGCTACAATAGCGCGATGAAGGATGACCAGGCGCTCGACGAAGAAGCACGGGCCTGGTCCTTGCGCCTTGAACAGGGCGATCCCCAGGCCCGCGCCATCTGGCAGCGCGCAGTCGACCTGACCTTACGGGTCAATCAGCGCATGTATGATCGCCTGGGGGTTGCGATCGATCATACGTATGGCGAGAGTTTCTATGAGCCGATGCTGGCCGGCGTGATCGAGGAGGCGCTGGCAAAAGGGGTCGCCTACCGCGATGAGGGTGGAGCGGTTGTGGTTGACGAGCTCGAACCCAACCTGCCAACGTTCCTGCTCCAGCGTTCCGACGGTGGCACGCTGTACATGACACGTGACGTGGCGACAATCAAGTTCCGCATCGCCACGTTCAGGCCGGCGCGTATCATCTATGTGCTGGGTATCCCGCAGGAACTGCATCTGCGCCAGTTGTTCGCACTCTGCCGCGCGCTTGGCTATGTCGAAGGGGTTGACCTGGTACATGTGAAATTCGGTACCATCTTCGACCAGGATGGCCAGCCGCTCTCGACTCGCCGCGGCAACATGGTCTACCTTGAGTCGCTCCTCAACGAAGCGCATGCCCGCGCGCGCGCCGTGGTGGACCAGGCCAGCCCTGAGTTGCCAGACGACGAGAAGGATGCGATCGCCGAGGCCGTCGGGGTCGGCGCGGTGATTTACAATGACCTGTACCAGGATCCACGGCGCGACATCCGCCTGGACTGGAACCGGATGCTGGCGCTCGAAGGGAACAGCGCGCCGTACATTCAGTACATGCATGCGCGCTGCCGCTCGATTGTTCGCAAGGCTGCCGACGAAGGGTATACGGCAGACGGTGGCGAGGCTTCCTTACTGGCACATCCGTCCGAGACGGCGATGATCAGGCAACTCGCAAAGCTCCCTGCTGCGGTGCGCGAAGCCGGCGAGCGGTATGCGCCGTTTGTGGTTGCCGAATGGTGCTACAACATGGCGCGGGCACTCTCCGGGTTCTACCGTGACTGCTCGGTACTCAAGGCGGAGACGCCGGCGTTGCGTGCCGCGCGCCTGCGACTCGTCGCGGCAACTGCCCGGGCGCTACGGAACGGACTTGCGTTACTTGGTATCCGCGCGCCGAAGCGGATGTAACGGCAGGCGCCCCCTGCTTTCGGCATATGGCGGTGGTATCCGCCGGTATTGTCGGACGGCGCGCGGCCAGTGTCAGGTTGATCGTGCAACAAGGAGCTTCTGTGCTTGCGCTGAATGATGTGACCGCCGTGCTGTTTGATATGGACGGCGTATTGTACCGTGGCTCCATGCCACTGCCGGGGGTGAATGAGTTACTGGCATTGCTCGAATCACGCGGCATTGCGTATGCATGTTGCACCAACAACGCCACCATGACGCCGGCCCAGTACGAGGCGAAACTGGCCAGAATGGGCATTCATATGCCGGCGGAGCGTGTGGTGACGTCGTCGGTGGCCACGCGTCGCTGGCTCGAAACGCAGGCGCCGCGTGGCACGGGCGTGTATGCTATCGGTATGGATGGCCTGCGGACCGCGCTTTTCGATGATGGGTACTTCGTTGAAGACGAAGAGCAACCGGCGTTTGTCGTCGTCGGGATGGATTTTGAGGTGACCTACCACCGTCTGCGCAAGGCGTGCCTGCTGATCCGCGCCGGCGCGCGCTTCATTGGCACCAACCCCGATACCACGTTCCCCGCCGAGGACGGTATCGTTCCCGGTTGTGGTGCGTTGCTGGCGCTACTGCGCGCCAGCGCAGAGGTTGAACCGTTCGTCATTGGGAAACCAGGACCGACGATGTTTCACGCGGCGATCCAGATCCTTGGCGCTGATCCATCACGCACACTCACGATCGGTGATCGTCTGGATACCGACATTGCTGGCGCACGCGCCGCCGGCCTTGCCAGTGTGCTGGTGTTGACGGGTGTGACGACACTGGAAGCACTGGAGCGTGACACGGTTCAACCGGACATGGTGTTCGCCGGTCTCCCGGAACTATGTGCCGCGTGGGTATAGATTCGCTGTTGCGTCGCTCCGGCGTTTCCATCGCCCGCGGCAGCTCCCGGTGGTGCTGCCCACCACGTCAGGTCGCCGCCTGCTGCGCCCAGGCCGCGCAGTCGCAGGCACATACGCCCGGTGACACGTCACACGAGCGAGCGACCACGTAACTCGTATCAGTAATACAAGGAGTCACGCCAATGTCAGATGAGCCGCAAGCATCCTCCGAAGCATTACCGCGCTTGATGAGCGCCATCGCGGACACTATGTCGGACGAGGAGGCATTGAACCGGTATCAGGCGCTCATGGCGCAGATCCCACCGGAGGCAGCGGCGCAGGTGAATGCCATGGCGTTCAACCAGCTCTCGTTGCCCGATCGTCGCCAGCTGGCGGCGCAGTTCCAGGCGGCGCACCAGGATCCGAACCGGCCATTCACCGGGTTCGCTTTTGCCGATGTTGATGACGCGGCGCAGCCGTTGAACCTGGGAATGATGGCACAGCAGGCGGCACGCCAGGACCCTTCATTATCGGAAAGCGTGATGGGTGGAAACAGTGGCATGCTGGGCAGCCCGCTGGTGAAGTTTGTGCTGGCTGCGCTGGCGATTTATGTGCTCAGCCGGCTCCAGACCGAACAGCAATCAACGCCCGCCGCACCCGGCCAGGGTGACATGCTCGGCTCACTGCTGGGTTCATTGCTTGGTGGCATGCTTGCACAGGCTGGCGGTGCGGCGCAGGGGCCGCCGGCGCGGCAGAGTACCGACCTGCTCGGCCAGATCCTTGGCGGGTTGCTCGGGGGCGCCACTCAGGCGCAGCCGCCAGCGCGGCAGAGCGCCGACCCGCTCGGCCAGATCCTTGGCGGGTTGCTCGGGGGCGGCGCGGCGCAAGAAGGGCGACTCGACCTGTCGGGCCTCAAGATCGGGATTGAACACGCGCGCAAAGAGAAGGAATAGGCGGCGGGTACGAGAAACGAGCGCCATCACCGTCGCGTTGCAGTGCTTCCCTGCTCAACATCGGAAAGGGAACCGTAGGGTGCTGCGGCCACCGTGTCAGGCAGTGGCGACACCCAGACGCGCGTCAGCAGGAAGCGTTGTGACAGACCACGAAGTTCGCGTTCGAATGGTTCCAGGGTCACGGCTGCACGCGCCAGCACCTCGCGCACCACAGGATCGCCCGTTAGAGCGTCGGTCAGGACAACATCACCACCGACGCTCTCATTCTGCACACGCGCCGCGATATTGACCGTCGATCCGAAGTAATCGAGCAGATTGTTGGCATTCACCGCAATACACGGCCCACGATGCAGGCCCAGCTTGACCCGTAGCGCAGGGTTGCCGCGCGCGATTTCGCCGGCAGTAAACTCGCGCTGGATCTCCAGCGCAGCCTCGACCGCGCCTTCGGCAGAGGCAAAGACCGCCATGACCGCATCGCCGATGGTCTTCACCAGTGACCCATCGTGCTTGCCGATAATCGCACGCATCAGATCGAAATGGTCGCGCACGCGGGCATACGCGGGCGAATCGCCGATCCGCTCGTAGATTGCCGTTGACCCCTTCAGATCACTGAACAGGAAGGTCAGGCTACGAATGGCGATACCGGTTCCAGGCGAGAGCACTTCCGAAGAAAAGAGCTGGCGAAACTCCGCAAGTGATGTCACCAGGGCTGCGCTGGTCGCCTGAGCACTCCAGACACGGCGTTCCACCACCATGAGGGCTGGCGTATCCGTTGCATTCTCAATGACCAGCATTGCATCGCCGGCGGCGATCGTGGGCGTGTCAAGATTGACCGAGGAGTCGCTAAAGGTAATATGGGCCACACGCGTACCGGCATCATCTGTCGCGTCAAGATCGACACGTGTGGTCATCTGGCGGCTGCGGAGGCGGTAACCATCAGGCGCAAGACGCAGGCGCAACTCACGGCGGCTACGCGCCGCAAGCACGATCTGGGCGGCAATGTGGGGAGTGTTGGCCGGGCCGCCAATGCAGTAGGAAACATCAACAGCTTCGCGAATTGCTGGATTGACGCTGAACCGCAACTCGATCGACTCATCGAAGTTCGCGTCGTAGCGTACGTCACACGATGGGCAATAGGTGTCATGCTCCAGTTCCGAAAGGGTTCGGACACGCTGATTGGGACCACGGCAGCTCGGACAGAGCACGTCCCACTCCAGGTCGAGCACACCGGCACGGGTGGCATAGAGGCACATACGCAGCACCTCCATGCGCGGCTCACCCCACTGATCGGCCAGCGCAAACGCGCGCATTTTGAGCACGTGAGGGTCATCGGCCTGACTCACATGGGCGTAGAGGCGTTCGACAAGTGATGGGCGCACACCGAACTCGCGCAGGCGTTCAGCAGCGATCTGAAGCCGGTGCGTATTCATTCGCGGCGCGCGCACCGGCGGAAGCGGGGCCTGTCCGGCGGCCATCGCCAGCGCCCCGAGCTCGCGGTAGGCGCGACGCAGGTTGCGCAGCATCTGCTGGCCGACAATCAGGCGCCCACCGAACCGCCCGACCAGATTGCGCGGCGCCATATGCACTTCGACATCCACGCGCGTCCGATCGCGCGGTAGCGGCGTAAAACAGGTTGCCGTTTTGAGGCGTTCGACGGGCAGAGGTGGGTCAAACGCGCGTTCGACAGTGAACCTTTGTTCGAAGATCCATTCGAACGGATATTCGCGCCAGGTTACCGGAACGCCAAGATAGTGTCCATAGATGATCTGCACGAGATCATGGTCGGGGTGGGTACGCTCAAACGCAGGCAGGCCAACCATGCGGTTGACGCGATCGGTATCTGAGAGGAGTGGCCAGAGGCGATCCAGCGGAGCATCGAGGACGATGGATGAGTGGAGATGAACGGTGTACGGCGCCATAGGCCCTGCTTTCCACAGAACTGATTGCTTTTTTGCAGGGGCCAGAACGCCCTGCATGTTCTGGTGGTGCTACCGCAGGCTGATTGCAGCCAGGAACGCGAGCACCGCGTCGCGTATGTTCATTACAGGAGTGGATTCGGGAGTACCACGCTGCCGCAGGCGAAAAACGCGGAATCCACGCCACCGCGTGACTCGCGTTCATTATACAGATCGAAGCGCCGAAAACAGAATGAGGAGATGATTACAAAACAGCGCGCTGCGCCGCGGCATCGTCGCGGCGCAGCACGTGCAGTAGATGATCGAGCGGTAGCCGTCAGAATGGCAGATCGTCTTCACTGTCGATTGGCTGAGGCGCATTGCGCGATGGGGCGCGTGAACCGGCAGTGCGCGCCGCACCGTTGGGCGCCGGGGCACGCATCGCAGAACCTCCGGCCGGTGCTGCAACTGGCGCGCGGCGCGGCGGCGCACCGAATTCCTCAGCGTCGGCGCCGTCGTTCTCGGGCATCGCCTGGCGCTCGCCACGGGGCGAGAGGATAATCATATCCTGCGCAATGACCTCGGTCATATAACGCTTCTCGCCGGTATTCTTATCGTCCCAGCTGCGCGTTTGCAGGCGACCCTCGATATAAACCCGTGTCCCCTTCTTCAGATACTCGTTGCAAATCTCCGCCAGCTTCTCCCAGGCGACGATTCGGAACCACTCGGTATCGTCGTGTTGTGCACCGTCGCCGGATTTCCAGGAGCGATTCGAGGCGACGCGGAACGTCGTCACAGCGCTCCCCTGCGGCGTAAAGCGCATTTCCGGATCCGCGCCGAGGTGACCGGTCAACATTACCTTGTTCAGATCCTTGGCCATGATGCCCTCCTCTTACCATCGTGTACATCGTCTTCCCGCCAGGACCTTCGTTCGCTCGAAGCGCCCCGGATGCGGCATATCGCCGACGGATAGAGTGTAGCATGTATGTTTCACCCTGTCAAGCAGCCCGTTTTCTGTTATAATAGTGCGCTATGCTGCCCCGTGCCAGCGGTAGCTGCGCTGCTCTGGTCACGCTGTGCTTGTGACAGGCGTCGTTGACGCTCCTCGCACTGACCGTTCCGTGAGCGAAGGTACGCCAACCTCGTGAAGCCCGACGCGCAGCATGCGACATCCATCAGTGCGGCAATGACGAGGGCCCGATGAAGATACTTGTCGTACTCACCTACTACCATCCGCACTGGACCGGGCTGACTGTCCATGCTGTGCGTGTGGCTGAGCACCTGGCGCAGTGTGGGCACCAGGTGACCGTTCTCACCAGCCGCCACGCGCACGACCTGCCGCGCGACGAGTTGCTCAATGGCGTGCGCGTCGTCCGCCTGCAGCCGGTCTCACGCTTCAGCCGCGGCATGATAACGCCGGCGTTCCCGTGGGCCGCAGCACAGTTGATCGCCGAGCACGACGTGGTGCAGATCCATACCCCTCTCCCGGAGGCGCCGCTGGTCGCCATGCTCTGCCGTGGCCTTGGCCGCCCGCTTCTAATGACCCACCATGGCGATGTTGTGATGCCAGACAGCCCGATGGAGCAGGTGCTTGAACGTGTTGCGTTTCACGTTCTCCGGAGCGCAGCTACCCTGGCTGACGGCATCACATCATACAGCGAGGATTATGCTCGCCATTCGAAGCTCCTCTGGCCGTTTCGCGATAAGCTGACCTGCATCTACCCACCGGTTGAGTTCCCAGAGCCGGACCAGGCCGCCGCCGCTGCATGGAAGCACGAACTGGGGCTCGATGGCCGGCGGCTGATCGGCTTTGGCGGGCGCTGGGTGAGTGAGAAAGGGTTTGACGATCTATTGCGCGCCCTGCCGCTCATCCGTGAGGAGCTCCCCGAGGCGCACCTTGTCTTCGCCGGCGAACGAAACGTTGCCTACGACGATTTCTACCAGGTCTGCAAGCCATTGATCGCGGCCCAGCAGGACCATATTACTTTCCTGGGCCTCATTCAGGATCGCCGCCGCCTCGCCAGTTTCTACGCGATGCTCGATCTGTTCGCCCTGCCCAGCCATACCGACATGATGGCGCTTACGCAGGTTGAGGCGATGCTGTGCGGCACGCCCGTCGTTGCGACCGATATCCCCGGCGCGCGCGTGGTGGTACGTGAGACCGGGTTCGGGCAACTCGCGCCGGCCTGCGATCCGCCTGGTCTCGCGCGCACCATCCTCGAAACGTTGCGCGACCGCGAGCGTTACCTGCCGACGCGCGACGGTGTGCGCCGGATCTTCGATACCCGGCAAACGATGGATTCCTACGAGGAGTTGCTCGATCGGCTGGTGCGCACCCGGAGCCGGAGCAGCCTGCGCGCTCGCACCGCGCGCCGGATCGCCCGTAACACGTTGCACGCAATCGCCGCAGCGCCGGTTACCGCGACAGCCGCTGCCACTACGGCACTTCATGTGCCAGCCGCTCACACCGCCTCCTCGAGCGCACTCCCGGGCAGTGGCCTCTCGCCCGACGATCGCGCCATGCTCGAACGCCTGTTGCGCAATGAGGCCGACATGGCCTACCGTCGCCGCGTACCCACCCTGCTGGGGTACCTCGATCTCCACGATGGTGAGACCGTGCTCGACTGTGGGTGCGGCATGGGTGTGTACCTGATGCTCATGGGGCGATTGCGCCGGTTGAATCTCGTGGGGGTTGACGGGGACCTGGATCGCCTGCACTGGGCCGAACGCGAACAGGTTCCCGCCAGCCTTTCAGGGGTTAATATTCACGACCTGCCATTTGCCGATAACAGCTTCGACAAGGTGCTCATGAGCGAGGTGCTGGAGCACCTGGCTGATGATCGCGCGGCGCTGCGCGAGATCTATCGCGTGCTCAAACCAGGTGGAATCCTGGCGCTCAGCGTACCGCATGCAAACTATCCCTTCTGGTGGGATCCGATCAACAAGACGATCGAAGCGCTGGGAGGCCAGCCGATCAGGAATGCCGGGCCGATCACCGGGTTGTGGAGTAATCACTGGCGATTGTACCGTCCCGAATCGCTGTGTGATGTCGTGACCGGAGCCGGGTTCGCGGTCGAGGCGCTCGAAGAACAGACCCACCATGCGTTCCCGTTCATCCATTTCATCGTGTATAGCATCGGCAAGCCACTGATCGAAATGAACCTGCTACCGCGGCGTTTCCGCGACAGCGCCGACCGGTTCCGCGGCGAGCGCAACAGCGGCAGCCTGCTCAACCCGATCAACCTTGGTATCCGGCTGTTTCGCCTGGTGGATGCGCGGAATGACCACCTGCGCGGCGATGAGAAAACGTTCGTGAGCCTTGTGCTGAAGGCGCGCAAGCCTGATGCCCCTGACACATCAATGCCCGAGAGGTCGAGCTGTGGCCAGTGAGCAACTGTTCAGAGTCGGGGTAACCGGATTCTGGCGGCGGCACGACATGAGGGTCTGGGGGACGCCTCCAGAATCACGAATCGGCGGCGGGATGGCTGCCACACGCGCCAACGTTGCCGCCCCGCCGACGGGCGATCTCTGCTACACGGGCAAACTATCCGCGCTCCCGGGAGACATGTGAACAATTGCGCGAATGATGGTCCAGTTGTCGCGTCTGCAGGTATATTTGTACGCACATGACCGATCAATTCCCGTCGTTGCCTCTGACTGGTTGTCATTTCTGTGGGGCGCAACTCCAACCAGAAGACGACCACTGCTCGGATTGTGGGCGGCAATGCAAGCTCCTTGCGCAGTGTCGCATCCTCTACCATGGCGATACGACCGGTGTGGTGACAGAGGGGTATGATGTAGGCCTCGGGCGCCGCTGCCTCATACGCCGGATTGATGCGCGGCAGGCACACAATGTTCGCCGGATGATCAACATCCGTACGGTGCTCCTCCACCGAAACGATCTCCTCACAGACATTTACGCACTGGTTGAGGATGAGACCGATATGTATCTGATAAGTGAGTATGTCGAGGGGCCTACGCTCGCGGAACTGCTGGCGGAGAGCGGCCCCTGGTCTCCTATCGAGGTTGAGTCTTTGTTGAAGGCGATGCTCCATCAGCTGGCCCAGTTGCATGAAGCGGGCATTGCCGGTTTCGGGTTACATCTCGATGGTATCAAGAAGGTTCCTGGCCGAGGTTATGTGCTACTTGGTATAACTGACGTCGCACCCATCGAAGAAGCATCCCCCAGGTCGCGCGACGATCTGCGCGACCTGGGCCGGCTGGCGTTATCATTACTGACTGGACGCGCCATAGAAGATGGAAGCGCGCCGGGTATCCCCACCGGCATCCCCCGAAGGCTTGGTGTGCTGCTCAATCGGCTGCTGGCCGCCGATCCGTCCGACCGGCCCGAGAGTGCTCGCGCGGCGTTACGTGCTCTACAAGGCATAAGCCGTGAGATCTATGTAGCTTTGCTGTTACTGGCTGCCATTCCTCCATTGCTTGTCGTCCAGGATCGCTGGTTTGATCATGCGATGACGAGTGAAACATTGCAGTCATTGTGGTGCTCGAATACGTTCCTCTGTAGCCTCGCGCTCCCCCCCTATTTTCTACTGTCGTTCGTTTGCGTTGCCTGTATGAGCGGCTTGTTCTGGTTGTATTGGCGCGAGATGGGTGAGACAGTTACTCTCACCGACACGCCGTCGCTCGTTGCCACAGGCCCATCAACCTCTGGTCAACTCCATCATAGTGTAGGAGCGGGTTTGAGCTGGCTCGGTGGGATCGGTATAGTGGCCAGTCTCGCGTACAGTGTGAGCGTCCAACGGTTGCCAGGGTGGGATCTGATTGTCGTGCTGACAATCTTCGCCGGTGGGCTGGCGCTCGCCGAGATGGATATGGACGGGTTTCGCAGGGGTGTGCTGGAGCGATGGAGCAGGTTGTTCGATCTTCTCCTGGCGCATATTGCCCTGCTGGGTTTCCTCGCGAGCTTCTACGCACGCGGTGCATATCTGCCGCTCTTTGTACTGTTACTACTTGTCGCAGGCTACCGCGCTCTCGCCCATCGCCACGCTGCTCCCATCTACTGGATTGTCTCACTCGCTATTGTGTTGTTTACGATTGACATTAACGGCTGGTGGTTTGCGGTCATAGGCGACGAGTATAGTTTCTACCGCCTCGCGTTCGAGATTGCCAGGCAGCGCAGTATCGGCGAAATCGGTCAGCAGATCTTTGACGGTACGGCGGTGTATGAAACGCACCCGTACTTCTCCTCGTTCCTTCAAGCAATACCAATGTGGTTCTTTGAGGCGTACAATTTCGGCTGGCGTTTCAGCAATCTGTACTTCAGCGCCGTGACAATCGCGCTCTGTTTCCTGGCCTTCCGGCAGTTTGTCGGGCGACGGGTGGCGCTGCTGGCGGCGCTGTTGCTGGCATCCTCACATTACCTGATGTCATTTGGCAAGATAGGGTACAACAATCTCCAGGCGCTGCTCGCGATGGGCCTGGTGCTCTACACTGCATCGCTGGCCATCCGTACCCGCCGCATCGCGCCATTCGTCCTGCATGGCCTGTCGCTCGCAGTATGTTTCTACGTTTTCCCTGCCGCTCTGTATGTGGTGCCACTGGGAATGCTGTTCATCCTGATGTTTGTGCCCCCCGTCACGCGGAAGGCGGCTACAGGCTGGCTGGCCATGGCCTTTGCCGGCGGAGCGGCGGTGTTCCCCTTGCTGCTACAGCCGGAATACTGGGCCACTAAAATTGCCGGAACTGCCTTCTACACGCCTGAGCGCATCGCGACGCCTGCTGCGGTCATCACCCACGTTTTCACGAACCTGATCTATAGCCTTACCTCATTCCTTTACGTTCCCGATGAGACACACTTTGTGGCGGTAGCGTACGTGGATCCGCTCACAGCGGCGTTTCTTATGATCGGTGTTGTGGTGATGGTGGTTGCGGCCCGTCGGCAGCGCTTCGCGCAGTTCGCCCTGCTGGGCTGCGCCGGGTTATTGATCCTGGCCGGTGTGACCCACGACCGTGAAACGCCTTCGACAACGCGTATGTTCCTGTTGTTGCCTTTTTTTGCATTGTATGCCGCCTACGGGTTGACCTGGTGCGTGGATGAGGCGCAGCGTATCGGACTATGGCCCGGGGGTACGCGACCATTGATCGCTGCTCTGATCGTTACCATCGTGGGGCTTAATCTCTACCTGGCCTACCCGCTCTCACGTGAACGTATGGCTCGCTATCAGATGATCCAGTCACTCTTTCTGCGCACAGCCGAACAAACGTTCTCAAAAGAACATGATCCTTTGCTGCGGTTCGTCTTTCTCAACGATCCGAAACGCCTGGATGTTCCTTCATTGAAAGAGCTACTTACGGTCTACCAGGTGCCGTTTCGTGAAGATCAGTTGATCGACATCAATGCCAGTGAGTTGAGTCCGGAGACCATCGATATGGAGTTGTTACATCGTGCGGAGTCACTGGTGTTCGTCCATCCTGAACTCGATCCGCAGAAACGAGCGTATTTTGAGCAAGCGCTGCTCGATATGGGGAAGCAACCATGCCCGATATTGACCGACTCCGGCGAGGAGCGCTTCAGACTCTGGATGGATACAGGGCTGTTATGGATATGTCATGCATAGCATGGGCCGTGCCACCGACTGGTGTAGCAGATCCATTTTCCCTCCCCGTCGCCCGGTACCAGACTCACGATGCAACGCGTTGTCGTTGCTCACGGTACTGCGCTGAGGCGCAGTGGGGCGCCGGTCGGTCACCCCTGAAGCACGACTGGCACTGCTCTCAGCCGCGCCGCTGGCGGGCGTGTGGAGCGGTACGGGCCTCGGCACGGTGGAGACGTTGTAGATCGAGCCCAGGTTAGGGACGCGCCAGCGGCGTCGTGCTGCAAGGCTTGGTTGGACGGCGGTTTACACACCTTCAAATCCCCTCTCATCAGGTTCTTATATTTTGGTTTTGGTTGTCAATGCTTTTTCACTCAACTCTTGATTAGTTTCATAATGTCCTCAGTCTTTGTCCCCAAGACAGCCTGTCAGGCATTCTCTTTAGTAGGAGGACTCGTGTCACTAGAGGAAGAAGGGTTGTGATAGAAAACATTCCTCAACTGAAATTGCCTGAAAGTGAATCAGGGACTTACGATGAGTTCGTGTCCGTGTACTATGCGCCTATCTATCGATATATCTTTAGACTCGTCAGGGGTGTCAGTCATCGGGTTATACTGCACAGGTCGTCGTCGGCAATAGTGCACAATCGTCGGCAATGCTGCACAATCGCCGGCAACCCTGCACACCGCTCGTCACTCCGCCCGGAATCCGGTATCCTCCTGAAAGGCTCTCGCGTTCTGCGGATCAGGAGGAGTTATGGCTGGGAGGAGAACCGCCTTTATGGATATTCGCAATCTGCTGCGCCATTTGCAGACATCGTCCAATGTGAGCGCGATTCAGCGCGCCACCGGGCTCAATCGCCGCACCATTATGCGCTACGGAGGCGCAGGTCGATTTCGGCACCGCCGGCCGGCTGGTGGACCCGACGACCGGCCAGCTGCGGAAGGCCTGGGCGTTTGTCATGACCCTGGCCTATAGCCGCCATCAGGATGTCGAGTTTGTCTTCGACCAGACGCTCCCAACCTGGATTACCCTCCATCGCAACGCGTTCGCGTTCTTTGGCGACGTGCCGCAGCGCATCGTGATGGATCATCTCAAAGCCGGGATTACCCGCGCCTGTTTTGATGACCCGCTGGTGCAGGCCACCTATCGCGAATGCGCCGAGCATTATGGCTTTCTCATCGCGCCATGCGCGCCGCGCACTCCCGAACACAACGGCAAAGTCGAACAAGGCGGCGTGCATTACGTCAAACGCAACTTTCTGGCCGGCCGCGCGCTAACGACGTCGCTTCAGGCCAATGCGGACGTGCGCACCTGGTGTCATACCGTCGCCGGTATGCGCAACCATGGCACGACCCACGATCCGCCGCTGCTGCGCTTTCACGCCCAATAGCAGGCCGCGTTGCATCCCTTGCCGGCCAGTCCGTATGACCTGGCCATTTGGAAACGGGCCAAACTCCACCGCGACTGCTACGTCGTGTTCGAGCAAGCCTATTATTCCGCACCGTTTCGCCTCATCGGCCAGCAGCTCTGGGTGCGCGGCGGCAGTCAGGATGTCCGGCTGTATACGTCCGACTATCTGCTGGTAGCGACCCATACGCGCGCCCAGCGCCCAGGCGACCGCCTGAGGCATCCCGACCATTTGCCGCCCGCGAAAGCGCCGGGCGTGTTGTGGACGCGGACGACCTGTCAGGCGCTGGCCGCCGAGGTTGGCCCAGCGACGACCGACCTGGTGCAGACCCTGTTGGCCGACCCGACCATCGCCGCCATGCGATGATTGACACCTGAACGTGCCTGACTTGATGCATATGGGTGTTCTCCCCTATCGCCGCGGCTCGGTCTGTGCGATCATGCAGAAGAGTTCCAGTGTGCATTGGCGCAATCGGCGCCGATTCGAGGTATTCCATGAGCTTTTCCAGCCTGCTGACCGTTGATCAGGCGACGTTTGCCGACGAGTTGCAGTTTGTGATGGAATGTTTCAGTGAGGTGCTGCACGAATCGGGTGAGCCGGAGCTGGCGCGCGCAATACGCGGGCTTGCCGGCGAGAAGCCGCTGGAACTGGCCGATGGCGCAACCGAGCGGCTCATCCAGGCGCTTTCTATCGGGTTCCAGCTCCTTGGTATGGTCGAGCAGCGGGCGGCAATCCAGTACCGGCGCAATATCGAGACGAGCCAGGGGCTTGCCGCGGTGCCTGCGCTCTGGGGAGATACATTGCGCCATCTCGAGTCCCATGGCGTCGCAAGCGAAGCGATCGCCGCCGCGCTTCCCGACATCAGGGTTGAGATTGTGCTGACGGCTCACCCAACCGAGGCGAAGCGAGCGACAGTGCTTGAACACCATCGGGCGCTCTATCTGTTACTCGTGAAACGGGCCGATCCACGCTGGACACCCTATGAACAGGATGAGATCCGCCGTGAGGTGCTGGCGATTCTCACGGCTCTCTGGCGTACCGGCGAAATATTTCTTGTCAAGCCTGATATTGCCTCCGAACGCCGGAATATTGTTTACTATCTGCGATCGGTCTTTCCCACTGTTCTACCGCTCCTCGACGAGCGGATCCGCCAGGCATGGAGCGCCGCCGGTTACGATCCGGCCCTGATCGCCGATGCGTCCCGCCTGCCCCGCATTCGGTTCGGCACCTGGGTCGGCGGCGATCGCGACGGCCATCCCCTCGTGACGGCCGATGTCACGCGGGAGACGTTTGCCGAATTGCGCCTGCAGGCCCTCCTCTTGCTGCGGGATCAACTCCAGGATCTTGCACGCTTTCTCAGCCTGTCGGATCAACTTCAGACTCCGCCCTCGGCATTCCTCGAGCATATTGCTGATACAGCCGTTCGTCTTGGGCCGGCCGGCACCGCAGCCGTGAATCGCAACCCGAACGAACCCTGGCGGCAGTGGCTCAACCTCATGATCGCGCGCCTCCCGCTCTCACCCGACGATCCCGATCGCTGCTATCGCGATCCCGCTGAACTGGATCGCGACCTATTGCTCCTCGTCGAGTCGCTGGGAATGATTGGCGCACGGCGGCTTGCCGATCAGGTGGTGCAGCCGGTGATCCGGAGTCTACGCACGTTCGGTTTCCATCTTGCGGCGCTTGACGTACGGCAGAATAGCCGTTTTCACAATCTTGCCCTCGGCCAGCTGCTCTCCGCCGCTGGTTCTGCCGAGCATAACGTAATCGAATGGAGCGAGGCGCGTCGCCTGGCGCTACTGGAAGCGGAACTGGACTCGCCGCGGCCATTCACGCGCGCCGAAGCCAGTGTCGGGCCGGAGGCCGATGCCGTGATTGGCGCCTGCCGGGCGATTGCTGCAGAACTGCGGGCCAATGGCCCGGCAGGTGTGGGCGCCCTGATTGTCAGTATGACCTGCAGTATTGCCGATCTCCTGGTCGTCTACCTGTTTGCCCGTGAAACTGGTCTGCTGATCGATACGCCCGAGGGGCTCGCCTGCCCGCTGCCGGTCGTTCCCCTGTTCGAGACCATTGAGGACCTGGAACGAAGTCCCGGTATTCTGGCCGCGTTTCTCGATCACCCCTTTACCCGGCGGAGCCTGGACGTGCAACGCCGGATTGCCGGCGAGAGCGATCCGGTGCAGCAGGTGATGGTCGGCTATAGTGACAGCAACAAAGATGGCGGATTGATCGCGAGTCTCTGGGCGCTCTACCGCGCTCAGGCGGCTCTGACACAGGTTGGCCGTGCGCGAGGCATCCGGATTCGTTTCTTTCACGGGCGTGGCGGGACGATCAGTCGTGGGGCCGGGCCAACCCACCGTTTCCTCAAGGGGTTGCCGTCCGGCGCTGTCGGCGGTGACCTCCGCGTGACCGAGCAAGGCGAGGTCATCGCTCAGAAATATGCCAACCGTGTGACAGCGGCCTATAATCTGGAGTTGCTGCTGTCCGGCGTGACTCGGGCCACACTTCTGGAACGGTATGTTTCCACTGCACCTCATGTTCTGGAGCCGGCGCTCGATCGACTGGCAGTCTGGAGCCGGGAAGCCTACACCAGCCTGGTTACCGCCGAAGGTTTTCTCACGTTCTTCCGCCAGGCAACCCCGGTGGATGCGCTTGAGGAAAGCCGGATAGGGTCGCGTCCGGCGCGGCGCACCGGCCAGGCAACTATCGCCGACTTGCGTGCCATTCCGTGGGTCTTCAGTTGGAGCCAGTCGCGCTTTTTTCTGTCAGGATGGTATGGCGTCGGTACTGCGCTCGAACGGCTCCAGCAGATGGACCCCTCGGACTTTGAGGCTATCGGGCGGCACCTGGTTGGCTGGGCGCCGCTCCATTACATTCTCAGCAACGCGGCGACGAGCATTGCCATTGCCGATCCGGGGGTAATGGGCTGGTACGCAGATCTTGTCGAAGACCCGATTCTGCGTACGGCGATGTTGCAACGTATTCTTGCCGAGTATGAACGCACGGAGCGGATGCTCGAACTTGTGTACGGCGCTCCCCTTGCTGTGCGACGACCGAACGTTCATGCGATGGTGCAGGCGCGCTCCGCTGGCTTGCGGGTGTTGCACCGGCAGCAGATTGCCCTGCTGCGACGCTGGCGTGGGAGCACTGCGAACGATGGCGCGGATGCGGCGACGCTGGTGCCGCAGTTGTTGCTCACAATTAACGCAATTGCCGGCGGGCTCGGGGCGACCGGCTGATTGAGGCGAGACGCCCTCGCACGCTGCTGAGGGCGGGACGCCCTCACTCCCAGCGTGACGGCATTATGAGAAGACTTAGTTGACAAACTACTCAGGGGTTCTGCCGCAGATCGCCACGGATCTCGCGGGCACTCCGCAGATACCAGCGATTGACCCCCGCGAAACGCCCTTCGCGTCCAATGATCAGGTGTGTGGCAGGCGCTTCGTCAAGCGCAGGCGTGGCGAGGCCTCCCAGATCGGCAACGGCGACATGCACAAGCAGCGGCTGGTACAGAACAATGCTTGGCGCGAGCTCGACCCAGCGTTCCTGGAACTCGGCGTAGGCTGCGGCGCGATCGGCGATATCGCTGGTACGCCGGGCGCCGGCGAGGAGATCGTCAATGGTTGCATCTTCGAGCCCGGCATAGTTGCGCCCACGCGCCGCCTGGCTCGAATGCCACAACTCGTAAATGTCGGGATCGGCGCCGAGACGCTGCCAACCGTGGAGCGCCAGCGTAAAATCATGCCCCTCCAGGCGGCGCTGCAACTCAGCCGGTTCGACCTGCTCAACATCAATGCGTACGCCGATGGCTCCGAACTGGCGCGCGATCTCTTCAGCTACCGCGACCCGGGCAGGCGAGCCGTCGGTGATCAGCGACAGGGCCAGTGGCTGTCCATCGCGGGCGCGGATGCCGTCGCTCCCGAGCGCATAACCCAGCGAGTCGAGGGTTGCCGCGGCCCGCTCCGGATCGGCCGGGTACCAGACGACGTCCGGCGCTTCCGCCCACCAGCCATGCAAAACGGGCGTATCGAGCCGCACGACCTGATTGTTGAGCGCCTGCGCAATGAGCGCATCTTTGTCAAGCCCCCCGGCAAGCGCCCGGCGCAGGCCAAGATCAGTTAGCGGCCCGCTGCGGAGATTGAACGTCAGCACCGTCAGGTTGTCGAGCAGCGCCACATGGCGCGCCAGCCCACGTGGCAGGTTCATTGAAGCCAGGCTACTGGCGCCGGAGAATGCCATCCCTTGAATGTCGCCACGGGTCAGCGCGGCAAATGCAGCCTGTTCGGTTTCGAAAAAGCGCAGTTCGATCGTATCGAGGAAGGGACGAGGACCGAAATAGCGCGCATTGGCGCGCAGCAAGGCGCGGGTGGCGTCAATTTCCACCAGCTGGTATGGGCCGGCGCCAACCGGAATGCGACTGAATGGAAGAGTTGCCCATTGTTCGGGCGGAATATCGCGCAGCAGGTGGGACGGCAGGATCGGAAAACTGGTCAGGCGCAGAAACGGCGCAAATGGCGCCTCAAGGCGACAGCGCACGCTCCGTTCCCCGGCACGATCGATCAGCACCGTGCGCCAGACAGCGGCGACATTTTGATCGCCGGCAAAGGCCGGCCCCTGGACGGTACGCAGAGTGAACAGCACATCGTCAACGCTGACCGGCGCGCCATCGTGCCAGGTCAGGCCGCTGCGCAGGGTGAACGTGTACACCGTACCGGTATCATCGATCGTCCACGACTCGGCGAGTGCAGGGGCTGGTAAACCATCCGGGCCAGTACGGGTCAGGCCAGCAAAGATCAGCGCCTGAATATCAGCGGCAACAGGATCGGTTGCCGGATCGGCGATCAGCGGGTTGAGTTGTTGCGGGATGCCAACGACCCCTTCGATATAGTCGCCACCTGCAAGCGGGCGCGCAACTGAAGCACGAGAGACCGCCAGGTAACCCATCAGCGCCAGCACCAGCAGGGAACTGATGGACGCGATCAGGATCTGCCAGCGAATGCGGCGCGCCATTGGACGTCAGATCAGCCCGACGAGGCTGATCAGGCCAGCCGGCGTAGTGTTCGAACTCCAGATCGGCAGGCTGGCGATCAGGGCCAGCACCAGAAAAACGACCCCCAGGACAATGGTCGCCTGGTGAATCGTTTTTTCGATGCCTCGCTTGGTGCGGTAGATCGATGAGGTATCGCGCTGCTGCAAACCGGCGGTGCGCCCCTGCAGCACGACGAGAAAGGTGAGGGCTGCGCTAACAAGAATAAGTGCGCTATAGAGAGCGATTTCCACGCCAGGTTCCTATCTGTACGAATGTGACCGCGAGGCGGTATTATAGCACCGGTGCAATTACGGTGCAAGGTAAACGTTTACAGTAACTGTTCACACCCGGGGTAATCCACGCGCCTGGGAGCGAGGGCGTCCCGCCCTCGTCGCGTCTACGCGGGCAAGATGCCCGCGCTCCCGGGAGAAATGTGAACACGTACCGTTTACAGGCTCCAGATGTACGTGTTCACGATCGGGGGTCTGGGGAAAGTCCCCGGGAGAACGAATCGGCGGCGGGTCGGGACGCCGGGTGCTGCGCCCACGACGCAAGCGCCACGTCACGTTGCCCCGCCGACGTCAAAACCATTCGTTCGAGCAGTGTGAACCGTTCCCTGTAGATTGAGTCTTGCGCGAATGTTAAGTCTATGATAACATCACGCCATCTCCTTCTCCTCTCTTCTCTTGTTCGGGGCGTCTGGCAGGGCCAGGCGCCTCGAACGATTCATTAAAAGAACACCGGTGACACGGGCGACACACGTAACAGCGTTTCTTGCCTCCGGCAGAGCGGAATTGACGCTGCCACGCAACGGGTGTCACGGAACGCGAGGGACGCAGTGCAACGCCCGGCAAGGTGCCCGAACCCCGCGCATCAATCGGCAGCGCGCAGCGCGCGATCGTACAGTGGCAGCGTCAACGCGATGAAGCGATCCGCCGTGCGCCAGCTATGATCCCCGTCTGGCAGCACCGGATCCGCCAGCGCATTCGCGAGGCCACGCGCCTTCAGGCAGGCCAGCAGATGCTCGCCGCGATAGTAATTCGATTGCCAGGGCTCGTGATGCTCAGGCCCGTAGCTGATGATCCAGGTGACGCGCTGGAGCGCTCTTGCATCGCCGCGCAAAATCAGGTTGGCGGCATTGTGCCGCGCGACGAATACGGTATCGCGTGGAACGCCATACGCGGGGTCGAACATTGGATTACCGACGACGCGATCACGCTTGCGGACGCGCCGTCCATGATCGCATGCATACAGAAAGGTCCCGTCGTAGGCTCCGGCGCACGCGAACAGGTCCGGGCGACGCGCAGCCGCAGACACCGCCATAGCACCACCCAGAGAAAAGCCGGCGACGCCACGCGCCCGCCCACCTGTGATCACGGGAAAATGCTGATCAACATACGGTAGCAGGTCATCAAAGAAAAAATCGGCAAAGCGCCCGCTGCCGAGGCCGGTTGTTCCGTTCGCCAGTGCAGGCGCCCGCATATTGATCAGCATGCCGGGGACGCGATTGTCATCGCTCGATGTGCCGGGGAAGACCAGCACCAGCGGCCCGACGCGCCCGGCAGCGCGTTGCTGCTCATAGACATCAATGACTGTCGTCCCACCCCGCGAAGCGTCTTCGAAAGGATTGACCCATTCGCGCTCGTGACCACGCAGGAGATAGAGCGCCGGCGCGCGCCGGTAGTCATCAACATCGGGCGGGATGTAGATATAGAAGCTTCGCGAAATCCCAAGCGCCGGGCTGAAGAACGTGACATGCCGCGCTCGCGGATCATAAACTACCGGGAGCGCGGGCGGATGGACATATGGCACGATGATACTCTCACACGGATCAGTCGAGTTACCGGCTCAGCCGATCCAGTTCCTGCTGCGCGAACTGGTTGCCCTTCTCGACTGCGGTACGGTAGGCGTTTCTGGCTTCGTCCACGCGACCAAGTTGTTCCAGGCTCAGGCCGAGCCAGTAGTAATTGCCCCCATCGTTCGGTGCAAGGTCAATGGCGCGGCGAAAACCCGCCTCGGCATCGGCGTAGCGTTCCATGTTGTAATAGGTCCAGCCGAGGCCGAAATGCGCGTCGGCCTGGTCATCTTTAATCGAGAGTGCGCGCTGAAGCGTGTCGAGCGCATCGTCGTAGCTTCCCAGGGCGCACTGCGCCCAGCCGAGGCCAGTGATGGCGCTCACGAACCGATCGTTCTGGTCGAGCGCCTGCTGGAAATGGGTCTCCGCCGCCTGATACGCCGCACTCTGCGCCTCGCTGCCGCTTTCCTGGGCAAACGCCTTGTTCATGTGCGCCCAGCCCAGGCTGGAAAAGATGGTCGGATCGTAGGGCGCGACTTCGGCGGCCTGTTCAAGCGCGGCAATCGCGCCGTCGTGGTCGGGTGGCGTCTGCGCCTGCAACGCACGACTCTTGCCGATATACGCATCCGTGTCCTGTGGATTGAGGGCGATCGCCTTATCGAATTCGCCGATGGCGCCGGCATAATCTTCAAGATAGTAGAGGTTCCAGCCGAGGCCGGCATGGGCGTGACCATACTCCGGATCGGCTTCCTGTGCACGCTCGAACTGCTGGCGCGCCAGTTCGAGCAGCCGCTCCATATCCTGCCGGCTGCCGCGTGTGCTGGCGCTGGCCCCCTGGTCGTTGTAGAAATAGCCAAGGTTGGAATGGAACACGGCGATCTGGCCCTGCAACCCGATCGCGCGGTTGAATTCGTCGCCGCCGCGCGCGACCATTGACTGGTCATTGCTGAAGAGGTACTGGTACCAGTACACCACACCACGCGCATTGTGCGCCAGCGCCTGGAGCAGGTTCTCGCGGCCATTGGCGAGATCGATCGCCTTCTCGGCGTCGCTCACGGCCTCGTCGAGCATGGCTGCGTCGGCATCTTTCAGCGCCCGGTCCGCCTTGATGACCGACCGCGATGCGTACCCCGAAGGATGTTGCGGATCGGCGGCGACGGCGGCATCGGCGGCATCGAGCGCCTCGTTGTACTTGCCCTGGTTGTGCAACGACTCGGCGAGTACGGCATGCGCCAGCACCGCCCCCTTGTCGGCCCCTATGGCGGTGCGCGCCGCCTCCTCAGCTTCCGTATAACGGTCGCGCATCTGGTAGATCAGCGCCAGGCGAGTGTGCGCCTCGGCATTGTTGGCGTCGAGTTCCAGAACCTCACGGTAGGCGGCGATTGCCTGGTCGACGTTCCCGCGCTGAGCAAATGCCTGGTGTGCACGCGCGAGCGCAGCATCAGGCGCCTGCCCACCATTGCCAGACGGCCTCAGCGCCATAAAGGCGACGGCAGCGATCAGGAGCGCCACGGCGACTGCACCGATCACCAGGCCGGAACCGCCGCGTTTTTTTGCCGGTGCAGAGGTTGTGGCAATAGCAGGCATTCCTGCGGCATACTGCGTGGCCGGCACGCCCTGCGGCGGCGAACTCGGGGAGGGTGTGGCCAGCGGCAACCCGAAGCCCGGCTGCGATGATACGACCGTCGGAATACCGGACGGCGGCGATGCCTGGGGCGGCACCTGATCACGCTGGGTTGGCATGCCATATGCCGGTGATGGAGGCGGCGTCTGCAACCGGGGTGCAGGCGTACCCGCAACGGGTGACGGCGGCGTTGTGCGCACATACGACAGCGGGGTCCCGGCCGGTGGCGAGACAGGTCGCGCCACACCGGCAAGGTTTCCCGAACCGAGGCCGGCCGCATGCTTCAACGCCGTCACCAGTTCGCCGGCACTCGCGTAGCGCGCCTCAGGCTTACGGGCCAGCGAACGCATGATCACATCCTCGACCGGTAACGGTAGATCACCGCGATAATCGCGCGGCGGCGTCGGCGCCTGCTGAAGGCGCGCCACCAGCATGGCCAGTGGCGTATCGGCCCTGAACGGCATGTGACCGGTGAGCATTTCATACAGAACCACGCCGAGTGCATAGATGTCGGTGGCAGGGCCGACATTCGGCAGCCCTTGCGCCTGCTCCGGCGACATATACTCCGGCGTGCCCATGACCGTGCCGGCGACGGTCAGGCCGCCACCGCCGGCGGCGCCGCGTGCCAGGCCAAAATCGGTCAGATACACCCAGCCACCGCGGTCGAGCATCATGTTCGATGGTTTGATGTCGCGGTGGATAACGCCGCGGCTGTGGGCATAATCAAGCGCCCCGGCGACCTGCTCGATCAGCGCCGCAGCTTCCGCAATCGGCAGGGCGCCACGCTCGTGAATAATCTCTTTCAGCGTACGCCCGTCGATGAACTTCATCGCGATATAGTGCAGCCCTTCGGCTTCATCAACGACATAGATCGGGACGATGTTCGGATGTTCCAGCGCCGCAGCGCTATCAGCTTCCTGGCGGAAACGGGCGATGTAGGTGCGGTCGAGCCCAAGTTCAGGGGGCAGCACCTTGAGCGCCACAATCCGGTTGGGCGATGTCTGCCGCGCTTTGTAGACCACGGCCATGCCGCCGCGTCCCAGCTCGGCGAGGATCTCGAACCGACCAATGGTTCGACCGACAAGGTTTAACTCGGGCATCGGCGTATCTTTCGCTCACAGATGCGTAGGTTCTGTTTATGAACCGAATGACGTGGTGGCGCAGATTCCGGGCCTGTCTACAGCGGCGAGCAGCAACCGCGATCCGCGGACGCGCCGCCGTTCCTGTACGCCGCGCGTCCCACCGGAGTGCAGGGCTAAGAAACCATCACGCGAGTCGTCTATGAAGGCGGCCGCATAACTCGTGTTCATTATAGATAACGCCGGCTCCTGACGCAATTGCACGCCTCAGCGTACGTGTTCGCGCGTCTCGAACGCATGTGGTTTTCCGTCGGCGGGGCGACGTGCCATAGCGCGTGCGTCCCGACCTGCCGCCGCTTCGTTCTCCCGGGAGCTTCCTCCAGACCCCCGATCGTAAACAGTTCCGCCCTGGCCGGCGGAGACCGCAATAGCCTGACGTATAATACCATCAAGCCGGACCGGACGGCGCCGCATCGTACACTTTCCGGAAGCGCCGTTCTGTATGACGTTCCGTCACGCCCGTGTTCTTTCACCCCTGCGCGCCACCGGTTTTACGATTCCGATTGGATTGAACTGATGACCATTGAAGCCACCCGGCGCTCACCAGCGGCCGGATTATTGATCGTCCCGAAGGCGTTCTATTTCTTCTGGTTTGTCGCACTGGGTACGTTCGGCCCATTTATCGTGCTTCATTATCGTAACGTCGGGCTGGACCTGGCGCAGATCGGGTTGCTGCTATCGCTTGGCGGCATCCTGCAGGCAGCCGGCCCGCTGTGGGGTCTCCTGGCGGATGCGTTACGCTTGCGGCGCATCCTGTTGCCGATCGCGGTTGTGGGAACACTCATCCCGGCTGCGTTACTTGGCCAGGTGAGCGCATTCTGGCAGATCTTCACGTTGACGACCATCATCAGCCTGTTCGCCATACCGATCACCCCGCTTGCCGATAGCGCCACGCTGGCTGCGCTCGGAAATGCACGCGAGCGTTATGGCGCACAGCGGGTGTGGGGGGCCGTCGGCTGGGGGCTGAGCACAGTGCTCTCCGGCTGGCTTATCCAACGGCTGGGGTTGAGCTTGATCTTCTGGGCATATCCGATCGCCGGCGGCCTGGCTGCGCTGGCGGCCCTGGCAATGCCGCGAGCGGAACTGGCGACCGTCAACGTGGTGCAGGCGGGGCGCACGCTGTTATGCGATCGGCGCTGGGCGCGCTTCCTGATCAGTGCGACACTGATTGGTTGTAGTGGGGCGCTGGTGCACGGATTCTTCTCGCTATACATGGAAGACCTGGGTGCCGGCGGTGAGCAGATTGGCCTGGCGTATACTATCGCCAGCATCAGCGAGTTACCGGTGATGGCACTCTCGGCCCTTGCGTTACGTCGCTGGGGCGCGCGCCCGCTCATGGTCACGGCCGGCCTGGCCTATGCGCTGCGCATGTTACTCTACTGGGTAGCGCCGTCGCCAGAGTGGGCGCTGGCGATCCAGTTGTTGCATGGCCTCTGCTTCGCTTCGTTGTGGACCGCGGGTGTGGTGGAGGCGCAACGCCTGGCGCCGCCGGGCCTGGAAGCGACAGCGCAGAGTCTGTTCGGCACGGCGGTGTTCGGCATCGCCGTCGCGCTGGCAAATGCCATCGGCGGCGTGATCTACCGCGACTACGGCTACGGCGCGCTGTTCGCCGCTGCAGCGTTTGCCGCGCTGGTTGGCGCCGGCGGCCTGGCGTTCGGCGCGCCTGAGGAGCGCGAACCATACAGCGGCGAGCAGCAACCATGATCCGCAGGCGCGCCGCCGTTCCCGCTCACCGCGCGCCCCGGTGGGGCGCAGGGTTGTTGTACGTTGCACAGGGGGCACCGGCATGGTAGCGACGCCTGCACGTCCAGGAAACGGGTAAACAGTGACATGGTCTGCCATGCAACGAGCCATGTATGACGTTCTGGTTCTCGGTGAACTGAATGCCGACCTGATCCTCAGTGGCGATGTTGCGCCGGCGTGGAGCCAGTCCGAAAAGCTGGTAGACGACGCGACCCTGGTGCTCGGCAGTTCCTCGGCGATCTTTGCATGCGGGGCGGCGCGCCTCGGCCTGAAGGTCGCCTTCGCCGGCGTGGTGGGTGACGATCCGCTGGGGCGCTTTTGCCGCGAGCAACTCGCGGCGCATGGCGTTGACCCGGGAGCGGTGATGGTTGACCCGGCAACGCGCACCGGTATCACCGTGATATTGCAGCAACCGGGCGACCGGGCGATGTTGACCTTTCCCGGCGCGATCGCCGCGCTCCATGCCGGCCTGATTGACCCGGCACTGCTGCGCGCCGCGCGCCACCTGCATGCCGGCAGCTACTTCCTGCAGACTCGTCTGCAAGCCGATTTGCCCCGGCTGTTCGGCGTGGCGCGGGCGCGCGGCGCGACAACCTCACTCGATACGAACTGGGATCCATCCGGGCGATGGGAAGGGCTGGATGCGCTCCTCGCCGTTACCGACATCCTGTTGCCGAACGAGCAGGAAGCCTGCGCGCTCGCCGGTGCGAACCACTGGGAAGATGCGCTGGCACACCTCGCGGCGCGTGTGCCGCTGGTAGCAATCAAGCGCGGCGCTGCCGGCGCCGTAGCCATGCGCGGCAGGGAACGCGCCGACGCGCTACCGCCGCGCGTGTCGTTTGTTGATGCGGTCGGCGCAGGTGACAGCTTCGATGCCGGGTTCATCTATGGCGTGCTGGCGGGCTGGTCGCTGGAACGAACGTTGCGCCTCGCCACAGCATGCGGCGCGCTTTCGACGCGCGCTGCTGGCGGCACGGCAGCCCAGCCCACGCTTGAAGAGGCCATGCGCCATGCAGGCATATGATACTCAGCGCCAGGCGCGCGCGCGCGCCAGTTCGTCACCCAGCAATCCGAACAGTACGCCATCCGCGCCATGATCCTCAAAGCGCGCGCGTTCGAACCACTGGACCAGCAACAGTCTACCGTCGGGCAAGGTTTCAACCATCGGCTCGGAGATGGGCAGGCCGAAGAGCGCCAGGTTCTCCGCTTCCGATTTACCACGTCGCCGGTCGAACTCCAGCCCGCTGGCGCGCCAGGCGCTCAGGAACGGCTCACAGATACTGTGACCCGTTTCTGCAAAATAGCGGCAACCAGGCTGTGGTGCACCCTTTGGCAGCGTGAACCACTCGATGCCGCGCTCGCGCAGCATCATGTCGCCCAGGCGCGTCAACTGCACATTGTAGGGCGGGCGGTTCCCTGGCCGCAACTCCAGCCGATGGCGCTCGAAATACTGCACGGTAACGTCGCGACCATCTTCGCCGCGTTCCAGAAACTCCTCACTGATCGGAAAGCCAAAGACGCGCAGGCCGCCCTGAGCGCGCCAGTAGGTCAGAAACGCGCCCCGAAGCGTGTGCCCGGTCTCCGGAAAGTAGACCACGCCACGCGGTGGCGGCGGTACTGGCACGAAGGCCGTGTTCGCGCCTGTGCCGCCGCCCGGGGCGAAATCAACTCGCGCAATGCTCAGCGCCGTACCGCTGACCGACGCCTGGCGCGGCTGCAGGTCACCTGCCGGGGTGCGCACAATCACAGTGTACTGGCCGGGTGGCAGGCCATCGAAGCGATAATACCCCGCGGCGTCTGGACGCGTCTCCTGGCCGCTGCTCAACACGACGGTCGCCTGATCGGGCGCCAGGCCACCGACAACGCCCTCAATCCGCGAGCGTGCCAGCAAGCCAGGGTCGGCGGCGACCTGGAGCGCGCGAAACATGTTTAACCGCCCATACCCGTATGCCGGATCTTTTCCCGGTGCGCCACGGTCGTCAGCGCCGAGCATCAGCACTTCCGCAACCTGTTGTGCGCCCAGCTCTGGTCGTATCGTCCACACCAGTGCGGCGGCACCGGCAACGTGTGGGCACGCCGCCGACGTACCGTCGGCAGCGCCATAGGTATCGCCGGTGGTACGATTCCAGAGGGTGCTCCAGACGCTGGCTCCTGGCGCGGCAAGGTCAACAAAATCACCGGTGGTTGAAAAGCCGGTCACCGCATCATCCGGGCCAGTCGCCGACACGGCCAGCACGCCAGGATAGGCAGCCGGATAGTTGGGCAGGTTTCCTTCGGCCTGCCCGTTGCCCGAGGCGGCCACCAGCAATACGCCACGCTCAACGGCATAGGCCACGGCCTCACGCAGCACACGCGAGTCGTCGGGGCCACCCAGGCTCATGCTGATAATGCGCGCACCTCGATCAACGGCGAAGCGGATTCCGGCGGCGATCGTCGCATCATTGCCGCGCCCGCGCCGGTTGAGCACTTTCACAGGCAGGATTCGGCAGCTCCAGCAGACACCCGCCACGCCGATGCCATTGTCGCCCGCAGCGGCAGCGACGCCGGCGGTATACGTTCCGTGACCATCGTCGTCGCGTGGATCGTCATCCATGTTGACAAAATCGTAGCCGGGCAGAAGCCGGTCGCGCAGCTCGGGATGGGTCGGCGACACGCCGGTATCAAGGATCGCGATAACAAGGTCGCTGCCGGTGGTCACATCCCACGCTTCGAATGCCTGGAGGGTTGCAAGCGCCCACTGGCGCGCGGCGCTTTCATCACCGGGGACGCGCATCAGCCACCGTTCGCGGTTGGGTTCGGCATAGATCACACCGGGCAGCGCCGCCAGGCGTCTGCTAAGGGCGTGCGGGTCGATTCCTGGAGCAAGTTTGAGTACATAGGCGCCGCCACCGATCGTGGTCATGCCACGTATACCGGAGCGCGTCAGGGCCATGCCGAGGGCCGAACCGTGCGTGCCAGAAGCGTATCGCCCGGCGAGACGCGGCCAGCCATCGGCCAGGCGTAGCACCAGTTCAGCGGAGACTGCGCCGCCCGGGGCAGCAGCGGCAGGGAACGGCGTAAGCAGGGCGGCAATCAGAAGAACGAACAGATAACGAACCATGCAGATCGAGCCTCTCTAGACGCACACTGCATTATACCCGGCAATGCATGGTTGCGGGAGCGTACGGAAACGACATCCTCCCGATCGTTTGTCGCAGCGTGGTACAATCAGCCGCATGGCATACGAGCAGACCGCGCGGTAACCTTCCGGATGCGCCGGTAAGCATACACACACTCTGGTGTTTTTATGCGTGACCATACAATCCCGGATCTTTCGATCTATAACATCGACTCGCGCTGGCTGCGTGCCGGGCCATCCGATCGGCGATTACTCGTCGTCTATGCCCATCCCGACGATGAAAGTTTTGGCAATGCGGGAACGATTCTGCGCTACTCCAGTTCAGGGGTTGCGGTCCATTATGCCTGCGCCACGCGGGGTGAGGTCGGCCAGGTAGCGCCCGAATTCCTCGCAGGGTACGCCGATATTGGCGCACTACGCACCGTTGAGCAGATGTGCGCGGCAGAAACGCTGGGACTGGCAGCGGTTCACTTTCTTGGGCACCGCGACTCCGGTATGACCGGTTCACCCGACAATGAACATCCTGACGCGCTTATTCAGCAACCGCCAGCGCGCGTGGCCGGGCAGGTTGTCGCCATCATCCGGGCCGTGCGCCCGCAGGTTGTGGTCACGTTTGGCCCGTATGGCGGCTACGGCCATCCTGATCATATTGCGTGCCACCGTGCGGCGACGGCCGCGTTCGAGGCTGCCGGCAACCACACCCTCTACCGTGAGCATTTCATGCACGGGCTGGAACCGTGGCAGCCACAACGGCTCTATTACGCGACCTTCAGCCGCCGCTTTCTCGCTGGCGTGATCATACTGTTGCGGTTACTGGGGAAGGATCCGGGCCATTTCGGGCGCAATGGCGATATCGATCTGCTGCGTATCGCGCGAGAAGCGACGCCAGCAACAACGATTATTGAAACAATCGGCCGTGATGAGCAGCGGATACGCGCATGGGAATGCCACCGCAGCCAGAGCAATAGTATGCCATGGATGCGTCGTCTGCCCGGGCCGATCCGCCGGCAACTCAATGGCACAGAGCAGTTTACCCGGGTTGTGCCTGCCTGGACGGGCGGCCCGCCAGAGCGGGACCTCTTTCCTTCGTGATTCACTGGCAGCATAGCAGGTCCTCCTGGAAAACAGGACGTATGTTCCTTGCAGGCGCCGAGTCTGTTGCGAATCAGCGCTACTGGCAGATCGGTAGCACCTGTGGGGTCACAAAGCCACAGGAGCATCCCATGTCTGAGTATCATGTTCGTATTTGTGAACTACCTGTCGCCGACAAGCCACGCGAACGCTTACGTGCCAGTGGCGCCACGGCGCTCGCCGACGCGGAGTTGCTGGCGATCCTGCTACGTGTCGGCATTGAGGGCCTGAATGCCATTCAGCTTGCCCAGCAGTTGCTGATCGAGTTCGGTGGGTGGCCCGGGTTGCAACGCGCCGGCTTTGAGGAACTGGCGCGGCGCCGTGGAATGGGCGCGGCAAAAACTGCGCAACTGAAGGCCGCCATCGAAATCGGCCGGCGCTTACTGCTTACGACCGGCGAGGAACGTTTTCAGATTCGTTCGCCAGGTGATGCCGCACAGCTCATGCAGATCGAAATGAGCCATCTTGATCAGGAACAACTCCGAGCGATCTGCCTCGATACGAAGAATCGCGTGCAGAAGATCCAGACGGTCTATGTCGGCAGCCTGAACACATCCATGGTCCGCATTGGGGAGGTCTTCAAAGAAGCCGTCCGGTTAAACTCGGCGGCAATCATCGTGGTGCATAACCATCCAAGCGGCGACCCTTCCCCGTCACCGGAGGATGTGCTGGTAACGCGCCAGATGATCGAAGCCGGCCGTTTGCTGGACATTGACCTGCTGGATCATCTGGTGATCGGCGCCGGGCGCTTCGTTTCCATGCGCGAGCGCGGGCTGGGTTTCGCAAAATCTTGACAGCCACATGGAGACGTGATACGCTTTACACGCTTCACCGCCGGATCCTGTTCCAATACGAAATTCAGCGTCCATTGCGTCGCCCGAGTTGCTGCCATGTCGGAGAAATACTATCAGGAGTATGGCCCTGTGCGGCGCCGCAAGGCCGAAGGGCGCCTGTCGCTCGATGAGCCGCCGCCGGAACCACCGCCTGCAAAGCGGCCACGCCGCCCCCCGCCAGTGCGCCCTCGGCGGGGGCCACTGATCAGCGCCGTGCTTCTCTTGCTGGCATTCGGCGTCGCTATCTATTTCGCGCAGCCGTTCATTACGGATGTGCTCGCGGCTGACCGGGCGATGCCGGGCGTCAGCGTGCAGGGCACGCCAGTCGGGGGGATGTCGCGCGACGAGATTCGCGCGCTGCTTGGCACGCGCCACGCGGCGTTCGAACGGGCACCGCTCACACTCACGTTTGAGGGGCGCGTCTGGCGACCATCACTTGCCGATCTTGGCGTCACATTCGAGCCTGATCGCACAGCGCTTGCGGCGCTTGAGATCGGGCGTCGCGGCGATCCGTTGCGGCGGGTCGCGGATCTGTGGGAACTGCGCCGGAGTGGCGGCGTTGACATTGCGCCGCGCCTGCGCATTGATGGGGTAACGTTGCAGCGCTATGTGAGCAGCCTCGCCGCCGAAATCGAACAACCACCGCGCGATGCGGCACTCAGTGTTGCCGCCGGCAAGGTCCTTCCCACCTCGGCGCGCACAGGTCGCCAGCTTCTGGTCGATGAAACGATGATCGACATCCTGCGTGCACTGCAATCGCTCGAACCACAGACGGTCGCCCTGCGTACACGCATCCTTGACCCGACCCTCGCCGATGGCGATATTGCCGCAGCAGTTGTTGAGGCCGAATTGCTCCTGAGCCGGCCACTCGAATTACGCCAGGGTGAGCGGCGCTGGACGTGGCCACCGGATCGTATTGCGGAAATGCTGGCGATCAGTAGTGCTGATGATCGCATGACGATCGATCTCGACCAGGCGCGACTGGAACGCGCAGTCGAAAAGCTGGCGCAACTGGTCGACTCGCCGAGCGCCGAACCGCGCGTTGCGTTCCGTGGTGGGAGGCTGCAGATTGTGGAGCCAGGACAGGACGGGTTGCGGCTGAAGCAGGCGGAGGCTGTCGATGCTATTCGCGCTGCCCTGCGTATCCAGGAGCATAGCCTCGAGCTCCCGGTCGAAGAGATCCGCCCGTTGATTACTGAGGAGACGTTGCCCACGCTTGGCATCGTCGAACTGGTTGCTGAAGGCAAATCGAGCTTTGCAGGTTCTGCCGATTACCGCGTCACGAACATCCGGGCAGGCGCTGCACGTATGAATGGCGTGCTCATCCCCCCCGGCGCCGAATTCTCGTTCAATACGCAGCTCGGCGCCGTCGATGCCGACCATGGTTTCGTTCAAGGGTATGCGGTTATTGGTAATCGCACCCAGCTTGAGTGGGGCGGTGGTGTCTGCCAGGTGTCAACTACCGTCTTCCGCACGGCGTTCTGGGCCGGCCTGCCGATCACCGAGCGCCATGCGCATCCGTTTTACATCTCCTGGTACGATGAGTACAGCTTCCCGCAACAGGCGGCGCCCGGTATGGATGCGACGATTTACACCGGTGTGCAGGACCTGAAATTCGTCAACGATACTGGCCACTGGCTGCTGATGGAGTCGACAACCGACACGAGTGCACAGGTGCTCAGCGTGCGTCTCTATGGCACACGTCCCGATCGGCGCGTCTCGATTGTTGGCCCGGAGATCGCCAACATTGTGCCGCCGCCTGCGAAGCCGGTGTACATTACCGATGCTGCCCTCCCGGCAGGCACCGTGCGCCAGACCGATCGCGCGCGGCGCGGCATGGATATCTCGGTCTACCGGGTGATTACCGAAAATGGCATCCAGCAACCGCCGGAGCTCTTCTTTACACGCTTCAAGGCCTGGCCCGACGTCTTCGTGCGTGGGACCCGCTAGCCGTACGCGGAGAGCGTGATGGCGGGAATGTCGCTTGATATCGTCTTTGCCGGTACCCCCGTACTCGTGGCCCATCTTTGCGTAACTCCATGACCACAGATTCCGCGAACGATAGCTTTTCGCTTGGCGTCACCTACTGGCCGCGTCGTGCCGGACCGCTCTTCTGGCAACGTTACGATCGCGGCGCCGTACGTGACGAACTGGCACATATTGCGGCGCTGGGCTGCGATACCGTGCGTCTGTGCCTCGTCTGGGAAGATTTCCAGCCTGCGCCTGAGCGCATCGGTAGCCGGGCGATGCGTTACCTTGAACACGTGCTCGATGCGGCCCACGCCGCGAGCCTGCGCGTTGTCCTCACACTCTTCCCGGCGACGATCCTCGGCGCGTTACAGTTACCATCCTGGGCCAACGGCCCTGACATCATCGGCGCACTGCGCCGCGCGTCGCACCGTGGGACATTGCTCATCGTGCGCCCGTCGGGACTGGTTCCGGTGCTGGTTGGTGGGCGGTACCGGCCGGTTCAGTCGGGTGACCTGTTCAGTGAGCCGCTGGTCGTTGAGGCGCAACGTTACCTCGTACGCGAGATTGGCGGCTACTTCGGCGCACATCCGTCGATCTGGGCGTGGCAACTCGGTGAGGGATTCGAGCGCATCCACCGGCCCGCGTCCGATACGGTGGCCCTCCAGTGGTACGCCACGCTGGGCGATGAATTGCGCCGGGTTGTGCCACGCGCGCTCCTGATGGGGGCCGTCTCTGTACCCGGGCTGAAGCGCCGATCCGGGCCACGACCCGAGCATGTGGCGCAATGCTGCATACTGGTCGGGGTCGTTGCCGATCCTCCAGAAACGCCTGTCGAAGGGCAGACACGCCACAGCGACGCTGCGGCGTATCTGCATGCACTGGTTGCCGGGCTGGCCGGTCGCCGCACGATTGTGGCCAGCGTAGGGATGCCGCTGGCCGGGCCGGGCGAGCCGGCAGGCTGCATTGACGACGACCTGTATGGGCGGACATTGACGCTGTACCACGCCACGGCGGACGAACAGGGAACGTTTGTTGACAGCGTGCTGGATCGGCTCTATCGCGAAGGGGCATCGGGCGTATGGCTGGCAAGCTATGCCGATTACCCGGAAGAGTTGTGGCGCATCCCACCACTGGATCGCACCCGGCGCTATCGGGCGATGGGCCTGGTGGACGCAACCGGGCGCGAAAAACCGGCGGCCGTGGCGCTACGTGACGCTGCGCGTCGCATACGTGACGCAAGCGCTGCGCGCCCGCTGCCGCCGGCGCTGGATTCTGAGCGCTACTGGAGTGACCCGGAGCGAATGTTCCGCGACCTGTGGCGCGAGTTCAAGGCCTACTCATAGATCCACGGGTCGGTGCTGCGTTTCAGTTCGACCAGTTCATCCGCGCTGAAGAAGAGGCTCGCCTCCATCTCACCATTCTCCGGCGAATCGGACGCATGGATCAGATTGCGCCCGATTTCCAGCGCAAAATCGCCACGAATCGTTCCCGGCGCCGCCTTCACCGGATTGGTGGCCCCCACCATCGCACGCACCATTTCGATGACATTCGCTCCGGTCACCACCAGGACGACCACCGGCCCCGATGTGATGTACTCGATCAATCCGTTAAAGAACGGCCTGCCCTCGTGGACGGCATAATGTCGGCGTGCCAGAGCTTCATCGATCCGCATCAGCTTCAGACCTGCCAGCCGCAACCCGCGCTGCTCGATGCGAGTAAGGATCGGCCCGATCAGGCCGCGCTGCACCGCGTCAGGCTTTAGAATGATGAGTGAGCGCTCCATGTCTCCCACTTCTCCTTCATGCAGTACGACGGTAGAGGACAAACATCGCGCCCTGAGCGAACCGCTCACGGGCGCATGAACAGAGGCGCATACCAGCCGGCGGGTGAGCCGCACGCAATCAGCGCCTCACGACAACATGTAATACCCGGTTGCATTCAGGCATACAGCGATTCAGTAGAGCCGGCATACACCCTTCGCCACGGCACGGCTTCTCAGGGTGCCGTCATCCTGTACGTCGAACGCTACCTGGTATACCACGGAACCGTTCACGATCGGGATCCGGGGGAAGCCCCCAGGAGAATGGATCGGCGGCGAGTCGGGGTGTAGCACACTGCGTCCACGACGCACGCGCCATGGCACGTCGCCTGCCAACGCAAAACAACATACTTGCGAACAGTGTGAACACGTACAATAACACGTCGAATCGTTCGAATGGATGATATCCGGTCAGATCGGCACGGCCTCGCTAATACGCTTGGAGGCCCGGCGCATTTCCATCTTGACCAGGCCAAGGTTGACCATGCGCTGCGTAATAACCACCAGGATGAGTTCGCGCGCTTCAAGCATGAGGATCGAGCCTTGCTCGGCGTCAATGATCGAATCGACCAGCGCGCCGACGCCGATGCGCCTGGTTGCCTTGTCGATCTCACCAAACACGGCGGCCGACATCGCGCCCAGAATCTCGGCGTCTTCCTCATCCATCAGCGTGCTGGCGACGACCAGGCCGTCCTTCCCGACGAGCAGGCTGCCAATGACTCCCTCGACTCGAATCAGGTCTTCGACGATCCGGCGCATGTTCCCAGCCTTTCCTCAGCATTGACGGCCACGCAGCGCGCGCCGACCGATGACTATCCTCGCCCTGCTATCCAGCTATACTCGCGCATTGCATCGCGGAAGCGACCCTGACGCGAATAGGCGTCACCCAGTGTGCGGTGCAACTGGCGCAGCACGCTGGTATCTTCGACATCAGCGATGAGATCGCTCAAATCCTCGACAATCTCATCGAGCATCACATTCCGTTTGATGAGATCGCGGTAGTGGCGCACTGCCAGTTCAGGCATGCCTGCCTGGCCACCAACCCGCGCGATCGAGAGTCGAAGCACATGGTTGTGCGGCTCAGCTTCGAGCATGCGCAGGTATTCGTCGAGCTCCGGGTTGCCACTCATCGGCTCCGGCTCACCGTGAGCCGGCACGGACGGAGCAGCCTCAGCCACCGGCGGCGGGCCGGATGGCACGCGCGGCGCCGGCACAGGCACTTGCGGCGGTGGAGGAGCAGCGCGTTTGATCACCGGCGGTTCAACCGGCGGCGGCGCCTCCTCTGCCGGCGCCTCTGCGACCGGCTCAAGCTCAGGCAATGCAAACGACTCGCGTTCGGCCTCAGCGGGCGCAGCCGGCGCCATACCGCCAAGATCGAGCATGGCGATCTCATCCGCTGACAGCCCCAGTTCCTCCAGGGAGAACGGCGTCAGCACAGCTGGCTCTTCCATCGGCGCCTGTTCCGGTTCCTCAGCCGCACCTGCAGCGGCGGCCAGCATATCAATCTCGTCGCTCGTCAGGCCGAGTTCCTCGAGTGAGAAGGGACGCATGACCTCCTCTTCCGCCACAAGCGCCTCAGGTACCGGTTCAACCCCGATCTCAGCCTCGCCTGACGGGAGTTCCTCCGCGTATTCGGCTTCGAGATCAATGATCTCGTCGCCATCACGAATCTGAATATGGGCAGCGTGCAGGTTACGCCCGATCTCGTCAATCCGCGCCGCCTCGGCCTCAGGATCTGCAACAGCCGCGATGATGTCGGCGATGTCGACGTAGCCGCGCTCGCGACCGAGCGCAATCAACTGATCAACAACAGCATCGCCGCTGCCTGCCTCAACCATGGTTTCAGGCGTCTCGGCAACGACCGGTGCGGTGAAGGTCCCCAGTTCCTCACCCCATTCCACGTCGCCACCGGTGCCAAGCGCTGCCAGTTCTTCCTCGGTAATGCCAAGCCGGCTCTCGTCGTACTCCTCGACTTCTTCTTCAAATGCACCCACCAGATCAAGCTCAGCCAGTTCCTCCGCCGAAAGGCCGAGGTCCGTGAGCGAGAACGGCTGCAGATCGCCGAGCGCCAACCCTTCTTCCTCGCCCGCCTGCTGTTCAGGCGCCATTGATGCCGCCTCCAGGTCACCAGGTTCCAGTGCGAACGTACCGGCGGCTTCGGAGGACATTTCTGGCTCCGCCTCACGGACAGGAGGACTCATATCACCGAGACCAAGCGCGGCGATTTCTTCCTCGCTCAGCCCCAGATCGGCGAAGGAGAAGGGCTGAATCTCACCGCTGGCGAGGCCGGCCTCGATACTCTCGATCTCAGGCGCTTGTGCCACCGGCGGGGCCACCGCTTCGCTCACGACCGGCGCTTCTGCCACCGGCGGGGCCACCGCTTCGCTCACGACCGGCGCTTCTGCCACCGGCGGGGCCACCGCTTCGCTCACGACCGGCGCTTCTGC
>Ga0272446_1000246_pt1 | contig 85766 bp, 76 predicted proteins | sample YNPCB0061_FD_194587 | JGI IMG/M metagenome (GOLD analysis project Ga0272446, IMG submission 194587) | Hot spring microbial mat communities from Yellowstone National Park, WY, United States - YNP-CB-006-1 | ecosystem: Environmental > Aquatic > Thermal springs > Hot (42-90C) > Sediment | place...
GCCGTCGGCACGCCTTCGACGACGTAGACTGGGCCGCGATGTACGTTGGATCCGACCCGAGCCTGATCGAGGCCGCCGAGCGCGAGCGAGCGCGGTCGACGGCGGGGGCAGCCGGCCGCCGGGCCGAGCTGCGCGTCGGCGACGTCGGCTCCGGGGCGGTCCCCGGACCCGTCGCCCACGCCGGCGAACCGGGTGCCTTCGCCGAGGATGCCCTCCTCGCCTTCTTCGGCGACGTCGAGCGGCTTGCCCTGCCGAGCTTCCGGAGCGTCTTCGCGGCGGTGAGCGAGGGCCAGGCGGCGGCGGGCGTCCTGCCCATCGAGAACCTCGTCAACGGGACGGTCCGCGAGAACTACGACCTCCTCCTCGAGCACGACCTCGTCATCGGCGGCGAGGTCGTCGTCCCGGTCCGCCTCTGTCTCGCCGCCCCGCCGGGCGAGCGGCTCGAGGCCATCGAGCGGGTCTACTCCCACCTCCAGGCCCTCGGCCAGGCGGAGCGGTTCCTCCGCTCCCGACCGTGGCAGCTCCTGACCACCTACAACACGGCCGGGGCCGGGCGGCTCATCGTCGAGCGCGGCGAGCGAGGCGCGGCGGCGGTCCTCTCGCCGCGGGCGGCGGCCCTCTTCGGTCTCGAGGTGCTCGTCGAGGACGTCGCCGACGTCCCGGACAACCGGACCCGGTTCCTCGTCGTGGCTCGGCCCGACGACGGGGCCTGCCCGGTCTGGCTGGCGGCCCGGGCGGAGCAGGTCGCCGCCGAGCGGCTGCGGAGCGCCGGGTCGGCCGGAACCGAAATCCCGATGCGGACGACCCTCGTCCTCGCCGTCGAGAACGTGCCGGGGGCGCTCCTGCGGGTTCTCGCCGTCTTCGCCGAGCGGGGCCTGAACATGAGCAAGCTCGAGTCGCGACCGTCCCGGGAGCGGGCCTGGGAGTACGTCTTCTGGGTCGACCTCGACGGTGCCCTCCGGGCCGACGAGCCCGACGGTGCCGAAACGCTGGCGGCGCTCCACCGGGTCACCACGATGTGTCGGATCCTCGGGGTCTATCCCTCCGGTGAGGTCTGATCGGCCCGGCGTGGGATCGAGCGCCAGGTTCGCCCTGGCACCGCCACCATGCTCCGCCGGCCGCGAGGTCGGCTTCTTCAGGACGACAGACTCGGCCGAGGCGACCGACAGGCGGGCGGGTCAGAGGTCCCGACGGCGGCCAACAACCGATCGAGACAGTCGATGGCTCGGTCTAGGCTCGGCGACGTCGCGCGTGCCTCCTGTGGGCGCCACCATTCCCGGGACGCGCCAAACTCGATCATCCAGCTCGTGTACTCGCGGCCGACGACGCGTCCGCTTCCAGGGCTTGGCACGAGGGCCTCGCGGACGGCCGCTCGCCGCGATGTCCTGGCGATCTCGACGATGAGGGACTTCGGGTCGGAGACGGCGTCGGGGACGCTCGGGAGGCGGCTGTTCGGCACGCCAAGAAACCTTGCCATCTGCAGTCGATCCCCCAACAGCCACGCCTCGACCTCGCGAACGGCGATGCGGAGACACATGTGGGGTGCCGGCCGGGGGAGCCATGCCGCTCTCGCAGCAGGCGCACACGGGAAGTCATCGTCGAGGTCCACGAGCACCACCCATGGGGAGTAGTAGGCGGCGCTGTTGTAGCCCCCCAGCTTCCCCAGCACGCCCGACTTCCCGTTGCCGAGGTGGATCACGCCCGGTCGTCCGCCGACGTGCTCGATCAGCCGCCGGAGGACGGCGCGATCGATCGGACCCTCGACGGCGCCGTTGATCTCGACCCCCATCACAGGGAGAGCGCGAGTTGCTCGGCGTGTTCGGGCTCGGTCCTGGGCATGACGGCGTCGGCAATCGACACGCCCCCCTCAAGGAGCACGCGAACATCTCGGATATCCGAGGCCGGGCGGACGGTGGTGCCCTCAGCCCCCGGCTCCAGAAGGAGCACCTCGTCCAGGCCGATCCCCTCGTCCCGGAGCAGGTCCGGCGAGTGGGTCGAGATCAGGATCTGGCGTTGGGTCTTCCGTTGCGTCCTGGCGATGAGTTGTGGGATGTAGCGAACGACCCCTGGATGGACCGACAACTCCGGCTCCTCGAGGAGGAGGGGGCCCTGGCCGTCAAGGAGCGACCACAGGAGACCGGCCAAGCGGAGCGTGCCGTCCGAGAACTGGGCCTCGGATTGCCAGGCCCCCTGAGGGCGCCAATGGACGTACTTGCCCTGGAGGTGCCAGCGGCCCTTGGCGTCCTGCTCGAGCTTCAGGGTCTCGAGCTGCGGGACCGCCACCTTCAAGGCACGCACGATCTGGCTGAGGCGCGCCTGCTGCGTTCTCCTCGGCGTCCGGGCCACCTGTTCGAGGAAGTCGCCGCCGTAGGGATCGTTCGGCCTGCCGATGTACCGCTCCGGATCGCGGATCAGCTGTGGGACGATGTGGAGATAGCGGACCCCTTGGAGGAACTCGACGACCTCCCGAAACTCGCGATTGACGTTCACTTGCTCGAGGTGCGTTTGCCCCAGCCGAGCTTCGTCGTCCCGATCCTCCTTTAGGGGCCGATCCAGCAGAACCACCCGATTGCGCGCGACGGTTTCCCGCTTGATGGTGGGAGTCCGCCCCGTGCCCTGCGAAAAGGAGAGCGTGTACTCCCAGCGATCTGGCTCGCTCGTCGTCCCCACCCGGACGCTGATGGCGACCTCCGGCTGTCGCCGCGCGCTCAACGACCGGATGGCCGACACGCCGCCTCTGGCCCGAATGGCAGCCTGGAGCCCTCCGCCCACCTCGACCAAGTCTTTGAGGAACCGAATCGAATCCAGAAGGTTCGACTTACCCGAGGCGTTTGGCCCAACGAGGAAGACCCGGCGCGCCAGAGGCACGTCGACCTGTGCAAAGTTCCGCCAGTTTCTGAGCTCGAGTCGCGTGATGCGGAGCGGCTCTCCGGCCGAGGTTGACGAGGCCATGGTGGGCATTATCGCGCCTGGGCCCGCCCTGTTTCTCCGAATCCGCCTCCCGACTCCGGCGGACCAGGGCGCGCTCCCTCAGCTGCCGTCGCGCCGACCATGGCCACGGCAGATCCACTGGAACGAGGCCGGCCGGATCGCCCGGGCCCAGGCCCTCGGACCCGCCGTCCTACAATGGCGTCCGACGCGATCAGAACCGAGCGCCGGCCGCGCGCCGATCCGACCACGGCGCGTCCAGTCCGAGGAGTCACCCGCATGACCACGATCACGGGCACCACCCCCCATCCGATCTTCCTCGCCGGCCGCTGGACCGACTCGCCCGACCTCTTGCCGGTCGAGAACCCGGCGCGCCCGGGCGAGCTCGCCGGAGCGACCTACCAGGCGACCGCGGAGCAGTACGAGGAGGCCGTGACGGCCGCCGTCGCCGCCTTCGAAGAGACCCGCCGCCTGCCGGCGTACGAGCGCGGTCGGATCCTCCGCGAGATCAGCGCCGGGATCAAGGAGCGGCGCGAAGAGCTCGGCCGGCTCATCGCCCTGGAAGCCGGCAAGCCGATCCGGGACGCCCTCGCCGAGGTCGACCGGGCCGTCCTCACCTTCCGCCTCGGGGCCGAAGAGGCCGAGCGGATGTACGGCGAGGTCATCCCCCTCGACCTCATGGCCAGCTCGAAGGGTCGGGTCGGGATCACCCGCCGCTTCCCGGTCGGGCCGGTGGCGGCCATCAGCCCCTTCAACTTCCCCCTCAACCTGGCCGCCCACAAGCTCGCCCCGGCCATCGCCGCCGGCTGCTCCATCGTCCTCAAGCCGCCGTCCAAGGATCCGCTGACGATGCTCACCGTGGCCGAGATCATCGAGCGGACGGGGCTGCCAGCCGGGGCGGTCAGCATCCTGCCGATGACCCGCGAGCTCGGCGATCGGCTCGTCGCCGACCCGCGCTTCAAGCTCCTCACCTTCACCGGCAGCCCGTCCGTCGGCTGGCGGATGAAGGAGCGGGCCGGCAAGAAGAAGGTCGTCCTCGAGCTCGGCGGCAACGCCGGGGTCATCGTCGATGCCTCGGCTGACCTCGACTGGGCGGTGAAGCGGATCCTCGTCGGCGCCTTCACGTACGCCGGCCAGGTCTGCATCAGCGTCCAGCGGATCTTCGTCCACGAATCGGTCTGGGATCCTTTCCTGGATCGCTTCCTGGCGGGGGCCGCCGGGCTCAAGGTCGGCGACCCCCTCGACCCGGCGACCGATCTGGGCCCGATGGTCGATCGGGCCGCCGCCGAGCGGACCCAGCGCTGGGTCGACGAGGCCGTCGCCATGGGTGGCAAGGTCCTCCTCGGCGGTCGGGCCGACGGCGCCTACTTCCCGCCGACCGTCCTCGTCGACACGCCGGTCACCGCCCAGGTCTGCAGCAACGAGGCCTTCGCCCCGCTCGTCGTCGTCTTCCCGTTCCGGGACTTCGAGGACGCCGTCCGGGCCGTCAACGACAGCTTCTTCGGCCTCCAGACGGGCGTCTTCACCAACGACCTCGCCCACGCCTGGCGAGCCTTCGAGGAGCTCGAGGTCGGGGGGGTCATCGTCAACGACATCCCGACCTACCGGATCGACCACATGCCCTACGGTGGGGTGAAGGACTCGGGCCTCGGCCGCGAAGGCCTCCGCTGGTCCATCGAGGACATGACCGAGCTGCGGCTCATGGTTCTCGCCTGGCCGAGCTGAGGGCGCTCCCGGGCACGGTCGCGGGCGCCTCGCCCACTCGCGGGTTGGCCGACCGCCGCCGCGCGCCCTCCATCCACAAATACTTGCAGGCGAGAGTTACGAATACCTGATATGCTCGTGCCCTGCGGGCTGCGCGTCCGAGAGCGACGCCGGCGAGCCGCGACGCCTTCCCATCGGGCGTGGCCGACGACGGAACGAAGGAGACGTGGGCACGAGTCGAGCAGTTCCGCGGGGGGCCCGACCGCCGGGGCTCTCGCCCCTCGCCATCGAGGTCGCCCTGGCCCTCGGCCAGGCCCGATCCGGGCTCCGCTTGGCCGAGCTGGCGAGCGGGGTCGAGGCGCCGGTCAGCTCCGTCCAGACGGCCCTCCGCTCGCTCATCGAGGCTGGGATCGTCGAGCGCCTCGAGCGCCAGCCGCCGACCTACCGGCTCGTCGAGGACCACCCGGCGACCCTCGACCTGGTGAACCTGGCCGGCCGCCTCACGCCGCCCGACCTGAGCCTGGGCATCGTCGTCCGGAGCTGCCCGGCGGTCCTCTACGCCGCCCGCGACGCCCTCGGGGTCGTCGTCGCCCTCGATCCCGCCGCGGGGGAGGAGGACCGGGCCCGCCTCCGGGCGACCATCGAGCGCTTGAAGGCCGATCGGCGAGGCTCGAGCGCGATCGCCGTCTTCGAGGCGGCCGAGCTCGCCCGTCTCCTGCGGGTCGACCTCGCCCTCCGGGCCCGCCTCGCGGCTGCCGAACCGCTCCGGGGCCGGCTTTCCTCCGTCCGGCTCGTCGGCGAGCGGGCGAGGGCATCGGCTCGCTGAGCTGCTCACCGCCGAGCCGTCGACCGCCGAGGCCGCGCCCCCCGCCGAGGCCTGCGCCACCGAGCGCGCCGCCGCCGAAGCCAGCCGCGCCGCCCGCCCGCCTTCCGCGCTCCCGTCGCCGTTCGCCCTACACTCCCGCCATGACCGCCCAGCCACGGCCCCGGACGGCCGCCGACCTCGTCGTCGCTTGCCTCGAGGCCGAGGGCTGCGAGGTCGTCTTCTCCGTCCCCGGGGAAGAGACCCTCGACCTCCTCGACGCGCTCTCCCGCTCGGCTAGCGTCCGCCACGTCACGACCCGCCACGAGCAGGGCGCGGCCTTCATGGCCGACGTCTACGGCCGCCTCACGGGTCGGCCGGCGGTCGCCCTGGCGACCCTCGGTCCGGGGGCGACGAACCTCGTCACCGGGATCGCCGACGCCTTCCTCGACCGGGCCCCCTTGGTCGCCATCACCGGCCAGGCGGCGGCGGACAAGCTCCACAAGGAGGCCCACCAGGTCGTCGACATCGTCCGCATGCTCGCCCCGGTCACGAAGTGGAACACCCGGGTCGAGCGGGCCGAGGCGATCCCCGAGATCGTCCGCAAGGCCTTCCGGGTCGCCGCCCTCGAGAAGCCGGGACCGACCCACATCGAGCTGCCCGAGGATCTGGCCGGCTCGCCCGTCGCCGACGACCTGCGCCCCCTCGTCCCCACCCACGCCTACTTCCCGGTTCCCACCGACGAGGCGATCGAGCACGCGGCGATGCTCCTGGCGGCCTCGAACCGGCCGATCGTCCTGGCCGGCAACGGGGTCCTCCGGCGGCGGGCCGCCGACGCCCTGCGGGCCTTCGCCCGCGGCCTCCATGTGCCGGTGGCGGTGACCTTCATGGGCAAGGGGGCGATCGACGACCGCTCCCACCTCTCGCTCATGGCCGTCGGCCTCCAGGCCCGCGATCACGTCCTGACCGGGTTCGACCGCTCGGACCTCGTCATCGCCGTCGGCTACGACCTCGTCGAGTACGCCCCGGCCCGCTGGAACGGCGACGGCCGTCGGCCGATCATCCACATCGACACCCAGCCCGCCGAGACCGACGCCGCCTACCGGCCCGTCGTCGAGCTCGTCGGCGACATCGAGGCGACCCTCCGGCGGCTCCTGGCGGCGGTCATCCCCCGCGGTGTCGGCGGGCGCGACGCCGCCGAGCGGCACGAGGCCCAGGAGATCCTCGTCCACGCCGACCTCCGGGCCCGGATCCTCGAGGATCTCGCCGCCTACGCCCACGACGACGGCTGGCCGGTCAAGCCGCAGCGCCTCGTCGCCGAGCTTCGGGCCGCCCTGGCGCCGGAGGACATCGTCGTCTCCGACGTGGGCGCCCACAAGATCTGGATCGCCCGCCTCTTCCAGGCCTACGAGCCGAACACCGTCGTCATCAGCAACGGCTTCGCCGCCATGGGGATCGCCGTCCCCGGGGCGATCGCCGCGGCCCTCGTCCACCCCGATCGGACGGTCGTCGCGGTCACCGGCGACGGCGGCTTCCTCATGAACGTCCAGGAGCTGGAAACGGCCGTCCGCCTCAGGCTGCCGATCAAGGTCGTCGTCTGGCGCGACGACGGCTACGGGCTCATCGACTGGAAGCAGCGCTCCGCCTTCGGGCGCCCCTTCGGGGTCGAGTTCGGCAACCCCGACCTCGTCGGCCTCGCCCGGGCCTTCGGCCTGGCCGCCTTCCGCCCGACCTCGACGGCCGAGCTACCGGCCGTCCTCCGCGAGGCGTTCGCCGATCCGGGCCCCGCCCTCGTCGACGTCCCCGTCGACTACGCCGAGAACCTCCGGCTCACCGAGCGGCTCGGCGCCCTGGCCGGCCTCGGGTAGGCGGTCCGATCGGGGAGCCCGACCGCGCTCGTTCCCGTCAGCCGGCGACGACCCCTGCCGAGCGACGGGCCAGGGCGGCGTCGAGGGGCGAGCGGTCGGCGAGGAGGCTCGCCACGTCGACCCGCCGGAGGGTCGGGGCGGGACCCGGCCGGCCGAGGAGGTAGCCCTGGGCGGTGGCGATCCCGATCTGGCGGAGGAGGGCGAGCTGGGCCGGCGTCTCGACGCCTTCGGCGACGGCGAGGGCGCCCCACTGGCGCGCGAGGTCGAAGAGGGAGCGCAGGACGGCGACGGCCCCCGGGGACTGGCCGCTGGCCTGGACGAGGGAGAGGTCGATCTTCACCAGATCGAAGCGGAGCTCGGAGAGGAGACGGAGGCCGGCGTTCCCGGCCCCGATGTCGTCGGCGGCGATCCGGAGGCCCCGGGACCGACACGCGGCGACGACGGCCCGGACGCGGTCGAGGTCGGCGATGGCCGCCCGCTCGGTCAGCTCGACGACGACCCGGGCCGGTTCGACGCCGGCGCGGTCGAGGAGGCGGAGGAGGCGGGTCGCCGAGAACTCCGGCGCCTCGAGGGTCCGGGGCGAGACGTTGAGGCTCAGGAACTGGTCGGGTTCGAGGAGCTCGGCGCCGCCGAGGGCGGTCTCGAGGCAGGCCAGGTCGAGGTCGATGGTCCGGCCCGTCGCCTCGGCGGTGACGAAGAGCCCGAGGGCGTCTTCGAAGCCGGCCGCCGCCGAGGGTCGGGTGACGGCCTCGAAGCCGACGACCCGGCCGTCGGTGAGGTCGACGATCGGCTGGTAGGCGGGCAGGAGGAGGCGGTCCCGGATCGCCCGGTCGAGGGCGGCGATGCGGACCGCGCTCGGGCTGGCGGCGATCCGGGGCGAGCGAGCCGGGTCGAAGACCCGGACCTCGGTCCGTCCGGCCCGCTTCGCCTCGTAGAGGGCCGCGTCGGCCTTCTCGTAGAGGTCGTCGCGGTCGAGGCCCATGGCCGGCGCGGCGGCGATCCCGGCCGAGAACGACACGGCGCCGATGGCGTTCCCGCCGACCCGCGGCTCGAGGCAGGCGGCGAGGAGGCGGCGGGCGACGACCGCCGCGTCGTCGGCCTCGGTGAAGGGGAGGAGGAGGGCGAACTCGTCGCCGCCGATCCGAAAGACTCGGTCGGTCCGGCGGATCCCCTCCCGGAGGCGGCGGGCGACCTCGACGAGGACCGCGTCGCCGACGGCGTGACCGCGGCCGTCGTTGACGAGCTTGAAGTCGTCGAGGTCGATAAGGACGAGGGCAGCGCTCGTCCGGTAGCGGCGACACTGCTCGACGAGCCGCCCGAACTCCTCCTGGAAGGCGCGGTGGTTGCCGAGGCCGGTCAGGGAGTCCTCGAGCGACGACGTCCGGGCCGACCGATAGAGGTCGTGGAGCTCGCGCCGGGCGCGGTCGAGCTCCTCGGCCGGACGGACGATCTGGCGGGCGAGCCAGAGGGTGAGGTCGGCCGCGAGGGCGAAGAGGACGGCGCCGGCGGCGAGGGCCCAGAGCGGGGCGCCGGCCGCGGCCCGGGTGAGGGTGCCGATGGGGTTCGGCCCGAGGAGGGCGCCGCCGACGAGGCCGGCGACGGCGGCCAGGGTCGCCGTCCCGGCGAGGGTGAGGACGAGCCGGAGCCGAACGAGGCGGAGCTCGGGGGAACGCGCCAGGTCGGCCGTCGGGTCGGCCGTGGGGTCGGCCGCCGGATCGAGGATCGCCTCGCCGGCGTCGCCCGAGCCGCCGCCACTCGACGGGTCGGGCGTCGGGCCGGCTGGTGCCGGCCGCGGCGAGGTCAGGCTGGTCGAGGGGTCACTCCAGGAAGCGAGCACGCTCTCGTCGGTCCTCTCCCGCTCTCGTCGGTTCGCGCCCGCCTTCGGCTGTCGACCGCGCCCCGGGCGGGGCGCGGCGGGGGCGTCGGAGCACCACCTTCTCACGCCATCGACGGAGACGGCGATGGCCCGTTCGTCCCGGGAACGGCGGGACCATCGGGGGCGGGGCGGCGGGCGTAGTCGCGGGTGGGGCGGCGGGCGGTACCCTAGGCGGGGACGGTGCTCTGCCCCGGGCGGCCGTGCCGCCGCCGCCATCGAGACTGGCGGCGGCCTAGCCGAGGGGCTCGATCTCGACCGCCTCACCCTCGAAGGCCCGGACGGCGGCCCGGTAGTCGGCCGGGACCGGCACGGGTCGGCGGGTCGTCGTGTCGACGAGAACGAGGGTGAGGCGAGCCGTGCACATGAGGACGTCGTCCGGGATCCGGACCGCCAGGCACTCCGCGGTGACCGAGGTGCGGCCGATCCGGGCCGTCCGGGTGAAGACCTCGAGGAGGTCGTCGAAGCGGGCCGGGGCCACGTACTCGACCGTGATCGCCCGCATGACGAACTGGTGCGGCCCGTGCCAGAGGGGGAGGAGCCCGAGGTGACGGTGGTACTCGATCCGGGCCTGGTCGAAGTAGGGCAGGTAGCGGCCGTAGTAGACGACGCCCTGGGCGTCGGTGTCGCTGAAGGAGACCCGGGCGAGGGCGGAGTAGCGGAACGGCGGGCGGCGGTCGGTGACGCGACCGGTCTCGAGATTCGGCATCATCGGCCGATCGTAGCCCGGTTCGCCGTGGTCGGGGGCGGTGGCCCGGAGCCGGCCGTCGAAGCGCCGGCCGCGCTAGGATCGTGGCCATGGATTCCCTCGTCATCGGCGGTCGGACCCTCGCCCTCACCGTCGGCGACATCACGACGATCCCGGCCGATGCCATCGTCAACGCCGCCAACAGCGCCCTCGCCGGCGGCGGCGGCGTCGACGGGGCGATCCACCGGGCCGGCGGTCCGTCGATCATGGCCGAGCTCCGGGCCCGTTACACGGGCTGTCCGACGGGGAGCGCGGTCGTGACCGGCGCCGGGAATCTGCCGGCCCGCTGGGTCATCCACGCCGTCGGCCCGCGCTGGCAGGGCGGCGGGCGAGGCGAGGCCGGGCTCCTCGCCTCGGCCTATCGGACGGCCTTCGGCCTCGCCGAGGAGCTCGGCGCCCGGACGGTCACCTTCCCGGCGATCAGCGCCGGGATCTACGGCTATCCCCTCGACGAGGCGGCTCGGATCGCCCTCGAGACGGTCGCCGAGTGTCTCGCCGGGGCGAAGGTCGTCGAGCGGGCGACCTTCGTCCTCTTCTCCGAGGACACGTACCGGGTCTTCGCCCGGGTCCTGCGCCAGCTCTCGCCCCAGGTCTGAGCGCAGCGGAACCCGCCGTCGAGCCGAGCGCCGCTCGCGGCCGCCCCGGTGCGGTGATGCACCAGGCGGATCACCCACGCGTTCCATCTTGACAGGGCACGAATGGGCCATGGCAGAATGACCCTCGAGGGTCACTTCTGCCGGGGGAGAGAGGCAGGAGGCAGGGGATGGATCGCCGGCCGGGGGAGGCCGCGGCCGCAGACTGCACGAACCCTCCGCGCGCTCATTGTCGTTCCTCGCCATTGGATGCCGCCTGGGTCGTTGGCCCGCAGTCGCGGAGGTCCGATCGGCGGATGCGTGGCCACCACCGGTGCCGCGGCCGCTCGGCCGAGGAGGCGCCTATGGCCGACCGCTAGGTCAGCGCCCGCCACCCACGACACGTGTCCACCAGCCTGGCCGGGGGCAGGTCCAGGGGAGGGTCCCATGCCTCGACACTGGTACCGCGTCCCTTCGACGAGCCGTTCGGCGATCGCCCTTTCCGCACTCGCACTCCTCGGCCTCCTCGCCCTCGCGGGCGGAGCGAGTGCTGCCCCGCTCGCCGGCGCCATCTTCACCACGACACCCGACGGGACCATCGTCAACGAGAACGTCCGCTACGAGGACAAGCGCGACGTCTACCTCGACGGCGGACCGCCACCGAACGCCCCGGCCTGGGCGGCCGGGCTGCCCGACGGCACCTACGTCTTCCAGGTTACCGATCCCTCCGGGAAGTTCCTCCTCTCCGAAGACCCGGCCAAGTGCCGGCTCGTCCGGGTGGCCGGCGGGGTCATCGTCGAGCGGGTCTCGCCGTCGAGCCTCGGACTCAGCACGACCTGGACGCGGAACGGCACCACGTTCCCCTGCCATGTCGACGACAACCCGCCCCACCCGACCGACCCGGGCGTCCGCGGAGCGAGCGGCCGCCACGACACGAACGTCGATGCCGACCACGGCGCCGACGCCGGGGCCATCGTCGTCCAGCTCATGCCCTATGGGACGACCCCGAACCCCGGTGGGGTCTACAAGGCCTGGCTGACGCCCCTCGCCACCTACCAGGCCAAGGGCGGCGGCCTGTCGACGGTGCCGGCCAAGCTTCCGGTCGGGCAGCAGAAGCCGCAGCGCTGCCCGGACTTCTGTGCCGCGGCCGATCCCGGGTTCGGCCCGCCCCACGACCAGGTGAAGACGGACAACTTCAAGGTTCGAGCCGCCTTCGTCCCGCCCGAGATCACGGTCCGCAAGTTCCACGACCTCGACGGCGACGGCATCTGGGATCCCGGTGAGCCCGAAATCGGCGTCGCTCAGTGCGTCGACCCCGCCACCGGCAACCTCATCACCTGCCCCGGCGGCTGGCCCTACGAGTTCACCGAGCCGGTCGACGGCAGCACGGTAACGAACACCTTCTTCACCCCCCACACCCACGTCGCCGCGGTCCCCGGGACGTACACGGCCTGCGAAGCGCACCTGACGGGCTGGACCCAGAGCGCCAGCTACCGGGACGGCGTCGCCGTGGCCGGTCCGAGTCAGTGCGTCTCCGTGACCGTGGCGGGCACCTCCGGGGAACGCCACGAGATCGTCTTTGGGAACTTCCGGCCCGGCGAGAAGAGCGGCCAGAAGCGAAACGCCGTGAGCGGCGCCGGCGTCGAGGGCTGGGCCATCCATCTCTTCGGGACGACGAACATGGGGGCGGCCGTTCACCTGACGACGACGACCGACGCCACCGGGGCCTACCGCTTCACGGGCCTGGCCCCCGGCAGCTACACCGTCTGCGAGGAGTCCCGGCCCGGCTGGACGCAGGTGACGCCGTCGTCGGGAGCAGACTGCACGACCCACACCGACGGCGGGACCTTCACGCCCGCACCCGTCGGCTACGCCTTCAGCCTCACCTCCGGCCAGGTCCACAGCGGCAACGACTTCGTGAACCGCCCGCCGCAGGGCTGCACGCCCGGCTTCTGGAAGACCCACTCCCAGTACGGGCCGGCCACCGGCAACCACTGGCCGCCGACGGGCTTCGACCCCGACCAGGCGGTGAGCTCGGTCTTCTCACGGGCAGGCAGCGCGCCCTACACGAGCCTCGGCTCGGCCACCCTCCTCGAGGGTCTCGCCTTCCAGGGCGGGAGCGATCTCGTCGGCAAGGCCGAGATCCTCCTCCGGGCGGCCATCGCGGCGGTCCTCAACGCCGCCCATCCCGACATCTCCTATCCGTACAGCGTCTCCCAGATCCAGAGCTGGGTCAACGGCGCCCTCGACAGTCAGAACGAGGGGGCCATCGTGACGTTGGCCGGCCAGCTCGACGCCGCCAACAACCTCGGCTGTCCCATCGGCGGGCCGACGGACTAGCGGCCGTTGCGGGGACGGGCTCGGCGCCCTTTCGGGCGCCCGGCTCGTCCCCGCCCCTCGCTCAGACGAGCGTCCCGCCGGGCTCGAGCTCGTGGACGGTGACGTCGGTCAGGCCGCGGGCGACGAGCTCGGCCCGCAGCTCCGTCGGCGTCCCGGCCAGGATCGGGAAGGTCCCGTAGTGGATCGGCAGGACGTGCTTCGCCCCGAGGAGCTCGACGGCCAGGGCCGCCTCCCGGGGCCCCATCGTGTAGTGGCCGCCGATCGGGAGGATCGCCAGCTCCGGCCGATAGAGCTCGCCGATGAGCCGCATGTCGCCGAAGACGTTCGTGTCGCCGGCGTGGTAGAAGCGGAACCCGTTCTCGACCTCGACGACGAAGCCGGCCGGCTCGCCGAGGTAGAGCGGGACGGCGCCGGCGGCGTTCCAGTCGCCGGCCGAGTGGTCGGCACTCGTCATCGTCACCCGCAGTCCGGCGGCCTCGACGGTCCCGCCCTTGTTCATGCCGACGATCCGCTCCGCACCCTCCGGGACCTGGCGGCTCGCCCAGAGCGAGCACTCGTGGATCGTCGGCCAGACCGGCCCCAGGCGACGGAAGAGCTCGACGGCGTCGCCGAGGTGGTCGCCGTGGCCGTGGGTGACGAGGAGGACGTCGCAGCGCTCGACGGCCGAGGCGGGCTTCGGGCTCTTCGGGTTGCCGAACCAGGGGTCGATGAGGACGGTCCGTCCGCCGGGCGTCCGAACCTCGACACAGGCGTGGCCGTACCAGGTGAAGGACGTGTCGCGACCGAGACTCATGCTGCACCTCCGGGCCACATCGTAGTCGTCTCGGCCGCCGTCTGGGCGCCCTACACTGTTGGCCCGTGCCTGCCGAGCAGATCGCCTCGAACCTCGCCTTCGTCAACTGGACCGTCCTCGTCGGCCTGGCCGCCGGCAGCCTCGCCGCGGTCGTCCTCCTTCGTCGCCGGACGACGGCGACCCGCGGCTACCTCGCCTTCACGGCCGGCTGTGCGGCCGCCTTCGGGGTCCTGGCCTGGCTCGCCGACGGGGCGCTTCCGGGGACCATCGTCGGCTCGCCGGTCCCCGTCGATCCGAGCTGGGATGGGCTCCGCCGCGGTGCCGTCGCCGTCCTCGCCGTGGCCGCCGGCAGCGTCGCCGTCGCCGTCGCCCGGGGCCGGACCCTCGCACGGCTCGGACCGCTCGCCGCCGCCGTCGGCCCCGTCGTCCTGGCCGCTGCGGCCGCCGGCTGGGGCGGCTCGCCCCTGGGGAGCGTCCTCCTCTTCGGGGAGCTCCTCCTCCTCGCCGGCGCGACGGGCGGCGTCTTCGCGGCCATGGTCCTCGCCCACTGGTACCTCGTCACGCCCCGGCTGCCGGAGGGCCCGCTCGTGCTCCTCGCCCGCTGGCTCGTCGGGATCGTCGGCGCCCAGCTCGGCCTCTTCGCCGTCGCCGCCGGCCTCGGCCTCGGCGCGCCGGGGAGTCCCGCCGTCGCGGCCGGGTTCGGGGTCCTGACCGGCCCGTGGGCGCTCTTCGCCTGGCTGCGGCTCGGGGTCGGCCTCCTCTTCTCCTTCGTCCTCGTCTGGGCCGCCCTCCAGACGGCCCGGACCCGGTCGATGGAATCGGCGACGGGGCTCCTCTACATCGGTGTCGGGACCATCGCAGCGGGTACGATCCTCGCTGCCGGCTGCTACTTCGGTGGCGGGCTCATCCTGTGACGTACAGGATCGCGCGGCTCGGCCCCGAAACCGAGAGGAGGCCGGAGAGGTGGAACAGCTCGCTGGACCGATGACGGGGATCCGCGTTCGGGTGCGACTCTTCGCCATCCAGCGCGAGCAGGCCGGCAGCCGTTCGGTCGAGCTCGAGCTGGCCCACGGGGCGACCATCGAGGACGCCTGGGCGGCCCTCGTCGCCCGGTTCCCGGTTTTGGCCCCCGGGCGCCCGAGCGTCCGGTTCGCCCGGAACGGAGCCTACGCCGGCCCCGAGGAGGTCCTCGCCGACGGCGACGAGGTGGCCGTCATCCCCCCGGTGAGTGGCGGCGAGATCGCCTCCGAGCGGCGCCGGATCCTCGAGCTTCGCGCCGCCCCCTTCGAGCCCGGGATCCTCGAGGCTCTCGCCGGGCAGCTTGCCACCGAGGGCGATGGAGCGGTCGTCGCCTTCCTCGGTCGGACGCGGGTCAGTCCCGGGACGCCGGCCCCCGGCCAGGAGGCCGAGGCGGCGCGCCACGCCGGGCGGCGGGTCCTCGGCCTCGAGTACGAGACCCACGAGTCGATGGCCCTCGCCGTCCTCGAGGCCATCGCCGACGAGGTCGCCGAGCGGTTCGGCGTCGAGCGGCTGGCCATCGTCCATCGGGTCGGCTCGGTGCCCCTCGGCGAGCCGTCGGTCGCCGTCGTCGCCGTGGCGGCCCATCGCGACGCGGCCTTCGCCGCGGCCCGCTACGCCATCGACGAGACGAAGGCGCGGGCCCCGATCTGGAAGGCGGAGCACTTCGCCGACGGCCACGTTTGGATCGGCGAGCCGGCCAGAGAGGGACCGCCGCCACGCCCCGAACCGTGAGCCGCGCCGCCCTCGACCGCCTGGCGACCCTGGCCGACGACCTGGCGGCCGACTGGACGGCCCGCGGGCGGGCCCGGACGACGGCCGGCTGCGAGCGGGCCCTCCTCCGCCTCTTCGGCGTCGACGGGCTCGATCGGGCCGGCAAGCCGCTGGCCTGGTCGGTGGTCGAGCGCTACAGCGGCGCGGCCCCCGAGCGGCTCGCCGACGGGGTCGGCCTTCCCTTCGCCATCGCCCTCCTCGAGTACGACGTCGAGCCGCAAGAGCTCGCCCTCGACGTCGCGGCGGGGATCGTCGACCTCGCCTTCGAGGGCCGCCTCCTCGACGAGCCCGACCGGCGGGCGAGCGCCGAGGCGGAGGCGGGCCGACTCCTGGAAGCCGCCGTCGAGCGGATCGACGCGAACCGGACGGCCCGAGCCGAGCTCCGGTCGGTCCTCGGCGACGCCGGTCCTCCCTGGCCGGCGGTCCGCCTCGACGTCGCCACGGCGGCCGAGGCGCGCCGGGAGGGAGCGGCGATGGCCCGAGCGGGCGCCGACGTCCTCCTCGTGGAGACGCCGTCGGGGCGGGAGCTCGTCGAGCGCCTCAGCGTCGCCGGCCTCGAGGTCGTTCGCTGGCAGCCGCCCTCCACGCCCGGCGGCCCCGGCCCGGCGGACTCGGGGCTCCCCGACGGCGGCCTCGAACCGCCGGCCCCGGCCGGAAGCCAGCGGGGATTGGCCGCTCTCCGGCGTGCCCTCGACGAGGCGGCCGCAGCCCGCGGGGCGTACGTCCGGATCGCGACCTCGGCGCCCGCCCTCGGGGCGCCGGAGCAGGCCGTCGTGGCGGCCCTCGAGCGGGTCGACCTCGTCGTCGCCGACCCCTTCCGGGAAATCGTCGAGGCGGGCGTCGATCCGATGCGGGCCATCGCCGACCACGTCTTCGCGCAGCGGCTCGTCCGGCGCGTCGGAGCCCAGCTCGTCGTCGGGCCGGGCCCGATCGTGATCGGCCCGGATCTCGCCAGCGGGCGGCCGTCGGACGCGGCCGTGCGCCTCGGCCGGGCGATCGCCCTCCTCGCCGTCTCGGTGGGGCTCGCCCGCAGCGCCGGCTTCGGGCCGAGCGAGGTCGTCGTCGATGCTCTCCCGCCGTGGCTCGCCGAGGAAGGGGCACCGATCCCGCTCATCGTCGCCGCTCTCGCCCTGGAGCGGGCGCTCCTGCCGGACTGCCCCTTCGCCTTCCGGCAGGCGGGATCGTCCGCCGAGCTCTTCTCGGCCGGGGGTTGGCCGGCCCTCGTGGCGGCTCTCCTGCCCGCCGCGGGGCCGGTCGGGCTCGTCCTGGGACTCGACTCGGACCACGAGGCGGTGCGTCGAGCGGCGGTCGGCCTTCGGGCGGCGGCGGCCATCGCCACCGGGCTCCGGCGGGGCGGCGCTGCGCTCCTCGACGCCGCCGAGCCGTCCATCGTCGAGCGGGCCGTCGAGGCGGCCACCGTCTACCTCGGCGAGCTCCGGGATGCCGGGCCGGCGGCGATCCTCGAGGGCCGGCCGAGGGTCGGTGGGAACGGGCGGCGGCCGGCCTCGGGCTTCGATGCGGCGAGACTCGGGGCGGAGCAAGGGATCGTCGCCGGGGGCGACCCGAACCGCCCGGCGGGGTTCGGCGGCGATGCGGTCGCCGAGCGGCGCGGCGCCTTCGACCCCCTCGACGTCCTCGGACCGTAGTCGACCCGAGCCAGCGTCGACCCGAGCCAGCGTCGGCGCGGGCCGTCCAGGCACGCGCCCCCCGGGGCGCAGACGGGACCGGGCTACGGCTCGCGGAAAACGAGGTCGTGCTCGCGGACGTGATCGGCGACCTTGATGGCGACGTCGTCGCCCGGGTTCGCCCGCTCGACCCGTCGGTGCTCGATCTCCATCGACTCGACGGTCTGGACGAGGTCAGTCGTGTGGCCGCGGACGTGGATCCGGTCGCCGACGGCGAGGGGAGCCCGGAGGCTGAGGGCGGCGACCGAGAGGTGGCTGAAGTAGTGGGTCACGGTTCCGATGGCCTCGGCGGGGTCGTGCGTCTCCGACATGGCGTACCTCCTCGGAGGAACACCGTACACCCCGCTGCGCCGATCGTCGAGACCGTCGTCGGCCCTACGGTTCGAGCACCGCGCCGCCGAGGATGACCTGCCGGCGGCGGCCGCCCTCGTCGAGGAGGACGAGGTCCGCCCGGGCGTTGGCTCGGATCGCCCCGAGCCCGCGGAGCCCGAGGAGCCGGGCCGGGGTCCTCGTCGCCGCCACCACCGCCAGCGGCAGCGGTACCCCGGCCGCGACGGCGACGGCGACCGCCTCGTCGAGCGGCGTCACCGAGCCGGCGAGGGTGCCGTCCCGGAGCCGAGCCTCGCGGCCGCGGACCGTCACAGCCAGGGAGCCGAGCCGGAGGGCGCCTTGGCCGACGCCGGCGAGGGCGATGGCGTCGGAGACGAAGAGCAAGCGGCCGCGGAGGAGCCGGAACAGCGGCCGGAAGAGGAGGGGGTCGACGTGGACGCCGTCGGCGATGAGCTCGGCGTAGATCCGATCGTCGGCGAGGACGACCCCGATGGGTCCGGGCGAGCGGTGATGGAGCCCCGGCATGGCGTTGAAGAGGTGGGTCGTGCTCCGAGCCCCGGCCGCATACGCCGCTCGGGCGATCTCGGTCGAGGCCTCGGTGTGGCCGACGGAGACGACCACCCCGAGCTCGGCGAGGGCGGCGACGGCGTCGAGCCCGCCCTCCCCCTCGGGGGCCAGGGTCACGATGCGGAGGACCCGCCGGGCGACGGGTTCGTCGGCCAGGCGGGCGACGAGGCGCTGCGGCGGGACGAGGAAGGTCGGGTCGTGGGCGCCGCGCCGGCCGTGGGCGAGGGCCGGCCCTTCGAGGTTCGCCCCGAGGATGGCCGCTTCGCTGGGTCCGGGTCGGCCGGCGAGCGCCGCCCCTCGTCGGGCGCTCGCCTGGTCGCGGCGGGCCCGGGCCACCGCCCGGAGCCAGGTCGGGACGGCGTCGAGGGGGATCGTCACGGCCGTCGGGACGACGGCCGCCAGGCCGCGGCGGGCCGCGAAGGCGGCGAAGGCACGCAGGGCAGCGGCCGTCTCCTCGATGACCCGGCGGCCGCCGCCGAGGAGCGCGTCGACCCCCGGGCCGAGGACGTCGATCCCGCCGCCGCCGTGGCAGTGGACGTCGATGTAGCCGGGGGCGAGGATCCCGTCGAGTCGCTCCGCGGCCCGCGCCCCGGCCGGCGCCTCGCCGACCCGGCCGACGAAGCCGATCCGATCGCCGTCGATCCGGAGGAGGCCGTCCTCGACGATCCGATCGCCCCGGACGAGGGCGGCCCGGAGCCAGCGGGAGCGGAACGGGGGCGTCATGGCAGCTCCGAGGATACCGGCCACGGGTCGCCGCGACCGGCGGTCGCGACCCGGGTCGGCGCATCGCGGCCTCCCGCTGGGCCTACAATCGCGCTGCTCACGGATCCGCGTCCTCGATCAGGTTCAGACCCTACCGCGACGAGGGAGCGACGATGAATCCCCATCGAATCACGATGCTCGGCACCGGCCTGATCGGTGACTTCTACACCATGACCCTCCACGGCCGTCGAGGCATGGATCGCGTGCGGGTCGTGTACTCGCGGACGGAGGCCCGCGGGCGGGCGTTCTCCGAGCGCTGGGGGATCCCCGAATCCACGACCGACATGGCGGCCGCCATCAACCACCCCGAGACCGACGTCGTCGTCGTCGGCCTTCCGAACCACCTCCACGAGGAGGCGGTGAAGGCGGCCGCGGCGGCCGGCAAGGCCGTCCTCTGCACGAAGCCCCTCGGCCGAAACGCGGAGGAGGCGCGGCGGATGCTCGAGGCGGTCGAGCGGGCCGGGGTCTTCGCCGGCTATCTCGAGGACCTCTGCTACACGCCCAAGACGCTGAAGGCGCTCGACGCGGTGAAGGCCGGCGCCATCGGCCAGGTGACCTGGGTCCGATCCCGGGAGACGCACCCCGGGCCCCACTCGGCCTGGTTCTGGGATGGACGCCTGACCGGCGGCGGCGCCATCGTCGACCTCGGCTGCCACTGCGTCGAGATCATCCGCAACTTCGTCGGCAAGGGGAACCGGCCCGTCGAGGTCCTCTGCACCGCCGACACCCTCGTCCACCCCATCGCCGACGAGGACAACGCCATCGCCCTCATCCGCTTCGAGTCGGGGGCGACCGGCCAGTTCGAGGTGAGCTGGACCTTCCGAGGCGGGATGGATCTCCGGGACGAGGTGGCCGGGACGCACGGCACGATCTGGATCAACCACTTCCTCCGGACCGGGTTCGAGATGTTCACCGCCGGCGGCTCGGCCGGCTACGTGGCCGAGAAGGCCGAGACGAGCGCCGGTTGGCTCTTCCCGGTCGGCGACGAGGTCTCCGAGCTCGGCTACGTCGACATGTTCAAGGACATGTTCGACGCCCTCGACGCCGGGCGGGCGCCGATGGAGACCTTCTACGACGGCTACGTCGTGAATGCCATCATGGACGCCGCCTACCGGTCGGCCAAGAGCCACGCCTGGGAGCCGGTCGAGCTCTTCGAGTGGCGGGGTGGGACGACCCCGAAGATCGCGATCACGCCCGAGTACCGCGAGGGCCTCATCGTCATCAAGCGCGAGGTCCTGCCCGACGGGCGGGAGAAGCTCATCCTCAAGGACCCGACGACCGGCGACTTCGTCGACCGGGTCGTTGCCGGCGCCTGAGGCGTCGCGCGGGCTGGGCCTCGCGCCCGTCTCGCCCGCCGGACGGCGGCGTCGGGGCGGCGGCCAGGCTCGCCTCACCGCGGCGCGCGCCCCGCGGGCTCTGCCCGGGGATCGGGCCCACGCCGCCCGGACGACGCGGGCGACGGTCGCGGCTAGCTCGTGGCCGTCGCCACCTCCGGCATGCCGGACGGCTCGCCGGCCTCCATCCATTGGGCGATCGACTCGCGGGCGAAGAGCTGGTCGACGACCATGGCCGCGTCGCCGATCACGCCGGCCAGGCCGCCGAGCGCCGAGCGCTGGATGACGAGCTCCCGGGTGGCGAGGGGCAGCGAGCGCCGGTAGACGACCTCTCGGATGGCGGCGAGGAGGGTGTCGCCGCTCTGGGCGACCCCGCCTCCGATGACGATGAGGGACGGGTTGAAGAAGTTGACGATGGAGGCGAGCATGGCGCCGATCCGCCGTCCGGCCGTCACGAGAAGCTCGTGGGCCACGGGGTCGCCGAAGGAGGCGGCCATCGCCACGTCCTTGGCCGTGACCGTTCCGGTCCGGTCGAGGGCCGCCTGGAGGAACGCGCTCCGACCCTCCCGGGCGGCCGCCGTCCCGTCGCGGGCCAGGGCGGCCCCACCGGCTAGCGCCTCGAGGCAACCGATGTTCCCGCAGCGGCAGATGACGCTCGGGTCGTCGGTGACCTGGATGTGGCCGACGTCGCCGGCGCAGCCCTGGGAACCCCGGTGGAGGCGGCCGTCGCTGATGATGCCGGCCCCGATCCCGGTCCCGATCTTGACGACGACGACGTTGTCGTGGCCGACGGCGATCCCGGCCCGCCACTCGCCGAGGGCCATGACGTTCACGTCGTTGTCGACCCAGACGGGCGCGTTGTAGCGCTGGGCGAAGCGCTCCCGGACCGGATAGCCGTCCCAGCCGGGCATGATCGGGGGCGAGATCGGGCGCCCCGTCCGGAACTCCACCGGGCCCGGCACCGAAATGCCGATCCCCCAGAGCCGGCCGGGCACGCTGCGGCGGGAGGCGAGGAGCTGCTCGAAGAGCTCGTCGACCCGGCGCAGACACCGCTCCGGCCCCTCGGCGATGTCGGCCGGCTCGTCGTAGTGGGCGAGGATCCCGCCGTCGAGGGTCGTGAGGGCGACGTCGAGGCTCGTCGCCCCGAAGTCGGCGACGAGGACGTGGCCGGCGTCGGCCCGGAAGGCGAGCTGGCGGGGCGGTCGGCCGCCGGTGGAGGGGCCGAAGTCGCCCTCGATGACGAGCCCCCGCTCGATGAGCTCGCCGACCCGCTGGGTCACGATGGCCCGGCTCAGGCCGGTCCGGGCGACGATCTCCGAGCGCGAGCGCGACCGACCGAGGCGGATCTGGTCGAGGACGACGACGAGGGCGTCCAGGGCCTCCTCCGGGAGCGGCCCGCCGACGCTCGTGCCCGGCGGGCGGCTGCGGCCCGCCCGCTGGCTTGGCGCTGGATCCTCGACGGCCATGGGCCGATGATACGCCGATCCCGCCAGCGCGACGAAGCCGCTTTGACTCTTGACAAAACGAAGTATGATGGCTTCAGATTCAAACATCCGGTGATCGCCTGCAGTCTCGCGGCTCTCGGTACGGGATGCGGCTCGTGAGCGCCGATCAAGCTGTCTAGATGAGCAGTCGATCACCGGACACACCGCATCGGGATCGGAGGAGCCGGGCCCGTCGGCGGATCCTCGATCGGCGGAGAGTCGGAGGAAAGGAGACGCGCTGGCCATGCGGCGGATCAGCGACATCGGCGCGGCTGTCATCGGAGGCGGCTTCATCGGCACCGTCCACATCGAGGCCCTCCGGCGGCTCGGCGTCCAGGTCCGCGGCCTCCTCGGGTCGACACCGGAGCGCGGTCGGCGCCGGGCCGAGCAGCTGGGGCTCCCCCGGGCCTACGCCGACCTCGCCGAGCTCCTCGCCGACGACCGGGTCGAGGTCGTCCACGTCGCCTCCCCGAACGACCTCCACTACCCCCAGGTCATCGAGATCCTCGCCGCCGGCCGGCACGTCGTCTGCGAGAAGCCGCTCGCCTTGACGGCCGAGCAGTCGGCCGATCTCCTCCGTCGGGCCGAGGCGGCCGGCGTCGTCCACGCCGTCAACTTCAACATCCGCTTCTATCCCGTGAACCAGCACCTCCGGGGCGCCATCGTCGACGGCGCCCTCGGCGAGGTCCGGCTCGTCACGGGTCGCTACTTCCAGGACTGGCTCCTCTTCCCGAGTGACTGGAACTGGCGCCTCCAACCCGAACGGGGCGGCGCCCTCCGGGCCGTCGGCGACATCGGCAGCCACTGGCTCGACCTCCTCACCTTCCTGACCGGCGCCCACGTCAGCGAGGTCATGGCCGATCTGGCGACCTTCGTCCCCGTCCACCTCGAGCCCACCGGACCGGTCGAGACCTTCGCCGTCGAGCGCTCGGGCGAGGCCGTCCCCCGCCAGATCGGGACCGAGGACGCGGCGACGATCCTCCTCCGCTTCGACAACGGCGCCCGGGGCCTCCTCGCCGTCTCGCAGGTCAGCCCCGGCCGGAAGAACTCCCTCGCCTACGAGATCGACGGCTCGACGGCGGCCGCGGCCTGGGACTCGGAGCGGCCCGACGAGCTCTGGCTCGGCCACCGCGATCGCCCGAACGAGCTCCTCCTCCGCAACCCCGCCCTCATGACCGCCCCGGGCGTGGCCGCCGCCCACCTGCCGGCCGGCCACGTCGAGGGCTTCGCCGACACCTTCCGGGCCCTCTACAAGGCCGTCTACACGGCCGTCGCGGCCGGCGGCCCGCCCGAAACGCCGTCCTACCCGACCTTCGCCGACGGCCACGACGAGATGCTCGTCGGGGAGGCGATCGCCCGCTCGGCGAAGGAGCGCCGCTGGGTCGCCGTCGAGCGCTCGGATCGGCCGGCCGCCGGGACCGCCACCGCCCCAGCATCGCCGGCGCCTGGATCGCCATCCGCCGGCTGAGGTTCTGCACACGGAGGCGCACGCACGATGAAGCTCGGCTTCTTGACCGCTCCCTTCCCGAACACCCCGCTCATGGAGGTCGCCGACTGGGCCGCCCAGGCCGGCTTCGAGGTCCTCGAGATCGCCTGCTGGCCGCGGACGACGGGTCCCACCCGGCGCTACGCGGGGACCTCCCACATCGATGTCGCCAACCTCTCGGAGAGCCAAGCCAAGGAGATCGTCGACGAGCTCGCCGGCAAGGGCCTCGCCATCTCCGGCCTCGGCTATTACCCGAACCCCCTCCATCCCGATCCGGCTCACCGGGAGCAGGTCATCGGCCACCTCAAGCACGTCATCACCGCCGCCCGCAAGATGGGCGTGCCGCTGGTGAACACGTTCATGGGCGGCGACCAGAACAAGACCCAGGACGAGAACTGGGAGGTCGCCCTCACCGTCTGGCCCGACATCGTCGCCTTCGCCCGCGACAACGGGGTGAAGATCACCATCGAGAACTGCCCGATGATCTTCTCCCGGGACGAGTGGCCGGCCGGCCACAACATCGCCTGGTCGCCCTACATCTGGCGGCGGATCATCGAGACCTGGGGCGACACCATCGGTCTCAACTTCGACCCGTCCCACCTCGTCTGGCTCATGATCGACGCGGAGCGCTTCATCCGCGAGTTCGGGCCCCACATCCTCCACTTCCAGGCCAAGGACCTCGAGATCAACCGCGACGGTCTCTACGAGCGGGGGACGCTCTCGGGCGGGATCGGCTGGCAGGTGCCCCGCCTGCCCGGCCTCGGCGAGGTGAACTGGTCGCGGATCTTCGCCGCCCTCTACCAGGTCGGCTATGCCGGCGACTGCATCATCGAGCACGAGGACCGGAAGTTCGAGGGGACGGACGAGCTCGTCAAGCGGGGCTTCCTCATCGCCCGAGACGTCCTCCGGCCGTACTGCAAGTGAGCCCATCATGACCGCTTCCCGCGCTACCGCCCGCCTCGGCCGCTGGACCTACCGCGACGTCGCCAAGGCCATCGACCACTCCCTTCTCCGGCCCGAGCTCGACGACCGCTTCGTCGAGGACGGCTGCCGCCTCGCCGCCGAATACGACGTCGCCTCGGTCTGCGTCCGTCCGGCCGACGTCGCGCGGGCGGTCCGACTCCTCGCCGGCACCGACGTCGCCGTCGGGACCGTCGTCGGCTTCCCTCACGGCAGCCACACGACGGCGACGAAGGTCTTCGAGGCCCGCCGCGCCCTGGACGATGGGGCTCGCGAGCTCGACATGGTCATCAACATCGGCGCCCTGCGCTCGGGGCGCGACGCCGACGTCGAGGCCGACATCGCCGCCGTCGTGGCGGTCGGCCACGAGGCAGGGGCGATCGTCAAGGTCATCCTCGAGAACTGCTACCTGACCGACGACGAGAAGGTCCGGGGCTGCCGGCTCGCCGAGGCGGCCGGGGCCGACTTCGTCAAGACCTCGACCGGCTTCGCGCCCGGCGGGGCGACCCTCGACGACCTCGCCCTCATGCGGCGGACCGTCTCGCCGCACATCGGCGTCAAGGCGGCCGGCGGCGTCCGGACCCTCGACGCCCTCCTCGCCGTCCTCGAGCTCGGGGTGACCCGGGTGGGGGCGACGGCGACGAAGGCGATCCTCGACGACTTCCTGGCCCGGGCGGCCGGGGCGGCGCCGGCCGTCGCCGCCGGGGCGACCGTCCCGACCGGTGGGGCAGAGGAGTGAGCGAGGGGCCGCCGATGGCGAGGACCGACGAGCGGCAGCCCGTGGCACCGCCGAGCCGACCGGCCGACGGCGCCGGTCCCGACGCTGCCTCGAGCCCCGGCGCCGCCGCCCTCCGCTGGCTCCGGGAGGCGACCGCCCTCCTCGAGCGGCTGGCGGCGAGCCAGGCCGAAGCGATCGAGACGGCGAGCCGCTGGTGCGCGGAGGCGATCGCCTCGGGTGGGCTCGTCCACCTCTTCGGGACCGGGCACTCCCGGATCCCGGTCGAGGAGATGTTCCCGCGCTACGGCTCGTACCCGGGCTTCAACCCGATCGTCGAGCTATCGATGACCTTCCACACCCAGGTCGTCGGGGCGAACGGTCAGCGCCAGGCGATGTTCATCGAGCGGGTCCCGGGCCTCGCCGAGGTCATCCTCTCCAACTTTCGGTTCGGTCCGGCCGACGTCATGATCGTCTTCTCGGCGAGCGGACTCTCGGCCGTGCCGGTCGAGATCGCCCGGGGAGCCCGGGCCCGGGGGATCCGGGTCGTCGCCGTCACCTCGACCGCCCAGTCGTTGGCCGTCGAGCCGGATCCGGCCGTCGGCGGGCGCCTCCTCGACGAGGCGGACCTGGTCATCGACCTGTGCACGCCCCACGCCGACGCCCTCTGCGCCATCGAGGGCGTGGAGACGCCGGTCGGCCCAGGCTCCACCATCGCCGCGGTGGCGATCGTCAACTCCATCAAGGTCCGGACCGCGGAGCTGCTCGCCGAGCGGGGCGCCCTCCCGCCGGTCCTGACGCGCCCCTCCGTCGTCGGGGCAGCGCGGTCCCGGGCCCTCTTCGATCAGGCCTATCGAGAGCACGCGCGGCGGATCGCCCGCGCCATCGACCAGTAACGAGGAGGTGAGTACGGGAACGATCGACGTCACCACACCGGCTGTCAGGATGGACCGACCGGTGGCCGTCTCGGTCGCCGGTCACGTCAGGAGGAGAACGCGCATGAAGTCCCCGTCTCGGTTCGGACGGTTGATCGTGGCCCTCGCCGCGGTCGCCGTCGTCGGCGCCGCCTGTGGTGGCGGCGCCTCGCCGACCCCGGCGGCATCGGCCGGGGCGTCGCCCTCGCCCGCCACGTCGCCCTCGGAAGCGGCGAAGGCCTACCACATCGGCATCTCGAATACCCTCCAGGGCAACGGTTGGCGTGAGGAGATGATCTGCTCGATGAAGGCCGAGGCGAAGGTCTCCGGCCAGGTCGAGAAGCTGACGATCATCAACCGGACGACCGACACGGCCGGCCAGCTCGAGGACCTGCGGACGCTCATTTCGGCCGGCGTCGACGCCATCGTCCTCAACCCGACCGACCTCAATGCCCTGAACGACGTCATCAAGCAGGCGACCGATCGAGGGATCGTCGTCGTCGCCGTCGACCAGTCCGTCTCGGAGCCGACGGCCTACGTCCTCTCGAACAACCAGGAGGAATACGGCTACCTCGGCGCCAAGTGGCTCTTCGAGAAGCTCGGCGGCACCGGGAACGTCGTCTACATGCGGGGGATCCAGGGCGTCCCCGCCGACACCGACCGCGACAACGGCTTCAAGCGGGCGCTCAAGGAGTACCCGAACATCAAGATCGTCGCCGAGACCTTCACCAACTGGTCGCAGGCTCCGGCGGCCCAGCAGATCCAGGACCTCTTCAACGCCGGCACGAAGATCGACGGCGTCTGGACCTCCGGGATCGATGCCGTCATCGTCGACGCCTACAAGACGGCGAACAAGCCCTTCGTGCCCATCGTCGGCGCCGACAACAACAAGTTCGTCGGCCAGCTCGTCACCGAGAAGCCGAACGGCCTCGTCGGGGCTGCCGTCACGAACCCGCCGCCCGTCGGCGGCGCCGGGATCGCCCTCGCCCTCCAGATCCTGAACGGCCAGAAGCCGGCCGAGCGGGAGATCAAGCTCACGCCGGAGGTCTGGGACAACACGACGGCCGAAGGCATGGCGAAGCTCCAGGCTGCCTTCGATCCGGCCCTCGACGACTACTATGGCGTGAACTACACGATCCCGAACTGGACCCACTACACGAAGGAGGATCTCCTCGCCTGCAAGGGCCCGGGCGAGTAAGCTCGCTTCAGCCTCGGCCCACGAACGTTCCAACGGAGGGTGCCGAGATCCGGCACCCTCCGTTCCACACCAGGTCGATCGCACCGACAGACCCCACGACAGCACGGCGAGTTCCATGACCGATCTGCTCCTCGAAGCGACCGGCGTCGCCAAGCACTACGGCGCCGTCGCCGCCCTGCGCGGGGCTTCCCTGGCTGTTCGGCCGGGCGAGGTCCACGCCCTCCTCGGCGCGAACGGTGCCGGCAAGAGCACCTTCGTCAAGATCCTGACCGGGGCCGTTCGGCCCGACGCCGGGCGCTTCGTCGTGCGCGGCGAGGAGCGGACCATCGGCTCGCCGGCCGAGGCGCGTCGGACCGGCCTCGTCTCGGTCTACCAGGAGCCGTCCCTCATCCCCGATCTCGACGTGGCGGCCAACCTCGCCCTCACCGACACGCCCCTCGAGCCGTTCCTGGCCTGGGTGCGCGAGCTCGGGATCCCCGATCTCGACCTTCATGCCCTCGCCCGGGAGCTCCCGCTCCCGACGCTTCGGATCCTCGACCTGGCCCGGGCCCTGGCGGCGGAACCCGTCGTCCTCCTCCTCGACGAGATGACGGCGGCCCTGCCGGCCGACCTGACCGAGCGGGTCATCGACGTCATCGGGCGCCAGCGAGGGGGCGAGCGGGCCGTCATCTTCATCTCCCACCGTCTCATCGAGGTCACGCTCCTCTGCGATCGGGCGACGGTCCTCCGGGACGGCGAGACGGTCGGCGTCCTCGACGTCGCCCCGGGTGCGGAGGACGAGATCGTCAGCCTCATGCTCGGGCCGGCCATGAGCGGCGGGCCCCTCGAGCGACCCGCCACCGAACGGGCTGGCGCCGCGGATCGGGCGGTCGGTCCGGCCCGCCTCGCCGTCCGAAGCCTGCGGGCCGGCGCCAAGCTCCAGGACGTCTCCTTCGAGGCCCACGCCGGCGAAGTCCTCGGGATCGTCGCCCTCGAGGGCCAGGGCCAGGACGAGCTCTTCTCGGTCCTCTCGGGCGCCGAACGGCCCGACGGCGGGGAGATCCTCGTCGAAGGGCGCCCCGTTCGATTCCGGCATCCCGGCGACGCCATCCGGGCCGGCCTCGTCTACGTCCCGGCGAACCGCCTCGAGGCGCTCCTGCCGCAGCGCTCGGTCCACGAGAACATCGCCCTCCCCTTCGTCGCCCGGCCACGCGCCTGGGGCCCGATCCCGATGGCGACCGAACGGCGGCGGGTGGAGGAGGCGATCCGGCGCCTCCAGATCGATACCCGGGCCGCGGCAGAGGTCCGGCGTCTGTCCGGCGGCAACCAGCAGAAGGTGACCATCGCCCGCTGGCTCGCCTTCGGGAGCCAGACGCTCCTCTGCTTCGACCCGACCCGCGGCATCGACGTCCGGACGAAGCGCGAGATCTACCAGCTCCTCCGCGAGCTCGCCGCCGCCGGCGCCGCGGTCGTCCTCTACACCTCGGAGCTCGGCGAGATCGCCCTCGCCTGCGATCGGGCGATCGTCATCTTCGGCGGGCGCGTCGTCGGCGAGGTCCCGGCGGCGGAGGCCGACGAGGGGACGCTCCTGCGGGTCGCCCACGGCCTGCCGGTCAGCGCCGAGCGGGCGGAGGCTCCCCCGACCCCGGCCCCCCAACCGGCCGGAGGGGCCCTGGCATGACCGCGACCACCGCCCTCGCCGGCCGCGAGAGTCTGGTCGCCTACCTCCGACGGACCCTACGCCGCAACGCCTGGACCGCCGGCCTCATCGGGCTCTGCCTCGCCCTCCTGGCCCTGACTCGGATCATCCGGCCGACCTTCGGGGCCTTCGACCTGGAAACCCTCGCCATCGCCGCCTTGCCCCTCGCCCTCGCCGCCGTCGCCCAGGCCTCGGCGGTGATCGCCGGCGGGATCGATCTGTCGGTCGGCTCGATGATCGCCGTCACCAACGTCACGGCTGCCGTCCTCATGAAGGACGCCAGCACGGAGGCGACGGTCGCCATCGCCCTCGGCGTCCTCCTCCTCGGGCTCGCCCTCGGGACCGTGAACGGGATCGTCGTCGTCCTGAGTCGCGTCCCGGACATCGTCGTCACCCTGGCGATGCTCTACGTCTGGGGTGGCGTCGCCCTCCTCATCCTGCCGAGCCAGGGTGGTGGGGCACCAGATTGGCTGAAGCGGCTCGTCACCGGCGGGTTGTTCGTCGATGAGCTCCCCAAGGCGCTCGTGGTCCTGGCCGTCGTGGTCGCCGCCATCTGGTTGCCCTTCCGGCGGACGAAGCTCGGTCTCGCCCTCTACGCCGTCGGGAGCGACCGCCTGGCGGCCTTCCGGAGCGGGGTGAACGTCGGCCTGACGAAGGTCGTCTCGTACGCCCTCTGCGGTCTCTTCTCGGGGGCCGCTGGGCTCGCCCTGACGGCGGCGACGGGGATCGGCACGCCGACCGTCGGTGCCTACACCCTGGCCGGCGTCGCCGCCATCGTCCTCGGCGGGGTGAACCTGGCCGGCGGCCGAGGCGGCGTCGTCGGCCCCATCGTCGCCGCCTACATCCTCTCGCTCATCCGGACCGACCTCGTCTTCCTCGGGGTCGATCCGAACTACTCGACGATGATCCAGGGCGGCATCATGGTCCTCGTCGTCATGGTCGCCGGCCTGCTCACGCTTCGACGGAGGCGCGCATGACCGCGGTTCCCCAGGCTCCCGAACCGGGCGGTCGCTCGACGGTCGACCGGCTGGCCGTTCTCCGAAGCCAGCCCGTCGTCCCGCTCCTCGGGCTCCTCGTCCTGCTCGTCCTCCTCCTCCAGCTCGTCCGGCCGGGGATCGTCTCGCCGTCCTGGATCTCGACGACGATCCTTTTCGCGACGCCGCTGGCGATCCTGGCCGCCGCCCAGACCCTCGTCATGCTCACCGGCGGGATCGACCTCTCGGTCGCCTCGGTGGCCTCGATGGCCGCCTACGTGACCGCGACCCAGTCCTCCCGACAAGGCGATCTCGTCGCCATCCTCCTCGGCCTCGGGGCGGCGGTCCTCGTCGGCCTCGCCAACGGGGTCGGGGTCGGGATCTTCCAGGTCCATCCCCTGATCATGACCCTCGGCATGGGCCTCGTCGTCGTCGGCTTCCTGACCGTCTACCAGGTTCTCGCCATCGCCAGCGCGGCGGCGGTCCCGGCCCCGCTGGCGGCCCTCTTCTCGGGAACGTCCTTCGGCTTCTTCCCGAACAGCCTCTTCCTCTTCTTGCCCCTCGCCGCCTTCATCCTCTTCGCCCTCCGGCGAACGGGCTACGGGCGGCTCCTCTACGCCATCGGCGACAACCCGACGGCGGCCCGCCTCTCGGGGGTGCGGGCCTGGCAGGTCCTCCTCGTCGTCTACGTCATCTCGGGCTTCCTGGCCGGCCTCGCCGGCCTCGCCCTGTCCGGGGTCGCCCAGTCGGCGACCATCGCCCTGGCCGAGGTCTACCTCCTCCCGTCGGTGGCGGCCGTCGTCATCGGCGGGACCTCCATCTACGGCGGCCGAGGTGGCTACGGCGGCAGCATCGTCGGCGCGCTCATCCTGACCGTCCTCGTCACGCTCCTGACCGTCCTCGAGGCGCCGCAGCCGGTCCGCCAGATCCTCTACGGGCTCATCATCCTTGCCGTGGCAGCGGCCTACGCCCGGGTCGCGGGGGAGGGCAATGGCTGACGACCCTCGACGGCCGGCGGCAGCGTCGGGGGCGGAGGAGGGAGGGGCCGGCTCCTCGCTCCACCTCGGGATCGACCTCGGGGCGACGAACCTCAAGTGGGCCGTCGTCGAGCGCGCACCAGCCCCGAGGAGCGGCGAGGAGGATGACGCGGCCTGGGCGACGCTCGACCGGGGCCAGATCCCGACCCGCGCCGGCGAGGGACCCGATGCCGTCATCGGGCGGCTCGTCGAGATCGGCCGGGCGGCCCTCGCTCGCCGACCGGGCATCGCCTCGCTCGGCATCGGGGTCCCCGGTCTCTACGACCCGGCGACCGGGGCGACCCGCTTCCTCGTCAACGTGCCCGGCGATTGGGCCGGCCGTCCCGTGGCAGCGCCCGTCTCGGCCGCCCTCGGGTTGCCGGTCGTCCTCGTCAACGACGCCCGGGCCTTCGGCCTCGCCGAGCTCCGGCTCGGCGCCGGCCGGGGCGCCCGGTCGATGGTCGGGCTGACCCTGGGCACCGGTGTCGGGGGGGTCATCGCCATCGACGGCCGCGTCCACCAGGGCCACGACGGGACGGCCGGCGAGGTCGGCCACCAGACCATCGATCCCGACGGTCCCTGGTGCAACTGTGGGAACCGGGGCTGCCTCGAGGCGTACGCCCGAGCCGATCAGATCGCCCACGCCTGCGGGACCGCGAGCCCCGAGGAAGCGGTCCGAGCCGCCCAGGCGGGGGACGAGCGGGCCCTCGACGGGCTCCGTCAGATCGGCCGCTATCTCGGCATCGGGATCGCCAACCTCGTCACCCTCATCACCCCCGATCGGGTCGTCCTCGGGGGCGGGGTCGCCCAGGCCGGGGCCTTCCTCTTCGAGCCGATCCGGGCCGAGCTTCGCCGGCGGGTGACGACGACGGACCTCGACCAGGTGGAGCTCGTCCCGGCGGAGCTCGGGACGTGGGCGGGGGCCATCGGGGCGGCGATCCACGGCGCCGAGCGGACCACCCTCGGTCGGCGGGACGGCGCCCGCCGCCAGGGCGACGGCTAAGGGGCGGGGCACGGCCATGGCCCGCCTCGTCGACTACGCCCCCCGCTACCGGCAGATCGAGCAGGCGCTCCGGGAGCGGATCGCCGCTCTCCGGCCCGGTGATCCGTTGCCCTCGGATGCCGAGTTGAGCGCCCAGTTCGGGGTCAGCCGGATGACCGCCCGCAACGCGATGCAGCAGCTCGTCGAGGAGGGCCTGGCGATCCGGATCCCGGGGCGGGGGACCTTTGTCGCCGAGCCGCCCGCCCATCGACAGGCCCATCGGCTCATGTCCTTCACCGCCGAGATGGAGCGACGGGGTCGAGTGCCCAGCTCTCGGCTCCTGGCCCGGGAGATCCGGATGGCGCGCCCGAAGGAGGCCGAGGCGCTCGCCATCCCGGCCGGCGACCCGATCGTCTTCTTGCGTCGCCTCCGCCTCGCCGACAACGAGCCCATCGCGGTCGAGACGGCCGTCTTGCACGGGCGCTGCGCACCGATCGTCATGGCCGCCGATCTGGAGACCGGCTCGCTCCACGAGGCCCTCGCCCGGGCAGGGATCGTCCTCCGGCGCGGCACGGCGACCATCGGGGCGGAAGCGGCGACGCGAACGGACGCTCGGCTCCTCGGCGTCCGGGTCGGGAGCCCCCTCCTCGTCGAGCGGCGCGTCATCGTCGACGCCCACGGCAAGCGGATCGAGGCGACCGAGTCGCGCTACCCGGCCGACCGTTATGCCCTCGACGTCTCCTTCGACGTCGAGCCGCCGGCGACCCCGAGCCGGAACGAGTAGCCGCCCGTACGAGTTTCGGCTTGCGCGCGCGGCCCGGATGCGCTATGCATGTGCTGCCGCGGCGCCGCCGAATTGCGCGACGGGCCGCACAACCGTACGGGAGGTTGGAGGATGCAACGACCAACGGGTGTCACGATCCTGGCCATTCTGGCCGCCATCGGCGGCGTTCTCGGGCTCCTTGGTGGGCTCGCCCTCGTCGGCTTCGGTGGGCTCGCGGGCGGGCTCGTCGGGGCCGCCATCGGCGGTTTCGTCGTGATCAGCGGGCTCATCATCCTCGTCCTGGCGGTCCTGGAGCTCGTCCTCGCCTACGGCTTCTGGACGCTCCAGCCCTGGGCTTGGCAGCTCGGGGTCATCCTCTCGGCGGTGAACATCCTGATCCAGATCCTCGGAGTGCTCCGGATCGTCTTCTACTCAGACCTCAGCAGCGCCCTCCTCTCGATCATCATCAGCGGCGTCATCATCTACTACCTGAACCAGGCCGAGATCCGGCGCGTCTTCAACGCCCCCGAGAAGGGCTTCCCGGGTTTCCCGAACGGTCTGCCGGGCCTGAAGTAGCCGGCTCCGGGCGGCGACCCCACGACCAACCAGCACGGCCCCGGCCCGCCGGCCGGGGCCGTCTCGGTACGCTCGCCGACCCTGGGTCAGCGAAAGAGCCGCCCGATCGCCCGGCCCACCGCTCGGCCGGCCATCCGCCGGGCGATCCGGCGGCCGACGCGGCCTCGTCGGACGGCGATGACGTCGCCGAGGAGTCGGGCGAGGAGGTAGAGGAGGGACCGGGTCGCCGCGAGCGTCGAGCGGGTCCGTCGCGCCATCGCCACACCTCCAGCGTCGCCTAGAGCCGGCGGAGCAGCTCCGCCTTCTTCGCCTCGAACTCGGCGTCGCTGAGGATACCGTCGGCCCGCAGCTCGGCCAAGGCCCGCAGCCGGGCGGAGGGGTCGCCGGTCTCGGACGTGCTCGTCTGGAACATGTAGCTCGTGATCGTCGCGGTGATCGTGGCAAAGAGCGTCACCCCGAGGAGCATGAGGGCGGCTGCGGCTAGGCGGCCCTCCGTCGTGACCGGATAGACGTCGCCGTACCCGACCGTCGTGAGGGTGACGATGCCCCACCAGAGCGCGTCGAGGGGATCGTCGATGGCGGCGTTCAACCCCTGCTCGGCCACGTAGAGGGCGGCCGAGCAGATCAGCATGATCGTCAACCAGGCGACGAACATTGCCGCCAGGCCGCGATGGCGAGTGATGGCCTCCACGTGGAGCATGGCGCGGTAGATGCCGGCGAAGGTCCGAACGAGTCGGAGCAGTCGGAGAAGACGGAGGAGGCGAGCCCCGCGGACGGGAGGCACGAGGGCGACGAGATCGATCCAATGGCCGCGAAGGTAGGCGCGTCGGCTCGGAGCAGCCATGAACCGGCTCACGAACTCGGCCCCGAAGATCGCGGTGAGCCCGAGCTCGACGAGCGTCGTCGGACCGGAGTCGACGTCGTCGGTCAGGCCGACCAGGATGAACATGATGGCGAGGGCGGCCATCGCCAGCTCCCAGGCCACCTCGTGGCGGTCAACGAAGGCGGTGTAGCGCTCCCGCCAACCCGGACGCCTGCCGCCCGTAGCCTCGGACGTGGGCGGTTGGCGATCGGCGGGCGTTCCATGCAGCGGCCCGAGCGACTCGGTTGTCCTGGAAGTCGTCACCGCAGCCTCGTGTTGCTTGGTGCCTCGCGATCCATGATAACCACGCCTGCGACGATCACAATCGTCAGGCCGGCCGCGGGCCGCCTCCCACCTGCTGGAACAGGCTGCCGGGCCTCGCGCTGCCCGGCCTCGTCGCTGGGCGCGCCGCCTCAGGCGATGTCGGCGGCGCCGAGCGTGTACCCGCCGTCCACGTCGATGACCGCTCCGGTCACGAACCGCCCACCGTCGCCGGCGAGCCAGGCGATCGCCTCGGCCACGTCCCGTCCGTGACCCACGACCGAGAGCGCCTGTCGGCCGAAGACCGTCCCGGTCTCGAAGAGGGCCCGCTCCTCGTCTTCGGTCTTGCCGCGGAGCTCGGAGGGGATGATGCCGGGCCGGATGACGTTGACCCGGATCCCGTCGCGACCGAGGTCGAGGGCGAGGGCACGACTCATCGCTTCCACGGCTCCCTTCGTCGCGACGTAGCCGAAGCGACCCCGGGGCGGCCGACTGACGACCGTCGAGCCGAGGTTGATGACCATCCCCCGGCTCGCCCGAAGAGCGGGGAGCGCCGCCCGGACGCAGCGGACGACGCTCTGGACGTTGGCCCGGAACATCCCCTCGAAGGCCTCGTCGGAGAGGACGTCGATGGGGCCTTGGGTCTCGCTGCCGGCGTTGTTGACGAGGACGTCGATGCCGCCGAGCCGCTCGACGGCCGTCTCGACCATGGCTCGCACTTCGGCCTCGACGGTGACGTCGGCTCGGCAGGTGACGAGTCGCCCGGGCCCGCCGGCGAGCTCGGCGGCGAGGGCGGCGAGGCGATCCTCCCGTCGGGCCGCGGCGAGGACGTGGGCGCCCCGCTCGACGAGGAGGCGGACGGTGTGGGCGCCGAGTCCGCTCGAGGCGCCCGTGACGACGATCCGACGACCAGCTAGGGACATCGCGTGCTCTCCCGTCAGGCTCGGCCCGCGGCGACCTCCTCGGCCCGGCTTCGCCCGGCGAGGAGGATGAGGTGTTCGTGGAGCTCGAACCAGATGCTGTGGTAGCTGTCGACCCGCGGGGAGGCGACGTAGCGGTGATCGCCGGCCTGGGCGGCGGCGTTCGCCCGCTCGAGGCGCTCGACGTAGGCCCGCAGCGACGGAACCCGCTCGGCGAGGGCCGATAGCCAGCCGACGGCGTCGGCGTGGAGCTCGGCCAGTCGTGAGAGGACGGCCGCGTCGTAGGCCGGGTCGCTGTGGTCGTTCAGCTGCTGCTCGCCGTCGACCTCGCGGATCTGCCAGGCGGTCACCGTCTCCTTCATCCGCCGGTCCAGGGCGACGAAGGCGTCGAGGGCGGCGGCCGCCGCCTCGGCTCCGAGCCGTGCCCGCTCGGGGGCGATCGCCTCGCCGGCGACGTGCCTGCCGTCGTCGGTCAGCTTGAAGGAGCCCGCCGCGATGGCGACGAGTCCGTCGGCGACGAGTCGGTCGACGAGCGAGGCGACGATCTCCCGCGGGACGGCGAAGGCCTCGGCGAGGGCCTCCGGCGTCGCGAAGCCCTTGATGAGGAGGGCTCGCAGCACGTCCTCCCGGCTCGGGCCCGCCGGCGCGGCTCCACCCGCCGGCGCGGCTCCGCCCGCCGGCCCGGCCTCGACGACCAGCGACCCGGCGCTGACCCCCATCCCTGCCTCCGTCCCGTTCGAGGGAAGGGGGGCACCGGCGACGGGTGGTGCCGCCGCCGCGGTGGCCAGGTCGATGCCCAGCTCCCGCGCCCAGGCGAGGAGCGTCGCCGCCTCGGGCACGATCTCGCTCTCGCCGGCCACGGCCCCGGCGAAGATCTCGCCGGTCGTGCCGTCGATGGTGATGAGGTCGCCCTCGCGGAACGGCCGACCACCGATGAGCACCGTCCCATCCTCGACGACGACGTCCGCCGCCCCGACCACGGCTGGGATCCCCCAGCCCCGGGCGACGACGGCGGCGTGGCTGGCGAGGCCGCCGGTGGCGGTCAAGATCCCGACCGCCCGGGCCATGCCGTGGACATCGTCGGGCGACGTCTCGGGCCGGACGAGGACGACCGGTCGACCGGCGTCGGCGGCCGCGATGGCGGCCTCGGGGGAGGTGGCGATCTCCCCAGCGGCGATGCCGGGCGAGGCGCCCAGGCCCCGGGCGATGGGCGGCCCGGCGTCGCGGCGCTCGGTCGTCCGGCGCGGCGGATCGACGAGGAGGTGGGCGACCCGTCGGACGGCCTCCTCGCGGCTCAGCGGGAAGTCGGGATCGGTCGCCATGTCGACGGCGATCCGAAGGGCCGCCTGTGGGCTCCGCTTGCCGACCCGGCACTGGAGGAGCCAGAGGCGACCGTCTTCGATGGTGAACTCGATGTCGCAGAGGTCGCGGTAGTGGCGCTCGAGCCGCTCGGCATAGGCCCGGAGCTCCCGGGCGACCTCGGGCAGGCGCTCCTCGAGAACGGCAATCGTCTCGGTCCGATGGGTCCCGGCGACGACGTCCTCGCCCTGCGCGTCGAACATCACGTCGCCGTAGAGGACCGGCTCGCCGGTCGCCGGGTTCCGCGTGAAGAGGACGCCCGTCCCTGACGTCGGGCCCCGATTGCCGAAGACCATCGCCTGGACGGTCACCGCCGTGCACAGGTCGTCGGGGATCCCCTCACGCCGTCGATACGTCCGGGCTCGGTCGCTGTTCCAGGATCGGAAGACGGCCTCCACCGCGCCCCGGAGCTGCTGCCAGGGATCCTCGGGGACGCGGTCGACCCCGACGATGTCGCGGTACATCGCCTCGAAGCGGGCTCGGCAGGAGGCGGCGAAGGCCGGATCGCCCGAGCGGGCCGCCAGCCCGGCCGTCGTCGCCTCGTTGAGGCCGAGGTTGAGGATCGTGTCCATCATCCCCGGCATCGAGACCGGCGCCCCGGAGCGGACCGAGACGAGGAGGGGATCGGCGGGATCCCCGAACCGGTGGCCGACGCGGGCCTCCATCCGGGCCATGTGCTCCCGGATCTCGTCGTCCAGACCCTCGGGCCAGCCCCGCCGGAGGTACTCGCGGCAGGCCTCGGTCGAAATCGTGAACGCCGGCGGGACGGGCAGGCCGAGCTCGACGGCCATGATCGAGAGGTTGGCGGCCTTGCCGCCGAGGAGGCGCTTGCGCGCCTCCAGGTCGAGATCGAGGCGTTCGTCGCAGTCGTAGACGTATCGCACGCGTTCGGTCTCCTCGCGGACGCCCGGCGCTGGCCCGAGCTAGGGGTTGACGACGATCTTGAGCGCCCCGCTGGCCGGATCGTTGAACGTCGCCAGGGCGGACGCATAGTCCGACAGCGGGAAGCGATGGGTGATGAGCTCGCGGACCCGGATCCGGCCGTCTTCGACGAGGGGGATGACCCGCCGCATCTCGCCGGCCGAGGCGCGCGAGCCGACCAGGTCGAGCTCGTCGAGGACGAGGGCCTGGAGGGCGAGCTCCACCGATCGAGTCGGGATCCCGACGACCGCGCAGCGGCCGCCGCGGCGGAGCATCCGGAGCCCCCAGGCGATGGTTTCGGGGACCCCGGCACACTCGAGGACGACGTCGGCGCCCCGCCCGCCGGTCCGGGCCCGAACCTCGGCGACGGGGTCGCCGGCGTTGGTGTCGACCGTCTCGAAGCCAAGCTCGGCCGCCTTGATGAGACGGCGGCCGCGGCCGACGACGATGACCCGGGCCGCGCCCCGGACCCGGGCCGCGTCGCCGGCGAGGAGGCCGATCGGTCCGGCCCCGGTGACGGCGACGACGTCGCCCGGGACGATCCCGCCGCGGTTCGCGACGTGGAGGGCGATGGAGGCCGGGTCGATGATCGCCCCCTCGTCGAAGCTGAGGCGATCCGGGAGCCGGAAGATCGTCTTCACCCCCTGGACGACGTACTCCGCATCGGCGCCCTGGGTGTTGTGGCCGTATTGCTTGTGGAGACCCGGCCGGCCGTAGTTCTCGCAGAGGTTGTAGCGGCCCTCGACGCACTTCTGGCAGACCCCGCAGGCGTCGTGAGAGGTCCCGGCAACCCGATCGCCGACCTGCCAACCGTATCGTTCGGCACCGGGACCGAGGGCGACGATCTCGCCCGCCCACTCGTGGCCGGGGATGAACGGGAAGGCCGGCGGCCAGAAGCCCGGGTAGTCGCCCCGGATGAGGTGGGCGTCGGTCCCGCAGATCGAGACGGCTCGAACCCGGGCCAGGACCTCGTTCGGGCCGGGCTCTGGGACCGGCACGTCCTGGATCTCGAAGCGACCGGGTTCGAGCACGACGAGGGCACGCATCGTGGTGGGCATGGGGGCTCCTTGGCTGGTCGGTGCCGGGACACGGCTGGTCCCGGGTGGGATCGTCCTCACCGCCTCCAGACCCTCTAGACGACGGCGACCGGATCGATCATCGAACCGGTGGCGCCGCGGATCTTGAGCGGCAAGGCGACGAAACAGAACTCGTAGATCCGGTCCCGCGCCAGCGCCTCGAGATCGAGGCTCTCCATGAGGTAGACCCCGTTCTCGATGAGGAGGAGGGTGTGGACCGGCTGGGGGTTCCCCTCGGGTCCCGGGTCGGGGGCCGGCTGGACCTCGTACGTCTCGGTGTCGGTGCCCGTGGCCACGACGCCGCGCTCGAGGAGCCAACGGGCGGCGCTGACGTCCGGACCCGGGGTCTTGTGGGCGGCCATCCGCTCGGCGTCAGGCCAGAGGCTCATGTAGCCGGTCCGGATGAGGACGACGTCCCACGGCTCGACCCGGACGCCTTCGGCGGCGGCGATCGCCTCGAGCTCGGCGGCGTCGATCGGCTCGCCCTTCGGGAGGCAAGGGACACCGCGGTAGCCAGCCGCGTCGAGGAGGACGCCCCGGGTGAAGATCGGTGGTAGGACCGAGGCATCGAGGTAGGTCGGCCCGAAGTCGGTGAGGTGCTCGTCGGGGCGGCCGCCGCCGTACCAGTGCATGTCCTGGCCGATGGTCATGTGGGCGAGGGCGTCGATGTGGGCCCCGGAGTGGGACGTCGCCATGAGGTACTCGGCCATGTAGCCGAGGCCGACGTCGTTGACCGGGCCCCAGGGCTTGGCGCCGCTGACCCGGATGCCACGCGGGGTCCGGTAGTTCAGGACCTGGAACGGCGGGTGGCCCGGGAAGAGCGGCATGCCCGGGAAACGGACTGCGGCCAGGGAGATGAGGCGGCCCTCCCGGATGAGGCGGGCCGCCCGGACGACCTGCTCGGCCGGGAGCCGGCCGAGGGGTCCGATGTCGAGGTTCGTCGCCATCTCGCTGTCCTCCACGCTCGCCGAACCGCCGCTACCGCCGGCCGCGTTCCTGGAGCGCCCGCCAGACCCGTTCCGGATCGAGGGGCAGGTCGCGGATGACGGCGCCGCAGGCGTCCCGCACGGCGGCCGCCACGGCCGAAGCGGCGCCGAGGATCGCCCCCTCGCTCATCCCCTTCGCTCCGTACGGACCGGGACCGTCGCCGTGCTCGACGAAGTCGGACTCCAACTGGAGGGGGAGATCCATGCTCGTCGGGATCCGGTAGTCGATGGCGCCGAGGTTCCGGATCCGCCCCCGCTCGTCGAAGATGTACTTCTCCATGAGGGTGTGGCCGAGGCCCTGGATGGCTGCCCCCTCGTCTTGCATCTTGACCTGGAGCGGGTTGATGGCCCGGCCGACGTCGGAGACCGTGACGTATCGAACGAGGGTCACGTCGCCCGTCTCCGCGTCGACCGTCGCCTCGCAGGTCGTGCAGTTGAACTCGTAGAAGTAGGCCGAGCCGCCGAGGGGGTGGCCGGGCTCGTCGGGCTTGCGGCTCTCGCCGGTCCCGATGAGCTCGCCCCCGAGCCGGCCGAGGCCGGCTTTGAGGACCTCGAGCGGGCTGAGCTCTCGGTCGGGGAGCCGGACGACGCCCTCGGCGACGGTGATCGATGCCTCGTCGAGGCCGTAGAGACGGGCGGCCATCGCCCGGAGCTGCCGCTGGACGTCGCGGCAGGCCCCGAGGACGGCGTTGCCCATGAGGGCCGTCGAGCGGCTGGCCGAGGTCTGCTGGTCGTAGGGGACGACGGCCGTGTCGCCCATGACGACGGTGACCCACTCGACCGGGACGCCGAGCTCGTGGGCGGCGATCTGGGCGAAGACGGTCCGCGCCCCCTGGCCCATGTCCGAGGTCCCCGAGAAGACGACGACGCTCCCGTCGGCGAGGAAGCGGACGGTGGCGTAGGAGAGCCCGGTCGTCGGCCCCGACTTGATCCCGCAGGAGACACCCCGGCCGTGGCCGGGCGCCTTCGGCGTCCACCAGCCGATCCGCTCGGCGGCGCGCCGGACCGTCTCGGCCCAATCGCCGTCGGCCGGCGTGTCGAAGGGGATGAAGGCCTCGCCCTTGCGGGCCAGGTTCCGGAGCCGGAGCTCGAGGGGGTCCATCCCCAGCCTCGCGGCCGCCTCGGTGAGGTTCGACTCGACGGCCCAGTTCACCTGCGGGTTCCCGAAGCCCCGGAAGGCCGTCGAGGGGACGGTGTGGGAAAGGACGCTCCGGGCAACGATCCGGGCGTTCGGGAGCCGGTACGGCCCGCAGGCGATGTAGCTGCCCTTGCCGACGACCCGGTCGGCGATGTCGGCGTAGGCGCCGATGAGGTAGTTCGCCTCGATGTCCTGGAAGACGAGCGTCCCATCGCGCTGGAGGCCGGTCCGGACCCGGACCTCGGCGGCCGCCCGCCGCACGGCCTGGAACGTCTCCTCGAGGCTGAGGACGAGGCGGACCGGCCGCTCCACGGCCCGGGCCATGAAGGCGACGAGGGGCTCGTATTTGGCGTGCTGCTTCCCCCCGAAGCCGCCGCCTGGGTCGGGGGCGATGATCCGGACCCGCGAGAGCGGCAGGCCGAGGAGCTTGGCCAAGACGCGCTGGAGCCAGAAGGGATGTTGGATCGAACTCCAGACGACGATCCCGTCGCCGTCCGGGGCGGCGATGAAGGCGTGGGGTTCGATGGCGAAGTGGGTGACCATCGGGAAGCGGTACGTCTCGTCGACGACGAGGTCCGCCGTCGCCGTCTCGACGTCGCCCCAGCCGACGCGATGCTCGCGGAGGATGTTCGTCTCGGCGAACGGGTCGCCGGGCCGGGTCGCCGGGTCGCGGACGAGGGGCGCGTCGGGGGCGAGGGCGGCGGCGACGGTGAACACGGCCGGCAGCTCCTCGTAGTCGACCCGGACGAGGCTCGCCGCCAGCTCGGCCGCCTCCTTGGTCTCGGCGGCGACGGCCGCGACGGGCTCGCCGTGGTACTTCGTCTCGTCGACGGCGATGACCGGCCGATCCTCGAACTGGGGTCCGAAGCGGGGGACCGGCTGGGGGAGGTCGGCGGCGGTGAGGACGAGGTGGACCCCAGGGACGGCGAGGGCGGCGCTCGGATCGATGGCCAGGATCTTCGCCCGAGCGACGGGGAGGCTGACGAGCTTGGCGTGGAGCTCGCCCGGGAGATGGACGTCGGCGACGTACTGCTGACGGCCGGTCACCCGGGCGTCGCCGCCGACGCGCCAGACGGGCTCGCCGACGACGCCGCGGCGGGCGGGCGGGGCGGTGACGGTGCTCATCCGCGGGCCTCCTCGGCCGTCGCCGCGACGGCCTCGATGATCTGCTCGTAGCAGCCGCAGCGGCAGAGGTTCCCGGCGAGGCCCTCGGCGATCTCGTCGATGGTCGGATCGGGGATCCGCCGGAGGAGGTCGTCGGCCGCCATGAGCTGACCCGGGGTGCAGAAGCCGCATTGGACGGCCCCGTAGCGGAGGAAGTTCCGCTGGATCGGGCTGAGCGACCCGACCGGGGCGAGCCCCTCGACGGTGGTCACCTCGCCGCCGTCCGCCTCGACGGCGAGGACGAGGCAGGAATCGACGATCCGCCCGTTCAGGCGGACGGTGCAGGCCCCGCACTCCCCCACGAGGCAGCACTCCTTGGTCCCGGTGAGCCGCAGCTCGTCGCGGAGCACGTCGAGGAGGGTCTGCCAGGGCGCCACGGCCGTCGTTCGGCGGCGGCCGTTCACGGTCAGCTCGATGGCGAGGCGCTCGGGGCCGAGGGTGCTCGGGACGGTCATCGGACTCCCTCCTGGGCGAGACGATCGGCGGCGGCCGCGATGGCCCGCCGACCGAGGACGCGGAGCATCGCCAGCCGGTACTCCGGGCTCGCCCGCATCGAGGTCGGCGAGGGGCTGGCGGCGGCGAAGAGGCGCTCGAGGACGGCGAGCCGGGTCGCCTCGGAGGCGGCGGGATCGAGGAGGACGCCGCTCTCCTCGGTCACCAGAACGGGGCGCGGGCCGACGCTCCCGTAGGCGAGCCGGAGTCGGCGGTCGGCGGTGACGAGGCAGGCCAGGGTCACCGAGGCCAGGTCGTGGCCACGACGACGCGTCCGCCGGAGGTGGACGGAGCCCGCCGGCTCGGCCGGCAAGGGCAGCTCGACCGCGGCGACGAGCTCGCCGGGGCGGAGGGTCGTCACTCCGGAGCGGACGAAGAAGGCGTCGATGGGGATCCGCCGTTCCCCGTCGGGACCGACGGCGACGACCTCGGCGTCGTAGATCAGGAGGGCCGGCGCCGTGTCGGCGGCCGGCGAGGCGTTGCAGATGTTCCCGGCCAGGGTCGCCCGGTTTCGGATCTGGACCGAGCCGACGACGGCAGCCGCCTCGGCGAGGGCCCGGAAGTGGCGCCGGACGCGGGGGTCGGCGGCGATGTCGGTCATCGTCGTCCCGGCCGAGATGGAGAGGCGGCCGTCCCGCTCGGCGATCTGGGCCGCCAGATCGGGGATCCGCTTGATGTCGACGACGAGATCGGGGCGGAGCGTGCCGTCCCGGAGCCGGATGATGAGATCCGTCCCGCCGGCGAGGATCCGGGCCGCCGGACCGTGCTCGGCGAGAAGCTCGACGGCTCGTTCGAGGCTGGCGGGACGCTCGTACCGGAAGGGCTGCATACGCGCCGCCTCCTCGGTCAGTCAACTGCGCTCAGAGGACCCGATCCACCTCGTCCATCAGGACCTGGGGGGTCGCCGCTCGGACGAAGTAGTAGGGTCGCTCGGTAAAGCGGGCGATGAAGGCAGCCCGGCGCCGGCGCCGCTCGACCGTGTCGACGATCGGCATCGGGAAGCCGGGCGCGAGGAGCTCGTTGAGGAGGAAGTAGTTCTGGAGCGAGTGGAAGGTCTGGAACTGGCGCTCGAAGGGGATCATCTCGGCGAGGCTGGGATCGAAGTTGCCGTCGATGGACGGGACGATGACGACATCGACCGGGGTCGGCTCGCTGAACTCCTCCCAGGTCGGCATCGTCCCGAAGAACTTCTCGACACCTCGTTCCGGGGCCGCCTTGTCGGCCCGCTCGGTCCCCTCCGCTCGCTTCTTGATGAAGACCGACTTCGAGCCCATCCGGACGACACCCTCCTCGTCGGTCACCGTGGTCTCCGTCGAGACGAGGAGGCCGCCCCGTCGGCAGGCCTCGATCTGGCCCATCGACTTGCCGTGATTCGACTCGCCACCCAGGAACAGGACCGTCTTGTCGCGGTAGCGGACCGCCGAGGCGTGGAAGGGATGGTAGCCGACGTCCTCGAGCCGGAGGGCGAGCAGGGTCACGATGACCTTCTGGATCGGCCCGGCCGGCCAGGGACCGCTGAAGACGAAGCGGCGACCATCGTAGAGGACGTCCTTCGGGCCCTCCTGGTACCAGACGATGTCCGGCTCCGGCAGCGTGACCTGGGGCGAGATCCGGACGTCGGCGAGACGATAGTTCAGGAAGTTCAGGTCGTCGAGGACGTGCGCTCTCGGCTCGCCGCCGTAGACGTCGACCCGCAGTCGGGCCGGTCCGGCCGCCATCTCCTCGGACAGTCGAAGCTCGCTCATGCGGTCCTTTCGTGACGTTCGTTGGGTCCCGGCGTCGGGGCCCGGGCGGAGGTTTGCCCGAGGGTCGACGGGTCCGCTGTCGGCTCGGTCCCGCCGACCCTCGGGCTTAGGTCAGGTCGTCGGTCCTCGACCGGCGACGTGGATCGCGGGCCCGCTCAATCCTTGAAGCCGACCCCGCCGAGCGGCGCGGCCGGTGCGAGGATCTCGACGATGCCCTTCGTGCCGTCGATGCGGATCCGGTCGCCGCTCTTGATCTGCGAGGTTGCGACGGTGGTTCCGACCACGGCGGGGATGCCGAACTCGCGGGACAGGACGGCCGGATGCGACACGGTGCCGCCGGCGTCCGTCACGAGGCCGACGATCTTGGTGAAGAGGACGACCCAGGCCGGGTTCGTCATCTGGCAGACGAGGATGTCGCCGGCCCGGACCTCGTCGAACTGCTCCTCCTTGAGGACGACCCGGGCGATGCCCTCGACGACGCCCGGCGAGGCGCCGATGCCGGCGATCTGGCCGGCCACGGCCGCCTGCTTCCGGTAGAACTTGTCCGGGAAGCCCCAGAGGTTCAGGTACGGGAAGGCGAGCTGGCTCTTCGTCGCCGTGCCGATCCAGTCCCGCGGCCGGTACGAGTAGGCCTTCTCGCGCTCGGCCTTGCGCTGGGCGACGATGGCCCGGCCGTCCATCGAGCTGGGATCGGCCATGAAGACCCGGAGCTCGTTGTAGCGGAAGAAGACGACGTCGTTCGGGTCGTCGAGGTGGCCCTGCTCGACGAGCTTCTTGCCGATGGCGATGAGGACGAGCCGGACGTGGGCGTTCGCCCCCTGGTCGATGTAGAAGTGGTGGTCGGGGGTGAGGGGCGCCATCCGGAGGTTGATCTCGTTGGCCGCCCGCATCTCCTCGAGCGCCTCGCCCTCGAGGCCTTCGAGGATCTCCTTCGAGGCGGCCTCGATGTCGGCGGCGAGGGCGCCGACGGTCTTCGGGTAGTCGTAGTCGGTCTCGATGTAGCCCCGAACGAGCTCGATGACGGGCTCCATCTGCTCGTAGACCGTCGGGAAGATGAACTCGTGGCTCCAGACGGCGTGCCAGCCGAACTCCTTCTGGTACGGCTTGACCCGCTCGGCGATGAAGCGCCGGCCGCGCTCGCTCGCCTCGAGGCCGGCGATGATCTCCTTCGCCGTCTCGGCCTTGAAGATGGCGGCCAGCTCGGGGTCGGCCTTCGCCTCCTCCTTCATCTTCCAGAGGGCTTCGATGGAGTCCCAGTTGCGGTCCTTGGCCGAGTTCTGGAGCCGGCCGAGGAGCGCCTCGTCGATCTTGCCGTGGGTCTTCTCCATGACCGCCCGGAGGTTGAGCGTCGCCGAGAGCTGGGCGAAGTTCAGCATCCAGTGGATCTTCCAGTGGCGGTCGTGGATGTCGATGGCGTCCTCGAGGAGGACGGCGAGCTCCATGAGCGACATCTCGTCCTGGCGGTCGAGGGCGTCCTCGAGATAGGCGAAGTTCCGCTTCATCTCAGGGACGAGCCGCTCGTTCCACCACTTGACGAAGTTGAGGCCGTAGACCGGCAGGACCGCGTTCAGGTAGGTGCCGATCTTGTTCGGGTACTCGGGGTCGATGGGGACGCGGGCGCGCCAGACGGTGTTGTAGCGCTGGTCGGTGACGTCGAGGCCTGCCTCGGCGGGGATGGCGGCTGTGTAGAGGTAGCCGTTGACGTTCTTGTAGATCCAGTCGGTGGCGAAGGGCGTCCCGAAGCGGCGGAACATGTGGTCGCAGGTCAGCCACCAGCCGCCGATGTCCTCGTACATCGGACTCAGCGGATGGGGGCAATGGAGGTCGTCGTAGACCCAGAAGAGTCGCTTCTCGGCCTCCGACTTCCACTCGATCGGGAACGATTCGTCACCGAGGAACTGGTCGAGGATCTCCTCGTCCATGAGGCCCATGCTCTGTCCTCCTGCTGCCTCCCGTGCGTGCCGGTGGTGCGCTCGGTGGCGGCTCACCGGGGTCGCGCTGCCAGGGAACCCTGCGCCGTGTCTCTTCCCGCTCTCACCTCCATGGGACGCTCGTTCGATCGGTGGCTGATGGAGCCCCCGGAGTGTCGGCACGGCCGGCCGAGCGGCGCGTCGCTTCCGGGGCGAAGACCATCATCCCCAGGAAGTCGCCGTCGGTCCCGAAGGGGACGCACCTGTACCTCGACATCGATGACGTCCTCCTATCGCTCGGTTCCAGGGCCGGCTATCCTCGGGCAGCCGACATCCCCGGTCCGATGATCGGGCTGCCGGACTCGATGGGTGACGAAGGCTCGATAATCGATTACCGATAGGATAGCTCGCGGCCCCCCTAGCGTCAACGATCGGCGACCGGTCGACCACGGACCGATGGCCCGCCGGTGGGGTCCGGTCGGCCCCTTGTCGGGCCGCTAATCGATCATCGATGATACGATGGCGTCGGGCCGCGCGGCCGTCGTCCCGCCGGCGCCCGCCGGACCCGACGATGGTTGGCAACCCTGACGAGGTGTGCGCATGGCGACGACCGTTCTCGACAGCCCGCTCCTGCGGATGACCCAGTCGACGCCGACCCAGTATTGGAACGACTCGTGCGCGGTCGCCGAGCTCGCCTATGCCGTCGAGCGCGGCGCCACCGGGGCGACCTCGAACCCGAGCATCGTCCTCGAGGTCATGAAGAAGGAGCGCGACCACTGGGAGCCGCGCGTCCGGCAGCTCGCCGCCGAGAACCCGACCTGGACGGAGGTCGAGCTGACCTGGGCGATCGTCGAAGAGATGGCGGTCCGGGGCGCAGCCGTCCTCCAGCCCGTCTTCGAGCGGATGGCCGGCCGGGCCGGACGCCTCTCGGTCCAGACGAACCCGGCCAACTATCGCTCGCCGGAGCGGATGGTCGAGCAGGCGCTCCGCTTCCACGCCCTCGCCCCGAACATCCAGGTCAAGTTCCCGGCCACCTCGGCCGGGCTCGTCGCCATCGAGGAGGCGACGGCCCGCGGGGTCAACATCAACGCCACGGTCAGCTTCACCCTCCCCCAGGCCATCGCCGCCGCCGAGGCCGTCGAGCGGGGGCTCCGGCGGCGCGAGGCGGCCGGCGAGGACGTCGCCGGGATGGCCCCGATCGTGACGATCATGATCGGCCGCCTCGACGACTGGCTGAAAGTCCTCGTCGAGCGGGACGACCTCGCCGTCCACCCCGACGCCCCGAACTGGGCCGGGATCGCCGTCTTCAAGCGCGCCTACCGGATCTTCCGCGAGCGGGGCTACCGGTCCCGCCTCCTCGCCGCCGCCTATCGCCACCGCCTCCACTGGACGGAGCTCGTCGGCGGCGACGTCAGCATGACGATGCCGTACGCCTGGCAGGTCCGCTTCAACCGGAGCGGCATCGACCCGGTCCCGCGGATGGACGAGCCCGTCGATCCAGCCCTCGTCGCCGACCTCCTCGAGCGGATCCCCGACTTCCGGCGGGCCTACGAGCCGGACGGCATGACGCCGCCCGAATTCGACACCTTCGGGGCGACGGTCCGAACCCTGCGGACCTTCATCGCTTCCTACCACGACCTCCAGGCCGCGATCCGCGACCTCCTCCTCCCCAACCCCGATCTGCGGCCAGCGTGAGCGCCGCGTCCCCGCCACCGGTCGCGCGAGAGCGAAGGAGCTAGCGCCATGTCGATCCACGCCCCCGACCAGCCGACCTCGGTCCTACCGATCCTCTCCCACTGGATCGACGGTCGCCCCGTCGAGGTCGCCCCCGAGGCGACCGGCCCCGTCTACAACCCGGCGACCGGCGAGGTCGTCGCCCGGGTCCCGCTCGGCGGGGCGGCCGAGGTCGAGCGGGCCGTCGCCGCCGCCAAGGCTGCGTACCCTGCCTGGCGGGACCTCCCGCTCATCACCAGAAGCCAGATCTTCTTCGCCTACCGGGAGCTCGTCTGGCGCCACCGCGAGGAGCTCGCCCGGCTCATCACCCGCGACCACGGCAAGACCTATCCCGACGCCCTCGCCGAGGTCCTGCGCGGCCTCGAGACGATCGAGTTCGCCTGCGGGCTGCCGGTTCACCTCGCCGGTCTCAACACGCCGAACGTCTCGACGAAGGTCGACGCCTTCACCCTCCGCCAGCCCCTCGGGGTCGTTGCCGCCATCACCCCCTTCAACTTCCCGGCCATGGTCCCGATGTGGATCTACCCGATCGCCCTGGCCTGCGGGAACACCCTCGTCTGGAAGCCGTCCTCGCACACGCCCGGGGCGACCCAGCTCCAGGCCGAGCTCTGGAAGGAGGCCGGCGGGCCGGACGGGACGTTCAACGTCGTCTACGGCGGCCGCGAGGCGGTGACGGCCCTCGTCGAGCACCCCGACGTCCGGGCGATCCAGTTCGTCGGTTCCACCGCCGTCGGCCGCTACGTCTACGAGACCGGGACCCGGCTCGGGAAGCGGGTCGGCGCCTTTACCTCGGCGAAGAACGCCATGCTCGTCCTGCCCGACGCCGACATGGAGCTGACGGCCGACGCGGCCGTCGCCTCGGGCTACGGCTCGGCCGGCGAGCGGTGCATGGCCCAGACCCTCGTCATCGCCGTCGGCGACGCCGGCGACCGGCTGCGGCCGCTCCTCCTCGAGCGGATCGGCCGCCTCAAGATCGGGCCCGGCATGGAGCCCGGCGTCGACATGGGACCGATCTACTCCGCCGAACATCGCGAATCGATCATCCGCTGGATCGAGCGCGGGATCGCCGATGGGGCCGAGCTCGTCGTCGACGGCCGGCCCTTCCGGCGGCCCGACTACCCGAACGGCTTCTACCTCGGGGTTACCCTCTTCGACCACGTCACGCCCGCGATGGCGATCTACCAGGAGGAGATCTTCGGACCGGTCCTCGGGATCGTCCGGGCGGCGACGTACGACGAGGGGCTCGCCCTCATCAACGGCCACAAGTACGCCAACGGGACGGCGATCTTCACGACCGACGGTGGCGCGGCCCGGCGCTTCAAGCTCGAGGTCGAGGTCCCGATGATCGGGGTGAACGTCCCGATCCCGGTCCCGGCCGGCTACCTCTCCTTCGGCGGGGCCAAGGCGTCGGCCTTCGGCGACCTGGCGATGCGGGGCGAGGACGGGATCCGCTTCTTCACCCAGCAGAAGATGGTCACCGAGCGGTGGCCGGAGCCGGGCCGCCGCCCGGCCCTCAGCCTCGTCTTCCCGGGCAACGCCTAGCGCCTCTGGAGACGCCAGCAGTGTCGATCGGTCGGACCGCCGCCCCGGTCTCGGGGCCCGGGCCGGCCGGTCGACGGGAGGTCGGCCCATGATCACCCGCATCGCCCGCTCCGACGCCGCCGTCGTGCCGCTCCCCGGTCGGACGTGGCACGACTACCTCGGCCCGCAGAACAGCCCGGCGAAGAACGTCTCCATCGGGGTCTCGATCTTCCCGCCCGGGTCCCGTCCGGCCGGCCACGTCCACCCGGCCGAGGAGGAGACGATCTACTGCGTCCAGGGTCGGGGCCGGATCGTCAGCCCCGACGGGATCGCCGAGCTCGAGCCCGGGGTCGTCGTCCACGTCACGCCGGGGACCCACCACGCCACCGAATCCGACGGGCCGGATCCTCTCGAGCTCGTCTGCTTCTTCTCGCCTCCCGTGGTCGCCGGGTCGTACGAGCGGGGCGGGGAAGGGGGCACGGCATGAGCGAGCCCGCTCGGCTCCACGACGCCCCGACCCTGCCGAGCCAGAGCCCGTCCGGGTCGTCGCCGACGGCCGGGCCGGCGGCGAGGCCGCCCCTCGACGCCGCCGAGCTCGCCCGGCTCCGAGAGGTCGCGCGCCGGATCCGGGTCGAGGTCGTCCGAGCCGTCTACCACGCCCAGGCCGGCCATCTGGGCGGCCCGCTGTCCGCGGCGGAGATCCTCGCCGCCCTCTACTTCCGGATCCTCCGGATCCGACCCGAAGAGCCCAACTGGCCCGACCGCGATCGCTTCGTCCTCTCGAAGGGCCACGCTTCCATCGCCCTCTACGCGGCCATGGCGCTGCGGGGCTACTTCCCGGTCGAGGAGCTCCTCACCTTCGATGCGGTGAACTCGCGGCTCCAGGGTCATCCCGACATGACCCGCCTCCCCGGCCTCGACATGTCGACCGGCTCGCTCGGGATGGGGATCAGTGCCGCCCTCGGGATGGCCCTCGGGGCCCGGCTCACCGGGCGCTCGATCCGGGCCTATGTGCTCCTCGGCGACGGCGAGTGCCAGGAGGGGCAGGTCTGGGAGGCGGCCATGGTCGCCGCCCGCTACCGGCTCGACAACCTCGTCGCCATCGTCGACCACAACAAGCTCCAGCAGTACGGCTGGCCCGGCGACGGACCGGACGGCCGGCGCCCGCCCCAGGAGCCGGGCGAGCTGGCGGCCAAGTGGTCGGCCTTCGGCTGGCGGGTCAGCGAGGTCGACGGCCACGACCTCGCCGCCCTCGTGCCGGCCATCGAGGAGGCGGCCGAAGGCGTCGGGCGACCGACGGTCGTCATCGCCCACACCGTGAAGGGCAAGGGCGTCTCGTTCATGGAGGGTCACTACTACTGGCACACCCGGGCGATGAAGCCCGAGGAGTTCGCCGCCGCCATGGCGGAGCTCGGCGAGCCGGTCCCGACCGAGGGAGGTGGGCGATGACGCTGCCGATGGGTCGACCGATGCGCGAGGTCTTCGGCGAGACCCTCGCCGCCATCGCCGATGAGGACCCTCGGGTCTTCGTTCTCGACGGGGACGTCGGGAGCTCGACCCGGGCCGACATCTTCGAGAAGGCCCACCCCGATCGCTACCTCCAGATGGGGATCGCCGAACAGAACATGGTCGGGACGGCGGCCGGGTTGGCGACCATGGGCCTCGTGCCCTTCGTGACGACCTTCGTCGCCTTCGCCCTCATCCGGCCCCTCGACCAGGTCCGGGTCCTCGTCGCCCAGCCGCGCCTGAACGTGAAGCTCACCCCCGGCTATGCCGGCCTCTTCACCGGCCGGACGGGGATGAGCCACATCATCGTCGACGACCTGACCATCGTCCGGGCGATGCCGAACATGGTCGCCGTCGCCCCGGCCGACGACATCGAGGCGGCCCAGGCCCTCCGCTGGGCGGCCGCCTACGAGGGCCCTTGCTACGTTCGCCTCGTCCGCGATGCCACCCAGCGCCTCTTCGACGGCGGGTACCGGTTCGAGTTCGGGCGGGCCGTCGTCGTCCGCGAGGGCCGGGACGTCAGCCTCGTCAGCACCGGGGCCCAGACGCCCCGCGTCCTCGACGCGGCCGAGCTCCTCGCCGCCCGGGGGATCGAGGCCCACGTCGTCCACGTGCCGACGATCAAACCCATCGACGAAGCGGCCATCGTCGCCGCCGCCGAGCGGACCGGGGTCGTCGTCAGCGTCGAGGAGCACACGATCTACGGCGGCCTCGGCGGGGCGGTGGCCGAGGTCCTGGCCGAGCAGCACCCGACCCGAGTCTTCCGGATCGGCCTTCGAGACGTCTATCCCGAATCGGGGCCGAACGAGGCGCTGCTCGAGCTCTACGGGCTCTCGGCGGCGCGCGTCGCCGACCAGGTCGAACGCTACCTCCGCGCAGTCTGACCTCGACCCGACGGGGCGACCGACGGGCGCAGGCCTCGGCCCACGGCGACCGTCGAGGGCTGAATGGACCGCTCGGACGGGCGAAATGGTGGTGCGGCGCCTCGAGCGGTGATCTATTATCGATTATCGATGCACGTCCAGCGTCCCGGCGGGCGTTGGCGAGCTCGCGCCCGAGGCGGCATTCGAGCAGGCCCCCTCTGCCCCATCGTCTAGCTGGCCCGCGGCCCCGGGCCGACGGGCCCTCGTTAGGGAGGTTCGAGGTGCAGACCAAGGACACGATCCCGCTCTGGTTGGCCGTGGCGATCACCGTCGTCGTGAGCCTGCCGTTCGGGCTCTGGCTCGGAAGCTGGAACGTGCCCCTGTGGGTTGCGTTCATCGTGTGGGCCGAGTACTTCGCCCTCGGGGCGAAGCCGGACGCGCTGAAGATCATGATCCCCGCCTACATCCTGGGCGTGATCGGGGCGACCGTCGTCCTCGTCTTCACCGTCCTCGTCGGCCAGGCGTTGCCCGGCGCCAAGCTCGTCACGGACGGCGACGTCGCGATCTTCATCGGCTTCTTCATCGCCTTCTTGCCGGTCATCTACGCGATGAAGTTCCTGCCCGTCACCCAGGGGCCCGGCGGGCTGCCGTTCTTCAACGGCATCTCGATGGGTTTGGCGACCTACTTCACCGGTCAGTACGCGTCGGTCTTCGGCGACCTCGACCCGGTCCTCGTCCCGCTGGCGACCGGCGTAGCGGCGATCCTGGCCGGGATCCTCGGCGCGGTCCTCGGCTGGTTCAACGTCACGATCATGTTCCCCAAGCCGGTCGAGGAACGCTGAGCCCAGCTCCTCGACGCGGTCGATCGAGCTCGCCGATCCGGCCGGACGCGCCGGTCGCCCGTTCCGGGCGGCGCGGCCGTCCGGCCGCTTCGTTCCCCACCGCCACTCGGCGAGACGGGCGGTTGTGATAGATTGTGCTCGAATGAGCACGTCTCTGAGCGATCTCGACCGAGCCGGCCCGGGCCGCGATCTCGCCGCCGCCCGGCGCCAGCGCCTCCTCGCCGTCGTCGATGCCCGACGGGCGGTCCGGCTCGAGGAGCTCGCCGGGGCCCTCGGGGTCTCGCCGGCGACGGTCCGGCGAGACCTCAACGCCCTGGCCGCCCTCGGCCGCCTGCGGCGTGTTCACGGCGGCGCCGTCGCCATCGACGCCCGCCTCGACGAACCCCACTTCGAGGCGAAGGCTGCCGCCGCAGCCGCCGAGAAGGAGCGGATTGCCGCAGCGGCCCTCGAGCTCCTCGGCCCGGAGGACACCGTCTACCTCGACAGCGGCAGCACGGTCCTCGCCCTCGCCCGACTCCTCCACGGCTGGGACCGGCTCACGGTCGTCACGAACAGCCTGCCCGTCGCCTTCGAGCTCCTCGGCCGCGGGCCGCGCTGCATCGTCGTCGGAGGCGAGGTTCGGGCTCGAAGCCGGGCCATCGTCGGCCCGCTGACGCGCCTCCTCCTCTCCGAGCTCTGGGTCGATCGGGCGATCATGGGAACCTTCGCCCTCTCCCTCGAGGACGGTCTGACGACGACCGATCCCGCCGAGGCGTACACGAAGTCCCTCGTCATGACCCGGGCCCGCGAGGTCATCCTCCTGGCCGACCACACGAAGCTGGGCAGTCGGTCCTTCGCCCGGGCCGGCGCCCTCGCCGACGTCGACGTCCTCGTCACCGATGCCGGGATCGACGAGCGGTCGCGGCGGGCCCTCGCCCGACGCGGGATCCGAGTCGTCGTCGCCCGCTGACCGAGCCATGCCGATGGCCACGCTTCCCCACCGTCGCCCCGTGGGCTCCCGGGCCACGGCCCGACGCCTGCAGCCCTCGACCAGGAGGACGCCATGACCGATGGATCCGCGGCGACCGAGCGCCCCGCCACGGTCGCCCCAGCTGCCCCCGCCGCCCCCGCAACCGACGAGGCGCCGACGTATCTGAGCGACCTTCGGCCGGACTTCACGCCCTTCGAGGAGTCCTGCGGCAGCATCGTCGGCTTCGCCTACCGCGGCGACCTGGCAGCCGAACTCCGAGCCGGGACGATCACCCCCGCCGAGGCCCTCGATCTCTTCGACGCCATGCTCGCCATCCGCGAGCTCGAGGAGATGATCGTCCGCCTCCGCTCCGGCGGCTACGAGCCGTTGCCCGGCTTCGACTACCGCGGTCCGACCCACGTCTCCATCGGCCAGGAGGCGACCTCCGTCGGAGCAGCGAGCGCCCTCCGTCCGGAGGACTACGTCACCAGCTCCCACCGTGGCCACGGCGACGCGGTGGCGAAGGGCTTCGCCGCCATCCGCCGGATGACCGACGACGCCCTCCGGGCCCGTCTCCCGGGGGTGGACGGCGACCGCCCGACGCTCCTCGCCGCCGCCCTCGAAGACCACCTCTTTCGGATCATCGCCGAGCTCTTCGGCAAGGAGGAGGGCTACAGCCACGGCCGGGGCGGGGGGATGCACATCGGCGACTTCTCGACCGGCCACCTCGGGGCGAACGCCATCGTCGGCGGCAGCGTCCCCATCGCCACCGGGGCGGCGATGGCGATCCGCTACCGGGGCGAGGACCGGGTCGTCTGCTGCTTCGCCGGCGACGGCGCCTACGCCAACGGGGTCGTCCTCGAGTCGCTCAATTGGGCCTGCCAGGCGCAGTGGACGAACCACCTGGCTGGCCGCCGGCCGTTCGGCCTGCCGATCGTCTACCTCATCCAGAACAACCACTACGGGATGACCCACCGGACCGACGACGAGGTCATGGGCGTTCGCCACCTCGCCCGTCGCGGGGCCGGCTTCCAGGATGGCAACATGGCGGCCGAGGTCATCAACGGGATGGACGTCCTGGCCGTCCGCGACGCCGTCCGGCGCGCCGCCGCGCGGTGTCGGGCCGGCCAGGGCCCGGTCCTCCTCGAGGCGAGCACGTATCGCTACTACGGCCACTCCCTCTCCGATCCCCGCGTCGAATACCGGACTCGAGAGGAGGAGGCCGCCTGGCGGGCCATCGACCCCCTCGTCACCTTCGAACGGCAGCTCCTCGAGGCGGGGGTCGCCGATGCGGCCACCATCGCGGCGCTCAAGGTTCGGGCCGGGGAACGGAACGCCCGGGCGGCCGTTCGGGCGGCCCAGGGCACCGATCCAGACCCGGCCGAGGTCCTCCGCTACCTCTACACCGATCGGGTCGCCGACCCCCCACCGCGCCTCGAGATCGAGCCGCTCCACGCCCCGCCGCCGGAGGCGAAGCGGGATGCGGCCGGGACGATCACGTATCGGGAGGCGATCCGGGAGGCCCTCGTCGAGGAGATGCTCCGCGACCCCCGGGTCCTCGTCTACGGCGAGGACGTCGCCGACTACGGCGGCGCGTTCAAGGTCACGAAGGGTCTCTTGGAGGCCTTCGGTCGGCGCCGCGTCTTCAACACCCCGATCAGCGAGGCCGCGATCTGCGGGACCGCGGTGGGGGCGGCGATGGTCGGCCTCCGGCCGGTCGTCGAGCTCATGTACATGGACTTCGCCCTCATGGCCTCGGACCAGATCGCGAACCAGGCGGCGAAGTGGCACTACATGAGCGGCGGCCAGCTCGACGTCCCCCTCGTCATCCGAGCCTCGGTCGGGGCAGGGAAGGGCTATGGCGGCCAGCATTCCCAGTCGCTCGAGAGCGTCTTCGCCCACATCCCGGGCCTCTGGGTCGTCTACCCGGCGACCCCGGCCGATGCGAAGGGCCTCCTCGTCGCCGCGATCCGGACGAACAATCCGGTCCTCTACGTCGAGAGCCAGGCCCTCTATCCGAGTCGCGGCGTCGTCCCGGCGGGGGAGTACGTCGTCCCCATCGGGGTCGCCTCCGTGGTCCGGCCGGGCCGCGACCTCACCTTCGTCGGCTGGGGCCCTGCTGTGCCGGACCTGCTCGCGGCCGCCGAGCGCCTCGCCGGCGAGCGCGGCATCGAGGCCGAGGTGATCGACCTCCGGAGCCTCGTCCCCCTCGACATCGAAACGGTCCTCGCCTCGGTCCGGCGGACGGGCCGTTGTCTCGTCGCCAGCCAGACCGTCCTCATCGGCAGCTTCGTCAACGAGCTCGTTGCCCGGATCGGGGAGGCGGCCTTCGACGACCTCGACGCCCCGGTCGCCCGGGTCGGCGCGGCGAACGGGATCTCGCCCCAGGCCGAGGGCCTGGAACGGGCCTTCTTGCCGAGCGTCGAGACCATCCTCCGGGCGGCCCAGAGCCTCATCTGACGGGTCGCCTGCCAGTCCACTCCAGGAGCAACGACCATGGCCCACCCGGTCCGGATGCCGAAGCCCGGTCAGATGACCGAGGAATGCACGATCACCCGCTGGTACAAGGTCGAAGGCGACCCGGTCCGACGCGGCGACGCCCTCTTCGAGATCGAAACCGACAAGGCGACGATGGACGTCGAGGCCTTCGACGAGGGCGTCCTCCTGCGTCGGCTGTTCGCCGAGGGCGACACCGTCCCGGTCAACACGATCTGCGCCTACATCGGCGAGCCGGGCGAGGCGGTCCCCGAGACGGAGGCCGGCGTCGGGGCGGGGCCCATCCCCGCTTTGGCGGTGTCCGCCGCCGAATCGGTCCCGAAAGCGGTCGCGCCCGCCGCGGCGGCTCCGGCGGCGACAGAGCCGGCACCGGCGACCCCGAACGCTCCGGCGGCGACCCCGACCACTCCGGCGGCCACGACGGGGACGCCGACCCCTCCGCAGGCGAGGCCGAGCGCCCCGGCGCCGCAGGCCGACCACCCGCGCCCGGCCCAGCCCAGCCCGACGGCGCCCGGTTGGCCGACCGGGCCGAGCGTGAGCCCGCGTGCCGCCCGCCTCGCCCGAGCCCGCGGCATCGACCTGGTCGGGATCACCGGAACGGGGCCCGGGGGGCGGATCGTCGAGCGCGATGTCCTCGCGGCGGCGAGCCGGCCCAGCGGCGGCCAGCGGTTCGTCGGCGGTCCGGCCGGCGCTGCCGCCGCTCCCTCCGCCGACGAGGCGGAGCCGCGGCCCCTCGGTCGGATCCGGCGGGTCATCGCCGAGCGGCTCGCCGCCAGTTGGCCGACGACGCCCCAGTTCAGCGTCACCGTCGCCGCCGACGTCAGCTCCCTCATGGCCCTCCGGCGCGAGCTCCGAGACGCCGGGCACGATCTCTCGGTGACCGACTTCGTCCTCGCCGCGACGGCCCAGACCCTCGTCGAGTTCCCGGACCTCAACGCCCGGACCGACGGGAACCTCGTCTGGCCGCGGCGGCGGGTCCACCTCGGACTGGCCGTGGCCGTGCCGGGTGGGCTCCTCGTGCCGGTCATCCGAGACGCCGACGCAAAGTCGCTCCTCGAGATCCACGAGACGGCGGCCCGACTCGTCGCCGGCGCTCGGGCCGGGGCCCTCGCTCCCGACGAGCTCACCGGCAGCACCTTCACCGTCTCGAACCTCGGGATGCTCGGCGTCGAGAGCTTCGCCGCCATCGTCAACCCGGGCGAGGCGGCGATCCTCGCCGTCGGCAGCGCGACCTCGGAGCCGGTCGCCGTCGGCGACGGGATCGGGGTTCGGACGATCATGCGGCTGACCCTGTCCGCCGATCACCGCCTCGTCGACGGCGAGCTCGCCGCCCGCTTCCTTGGCGCGCTGCGGCGTCGACTCGCCGACCTCCCCGGCTGGCGAGCGCTTCTCGAGCGGGGGTAGGGGTCCGCCGCCTCGGCCGGCGGACCACGGCGGCGGTCCGGCTCGGGCCCGGCCGACCGCGGTCGAGCGCCGGCGATTGACGCACGGCCCTCCCGGCGAGTATTCTGAACAATCGATAATCGACGATCGCTCGCCTTGCCCGGCCACCACCCGGCAGGTGCCCCGGCGGGCCGTGCCGTCGACGGCGATCGTCCAGCGTCGTGTCCCTCTCGGAGTCCGTTCGTGTCGATCCCGGCCGGTGCCCCTCCATCCGACGCGGGCCGCCTCGCATGCACGCGGAGCGGCAGCGGGACCTCGTCGACCGTCCACGATCGCCACGGGTCCGTGGCGCCGATCCGGATCGTCGAGGTCGGCCGCTATCATGGTCCTGCCCATCGTCAGGATCACCGGCAGCGGAAGGGAGTGGGCGGAGACCATCACCGGCCATCGCGGATCGGCCGAGCCCGGAGCGGGCGGGCGGAGCGGCGAGCCGGGCACCGCTGCGCCTTCCCATCGGCCCGGCTGCCCCGGAGCAAGGCTCCGGATCTGCCCGGGTCAGCCACAGCCCAAAGGAGCGCCTCGTGACCGCCCCTCGTTTCCTCTCCCGCCAGGTGCTCGCCGAACAGGTGCGCGACCGGCTCCTCGAAGGGATCCTCAATGGACGCTACCCGCCCGATTCGCGGATCGTCGAGACCCGGGTCGCCAAGGAGCTCGGAACGAGCCAGGCGCCGGTCCGGGAGGCGCTCCGGAGCCTCGAGGCCCTCGGCGTCGTCGAGATCTCGCCCTTCCGGGGGGCGCGCGTCCGGCGCCCGACCCGTCGGGAACTCCTCGATGCCTACGTCGTCCGCTCGAACCTCGAAGCCCTCGGGGCGCGGTTGGCCGTTCCGAACCTCACGCCGACGAGCCTTGCCGAGCTCACCGAGCTCGTGGAGCGGATGGAGTCGGCCGCAGAAGCCGGCGACGGCCACGCCGTGGCCGAGTTCGACGTCACCTTCCACGGCCGGATCGTCGCGCTGAGCGACAACCGGACCCTCGAGAAGGTCTGGCGCTCGCTCGAGCCCTTCTCCCGGACCTACATCACCCTCATGGCGCCGGGGGCCGACCCGAAGTGGACGGCCAGCCTCCACCGGCCGATCCTCGAGGCGCTCCTCCGGCGCGATCCCGACGCGGTCGTCGCCGCCCTCGAGTGGCACTTCGTCCAGGTCCGGGACAACATGGCCCGTCGCTGGCGCGATCCCGGCGAGAACGCCGCGAACGAGGCCACCGAGCGAGCCCGCGCGGGCTGAACCAGCCCGGCCGACCAGCGCCCGCGGCGGGCCGCGGCTCCGACCCGGCTCAGCGGGTCGCGCTCGACCCCTTCGGTCCGCCCTCGGGACCGCGCCGCCGGGTGAACTTGTCCCAGAGCGAGGCGGCGTTCAGCGTCTGGATGTGATCCATCATGTAGCCCTGGCCGACGTCGACCGGATAGCGGTCGTCGAAGCGGACCCGGGCCATCGTCTCCTCGCGGGACCAGCCCTTCGCCACGGCCGCCGCGACGGCGGCCTCCCATTCGAGGAGGACGGCCCGCTGGGTGTGGACGTAGTCGAGGGTCGTCACCGGGCCGTGGCCCGGCACGAGGTGGTCGACGTCGAGCTGGCGGATCCGCTCGAGGGCGACGAGCCACTGGTCGACGTCGGAGGTCATGAGCCAGGTCTGGCACTCGGAGAAGATCGTGTCGCCGGTGAAGACGACCCGCTCCTCGGGGACGTAGACGGCGACCTGGCCGGGCGTGTGGCCTGGCGTGTGGAGGAGATGGAACGTGTGGTCGCCGACCCGGAGGGTGAGGTCGCCGGTGAAGACGATCCCGCCCTTGTTCGGATCGGCGTAGTAGGTCTCCCGGTCGGGGAAGATGGCCTGGCCCTCGGGGTCGTCGGTCGGGATCGCCTCGGCGGCGTAGGCGTAGGGATCGAGGTCGGGCGTCGGGACCATGAAGTTGTCGTAGACCCCCTGGTGGTGGACGACGACGCCGGCGCCCTTGAAGTAGTAGTTGCCGAAGATGTGGTCGACGTGGTGCTCGGTGTTGATGACGTAGCGGATCGGGCCGAAGGTTTCCGCCTCCCGCCGCATCGCCACGGCTCGGGTGGGAAGCTGCGGGGTGTCGATGACGACGACCCCGTCGGAGGTGACGACGAAGCTCGGGTTGCAGCCGCGGAGCTTGGTCGTCGTGTAGACGTTCGGAGTCACCCGTTCCATCATCGAGGTCAGTTGGTCCATCGTCTCCAACTCCGATCCGATCGCGTCCATCGCGATCGCGCTACTGGGTTGCGGTGAGGCCGCCGTCGACGGCGAGGATCTGGCCGGTCACGAAGCCCGCCGCCTCCGAGCAGAGGAAGACGACCGGCCCGACGAGGTCGCGGGTCTCGCCGACCCGGGCGAGGGGGATCCGGTTGACGATCGAGGCCCGAAAGCCCGGATCGTCGAGGAGCATCGCCACCTGGGGTGTGTCGATGAAGGTCGGCATGATGGCGTTGACCCGGATCCCGTACTTCGCCCATTCCGTCGCCCACTGTCGCGTCAGGGAGCTGACCGCACCCTTGGCGGCGACGTAGGCGGAGTAGCCGGCGGCGATGCCGAGGTTGGCCCGGACCGAGGAGATGTTCACCACGGCCCCCGAACGGCCGGCCGCGATGAGCCGTCGGACGACGGCCTGGGTCGGCAGGACGGTGCTCCGGACGTTCAGCTCCATGATCCAGTCCCAGGCCTCGCGGGGGTAGGCCTCGGCGGGGTAGAGGACCTTCCCGGCCCCGCCGCCGACGGCGTTGACGATGATGTCGACCGGGCCGAAGCGGGCCGTCGTTTCCTCGACCCACCGCTCGCAGTCGGCCTCCACCGTCGCGTCGCCGACGAGGGCGAGCCCCTCCGAGCCGGCGGCCACGACCCGCGCGACCGCCGCCTCCAACGGCTCTCGGCGTCGACCGGCCACAGCGACCTTCGCCCCGGCGGCGGCAAGCCCCTCGGCCAGGGCGGCACCGATGGCCCCGCCGCCCCCGGGGACGAGGGCGACGCGCCCGGCCAGGCTGAAGAGGGGATCGGCTCCCATGGCACCTTCCTTCCTCGGCGCTGCTCACGCGGCGCAGGTCCGGCACCCTGATCGCCGTGCGACGAGCCGGGCGACGATCGGGCGCATCATCGATTATCGAGAATTGAAGGATATCGCTCTCGCCGCCCGCGGGTCAACCGGCTCGCCGCGAGCCGTGAGCCACTCGCGCTCGCCGGGCTTCGAGCGCCCTCGCCCCGAACCGCCGACCGTCAGCCGGCCAGCGGCTCGACGCCGAGGAACCGTCGCTGCATCGCCTCGTCGGCGAGGAGTTCGCCGGCCGTCGTCTCCTGGACCACCTCGCCGGTGACCATGAGGAGGATCCGATCCGCCACGGCCGTGGCGACGGCGAGGTTCTGCTCGACGAGGAGGATCGAGACCCCTTCCCGGGCGAGCGCCTGGATCGTCTCGACGAGTCGCTCGACGACGGCCGGTGCCAGCCCTTCGGACGGTTCGTCCATGACGAGGAGGGTCGGGTTCGTCAGGAGGGCGCGGGCGATGGCGAGCATCTGCTGCTCCCCGCCGGAGAGCTGCGTGCCGGCGACCTTGCGCCGATTGGCCAGCTCCGGGAAGAGGTCGTAGACGGCCGGGATCGACCAGCGACCCCGGGCGACGAGCCGGGCGTCGATCATCCGAAGATGCTCGTCGGTGGTCAGCGAGGGAAAGAGCCGTCGTCCCTGGGGGACGTAGCCGAGGCCGGCCCAGCAGATTTCGTGGGACGGCCGGCCGAGGAGCTCGCGGCCATCGAAGCGGATCGAGCCCTGGGCCGTCGGTGGCGTCATGCCCATGAGCGCCCGGCAGAGGGTCGTCTTGCCCATCCCGTTCCGACCGAGGACGGCGGTGGTGCCAGCGTCCACGGTCGCCGACAGCCGGTGGAGGACGTGGGCCCCGCCGTAGAAGGCGTCGAGGTCGCGAATCTCGAGGCGATGCTCAGGCGCCATGGCCGCGCCCCAGGTAGATGTCGTGGACCCGCTGGTCGCCCCGGATCTCGTCCGGGCTGCCCTCGGTCAGGATCCGGCCTCGGTCCATGATCGTGACCCGTTCCGCCACGCGCAAGGCGACCTCCATGTCGTGTTCGATGATGATGAGGGTCACCGCCCGGTCGATGCCGAGGAGGAGCTCGGTCAGGCGCTGCCGCTCGGCCCGGGCGAGGCCGGCGGCCGGCTCGTCGAGGAGGACGAGGCGGGGCTCGGCGGCGAGGGCCATGGCGATCTCGAGCTGGCGCTTCTCGCCGTGGGAGAGCTCGCCGGCGGCGATCCCGAGGCGGTCGGCGAGCCCAACCGCCTCGGCCGCGGCCGCGGCCCGGCCCCGGAGGGCCCGATCGGCGGGCGTCCGAAGGACCCGCAGCCGTCCGGCTCGCGGTCCCAGGGCGGCCAGGTAGAGGTTGTCCTCGACGCTCAGGCCGGCCAGGACGCGGGACGTCTGGAAGGTCCGGGCCAGGCCCATCCGTGTCCGCGACCAGGCCGGGAGGTCGGTCACGTCGCGACCGAAGAGCTCGACCCGGCCGCTCGTCGCCGGCATGGCCCCGGCGATGACGTTGAAGAGGGTCGTCTTGCCGGCGCCGTTCGGGCCCAGGATCGCCCGCCGCTCGCCGGCGCCGACGACGAGATCGACGTTCTCGACGGCGTGGACGCCGGCGAAGTACTTCGTCACGCCGACGAGGCGCAGGACCGTGCCGTCCACCTACCGACCCTCCCCGGCGACCGGCCCGGCCAGGACGCGGCGAACGGCGGCGTCGATCCGGCTGCCGATCCCGACGAGGCCACCCGGTGAGAGGAGGACGATGACGAGGAAGATCGCCCCGATGATCGTCACGTACCGGTCCGTAAACGCCGGTCCGTAGATCTCGAGGACGGTGAAGACGAAGGCGCCGAGCCAGGCCCCCTCGAGCCGCCAGAGACCGCCGATGACGGCCGCTGCCAGGACGTCGATGGTCACCTCGAGACTGATCGAGCCGGCCGACATCCGGGTGTTGCTCCAGACCGAGAGGACGCCGGCCAGCCCGGCGATGGCAGCACCGAGGCCGAAGGCGAGGGTCCGGTAGACGCGCGGGTTGAAGCCGAGGGCGGCCATCCGGGTCGGCTCGTCGCGGACGCCCTGGAGGGCGATGCCGAAGGGCGTCCGGACGAGGTAGCGGATGAGGGCGAAAACGACGAGGGAGGCGGCGAGGCAAAAGTAGAAGTACGTCGTCGGGGCGAGGACCGGGTCGCCGAGGACGGCCGGCGGAAAGACGCCGTTGATTCCCTCGTGGAGGCCGAACTGGGGGACGGCGGCGAAGACGTTGTAGCTGATCATCGCCAGGGCGAGGGTGATCATGAGGAAGTAGACCCCGACGCTGCCGCTGGCGAGGGCGCCGAAGACGAGGCCGATGACGGCGGCGAGGCCGATCCCGGCCCCGGCGGCGAGCCACGGGTCGAGCTTCTGGTCGACGGAGAGCCAGGCGGTGAAGAGGCCGGCCACGCCGAAGAGGCCGACCTGGGCGAGGGAGACCATCCCGCCGTAGCTGGCCAGGAAGGTGAGGCTCGCCGCGACGAGTCCGAGCCAGAGGGTCTTGAGGCCGATGGCGCTCGTCGCGTAGGTGCCGAAGACCGGCGGGGTCAGGACGGCGAGGGCGAGGACGGCGACGGGGATCGCCCGCCGGAGGAGCTGGTACGCCGTCATGCGCTCGCCCTCCCGAAGAGGCCGGAGGGCTTGAGGGCAAGGACGGCGGCGACGAGGACGAAGGTCAGGACCATGGCATACGGCGACCACCCGCTCGGCAGGTAGACGGCGGCGTAGGACTGGATGACGGCGAGGAGGAGGGCGCCGACGGCGGCCCCGATGAGGCTGCCCATGCCGCCGACGATGACGATGATGATCGAGCTGAGAAGGAAGGCGCCGTCGAGGCCCGGAGCGAGGGAGAGGATCGTCCCGCCGAAGACCCCCGCCAGGCCGGCGAGGCACGACCCGATGAAGAAGGCGACGGCGAAGACGACCCGGACGTTGACCCCGAGGGCGGCGGCCATCGCCCCGTCGTCGATCCCGGCCCGGACGAGGATCCCGAAGCGCGTCCGCTGGATCCAGACCCAAAGGAGGATGCCGATCCCGAGGGCGACCCCGATGGTCACGAGCTTGAAGATCGGATAGCGGAGGTCGTAGACGGGGAGGGGAGCCGAACCGCTGAGGACCGGGGGCGGGGTGATGGTCTGGGCCATCGCCCCGAAGTTGGCGAGCATCTGGTCGGCGAGGATGAGGGAGATGGCGATGGTGATGAGGGCCTGGCGCAGGTCCTGGCCGAGGTTCCAGCGGAGGAAGACCTCCTCCATGACGAGCCCGACGACGCCGATGGCGATGGTCGCCACGCCGATGGCGAGGAACCAGTCCAGCCCCGCCTTCGAGGTCAGCGACCAGGCGATGTAGCCGCCGAGCAAGTAGAGGCTGCCGTGGGCCATGTTGACGACCCGCATGAGCCCGAAGATGAGGGTCAGGCCGCTGCCGGCGAGGAAGTAGAGCCCGGCCAGGGCGAGGGCGTTCATCGAGACGAGGATGAAGATCGGCAGGTTCCCGGTCGGGCCGAGGCCCTTCGAGAGGGCCTGGGCGAGGACGCCGCCGAGGCCGAGGACGACCAGTCCGAAGCCGATGAGGGCGGGCCCGCGGGCGGCGAGGGTGCGCCGCCACGACGACCGGGCGATCGACGCCGGGCCGCCGATCGGGTCCGGCCGGCCACGGGTCGGTGACGACGCCCCGTGGTTCGATGTCGTGTCCGTCATCTGCTCCTTCGATCCTCCATCGCAACCTTGACGCCCCCCGATCGTAGACTACAATGCCGCAGAAAGCTACCGATCATCGATTATCGAGGAGGAGCCTACCGCGGAACCGTACGGCGCGCGGCGCCATCCATCGACGTCGTTCTGGGCATTGAGGAGACAGCGCATGGACAGCCGAACGCACCCTCATCCGTTGTCACGAGTCGTCTCGCACAAGCTCATCGCCCTCGCCAGCGCAGCGGCCATCGTCGCTGCGGCCTGCGGCGGCGCGGCCAGCCCGAGTCCGTCGTCGGCTCCGAGCGCCCCGGCGAGCCCGACCGCCAGCGAGGCAGCGAGCCCGTCCCCCTCGCCCGTCTCCACCGAACCGATCAAGATCGGGGTCCTCACGACCTGCGGTGGCCCCTTCGCCACCTTCGAGGCCGAGTCCTTCTCAGGCGCGAAGTACGCCCTGATCAAGTGGGCCGGCGCCAAGGCCCAGGGAACCGGATCCCAGGACCCGGTGACCGGAGCGACCGTCGCCGGTCGGCCCGTCGAGATGCTCTTCGGCTGCACCGACGTCACCCCGGATGTCGCCGTCCAGCAGGCGCGGCGGCTCGTCGAGGGCGAGAAGGTCGACATCCTCCTCGGCCCGCTCTCGGGTGATGAGGGTGTCGCCGTCGCCAACTACGCCAAGACGCAGCCGAACGTCACCTTCGTCAATGGCACCTCCGGTGCTCAGGTGACGACGCTCCAGGTGAAGGCGGAGAACTTCTTCCGCTTCGGCGGCGACGGCGCCCAGTGGATGGCCGGCCTCGGCTCCTACGCCTACAAGGTCAAGGGCTGGCGGAAGATGGCCATCCTCGCCGAGGACTACTCGTATCCGTACACCCTGGCCGCCGGCTTCGTCCAGGAGTTCTGCTCCCTCGGCGGCCAGATCACGTCCCGGACCTGGGTCCCGCTCAGCGTCACCGACTACTCCTCGTACGTCGCCCAGCTCCCGCGCGACGTCGACGGGTATCTCCTCCTGACCGGTGGGACGAACACCATCGCGGCCGAGAAGGCCTTCCAGGACATCGGCGGCAAGCCGGGTGAGCAGATGCTCGGCGGCTCGTCGGTCATGGACCCGACCTCCTTCAGCGTCGGTGACGCCCTCGTCGGCCTCGTCGGTGGCTCCCCCGTGCCGCTCGGCGGGACGTCGCCCGAGTGGGTCGAGTTCGTGAACGGCTTCAAGAGCGTGTACCCGGATGTCCCCGCCGATAGCCTCTTCACGGTCCTCTACCACAACGGCATGCAGGCGATCATCCAGGCCCTCGAGAAGGTGAACGGCGATCTCTCGGGCGGCCAGGCGGCCTTCCGCGAGGCGCTCAAGAACCTGAACCCGACCTTCCCGAACGGCCAGGTTCGCCTCGACGAGAACCGGAACTCCATCCAGCCGGCCTACATCGTCCAGATCACCAAGGAGACGGGCGAGCTCGGCTTCAAGGTCCTCAAGAAGGTCGAGAACGTCGACCAGACCTTCGGCGGCGCCTTCGGCCCCGACTCGCCGGCCCCGAGCCGCGACGTGCCGGAGTGCAAGGCGGGCACCCCGCCGCCCTGGAGCGCCGACTTCTAGTCGAATACCACCCCCCTCCCCGAGCACGAGGCCCCGCCCGCACCCCCCGGGCGGGGCCTCGTCATGTCGTCGCGGGCGAGCGGGTACGGACGCCGTGCCCCCGGACGGGGCACCCTCGACAGGGGAGGCGAACCCACGCGATCCGGCGACTCGGCGACCGGGCGCCGGGGGACCGCGATGGGGGACGAGGGGGATCGCAGGGCAAAGAACTGGAGCGGGAGACGGGACTCGAACCCGCGACATTCTGCTTGGGAAGCAGACACTCTACCGACTGAGTTACTCCCGCTCGTGGGCCGTGATTCTAGCCGTCGGCTCCGTCGCGGTCAACGGGTCGGCGGGGTCGCGGGCAGGGAGCCAGGAGGAGGTTCTCCGCTGTCCACGTGCTTCATCGTGCCGTCGTCGGTGGTTCGGTCGAGGAGCGTCACGGAGTCCTCGATGGGGTAGCTCGGGAGTCGCACACGCCCCGCCGCCAGCAGCGCCCGGCTTCTTCTCGTTTACTCACGGGGGGAGTCAGGTAGCAACCCCGAGCCCCGTCTTGTTGAGCAGCCCGAGCGTGGCTGAGGACCGGACCGCGCCTTGCTGTTCGCGGTACTCCCCGGGCGAGTAAACGAGAAGGACGATCTTCTCGCTCACTCCCCGGGTTAGTAAATGCGACCCTCCCGGCGCGTCGAGAGAGCGGCTCACTCTCACCGTGAGTAAACGCAATGGTCCGGGCCGGCGGGGGTTGCCCGGCGCCGCGCACCGGGCCCGAGACGAACCGAACCGACGCGGAACCAGCCCCGTCACCCGCGATGCGGATGGTGGGGCGGGACGGCGCATGGCGTCGTGTCTGGTCACGGTGGCTCCGGGTCAGGGTTGGGCGCATCCGATCGAGCGAAAACCCGCCCCTGCACGATCGGTCGGGGTCCGAATGGGGTGCTGGATCGGTGCCCTGCGCACGCTGATGCCGCAAGGGTGCACCGGGCCCACAGGGCCGACCGGAGCACGGAGGAGGCCCTCGCCTCGACCCGAGGCACGGCTGCCCCGGTGCCGAGTTCACGGAACCGATAGGACAGGGCGGCCGGCTCGGGGACCGCCCCTGGCCCGCGCTACGATCGGAGGTGCCGTGGCGACCCGAACCCCAGACCAGCCCGCCCTCGAACCGAGGCGACCCTTCGTCCGCATCGCGGCGACCGTCCTCGCCTACGCGACGGCGATGGCCTACCTCGAGGCTGCCGTCGTCGTCTACCTTCAGGCCGTGTTCGGGGCCCGAGTCGGGGAGATCTTCCCGCTCCGCCCCATCGAGACCGTCGGCGACCTCATCGTCATCGAGGTCGGCCGGGAAGCCGCGACCCTGGTCATGATCGCCGCCGTCGGGATCCTCGTCGGGCGGACGGCCATCGAGCGTCTCGCCTGGGCGGCCGTCGTCTTCGGGACCTGGGACATCGCCTACTACGGCTGGCTCTACGTCTTCTCGGGCTGGCCGCCGTCCCTGGCAACGTCCGATCTCCTCTTCCTCATCCCGGGCCCCTGGGTCGGACCGGTCTGGGCGCCGGTCGTCGTGAGTCTCGCCCTCGTCGGCTTCGGTCTGGCCGCGGCCTTCCGCGAGCGCCGCGGCCGACCCATCCTCCTCCGCAGGCGGCACGTCCTCGCTGGCCTCGGCGGCGGGCTCGTCGTCGTCGCCAGCTTCCTCGCCGACGCGCCGAACGTGGCCGCCGGGGGGTTGCCGGGTGGCTTCCCGGTGGCCGTCTTCTTCGTCGGCCTCGGGGTCGCCGTCGCGGCGGCCATCGACGCCCTCCGGCGCCCCGGGTGAGCCCGGCCCGCGGATCGGCGGTCGAGCGACGCCTGGTATCGTGAGACCGTGGCGAGCGAGGACACCCAGACGGGCTCCACCGCGCTGACGATCATCGCGCCGCCCGGGGGTGACGCCCAGGTGGGAGGCGGCGCCCGCGGATCGGGGCGCCTCGTCGCGCGCTGGCTCGGTCGCGTCCCCTACCGATCGGCCTGGGCGCTCCAGAAGGAGTTGGTCGCCGAGCGGGCCCGCGGCGCCATCGGCGATCGCCTCCTCCTCCTCGAGCACGAGCCGGTCCTCACCCTGGGCCGCCATGCCGACCCACGACACGTCCTCGCCCCGCCGGAACTTCTCGCGGCGCGTGGCATCGAGGTCGTCCGTGTCGAGCGCGGCGGCGAGGTGACCTACCATGGCCCCGGTCAACTCGTCGCCTACCCCATCGTCGCCCTCGCCGAGCGGGGGATCGGCGTCCGGGGCTTCGTCCGGCTCCTCGAAGCCGTCCTCGCCGACACCTGCGCTGCCTTCGGCGTCCCAGCCGGCCCCCGGCCCGGGCACCCGGGCTGCTGGTGCGATCCCGAGGGCCCACTGCCTCGCAAGATCGGCGCCCTCGGCCTCCGGATCGAGCGCGGGGTGACGTACCACGGCATCGCCCTGAACGTCGACGTCGATCTCGGCGCCTTCGAGCTCATCGATCCCTGTGGGTTGCCGGGGATCCGGTCGACCTCGCTGGCGGCCGAACTCCGCCGCCTCGGTCGGCCCGGGTCGGTCCCGACGGTCGAGGTCGTCGGCCGCCGCTTCGCCACGATCTTCGCCGCGGCCATCGGCGCGGCCCTCCTCAACGACGGGTAGCGATCGTGCCGACCGGCCTCTTCGAGCTCCGCCGCGACGCCATCACCGGCTGGTGGGTGGCGACCGTCGTCGACCGGGCCTTCGAACGAGCCCGCTTTCGGCTCGCGGCCGAGCCGGTGGACGACGGTGGGGTCTGCCGGAACTGCCACGAGCCCTCCGGTGGCGGCGTCCGACACCGCCTCCTCCGCGGCGACGCCTTTCACGTCGTGGGAACCGAGGAGGATGCCGGACGGGCCGGCGAGGGAGCCCAGCTCCGACTCGGGTCGCCGCGAGCGGTCGGATCGTGGTCGACGATCGTCGCTCCACCCGGCGAGCACCGACCGCTCCACAGCGTCGGCACGGAGCTCATCGCCACCCTCCTCGATGCCGCCCGCCGGGTCATCGAGGACCTCCGGCGGGTCGGGACGACGGAGTACGTCCAGGTTGTCCAGAACTGGGGCGCCCAGGCCGGGGCCCGGACGAACCACCTCTGCCTGGACGTCTACGACCTGCCCCAGATCCCCCACCGGGTCGGCGAGGAACTCGGCGGTGCGGCCCGGTTCGTCATTCGAGAGGGAGAGTGCCCCTTCTGTCGGCTCGTCCGGGACGAGGTCCGGCGAGGCGTGCGGCTCGTCTGGCAGGACCGAGCTTCGGTCGCCTTCGCCCCCTTCGCCTCGCGATCGCCCTTCGAGGTCTGGATCGTCCCCCGTCACCACGAGGCCGACTTCGGGCGAGCGATCGAGGCCGAAGTGCGCTCGGCCGCCGAGGCCCTCCGACAGGTGCTCGCCCGGCTCGCCCTCCTCGACGGACCGCCCTACAACCTCGTCCTTCACACCGCCCCGCTTCGCGAGCGGGTCGACCAGACCTACCACTGGCACTGGGAGATCCACCCGCGGCTCCGCGCCATCGCCGGGCTCGAGCTCGGGACCGGGCTGCCGGTCAACCCCGTCGCCCCGGAGGACGCCGTCGAGGAGCTCCTGGCGGCCGGGGAGATCGAGCTGGCCGACGGCCCACCGGCGCCGCGACCCCTCGGCGACCCCGACGCCGCGGCGGGCCGGACGACCGCCGGCGCCTCGGAGCGGGATCCGATCTCGCCTCGAACGGCGGAGCCGTGGGCTGCCGGGCCCGATCTGGAGCGAGGCGGGTGATCCAGGACGGTGCCGCGCGTCACACCGGCTCGGGCTGGCTCGTCGCCATGCATCGGAGCGCGCGTGTCCCCAGCGGTGGCTCCCTCAGCCCTCTCCAGGTCGGGAGTGCGTTTCGTTGCTCGAACCGGTCTTCAGCGTGGTCAGCCCCCTCGGCGCCGCAGCTTGCGGCACAATGGCACCGTCAGCCGTCGAAGCGCGGGGGGTACCGATGACCGACGAAGCCGCCCGGCCGGTCGGGGCAGACGCCCAGCCGACGGACGAAGCCCGGACCTTCGTCGAGGCGCTCTTCGCCCAGCATCACGCCGAGATCTACGCCTACCTCGTTCGCATGGTTCGGGACCCGGACCTCGCCGCCGACCTGACCCAGGACGCCTTCGTCAAGGCCTACCGGGCCTACGACCTGCTCGGCAAGCCCGACAACGCCCGGGCCTGGCTCTACCAGATCGCCCATCGGGTCGCTCTCGACGAGCTCCGGCGACGGAAGATCATTCGCTTCGTACCCTTCGCCGGTGAGGCGCGCGGGGCGGCACCGTCGGCCGAGCGCCTGGCCATGGACGCCCGCCTCTCCGGCGAGCTGGCTCGGGCCCTGGCGAAGATCCCCGAGCGGCAGCGAGCCGCCCTCCTCCTCGCCGAAGTCCACGACCTGTCGGGCCTCGAACTGGCAGCCGTCCTCGGGGTGAGCCACATCGCTGCCCGGGCCCTGCTCACCCGGGCTCGGGAGAGCCTCCGTCAGGCCCTGGCGGCCGAGCACGCCGCCAGCGCCGAACGAGAGGCGGCGGCCGAGCGGCGACCGGGTGTCGCCTCGCCGCCGTCCGAGGGGTCGCGACGATGATGCGGTTCTGGCGCGATCGCTCGATCCGCTTCCGCCCGGATCGCCGCCGGCCCGACGACTGGGCCGATGTCCACGACCGGGCCCGGTCTTTGGCCGCAGAACGCCTCTGGGAGCCGCTCGGCCCGGCCGATGCCGCCTGGCTCGTGGAGCACCTCGCCGGCTGCCCGACCTGCCAGGGGGTGGCGACGGCCTACGAGCGTCAGCGGGAGGCCCTCCGGGCCCTCGCCACGCCCGAGCCGCCCCGCGACCTCTGGGCCCGAACGGCGGCCGCCCTCGATCGGGAGGCGGCGGTGCGCCGCTCGAGCCGGCGCGGCGCCGCCGGCGGAACCGCCCCGACCGCCCTGCGGTCGCCGGCCCGAGCCCCGATCGCCCGGGTCGTCCCGTACGGTGCCCTCGCCGGCGTCCTCGTCGTGGCCGTCGTCGTCGGGGCCTCGTTCCTCGCTCGGCGGATGCCGCCGGCGGAGAGTGCCTCGCTCGAGCCCTCACCGGTGGCATCGCTTCCTCTGGCCACACCCATCGCGATCCCAGCCGGGCCGATCGCCTGGCTCGAGCGGCGCGACGATGGCACGTATGCGCTCGCCCTCGCCTCGCTTGGCCAGGTCTGCCCGGGCCCGGCCGGGACGGACTGCGCGCCGATCACGCCGCCGCAGGAGATCGCCCTCGCCCTCGGCGGCGAGCCGCGGGTCGTCGTGCGCTCGCCGACGAGCGATCGGCTCGTCGTCGTCGTCGGCGGCGAATCGGGCGGCCGCGTCCTCGTCGTCCCGGTCCCCTCGCCCTCGCCGGCCCCGAGTCCCACCGCCGTCGCCTCGCCGTCGCCGAGTCCGACGCCGACACCGACGCCAAGCGCTGCGCCGACACCGACGCCGAGCCCCGGCCGAACATCGGCGAGCCCGGCGAGCCCGACCGTGTCGCCCGAGCCGACGCCGGCGGCGAGCCCGAGCGAGGAACCCGAGCCGAGCCCGACCGGGAGCGCGGTGCCGACGACCTCTCCGAGTCCCAGCTCGACCCAGAGCGCGGCACCCTCCGCTTCTGCGGCACCAGCGTCCCCGACGCCGTCGGCGCTGCCGCTGGAGCCGGTCGCCATCCTCGACGGCGTCTCCGTCGTCGGCGAGACGGCTGCCTGGTCGGCCTCGGGCCGCTGGTTCGCCTTCTCGGCCCGGCCCGCCTCGGGCTCGGGAGGCCCCGACGTGTACGTCTGGCAGCCCGGAGAGGAACGGGCCCGAGCGGTTACGAGCGACGGTCGTTCTGTCTTCTCGGCCTGGCTCGGGGACTGGATCGTCGGCAGCCGCGTCGAGCAGCGGGTCGACGGCGGGGTTCCCGATCTTCGGCTCGGGACGGGACGACCGTTCCTCCTCGACCCGGAGACCGGCGTCCGGCAGTCCGTCGACGTCCTCGACGTGTGGCGGCCGGTCGTCGATCCGACCGGTCGGTGGGCCGTCTACTGGCGGGGCTCGCTCCGCCTGGCCGACGACGGCGTGACCTGGCTCCCCGACGCCGGTGCCCTCGTCCTCGGGCCGTGGCCGGGTGGGCTGCCGCCCAGCGCCTACCTCCCGGAGACGGACGGCGAGGTGGCCACTCCCACCGGGGGCGTCGCACAGCCGACCGGCTCCGGAGACGACGGCCTTCGGTCCGACGCTCGACAGCCGCCCTCTGGATCGCCCGCGGCCGGTGGGCCGATCCGGGGCCGAGCTGCATCCCCGTCGCCGAGCAGCGCGCCCGAGACGAGCCCCTCGCCGTCGGCGAGCCCATCCGCGTCGGGGCTCCTCGAGGGCTCGTCGTCGCCGTCGCCGAGTCTCGAACTCCCCGAGGGACTGACCGCCATCGCCGCCGGACCGCTCCGCGACTGGGACGTCCGCTGGGATCCGACCGGCCTCCGCTTCGCCGTGTGGGTCGCCGACCCCGTCGACCCGAACGTCGGTCGGCTCTCGCTCTTTACCATCGACCCCCAGACCGGCGCCCTCGACCCCGAGGGGTTGTCCTTCCGAGACGAGCCCTCGCTGGCCGGGTTCGCCCTCGGCCTCGGGCGGCTCGCCTGGGCCGTGCCGCCCGGCCAGGGCGGCGAGCCGAGCCACATCCGGGTCTTCGCCTGGAGCGGGAGCGACGTCGGCACGGCGGTCGGCCAGCCCGGTCCAGGCACGCTGCCGGTCATCGTCGTTCGGTAGGGCCCGGCGCCCGCGGCCGAACGCCACGCCGACGCCGGCCCGCTCGCCTGGCGGAGCGACGCTACCGAGTTCGTCTGCAGGGTTGCGCCAACCGGCCGCGATGGCGTATCGTCCGGGCCGTGCGACCGTCGATGGTCGCGGGCTCGGTGCTCACCGCCGCGCTCGCCCTGGTCGCCGTGCCCGGCCTGGTGGTCTCTCGTCCCCCGTCCCCGCCGACCACCCTGGAGGCAGCGGCGTTCCAGGCCGTTCGCCTCGCGGCCTCGGCCGCCCGTTCGACCCCAGAGAGCGGGCGGCTCGACCCGTCGTTCGCCTCCGAGGGCGCCATCGCGGCGCGGCAGCGCCTCGTCGAGCCCGGCGATCCGGCCACGGAGCCGGCGCCGAGCGGTCGGCCGAGCGTCCGACTCCCGGCGCCGCGGGCTGGCTTCACCTGGAAACCGGCCCGCTCCGTCCTCCGTGGCTACGCGACCTTCTACGACAACGGGACGACGGCGATGCGGCTGCCCCGGGGCACGGTCATCCGCGTCTGCGGGGCCGGCGGCTGCCTCGAGCGGGTCGTGAACGACTACGGGCCAGCCGCCGTCAAGGGCCGGATCATCGACCTCTACCGGCCCGACTTCTTCGCCATCTGCGGCTGCGGCTGGTGGTCGGGGACGACCCTCGTCACCGTCTACGTCTACTGACCCCGGCCGGGCCGCAGCCGACCCAGCGACCGGGTATCCTTCCCACAGCCCCTTGAACGACCGGTCCCGTGAGGCCGGAAAGGAGGTTCGGAGCGTGTCACGTCGCCCCGGGTCCACCCGATGAGCGGCCGTCAGATCATGACCGCGGAGGAGATCCGGCGGGCGACGATTCGGATCTCCCACGAGATCGTCGAGAAGCAGGCGGGGACGGCCGGTCTCGTCCTCATCGGCATCCAGCGTCGCGGTGTGCCCTTGGCCCGGCGCCTCGCCGCCGCCATCCGGGAGCACGAGGGGGTGGAGGTCCCCGTCGGTGCCCTCGACATCACCTTCTACCGCGACGATCTCTCGCTCATCGCCCAGCAGCCGATCGTCAAGGGGACCGACATCCCCGTCGACCTCAACGACCGGACCGTCGTCCTCGTCGACGACGTCCTCTACACGGGGCGGACCATCCGGGCCGCCATGGACGCCCTCGTCGACTTCGGTCGGCCGCGCGCCATCCGGCTCGCCGTCCTCATCGATCGCGGTCATCGCGAGCTCCCGATCCGGGCCGACCACGTCGGCAAGAACGTCCCGACCTCCCGCGAGGAGCAGGTCGCCGTCCATCTCGTCGAGGTCGACGGCGAGGATTCGGTCACCATCGAGCGCGTCGAGCGTCCCGTCCCGGAGCCGGCCCGATGACCGCCGTCGAGGCGCCGCCCACGGGCGGGCCCGGCGCGGCGCCGCCGGCCCGCGGCTGGCGGCGGCGCCATCTCCTCGACCTCGACGAGCTGACGTGGCCCGAGATCGAGCTCGTCCTCGAGACGACGGACGCGATGAAGGAGGTCCTGGGCCGGCCGATCGCCAAGGTCCCGGCCCTGCGGGGTCGGAACGTGACGACCCTCTTCTACGAGGCCTCGACCCGAACCCGGGTGAGCTTCGAGGTCGCCGCGAAGAACCTCTCGGCCGACGTCGTCAACGTCGCCGTGGCCTCTTCCTCGGTGACGAAGGGCGAGTCCTTCGTCGACACCATCCGAACCATCGAGGCCCTTGGTGCCGACATGCTCGTCATCCGCCACGCCGTCTCGGGGGCTCCCTACCTCGCCGCCGAGATCTTCGGGGGCAACGTCCTCAACGCCGGCGACGGCTGGCACGCCCACCCGACCCAGGCCCTCCTCGACCTCTACACGATGCGGGAGCGCCTCCCCGACGGGTCGGTGGCCGGCAAGAAGGTCGTCATCCTCGGCGACATCCTCCACTCCCGGGTCGCCCGATCGAACGTCTGGTCGCTGACGGCGGCGGGGGCCGATCTCTGGCTCTGCGGGCCGGCCACCCTTCTCCGCGGCTTCGAGGCCTGGGCGGCCGCGGGGGCTGCTGCCGGGCGGCCGTTCACGGTCACGAGCGACGTCTCGGCCGCCCTCCGCGACGCGGCCGTCGTCATGGCCCTCCGGATCCAGCGAGAGCGGATGGCCGCCGGGCTGCTGCCGTCGCTGCGGGAGTACGCGGCTCGCTTCGGGCTGACCCAGGAGCGTCTCCGACTCGCCCGGCCCGACGTCGTCGTCATGCACCCCGGTCCGATGAACGAGGGGGTCGAGATCGCCCCCGACGTGGCGACGGATCCGCGGGCCGTCATCACCGACCAGGTGACGAACGGCGTCGCCGTTCGGATGGCGCTCCTCTATCTCCTCGCCGGCGTCCACGGGGAGGTGGCGGCCGGATGACCGAGGGGCGCGGCCCGACCGGGACGCTCCAGGTCGGTGCCGTCGTCGAGCGGCTCGCGGTGGGACCCGCCTGGCTCGTCGATCCGGCCACCGGCCGTTCGGGGCCGGGCGAGATCCTCGTCGAGGGCGGTCGGCTGCGGGCCGTGGACTGGCTCTCGGGCGAGGCCGCGGCCGGGGTCGACGAGCGAGGGATCGTCGTCGCGCCGGGCTTCATCGACCTCCACGCCCACTTCCGAGAGCCCGGCAACGAGGACGCCGAGACCATCGCCACCGGCCAGGCGGCGGCCGCCCACGGCGGCTTCACGACCGTCTGCCTCATGCCCAACACCGAGCCGCCCGTCGACGAGCCGTCGGTCGTGGCCCGGATCGGGGCCGCAGCGGCGGCGTCGGGATCGCCGGTCCGCGTCCTCGTCTACGGGACGGTGAGCGTCGGTCGAGGGGGCGAGCAACTGGCGGCCATTGGCGAGCTCGCCGATGCAGGGGTCGTCGGGTTCTCGGACGACGGCGCCTCGGTTCGATCCGCCGCCCTCCTCCGGAACGCCCTCCTCTACGCCGGGATGGCCGGCCTCCCCGTCGTCGAGCACGTCGAGGAGGCGAGCCTCTGCGCCGGCGCCGAAGCCCACGAGGGGCTCGTGGCGACGGTTCTGGGCCTCCGGGGCTGGCCGGCGGCGGCCGAGGCGGCGGTCGTGGCGCGCGACCTGGCCGTCCTCGAGGCGGTCGTCGAGGACGAACCGCGGGCCCGCCTCCACCTGGCCCACCTCTCGACCCGCGAGGCGCTCGACCTCGTCCGGGCGGCGAAGGCGAGGGGGCTGCCGGTGAGCTGCGAGGTGACCCCCCACCACATCGGCCTCGCCGACGAGTGGCTGGCGGGCGCCCGGCGCTGGGCCTGGGAGGCGGTCGACGAAACGGGCCGGCCGCGGAATCCCTGGGCCGACGGGGCGCTCGTCGCCCGCCCCTACGCCACGGCCTGCAAGGTGAACCCGCCCCTTCGCTCCGCCGATCACGCCGTCGCCTGCCTGGCCGCCCTGGCCGACGGGACCGCCGACGCCCTGGCCACCGACCACGCCCCCCACACCGTCGTCGACAAGCTCGTCGAGTTCGGGCTCGCGGCGAACGGGATCAGCGGGATCGAGACGGCCCTCGGGGTCCTCCTGGCGGCCGTCGATAGCGGTCGGATCGGCCTCGATCGGGCGCTGGCCGCCCTCACCGTCGGGCCGGCCCTCATCCTCGGGGAGCGCCTCGGCCGGCGGGTCGGGCTCGTCGAGGGCGAGCCCGCCGACCTCGTCGTCTTCGACCGTGGGGCCCGCTGGCGGGTGACCGAGGACGCCCTGGCTTCGAAGGGTCGCAACAGCCCGCTCCTCGGGCGCGAGCTGCCCGGTCGGGTCCTGGCGACCGTCGCCGACGGCCGGCTCGCCTACGCTGATCCGGAGCTCGTCGCCGGCGCCGTGTCGACCGACGGGGAGGCGGCCGGCCGATGAGCCGAGCCGATCCGCTCGCCGGGCTCGAGCAGCGGAGCCTCTGGGGGGCGACGATGCCGGCCCTCCCGGACCGATCCGGACGGGCCCTCCCCGACACGGCCGACGTCGTCGTCGTCGGCGGCGGGTACACCGGCCTCGCCGCGGCCCGGCGACTCGCCCTCGCCCGGAGTCACGTCGTCGTCCTCGAGGCGGAGACCCTCGGCTGGGGCGCCTCGACCCGGAACGGCGGCATCGTCCATCCGGGCTACAAGTGGGGGCTCGCCGAACTCGTGCGCCGGCACGGGCCGGCGACCGGCCGGCGCCTCTTCGAGGAGTCCCTCGAGGCCTATCGCTTCCTCGTCGGTCTCATTCGGGACGAGGGGATCGACGCCGACCTCCGACCGAACGGCTACCTCGAGCTGGCCTGGTCGCCGGCCCATCGCGAGGCCTTCGCGGCCGAGGCGGCCGCCCTCGCCGAGGTCGGGGTCCCGGCTCGGGTCGTCGAGGGGGCCGAGCTCGCTGCCGAGATCGGGAGCCGGGCCTACGAGTGTGGCCTCGTCGTGGAGGTCGGGGCCGTCCTCCATCCCGGGAAGTGGTTCGCCGGTCTCGCCGCCCTCGCCGACCGAGCCGGCGCCGACCTCCACGAGCGGGTTCGGGTTCGAGCCATCCGGCGCCAGGCCGATGGCCGCTTCGTCGTCGAGACGAGTCGGGGCGCCATCCTGGCCCGCGAGGTCGTCGTCGCCACGAACGGCTACACCGATGGCGCGGCGCCGGCGGTCCGCCGACGGATCATCCCGGTCGGGAGCTACATCGTCGCCACCGAGCCGTTGCCGGCGGCCGTCGCGACGGCCCTCGTGCCGCGCGGTCGAGGGGTCTTCGACAGCCGGAACTTCCTCTCCTACTGGCAGGTGAGCGCCGACGGCCGCCTCGTCTTCGGCGGCCGGGTCAGCTTCTGGCCGACGTGGATCGGCCGGACAGCCCGGCTCCTCCTCGGCCGGATCCGGGAGGTCTACCCGGACCTCGACGGGGTCCGGATCGAGTACGCCTGGGGTGGCAAGGTCGCCCTGACCCTCGACCGGATGCCCCACATCGGGCGGTTCGGCGGGGTCTGGCACGCCGTCGGCTACTCGGGGACGGGGGTCGCCCTCTCGACGTACCTCGGGACCCGGCTCGCCGACTGGCTCCTCGGTGGCCCGCCGCCGGCCCTCGCCTCGCTCCGGTTCCCCCTCGTCCCGGCGCCGTACGAGGGCCGGCCCTGGTTCCTGCCCCTCGTCGGCGAGTGGTTCCGCTGGCAGGATCGGCGCGCCCGCCGCTCCGGGCGATGAGTCGCGCGCCCGAGACGCCCCGGCGGCCGACCCGGCGGCCGGTCGAGTACAAGGGTGCGCCCCTCGACCCGGAACGGGGGCCCGGCCTCGGCTGCTTCTGGGTCCAGGTCGTCCTCCTCGCCATCTTCGTCGTCGCCACCCCGCTCTCGGTGGGCCGGGTCCCGGACGTCGTGACGGCGCTCCTCCTCTTTGCCGTGATCGGCCTCCTCTTCTTCGTCGGCCAGACGGCCATCTTCCTCCTCCGGCTCGTGGCGGCCGAGCGGCGGGAGGCGCGCCGGCGTCCGCTCGCCTCGGCGACGAAGACGGTCGGCGAGATCGAGGCGGAGCTGGCCGACCGGGGGAGCTCGGGACGCGGAGGCGGGGCGACGGCGCCCGAGCCGACGGCGCCGGAGCCGACGGAGGGCGACGGCGACGCATCGGGCGGATCGCCGAGCGTGCGAGAATAGCGGCGTCCCGTCCCTCGCCAGCTGTCGACGCCAAGGTCAGGAGGATCGCCACCGGTGCCCGTACTCGCGACCTTCTTCTCCGTTCGCCGCGGTCGGGATCCCTTCTTCAAGTTCTTCATGAAGACCCTCTTTCCGCGCCAGGTCCGGGAGTACGAGGAGAAGTTCGGGATCCGCTTCCTCGGCTGGTACAACGTCGCCTACGGCTGGGACTTCGACAACGTCATCCTCCTCGAGCTCCCCGACTACGCGACCCTCGATCGACTCGAGGCGGATGCCGCGACGCGCGCCCTCGGGCACCGGGCGGCGGAGTGGCTCTTCGAGCGGCACCACGCGATGTTCCTCCGGGAGCGGCTGGGCCCGGATCTCGTCTATCACGGTTGAGAGGAGGCGATCGCCATGGCGGATGGCCGAAACGATTTGCTCGGCGAGCTCGCGGCGGACGCCGCCCTCGAGCGGACCGACTTCCTCATCAGCGCCGCCGAACAGCTCCGGCGCTTCCTGGAGGCCAACAAGGAACGGATCGCCGAGCTCGGCGGCCTCGTCCTCATCGACGACGAACCCGACTACCTCTCGGTCGCTCCGGACGGCTCGTTCCGGAGCCGGACCCGCTATCTCGACGAGGCGACCGGCCAGTGGGTGAGCGAGACCGAGGTCATCGAGAGCCCGGCCGAACTCGTCGAGCTCTACAACCCGGCCGACATCTACGCTGCCTTCGCCGAGGCGGCCCGCGAAGCGGCCGGGCTGCCGGCCGAGCCGACGGCGACCGAGGAGCTCCTCGAAGCGGCCGGCGTCGCGCCCGAGGAGACCGTCGGGAGCGAGGAGGAGCCGTACGCGGCGGCGGCGGAGGCGTGGGCGGCTCGTCATCCGGCGGGACCCGAACCGGACACCGAGGAAGAGGCGGCGGCCCGCCTCTACGACCTCGCCCTCTCCTTCCAGGAGCGAAGCCAGCGGGCCGAGGCGGCGCTCCTCGAGCAGTTCGAAGAGCTGGCCCGGCCGCTGGCGGCCCGGGTCGGCGACCTCATCGTCGTCGAGGACGACGATGAGCGGCTCGTCCTCTACGCCGACGGTCGACTCCGGGCCGAGGTCCTGCCCGAGGACACGCCGGGGGAGTGGCGGGAGCTCGCCACGCCCGATCAGCTGGTCGAGTACTACGACCCGACCGACGTCTTCGGCGACATCGCCGACGCCCTCGCCGAGGCGTACCCGAGCGTCGCCCCGGAGCTCGGCGAGGGCGACGGCGACGGCCTCGCCGAGGAAGCCGCCGAGGAGCTCGAGGGCGACGACGGCGACGGGATCGGTGGGCCGCGGATCCACTGAGCGGCGACCGTCGCTGAGCTCCGACGGACGGTCGACGGGGCGGTCGACGGGCCGGTCGACGGGCCGGTCGGCGGGGCGCCGCCGATGACGCACCCCCGAACCGGCCCGGCCATCGCCGGTGCCCTGGAGTGTCTCGAGGCCCGGCCCATCGTTCCCGGCCAGTGGCTCGTCCGCCTCGCCGTCCCGGGCGTCGTCGCCGGGATCCGGGCCGGGCAGGTCCTCCACCTCGGGCCCGTCGGGATCCCGGGCGCCGTCCTGCGGCGGGCGTATCCGGTCGCCGGCGTCGAGCCCGTGGCCGGGATCGTCACGCTCTACGTCGATGCCGAGGAGCGGTTCGAGCCGGACGGCGAGGCGGGGCCGGCGGGCTGGCCGGCAGCGCTCCGGGTCGGCGATCGGGTCTGGGCCGCCGGGCCCTTCGGGCGACCGATCGAGGTCGATCCCCGGAGCCGCCACCTCCTCCTCGTCGCCGTCGACCGCCTCTCGGGTGCCCTGCGGCTCCTCGTCGACGAGGCGCTCCGGGACGGTCGGAACGTCACCCTCCTCTTCGGGGCACCCGAGGCGCGCGCCGTCTTTCCATCCGCCCTCCTGCCGGACCCGGTCGAGTACGTCGTCGCCACGGCCGACGGGTCGCTCGGCCGGTCCGGGCCGGTGGAGGCGCTCCTGCCCGAGTACGAGGCGTGGGCGGACCAGGCCGTCGCCGCCGGGCCCATCGAGGCCCTCGCTCGGATCGTCGCCGTCGCCGCCGGCCGCCGGGAGCGGCTCGGGGTCGCTCGCCTCGGGCGGAAGCGCCAAGGCGGGAAGGTCCCCCTCCAGGGTTCCCCGGCGGCTCGACGACGGGCCTTCCTCCAGGTCGTCCTCCCGCTCGGTCCGGTCTGCGCCCTCGGCGTCTGCCTCGGCTGCGTCCGGGAGGGGACGGCGGGACCGGTCCGGGTCTGCCGCGACGGCCCGGTCGTCGCGGCCGAAGAGGTGCGCTGGCCGGAGGCCGTGGCATGAAGCCCCGGAAGCGGGTCGTCACCGGACCCTCGGCCGGCGGTCGGGCGGCGGCCGCCAGGCGGACCCCGACGGTCCGGCGGATCCGGAGCGCCATCGTCCCGGTGGGGCGCGGGCCGCGGCCCGGCCCGACGGGAGCGGACGGGCGCCCGTCCGGGGCGACGGCCGCGTCGGGCGGGGCGCCGGCGACCGATCCACGGGCCTCGCCCTTGGCGACGGTCGATCTCTCGGCCGAGGTGGCGCCCCGGACGGGGCTCCGCCTCCGGAATCCGATCCTCGTCGCCGCCGGCTGTGCCGGCTACGGTCCCGAGGTCGCCGCAACGGTCGATCTCGGGGCCCTCGGGGCGATCGTGACCCGAACGACGACGCTCCGTCCCCGCGATGGTTCGCCGGCGCCGCGCCTCGTCGAGCGGGCGGGAGCCGTGGTCTGGGCGACGGGCCTCCCGAACCCGGGGATCGATGCCGTTCTGGAGCGCTACGCTCCGGCTTGGCCGACGCTCCCGACGGCCGTCGTCGTCAGCATCGGCGGCGAGGCGGCCGGGGAGGTCGGCGAGCTCGTCCGGCGCCTGGAGGACGTTTCCGGCGTCGCCGCCCTCGAGCTCGACCTCGCCCACCTCCGGCCCGGGCCGGCCGACCCGGCGCCGATGGCCGCCCTCGTCGCGGCCGCCCGGCGGGCGACCGAGCGGCCGCTCGTCGTCAAGCTCCCGTACGTCGAGGACCCGCGGCGCCTGGGACGGGCCGTCGTCGATGCCGGCGCCGATGCCCTCGCCGGCCCGGGCGGCCTTCGGGGCCGGGTCCTGGGCGCCGCCGGCGGCCGCCTCGCTCGCCCGCCGGCGCTCGGCGTCGGCCGAGGCTTCCTCGCCGGGCCGGTCCTCCTCCCCCTCAGCCTCGACTTCGTCGCCGAGCTCGCGGCCGGGGTCCGGATCCCCGTCGTCGGCCTCGGCGGCGTCCGCTCCGTCGACGACGTCCTCGACTACCTCGCCGCCGGAGCGAGCGCCGTCGGCGTCGGCACGGCGGCTCTCGCCGACCCTGCGCTCCCCGGCCGCCTCGCCGAGGCGCTCCGGCGGATCTGCGCCCAGGCCGGGATCGCCGACCTCGGCGCCCTCCGCGACCGCCTCCGGCGCGGGCCCGACGGGACGGCGGCGGGCCGTACACTTCTGCCGTGACGACTCCGAAGCCGGCCCTCGAGCTCGCCGCCCAGGCCGCCATCGCCGCCCGGACCGAAGCGCTCTTTCGGCAGACGGGCGGGGTCGTCGAGGGCCACTTCGTCCTCACGAGCGGCCGCCACGCGGCGACGTATCTCGAGAAGTTCCGGGTCCTCCAGCATCCGGCTGCGACCTCCGAGCTCGTCGGCTTCTGGGCCGCCCGCTATCGGGACGCCGACCGGCAGCCGACCGTCGACGTCGTCGCCGGGCCGACGACGGGTGGCATCATCCTCGCCTTCGAGACCGGTCGCCAGCTCGGTGTCCGGGCGATCTTCGCCGAGGAGGTTCGTGACCCGGACGGTCGCGTCCGGCGGGCCTTCCGGCGAGGCTTCGAGATCCGGCCCGGCGAACGGGTCCTCCTCGTCGACGACGTCCTCACGACGGGGGGCTCGTTGGTGGCGATGCTCCCCGCCGTCGAGGATGCCGGCGGCGAGATCGTCGGCTGCCACGTCCTCGTCGATCGCTCGGCGGGACGGGCGGTGCTGACGTCGCCGCTGACCGGGCGAACGTACCCGCTCCGGGCCCTCTGGCAGCTCGATCTGCCGACCTGGGATCCGGCCGAGTGCCCTCGCTGTGCCGCGGGGATGCCGCTGACCGAACCGGGCGGGGGCGGCGCAGCCGGCTGAGTTGGGCCTGGCGTTAGCGGCCGTACTGTGCGACCGCGCAGGAAGTAGGATGGACCTAGGTGTTAAAAAGAGAGGCGGAGTGATGTCCATGAGGACGCAACGACGGTTGGCGGTGGTGGGCGCAGGGATCCTAGCAACGGTGGTGGTCGCGGCTGCTGCAGGGGTGACGAGCGTCAGCTTGGTGCCTTCGACCCAGAGTCACCCCCACGGTCAGGCGTCGAGTTGGGCGGGGAGCTGGTCCGGGGGCCCGGCGCCGTATGTCTATCGCTTCAATCGCGGCGACGGAACGGCCGAGACCGGGATCACATCGGCGACGTCCAAGAACTTCAGCTGGACATACTGGCCGTGTTATACGACCACCTATTATCAGACCCTCGCGGTTACGGACGCAGACGGTGCCCGCAAGGTATCCAACCAGACGCAGGCGACCGAACAGGGAGGTAGCCCCTGCTAGCGACGCGAGTGTCGCTCGAGGGGGAGGCTCTGCGTGGCAGAGTCCGGTCTTCCGGGTCCCATGGCACGCCTCGGCCGGGCTCGGCCGGTCGCCGTCGGGCTCGCCCTCCTCGGGGCCATCGCCATCGCCGCCGGCGGAACCGGTGAGGTCGCCACCGTCCGCCTGACGGAGGCGGTGAACGCGAACTGGCGCGGCGCCTACGACATCCTCGTCCGGCCGGCGAACTCAAAGCTCGATCTCGAGGCGACTGGGGGGCTCGTCGAACCGAACTTCCTCGGCTTCGCGGGGAAGGGAGGCATCAGCTTCGCGCAGCTCGACCAGATCAAAGCGATCCCCGACGTCGCGCTCGCAGCCCCCGTGTCGGTCGTCGGACTCCTGAGCTACACGATCTCGGCCCCGGTCCTCTGCATCAGCCCTCTCCCTGAGCGTCCGACCCTCTTCCAGGTGGAGATGACCCTCCTCACCTCCGACGGTCTTCGAGACATTCCTCTCCTCGAGCGAGGCGGAAAGCTCCTGGTCGGTCCGGCCGCCGGTTTCGACCGCTGGGCGTCGGGGCTGTCGCCCGGGCGGAGCGGGTCCCCGAACGAGGGCGACTTTAGTCTCGGCTACGTGCCACCGATCAAGAGCCCCCTCGTTGCCGTCGACCCGGAGGCGGAGCGAGCGCTCCTCGGGCCGAGTGCCCGCTTCCTCGAGCGATTCGAGGAGCTGGCGACCCCGATCCCGACGACTCGGACCTTCGACCTCTCCCTCGTCCCGAAGGACTTCCTGGTCGCCCGGGGCGACCTCGAGAACGCCGCGACGCGGACCGAGCGTCCTGTCGTACCGCTTGCGGTGAGTGAGACCCTCTACGCCCCCCTCGCCCTCCGGCTCCACCTCGATCGGATCGGGGCTCCGCTGCCCTCGTGGGACGTCATTCCGAAGGACGTCGATACCCGGCAGAAGTTCGCTGCCGCCGAGGAGGCGGCAGGAGCGGGGCCGACCCCGATCGGCGAACGGACCGTCGACGTCAGCTCTGCTCTCCGACCCTTCACGCCACCGCCCCTGACGATCGTCGCGCCGGGCTTCGAGCCGGCGCCCGGCGACTGCCTCGGGACGTACGACATCACGGTCCCGACCCTGAACGCCGTCTCCCTCATGCTGCGCCCCGACTACGCCGCTCGCTCGCCGCGGCCCGGCTCGCTCAGCCCGACCTTCACGATCGCCTCGAAGGGTCTCGCCAATCCCGACGCGGCGCCCGTCCAGCCCCCGGTCGAGGCCGGGACCATGGAGATCGGTCTCGAACCGGCCTACCGGACCCTGCGGAGCGTTCCCCTCGCACTGACCCAGGACTTCCGCTCGACAGGTCCCTACGATCAGCCCTTCTACTTCGCCCCGATCACGACCTTCGACCTCGGCCGCCTCGACCGGCCCTCGAACCCGCTCAACTACGTCCCCCTCGGAGCCTACAACCCGCCCGCGACGGAGCTCGTGGCCGGACCAGATGGGCGAGCCCTTCCGGAGCCGGTCCCGATGCGCCCCACGCTCAACCCGGCCGGCCTCATCGCCGTCCCGCCGCTCGCGATCACGAACCTCGAAGCGGCGAGGCTCCTCCGCGGCGACGCCCCGATCGACGCCATCCGGGTCCGGGTCCGCGGGCTCACCGACTTCGGGGCCGAGGCCCGTCGGAGGGTCGAGCGGGTCGCCTCCCGGATCGCCGAGCTCGGGCTCGACGTCGACATCGTCGCCGGCTCCTCGCCGCAGCCGGTCGAGATCTACGTCCCGGCCTATCGGGTCGACCGCCAGCCCCCGGGCGACCTCGGCTTCGTCCGCCAGCAATGGACGACCCTCGGGGCCGCGGAGCGAGTCGAGCGTGGCCTCGGCGAGACGAACCTCGTCCTCCTCCTTCTTGCCCTCGCCACAGCCGCCGTCTTCGCGGTCGGCGTGCAGCTGAGCCAGCTTGCCGCGCGAACTCGAGACACGGCCATCCTCCTGGCCCTCGGCTGGTCTCGCCGCCGGATCCTCGGCTGGTACGGATCGGAGGCCCTCGCTGCGGCGGGGTTGATCGTCCTCGCCGGCCTCGTCTCCTGGCTCGTCGGGCCGCGAAGTCTCTGGGGCCTCCTCGCCACGGCCGGGCTCGCCGCCCTCCTCCCGACCGCCGCCCTCGTCGGGACGGCCTTCGTCCTCCGCCGAGTGACGGGGACGCCAGCGCGGGGCGACCTCTGGCAGGGGGCCCCGACGGGTCGGATCGGTCGGGTCGCCGGGATCCCCAGCTACGCGCTCCGAAGCCTCGTCGCCCGTCCCCTCCGAAGCCTCACGACCGCGGCCGCCCTCAGCCTGGCCGCAGCGGCGCTCGGGCTCGGGGTCGTCCTCGTCGCGGAGACCGGATCTCGGGTCGGCCCGACGCTGCTGGCGTCGGCCTTGACCGACACCCTCCGTCCCCACCAGCTCGCCCTCCTCGCTCTGACCGGGCTGACCGGAATCTGGCTCACCCTCGTCCTCCTCGCCGTCGACCTGACCGATCGGCGTCGCGAGTTCCTCGTCCTCGGGGCGGCGGGCTGGAGCCGACGAGCCCTCCGCCTCCTCACCCTCGGCGAACGAGTCGCCCTTGGCGTCCCGGCGGCGATCGGCTCCGCCCTGCTCGCGGCGGCCCTCGCCGAGCCCGTCACCGGGACCAGTGGGGAACTGCCGGCGGCCCTCGCCGCCCTGGCGGCCGGCTCCGTCGCGCTCTGGGGCGCGCTGGGGCCGTTGCCAGGCGCCGGAGCAGGGTGAGGAGGAAGGCCGTAGCCACGATGGGCGCGATCGAAGAGACCCTCCTCGCCCTGAGCGGGGTTTCGAAGGTCTACCCAAGCCGAGATGGCTCCGCGCCGATCCGGGTCTTCGAGGGGATCGACCTCGAGCTCAGGGCCGGGGAGCTCGTCTGCGTCGCGGGGCGTTCTGGGTCCGGCAAGACGACCCTCCTCCACATCGCCGCGGCCCTCATCTCCCCGACCTCCGGCGTCGTCCGCTGGCGGGGCGTCGACCCGGCTGAGCTTGGGGACGCCGAGCGGTCGGCGCTCCGCCGGGAGATGCTCGGGATCGTCTTCCAGGACGCCGGGCTCATCGGGGCGCTGACGGCGGCCGAGAATGTCGCTCTCCCTGGCCTGCCCGCGGGCCTCGGGCGGGACGCGCGGCGACGGGCGCGGGAGCTCCTCGAGCTCGTCGGCGTCGCGGGTCGGGCGAATCACTTCCCGTCCCAGCTCTCCGGGGGCGAGCAGCAGCGGGTCGGGATCGCCAGGGCTCTCTTTGCCGACCCGCCGGTCCTCATCGTCGACGAGCCGACGTCGAACCTGGATCGGAGGACGGCCGACGCGATCATCCAGCTCCTCACCTCGATCCGGACGGCGGGCCGGGGCCTCCTCGTCGCTTCCCACGACGCCCACCTCATCGCTCGCGCCGACCGGGTCGTGCCCCTCGACGACTGAG